>Ga0310786_10000168_pt1 | contig 110792 bp, 100 predicted proteins | sample AusTroGonzalo_MG_FD_203881 | JGI IMG/M metagenome (GOLD analysis project Ga0310786, IMG submission 203881) | Bovine rumen microbial communities from tropical cattle in Woodstock, Queensland, Australia - Gonzalo_03 (v2) (version 2) | ecosystem: Host-associated > Mammals > Digestive system >... | reverse complement strand
TAGTCACATACGAGAAGTATGCTCCTATCCGCTCGCTCGCGGAGCGTTTGCCTAAGCACCACTCTCCTCGCTCATCCGCGGGGGAGTAAGAGCCTCGCGAGCCGCCGTTTGGGGTCCACGCAAAATTGCAAATTTTGTGGGGTATTGGCGGCATCTGCAACCCTTCTCCGCGTTTCGTAGGTGATGTGCAAAGCCCCGAATCTTCAAAGAGCATTCCTTATAGTGGCAACTATTTACTGACGCGGTCGTAGATCTTGACGTAGTCTATCACCCAATCTACGGGGGTGAAGGCGGGATCGAGCTCGCCGACCCAGTCGCCCCATTCTCCGTATTCGGTGGAGATCTTCATATACCCTTCTTCGTGGCAGATGCCGCCGCCCGTGGATGTCCAGACTTTTTTGCGGTCGATATAGAAGGTGTAGCCGTTCTCGTCCCAATTCATGCCGAAGGTGTGGTATTCATTGTCTGCCAAATGGGTCTTTTCATAGCGCTTGTGCGCGTTTTGGTGGGCTTCGTCATAGCCGTCCCAATGGAGGGCCAGGTTCACGGCGTCGCGTGCGGGCAGGTACTCGAAGACGTCGATCTCGATGCCGTCCGTACTGCCATTTTCCTCGGAATACACGTCGCCGCACATGAGCCAGAAGGCGTGCCAGATGCCCTCGGTATCGGGGAGCTTGCATCGGATCTCGTAGTAGCCGAAGCCGTGCGTATAGAGGTCGCGCGTCCTGACCGCGCCCGAGTACACCCCTTCCGGTCCCGTCACGAAGAGGACATTTTTACAGTAGATCTCGTTTCGGACCTTCTCACTCGTGTAGTGCGAAGCGTCGTAGTTTGTCGCTTTGAGAGCGGCGGCGATATCGTTGATCCACACGGAGAGCTCACCGTCGGCGCTTATGATTACGTAAGTCAAGAGGACGGTGGATTCACTTTGGAAAGCGATGGGGAAGAGGAAACTTCCGTTGCTCGTATGGAAGCAGCCGTTCTCCCACGCGGCGTTCACCTCCTTGCCTTCGGCAAGTTTGGCGCTGTAATCGGCATAGCCGTTTACAAGGGCTTTCGCTTGGGTCTCGAACTCTTCTTCGGTAGAGAATCCGAAGAGTTCGGAAATGACCTTGCCGTAATCTGTTGATTGCGGGTCTGTCTCTCGCCCGAAAGCCATCGCGTAGGGATGCGTGACGCCGATCAAGGCGCTTTCGCCAAGGGTTGTGCTGACGACCTTGGTCTCCTTGACGAAGGAATAATAGTTGTAAAGTCGCATCGCTTTCTCGAAGAAGGGGGTGTAGGCCGTGACACTCTCCCCTTCGAGGGTGCGGTTCCATGCACTGCCATCCGAGGGAATGGAGCAGGCGTTGATAAAGGAGGCGTAGAGGGTGGCAAGCGTGTCAAATTCGGAGAGAATCTCGTTGCCGACGAGGTCCTCGGTGTGGGTGGTAAGATTCTCGATCTCGCCGAAATCCCCCGCGATCATGCCGAAGGGAAAGCAGTCGTCATAGACGAGTGTGATTTGGCTTCCGTTATAGCCCGCGGTCTGTCTCTCGTGGGTGGCGGAGCAGTAGCGACTCCCTTTTTTTTCGGTGCGAATAATGAGGTTCCCATTCCCGTCGGTATATGCCAAATTCTTGGTCCAGTAGCCGTCTCTGCGGGTGCCTTGGCGGGTGTCGCCCCAGACGTCTCGATTGAGGTCATCTTCGAATTCATCGCAGAATACGAGCGCATATTTCGTGGAGTCCGTAGGATCGATGCTTTCGGTGAATTTCGAGGGATTGTATTTCTCGTAATCCACCTTTTTCTTGCAACCGAAAGCCGCGAGTGGGATCGCGCAGAGCAGGGTGAGAATCAATAGGCAGATAAGGATTCTTTTCATTTCAAGGGCTCCTTTATATGATCTTCAGGGTGACCTCCTCTCCGAGTGAGAAGGCGTATTCGTCGGCTGAGAACCCGCCCGTCAGGAAGAAGATGGGTTCTTTCGTATAATGATTTGCGGTCACGATCTCGCCCATACCTTCCACAATGGGAAGGAGAAAACGAATCGAATCGTCAATCCGCTTCACGGTGATCGTGACGCCGTCCGGCGCGAAACGGTAGTGGAATTCTGCGCGTAGGCTCTCATTCTCCGTTTCCCGCGCAGTCGATAGGAACCTCGCGCGAACGAGGACGGTGACGGCGCCCTTCTCGGCGTGAAGTGTGATCTCGGGATCGTCGTCGAGGCAGGTCGCGTATTTGACTCCCTCTTTCTCGTACTCCGCGCGGACGAGCAGCGTGGCGTGACGCTTCTCTCCCGTGGGGAGCTGCATATTGTTCGGCTCGGTGGGTTTGTATTCGTAGACCGATCCCGCGATGACAGGACCTCTCCCCACTCGATAGAGAAGTGACAGGGTGCCGCCGCTCGCGTGTGCCGCGCCGTTCGAGAAGTGATGGGTAGCGTAGTCGTAGCCGGTCAGCGTGGCGAGGTATCCTCCCGCGCGAATCTTATAGGTATTGAGCTCGGGATAGTACTTGTAAGAGATGTCTTCGGCCTCCGAGGGGAGGGTCCGTGCCGCCTTGGGCTCCGAGATGCCGGCAAGGATCGCGTCTGTCAGTGCTGAAGCATGGCAGAAGGTGTGATGAATGCAGGGCTTCTGTCCGTTCTCCTCGTACTGCACGCCGCCGTACAGCTTGCCGTGATGGGTGCACTTTTCTAAGAGACGAAAGGTGCGCTCCGCGGCTTCTCTGAATAGCTCGTCTTTTTTCGCCAAGACGGTAAAAGCGCCGATACACCCGTCCGAAGTGCGGCTCCCGTAATAGGTCCATTTGTTATTTCGTACGCCGAAAGAATTGTCCCATCCGCCGTCCGGCAAGAGGAAATCGAGTAGCTTTCGAGCGTGCTCTGTCAGAGAGGAGAAAGCCGACTCATCACCGAGAAGCTCTGCGGCGTGAAGCAAGCAGGGCAGAGACTCCTCCGCGATATACCCGAGGTCGATGGGGAAGCACCCCTTCGGCGACTTGTCGTCGTGCGGTTTCCCTTCTCCCGCGAGGAGTCCGTTCGGGGTGAAGAGCTTCAGACAGTATTGAAGGAGCTCAGAGGCTCTCTGTCGATAGTCGTCGTCGTGATAACAGGCGTCATATAGCGCATTCACAAAAGACGCCGCGCAGTAGTAATTAATATAGGCGGGGTAGCCGATCCCCATATGGGTGTGTACCCAGTGGGCGGCACTCTTCGCGCACTCTTCGATTTCGCTTTTCAGATCAAGCGGGAGCTTGTCGCCGAAGTACAGGATGGTTTTCAAGAGACCGATCGCCGAAAAGGCGGTGATTCCCTCCCATCCCGAGGTGAAGTCGTTCTGCAAAGCGCCGGACTCTTTGGTCAATTTCTTGCGGAAAGAGAGGAGAGCACGCGCGCCGTCGAGATACTTATGATCGTTCGTAAGGGTATAAGCATAGACGAAAGGATAGACCGCATTGTCTGCTCTGCCGTGCGGAAAGCCGCAACTCTCGCAACGGAACCCGCCGTAATATGCGTTCTCTTCCTCTTTGATCTGCGAAGCCGACAGGGCGTCGCACCATTCGAGTAAAAGGTTTTGGTATTTGTCCGCCATACGTTCATTATAACATATTTGCAGTCACATGGAATAGATAAGAGTATTTTTCCGTCTCAATTTGCGTGGGGCGGGGAAAAGCCGCTCGGAATCTATTGATATCGGATGCCATCCGTGATAAAATAAGGAAAGTGGAATGATTCCACTGAAAAGGAGAAGAATTATGCCCGCTGTTTTACCCGAACTCTTCGGCGCGTCCTGCATCCACAAGAGACCCGAGCCCATCATGAAGGCGTCCGATCTCCCCTATCCCTGTTCCCTCGTCTTCAATGCCGGCGTGATCAAGTACAAAGGCGAATACGTGATGATCTTCCGCAACGATTACGGCTCCACACGCGAGACCTTCGAGAAGGAGGGCAAAGACTTCACCGGCACAAGCATCGGCATCGCCCGCAGTAAGAACGGGGTGGATGGTTGGCGCTTCGATCCTCTGCCCATCATCGACAGCAACGATCCGAATAAGGATCCCGAGCTCAGAAGGTACTACGATCCGCGCATCGTCGAGATCGAAGGCAAGCTCTATCTCTGTCTCGCCATGGCGACTCAGCACGGCATCTGCGGCGCGATCGCGGAGCTGTCGCCCGATCTCAAGTCCTGTCGCTTGATCAGTCACAGCGTCCCAGACAATCGCAATATGGTGCTCTTCCCCGAGAAGATCGGCGGAGAGTTCGTCCGTTTGGAGCGCCCGATGCCCGTCTACAGCCGTGGCAGAGATCAATTCGATATCTGGCTCTCCCACTCTCCCGACCTCGTCTATTGGGGTAGGAATGCTTTCCTGCTCGGTGTGGAGGACGTCCCTTGGGCGAATGATAAGATCGGGCCGACCGCATCTCCCATCAAGACGGAGAAGGGTTGGCTGACTCTCTTCCACGCGGTGGACCGTGACGACGAGACTCGCGGCAAGAACGGTTGGGAGAAGAAGTGGACCAAGCGTTATACCGCCGGTATGATGCTTCTCGACCTCGAGGATCCCTCCAAAATCCGCGCTCTTTATAAGAAGCCCTTGCTTGTCCCCGATATGCCGATCGAGACGGACGAAGGTTTCCGTGAGAACGTCATCTTCCCCTGCGCGATGCTCCTCGAGGATTCGGGCGAAGTGAAAATCTATTACGGTGCTTCCGACACCTGCGTGTGTCTTGCGACTGCTAAACTCGACGATCTTCTGAATCTCTTCGACGAGTGACGGTGTATCGCGGCGCGAGTGCCGCTTACCCTCTTATCGGAATTGTATTAAAGAAACGGGCGCGTGGCTTATGGCTTCGCTCCGTTTTTTTTACAAAAAAAGCGGCGGTTCCGCCGCTTTTATCAGTATTCTGCGTTCTTGACCGTTCTCGGGAAGGGGAGGACGTCGCGGATGTTTGCGATGCCTGTCACGTACATCACCAATCTCTCGAACCCGATGCCGAAGCCGCTGTGTTTGGTGCCGCCGTAGATGCGGAGGTTGCGGTACCACCAGTAATCTTCCTGTTTGAGACCGAGCTCTGCCATGCGTTTGTCGAGGAGGTCGAGGCGCTCTTCTCTCTGACTGCCGCCCACCAGTTCGCCGATGCCGGGGACGAGGAGGTCCATCGCGGCGACCGTCTTGCCGTCCTCATTCATGCGCATATAGAAGGCTTTGATATCCTTCGGATAGTCGGTGAGGAAGATGGGGCGCTTGAAGTGCTTCTCGGTGAGATATCTCTCGTGCTCGGACTGGAGATCGCATCCCCAGTAGACGGGATAGTCGAACTTCTCGCCGCAGTTCTGAAGAATCTCGATCGCGTCGGTGTACTTGACCTCCTTAAACTTGAGGTCGAGCATCTTATTCAGCCTGTTCACGAGGTCTTTATCCACAAATTTATTGAGGAACTCGATGTCCTGCGGGCACCTTTCCATCGTGTAGCGCACGCAGAACTTCAAGAGGTCCTCCACGAGCGCCATATTGTCCTTGAGATCGGCGAAAGCGATCTCCGGCTCGATCATCCAGAACTCGGCGGCGTGACGGCTGGTATTGCTGTTTTCCGCGCGGAAAGTGGGACCGAAGGTATACACGTTGCTGAATGCCATGCAGAAGGTCTCCACGTTCAGCTGACCACTGACGGTGAGGTTCGCCTTCTTGCCGAAGAAGTCCTTGCTGTAGTCGATCTCGCCATTATCGAGAAGGGGAGGATTCGCCATATCGAGGGTGGTGATCTGGAACATCTCTCCCGCGCCTTCACAGTCGCTGGCGGTCACGATCGGGGTGTGTACGTAGATGAAGTCGTGATCCGCGAAATAGCGGTGAATCGCCTGCGCGAGGACGCTTCTGATGCGGAAGACCGCATTGAAGGTATTGGTGCGGGGGCGCAGATAAGCCTGCTCACGAAGATATTCGAGAGAAGCCGCTTTCTTCTGAATGGGGAAGTCGGGGGTGGAGGTCCCTTCGATATAGACAGAGGTCGCAAGCAGTTCGAAGGGTTGCTTCGCGTCGGGGGTCAGCACGAAGCTGCCCTTGACGCGGATCGCCGCGCCGACATTCTGCTTCACGACTTCGTCGTAATTCTCGAGATTCTCCCTTTCCACGACCACCTGAAGCTTATTGAAGCAGGTGCCGTCGGAGAGCTCGATAAACTTGTCGTTTCGAATGGTCTTGATCCAGCCGCAGACCGCGATCTCGCTGCCCGAAGCGGGGGTATTTGCAAACAGTTCTTTTATATAGGTCCTTTTCATAAGTCACCTCTCATGCATATACTATATCACATCCCGAGCGTCAGGACAAAAGATTTCAGCTTATTCCTTAAAAGGAATGAAGGTCAATCCGAGGCTTTCTTCGACGGGGAGGGAGAAGACGATGCCTCTTCCCGGGCTGTCCAGTCCCACTTCGCGGCTCACCGCACGCATGATTTCGGCGCGGATCTCCTCCTTCACGAGGATGAGAACGACCTCCTTCTCTTCCTGCAAGGACAGGGAGAAGAATTTCTTCGCTTTTTCACCGCCCGTGCCGCGACCCGACAGGATGGTGCCGCCCGTCGCGCCGTTTGCGCGCGCCGAATCCATCACCTGCTCGGAAAATCCCTTGTTGACGATCACCACGACCAGACTGCATTTGATCTCGTTTTCTTCCATTATTCCACCTCCGTTTCGCCGGTAAAGAACTGCAATACCCGCTTGTCCGCGATACTCTGCACGCGGATGGTAAATGCCACGCCGCCACCCTTGCCGATCATGAATTCCTCTTCGAGGACGGCGCGCGCGTTGTCGAGCTCATCTTCGTCCAGCATGACGGCGACGAGGTCCTTATCGATATTGCCGATGCCGAGTAGATTGAGCCAATTTTGCTTCGCAGTGCCGTGACCGAGCAGTGTCACGAAGCCGAAAGCTTTCTCTGCGATGCGTTCATTGATCGGGTCGCCTTTGCCGCGTTCCGCGATCACGAATAGGATATAGAGCTTAACTTTCTTTTCCAAGAGGATACCTCCTTTATCACAAATCGATGACTTCGACTTCCTCTTCGGGAAGGGGAGTCTGCGCCGCCTCTATAGAGGGAGCGGACGGGGTAGGAAGGGGCGAGGTGCCTTCTTCTTGCGTGATGATGGGGCGCTCCGCCGTGAGCGCCAATCTCTTCTTTTCGGCGAGTTTCATCTTCAAAGAGACGGTCAGTCCGAGCAGTTGCACCACGATGAGGGGGGTCATCGCGACCATGGCGACCAGTCCGTATGCGAAACGGATCACCCCGCTCTCTCCGCTGATCGCCACGCAGGCGCCCGTCGCGAGAGGGAGGAGGAATGTCGCGGTCATCGGACCGCTTGCCACACCCCCGCTGTCGAAAGCGATCGCGGTATAAGTCTTCGGGGTGAAGAAAGAGATGAGGACGGCGATCAGATAGCCCGGCAGGATCAGCCACCAGATGCTGAATGAGAAGAGGACGCGGAGCATCGAGAGTCCCACCGAGAGGGCGACGCCGCACATCAGGGTGAGCATCACCCATCCTTTTTTGATGGTGCCGCCGCTGATCTTCTCGATCTGTTCGTTGAGGACGTGCACCGCGGGCTCCGCCGCAACGATCATGAATCCGATGATACAGCCGAGAGGGATCAGGATGAAACGATAATTCTCTCCGAGGGAGCGTCCGATCGACTCCCCTGCGACGCTGAATCCGGCGTGCGCGCCCGTCATGAAGAGCACGAGACCGATATAGGTATAAAGGATGCCGAAGACGATGCGCCAGAAGGTGCGAATCGGCATATTGCGATTGGCACTCACGCGGAAGATCAGGAAGAAGATGGCGATCGGCCCGATCGCGATTGCGGTGTCTTTGAGCTGACGAAGGAAGGTGACGCCGTAGATCTCGGAGAGAGAGCCCGAGACCACTTCGCTCGTCGCGAAGATGTGCGAGACGTCGGTGAAGAAGCCGAGAATCATCACGCTGAGAATGGGACCGACAGAAGCCAAAGCGACGAAACCGAAACTCTCGTCCGTCCCCGATCTGCCGCTGATATTCGAGACGCCGAGCCCCATCGCGATGATGAAGGGCACCGTCATCGGTCCGGTCGTGACGCCGCCGCTGTCAAAGGCGAGAGGGAGGAAGGCTTCTTTGCCGAGAAGGGTGAGGATGAGGGCGATCACGAAGACCACCGAATAGGAGATGATGAGAAGGAGTCGCAGCGAGATGCCGAAGATCACGCGTAGCATCGACAGCGCGAGGAAGACGCCCACGCCGACAGCGACGACGAGGATCAAGGTCCATTTATTGATCGAAGCGGCAAGACCCGAAGCGAGCACCGAGAGGTCGGGCTCCGCCACGGTGATCACCGCGCCGATCAGAATGGAGATCACGATGATGACGGTGAGGTTTCTCGTCTTGGTGGTAGCGCTTCCCACCAGTTCTCCGATGGGGATCATCGCGACGTCCGCTCCGATCGCGAAGAGGCTCATGCCTCCGATCACCAGTACGCACCCGATGAAGAAAGATATAAGGGAAGTAGACCCCATCGGCGCGACGGTAAAAGAAAGGATCGCGACGATCGCCGCGATGGGAAGTACCGATAGGAGACTCTCTTTGATTTTCGATAAGATCAACGCCGCATCCTTCCTCCTGCGCTATTTTTTTATTATAGCATAGCTTTTCCGCGCGTGTAAAGAACCGAGAGGGCGACTTTATTCGAGAGAAATGACTTAGCAAGGGAGAAATCTTGCACTTTTCGACAAAATATGCTAAAATAACGGGCAAGAAAAAAAGCAAAAGGAGACTCGCCCCGACGGGAGAGTTCCACGCATCGGAGGAGGTTCTTTCCGATCACGATAGACGAAAGGTTTCATGAAACGTACACCGATTTCGATAACAAAATATTTCGTCATCATCTTATTGCTGATCGCAATCGGATTGACACTTTTTGCTTGTTCTTGGAAGAATCCCACGCCCGCATCTTCCACCGATCGCGAGAGGGAAACCGTTTCTCCCGAAGAAGAGGAAGCCATCGCAAAAGAGGAAGAGAATAAAACGCCGAGCGAGACCGTCGATCCGACGCCTGCACCCTCGGAAGAATCGAAATCGCAAGAGGCGGAACCCCCGAGCGGAGAGCAGACTCTCGAAGAGTCGACAGAGGATATTGACGGCAAATCACCCGAAGAGGAGCCGACTGCGACCGAGGAACCTCCCACTGAAGAGGAAGAAGAGACTCCGACAGAGGACTTAGAAGAGCCTTCGAGCGAGCTTCCCTCCGACGAAGAAGATCCGGCCGATTCGGAGATCCCGGCGTCCAATCCGCAAGAAGAGGATTCGGAGGAAGAAGCCTCGGTGGATTATACGCAGTACTACGACTTAACGAGCAGTTATCTCCTCGTCGGAAATCCCAGTGATCGTACCCTCTATCGATATCGTTATTACGAGAAGACCGATCTTCGTTACGAAGTGTGGATCGAACTGGAAACGCACGGCACAGCCACCCTTTCGGCGGAAGGTATTCTCACTTTTGAGAATTATCCTTATTCGGATGAAGAATGCGAATTGTGGGCGCCCTACGACGAAGCGGGTCCCACGGCATATTTCCTCTATTTCCCCACGCTAGGCGAATACAGAGAAATCCGCTTTCGCGACGACCTGGTGCCGCCCGTAGCGCAGTTGGATATCCCTCTCAGCGAGCTTGATCATTTCGCACGAATCGATCCCGAACCGCAGACCACCGATCCCGAACCGACATTGGAAATGCAGATACCGGAGCAGCAGACAATCGACCCCGATCCGACCCCGGAGCCGCAGACGCCCGAGATCGCAGATCCGCCCGCAGAGGATCCGCAAGGTGCGGGAGAAGAGCCTCCCGTCGATCCCAAATGCGCGCTGTGCGGGATGGCGATGACGGCGGGAAGCAGTCACGAAACCACCTGCATAAAATACGCCGCACTTCCTGCGGACAGCGCCGCCGAAGCATTCCTCGGCGAGTTCTCGGGCGTATGGGAGGATTGGTCGGAATCTGTTTATGAGGATGAAGAGGAGAGCGACCTCAACGTACAAGTGACCTTGTCTTACGTCACGGAAGAGGGACTATCCGATTTGAAGGGTAAACTGACCCTCCTATCTTCGACCGGTTGGATCTCCGATAAGAATTATTCCGCAAAAGATCTCGCCTTCGGCGATGCGGTTTGCTCTCTTGATGCAAGTGTGGAAAAGAGCGGGAACGAGTATTGCGTCACCTTCCGATTAAAATCGGTCGTTTTGAAGTAATTTGAGTCGTATCTCACCCGAGATGAGGACCTCTTGGGCCCCGTCGTCGTAGGTGACTTCCAGCCCGAGGTCATCCGAAAGCCCGCGAACGAGGGCTTCTTTTATTTCCCCTGCTTTGACCACCGCGACTCGTTTGCCGGTGAGGAAAGACAGCGTCTCGTACTCTTTTTGCACGGCGCTTTTATCGAAGGAAGCGATCCTTTCGATCAGTCCTTTCAGGATGAGGATCGCAAGCTCGGTCCTGTCGGCGACGAGATAACCGGCACTATCCGCGATCTCGGCTGGGAAGCCCTTTTTCGGCGCGCCGAGGTTCACGCCGATCCCGACGACGATGCGGCGACCCGTCTCGCAAGAGATATTCTCCGTAAGAATCCCCGAGACTTTCCGCCCCTTCACGAAGACGTCGTTTACCCACTTTACTTCGGCTTTTTCTTTCGTCAGCTCGGTGATCGCTTTTGCGACGGCGATCGCGGCGACGTGAGTGACGAAGGGGGAGGCTATCTCCGAGCAGGGCAGGAGAAGACTCATGAAGAGTCCGCTTTCGCTGAAGAAATGATTTCCTTCTCGTCCTCTGCCGGCGGTCTGTCTGTCTGCGATGAGGAGAGAGAAGTCGGGTGCCCCTTTTCGGGCGGCGGCTTTCAAATCGTCGTTTGTCGATCCCGTCTTCCTCTTCGTGTGGAGGTGCAAGGGAGCGTCAAGGGAGGAGAGGATGCGTTTGCGGTCGATAGCTTTCATGCTTTCAGCATAATGCAAATCGAGAGAAAAGTCAATGGCACGAAAGGAAGGGAGCTTTTCGGATCCAAGGAAAACCGCGCGAGCATTCCTTTACGTTTCATGACGCCAAAAGGAATCCTTTTCTCTTTTCAATCCGTTTGGGGATTCCCTCCCGAAAGAGTTCGGAATTCTTTACATCCCTGCGGGTTTATATTATAATAAAGCAGTATGTTGAAAATGCCGATGGATAAAAATAAAGTCAAACAGATGAATCCTCTCGTGCTCGCTTTCGTGGGCGACGGGGTGGAGACTTTATACGTCCGCACCCGTTTGGCGCTTTCGTGTGGAGAGAAAGCCCATGCTCTGCACCGCAAGACGGCGGAGGAGATCAATGCGAAAGCGCAGTCCGATCAGGCGGAGAAGGTGCTTCCCTTCCTCACAGAGGAAGAGAGCGAGATTTATCATCGTGCGCGGAATAGCAAGAATCATCACCGCGCGAAGAATTATTCGGTGGTCGATTACCGTCGTGCGAGCGGACTGGAAGCGGTGATCGGTTATCTGTATTTAACGGGAGAAGAGGAGAGGCTCGAAGAGCTCTTCTCGATGATGGAGAAGGTATGACGGTAGAAGGAAAGAATGCGGTAAAGGAACTCATCAAAGCGGGACGCACGATCGATAAGATCTGCGTGCAGAAAGGGGACAAAGTCGCCGAAGCGCTCGCGATGCAAGCGAAAGAGCGGGGAGCGAAAGCGGTCTTCTGCACAAGGGAGAATCTCGACAAGGTCTCTCCGAGCGGCAAGCATCAGGGGGTGGTCGCCTTTACGACAGACTTCACCTACAGCGATCTCGAGGATCTTCTCGTCGGAGAAGAAGACAGCCGCCTGATCGTAGTGTTGGACGGCGTGGAGGATCCGCACAATCTCGGCAGTATCCTCAGAAGCGCGGAGTGTCTCGGCGCGGCGGGCGTCGTGATCGGCAAGCATCGCGCCGTCGCGGTGAACGACACGGTGATCAAGACTTCTTGCGGCGCATCGGAATACGTGAAGGTCGCGCGGGTCACCAATATCAATGACGCGATTCGCGACTTGAAGGACCGTTTCTTCAAGGTGTACGCGATGGATATGGATGGGCGGGAGATCTCTTCCGCCGATCTCTCGGGCGATGTGGCGCTCGTGCTCGGCAGCGAGGGAAGAGGAGTATCCGCTCTGACCAAGAAGCTGTGCGACGGGGCGGTGCGCGTCCCGATGAAAGGAGAAATCTCTTCGATGAACGTCTCTGTGGCGGCGGGCGTCGGAATGTATGAATACGTCAGGCAAAATGCTCTGAAGAAATGAGGAAATCATGCCCGAAGACAGTGAAGTGAGAGTCGAGCAAACCGCCCTTTGGCTCACCTCGGAAGAGGTCGCCGAGCGGGTGGCGGCAGGCAAGGTGAATGGCAAGCAGGAGCTTCAGACCAAAAGCGTCTGGAAGATCGTGCGTGACAATCTCTTCACTTTGTTCAACGGACTGAACGTCCTTCTCGCCGTGCTGATCCTCGTGATGAGCGGCGGCAGGAGATGGAATAATACCCTCTTCATGGGCATCGTCTTTTTCAACCTGTTCGTGGGAATCTATCAGGAAATCAAAGCGAAGAAGACCATCGAGAAGCTCTCCTTGATCTCCGCGCCGAAAGTCACCGTACTGCGTGACGCGGAGGAGAGGCTGATTCCGGTGGAAGAACTGGTGCTGGACGACGTGATGATTCTCGAAGCGGGGCGGCAGATTTGCGCCGATTCGGTGATTGTTGGCGGCAGCGTGGAAGTGAATGAGAGCATGATCACCGGTGAGTCTGATCCCATCTTGAAAAAGGAAGGAGACGAACTCAAGAGCGGCAGTTTCGTCGTGAGCGGCAGGTGTTCCGCCCGCGTCTTCCATGTCGGTGCGGACAATTATGCCAGCAAGATCGCCGCCGGCGCCAGATATATCAAGAAGAGCAATTCCGAAATTTTGCGCTCCTTGCGCGCCATCATCCGTTTGATGAGCATTATCGTGATCCCGCTTGGTGTAGCGCTCCTTTTGAAGCAGTATCTCGTCGTGAAGAATACGATGGACGAAGCGGTGCTCAAGATGGCGGGTAGCGTGGTTTCGATGATTCCGCAAGGGCTCATCGCTCTCTCCACCACCGTCTTTGCGGTGGGCGTGGTGCGCCTCTCTACCTATAAGGCGCTCTCACAGGATCTCTACAGTATCGAGACCTTGGCGAGAGTGGATGTGCTCTGTCTCGACAAGACCGGCACGATCACCGAAGGATCGATGATGGTGACGGGCCTCAGCGCGGAGCAGGGCACCGAAGAGGAGATCAAGAGGGCGCTAGCTTATATCGTTTCCTGCGTGAAGGATAATAATCCGACCTATGAGGCGGTGTGTGACTACGTGAAAGATCACGAGCCGATCTCCCCCGTGGGAGAGTCCTTCCCTTTCTCCTCCGACCGCAAATGGAGTGGTGCGAATGACGAGACGGGCGGCTACGTGATGGGCGCGCTGGAGTTCGTGGCGCCCCACCTCGCGGAGAGCTATCGCGAGAAATGCGCCGAGTATCAGAAGCAGGGCAAGAGAGTGATCGCGGTGGCGCGCACCGAGCATATTCTCTCCGCTGACAGTCTGTCGGGACAGGTGATTCTCGGATTCGTGCTGATCGAGGACAAGATCCGCAAGGAAGCGCCCGATACCCTCCGATTCTTTGCGGAGCAGGGGGTGGACATTCGCGTGATTTCGGGCGATAACCCCATGACCGTTTCGGCGATCGCCGCCAAAGCGGGACTGGAGGGAGCGGAGCGCTTCACCGACGCCTCTCTTTGGGGAGAGGACCCCGACTATCATGCCCTCCTCGCGGAGTATAAGATCTTCGGCAGAGTCACTCCCGAGCAGAAGCTCGCCCTCATCAAGGCGCTGAAGCAAGAAGGGCACACCGTGGCGATGACGGGGGACGGCGTGAATGACGTCCTCGCCCTCAAGGAAGCGGACTGCTCCGTGGCGATGGCGTCGGGCAGCGACGTCGCGAAGAGCGTCTCTTCTCTCGTCCTTTTGGACTCCAATTTCGCGTCGATGCCCAAAATCGTCAAGGAAGGTAGGCGGTCCATCAATAACCTGCAACGCTCTTCCTCCCTTTATCTCGTGAAGACTATTTACGCGACTCTTCTCGCGATCATCTTCCTCTTCATCGGCAGTTATCCCTTCGAGCCCTCCCATCTGACCCTCGTGGGTGCGACGGCGACGGGGCTCCCCTCCTTCCTCCTCGCGCTCGAGCCGAATAACGAGAGAGCGGAGGGCAGTTTCCTATACAATGCTTTTCGGCGAGCTCTCCCCGGAGCACTGACCGTCGTGGTGGGGATTGTCGCGATCCAGATCATCGCGCAGGTCCTCCCCCTGACCATCGAAGAAGCGGATATGCTCTGCGTCCTGATGGTGGCGGTGGCGAACTTCATGGTGCTCTTCCGAGTGTGCCTGCCGATGGATATCAAGCACGCGGTGATCTTCCTCTCCATGCTTGTGATTTACGGCGTCGGCTGGCTCCTCTTCCCCGAGACCTTCAATATGATGAAGATGGGCGACCTTACGATGAAGATGCTTTACATCCTCCTCGCACTCTCGGGTTGCGCCGCGATCATTTTTACCCTTTTCATCCTTCTCGAGAAGCAGCTCGCGAAGCGAGGTGTCCCGAAATTTATGAAAAAACTGCACCTCGAGTGATCACGCGTCGCTCACCTTTACCTTGATCTTGAGATCGAGGCGGAGGGCTTGAGGCTCTCTCTTTTCTCCGAACTTTTTGTGATATTTCCCTTCGAGGGAGAAGGGATCGATACCTGTTCCCTTGAAGCGCCGATAGATGGTGTCGATCTTCTCTTTTATCGTTTTTTTGACTTTGCTCTCGACGTATTCGTTCGTTAGATCCTTCGGACTCTCGGCGATATCTTGCGCGATGACCTTCACGAAGTAGAGAAGGGAGAGGGTGACCGAGCCATCTTTCTCGACGTGCCACCATTCGAGAGATTTCTTGATATAGACATCCATGAAGCCTTCCTCCGATTGTACGGAGAGGAGCATCCCTTCCGCTTGACCGGTGAGCGCGATCGCGACGGTCAGATCTTCCCCTCCGATCAGCCCCTTCCCCTCCTCGTCGAAGAGAAGGGTTTTCCCGCAATCGAAAGCATAGTTTTGCTCGTCGCCGCCCGTGTCCGCACCGCCCACCGCTTTGGGGACGGGGACAGGCTCGACCCACGGGAGATAGGGTGTGTATCCCGCCGTCTCGAACTGGGTCGCGAGGCTTTTCAAACTGGCGGTGGGATGCCCGCCGGTGGAGCTGTTGATCTTATTCAGCTGTTGCAGATAGATCGAGGAAGCGCCCTGCACCGACACGCTTCGTTCGATGGTCTTTTTCGCGCTGCCCGCCACAGCCATGACGGCGACGTCGTCCATCACCGAGTCCTCGGCGAAGAGTTGCATCACGACTTCGCGTGCGCCTTCGGTGACGAGCTTCTCGCCGAGAAGGAGGATGTGGCAGTGGAAGTAGGCGGGTTTGTAGGCGGTGATGCGTGCGATTTGATCCATCGCGCCGATGAGAGAAGAGGCTTTCCCGCTGACGATCGCATAGCGATTGGGCGCGCCGGGGGCGGAGCTCTCTCCGGCGACTGCGATCTGGATCGTGACTTCGATCTCCCCCGAATCGGTCTTATCCACACCCATGCCGACCACGATCCCTTTATTCAAGATGGGTTGCGTCACGATGAGTCCCGACGTCACGGCGCAGGCGATGACGAGCAGGGTGACGGCGAGGATTTTTTTACTTCGATTCTTCATCTTTCACTTCCTTTTTGTTGCGGTACAGCGCGTAGTTGCCGACGGCGACGGTCAGGGCGCCGGACAGGATCGAGGCGACAGGCATCCACTGCGTCATGAAATGCTCGTACTCTCTTTCTTCGTCGAGGAAAAAGAGGGAGAAGAGCACCGCCGTCACCGAGAGCAGGAGATAGGAGAGGACCTCCTTTCCTTTCTCTATCCCCGCGGAGTGCTTGAGTGCGGAGAGACACTCTTTCGCGCTCAGAAAGAGCAGGGCGAGATAGTGTGTGGAGAGGATCGCCCACAAGATGATGACCGGCCAATCCGCCGAGCCGAGTTCGTCGGTATTCGCCTTAAAGGCGCTGAGTTTGATAAAGGCGTAGTCGGTCATCTTCGCTGCGTTACCGTACACCGCGGTGAATAGGGCGTAGAAGAGGATGAGGAGGAGGGAAGAGAATGTGAGTGCCGCGAAGAGGATGCGCCCTCTCGCCTTCTTGCTCTTCTCTGCTTCTTCGGGAGTAGGCGGGGGGAGACTCTCGTCCCCTCTGAGGTCGAGAAAAGCGATGATCGCCGTGTCGCCGAACCACCCTAACGCGCGATAGACTCCCATTCCCATTCCCGTAACGTCGGGACTGAAGATCGCGAGCGCATTGAAGAGATCCCCTTCGGTGCGGGTGAAGATCACTGCGAAGAGGAAGACGAAGAGAAAGAGCCACACGAAGATCTCGAGCATTCTGCCGAGGGTGGCGTATCCCGTTCGCGCGAGCAGCACACAGGCGAGGATCAAGAGGACGGTCATGGGGAGGACGGGCACGTTCTCGAAGAGGGACAGCGCGTAATAGGTGCCGATCTCCCTTGAGAAAGCGGTGAGTTTCATCGCGAAGAAGAGGAGGAAGAGGAAGATCACGGGGAGTTTGATCTCCTTTTGGAGATCGAGAGCGAGGATGCCGCCACGTTTCGCCGTTTGCGTCGCGAAGAAGAGGACGCCGCACTCTGTCGCGGTGAGGATCATCACCGACCACACCGACTTGCTCCCCGCGACGCCGGCAAGCACCGAGGGGAGGGTGCATACCTTGTTCGCGACGATGAGACAGATCGCGAGAAGGGCGTACTCGGCGTAAGAGACTTTCCCTTTTTGCTTCAGCTGAATATTGGATACGTCACTCTTCATCTGGGTCCTCCTCGTCTAAATGAGCGCGCAGGAAATCGTCCTTTTTGATCCTTGTGGGATTTTGATTGTCGATGGATTCGGGCCGAGCTTCCATGTCGGGGAGCTCTCTCTTCACGAAGCCGTCCTTCAAGTCGCCGTTCACAAGAGGCGCGTAGGGACTCGTATAGTTCGCGCCGAAGCTCTTCAGATTCACGAGATGCGCGACGAGAAGGAGTAGAGCGAAGAGGATGCCGAGCAGTCCGAGCAGAGCGGCGGCGGCGACGAAGAGAAGACGCAGGATGCTGTAGGTCCCCACGTCATCCGGCACGAGATATAGCCCGATCGAGGAGAGAGCGGTCACGAGCACCGCCGGGGAGCTCAGGAGTCCCGCGCTGACCGCCGTCTCACCGAGGACAATCGCCCCCACGATGGAGAGCGCCATGCCGACGTAACGCGGCATCCGCACGCTTGCCTCGTTCAAAATGTCGAATATGATGAGTACGAGCATCATTTCGAGGGTGGGAGAGAGGGGTGTGCCGTTGGTGCTGTTTACGATCGTGATGAGAAACTTCAAAGGCAAGACTTGATACTGAAATTCCTGCACCGCCACGAATGCCGCGGGGAGAAAGAGGGCGATGATCGCGCCGAAGAGGCGGAGAAATCGAGTCACGGTCACGCGGGTATTGCGCTTAAAATAGTCCTGACTGTCCTGAAAACTCTCGATGAGGAGATGCGGGACGGTGAGTGCGATGGGACTGCCGTCCGACAGGATCGCCACCCGCCCTTCGAGCAGCTTCGCCGCGACGACGTCCGGCTTCTCGAGAGAGCCCACCTGCGGGAAGAGGGAAGAGGGATCGTCTTCGAGAAATTTGGTGAGATAGGAGCTGTCGATCACCCCGTCGATATCGATGTGCGCGAGCCGTTCGTTCACGAGATCCACCGTCTTCTTCGCCGCGACGTCGGATAGATAGCATACCATCACTTTGGTGGAAGAGTACCTGCCGATCGTGACCTCCTTTATCACGAGACGCTTGTCTTTGACGCGCCGTCTGATCAGAGAGACATTCACGTTCACGTCCTCTGTGAATCCTTCGCGAGGACCTTTGAGGACGCTGCTCGTGGGTGGTTCGGCGACCGTTCTGCGCTCCCATTTCTTCACGGAGAAGAGATATGCCTCTTCTTCTCCCGGGATGAAGAGCGCCGTGGCGCCGCCGGAGATCTCTTGCTCCGCTTTTTCGAGGTCGCTTACTTTCTCGGCGGGCGCGGTCAGGAAGATCCTTTTCTCGATCTCTCTCGGCGGGAAGACGCCCTCCGCGAGGGGTTTGATCAGGTGCTCTTCCAGAAGTTCTTTGTCCGTGAGTCCTTCAAGGGAGACGAAATATCCCGTTTGTCCCCCGACAAGCGAGGGACGAATCGTCAAATCACTGCTTTCTCCGAAGTCTTTTCGCACTTTTTCGATGATATTTTCCCGAATCATGTCGTTAGTATGGAAAAAAGAGGCAAAAATATAAAAGCAGAAGCGCAAAGAGCCCCGCAAAGAGATCTCGTTAGTAAAATTTAACAGGGCGGATTGCGGCTATCATATTGACAAGCGCGTGTGCGTGTGCTAATATGGTTATACTAAAAAATCTTTTTTAGGAGGTAATTATGAAGAGAAAAATTGCTATCGTCATCGCGGTTTTGCTCTGCGTGGTGTTGGTTTTCACCTTCGTCGCTTGTAAGAAGAAGGTCACCGAGCCCGAGAACAATAAGACCGGTGAAGAGACGAAGGAGGAGAAAGTCGTCTCTGCCGAAGATCAAGCCACGATGAAGGCGAATATCGAGACCTATCTCGAGTCCTGGCTGACCAGCCATGCGGAAGCGGTAGGCGAGATCTCCGATCAGAGCATCGGTCTCAAGACCGATCTCGGCGCGCAGTCTTTCAACTATCTGTTGAATAGGAAGCCCATCAGACCGACGATCACTGTGACTTTCAACGAGGAGAAGGCGGAGTACACCGTTAAGGTCGAGTGGAAAGATCAGCCCACCATCACCCTCACGGGGAAAGCAGTGTCGGTAAAATATGCCGAATGGTCCGGTCCGAAGCTCGCGGATTACGAGCGCTTCGAAGACGTTGGCGACGCTTTGGATAAGGTCATCAAGGCGGGCATCAATACCGCGAACCTGGTGACCGGCAATGCGCCGACCGGCAAGTTCGCCGTGGATACCGTCGTCGGTGTCAACGTGACGGGTCACAGCTACGGACTCCATGTCAAGGGCAACGTCGATTTGAAGACCAATGCGAATACCGAGCTTGCCTTGACGCTGATCAATACCGAGACCAACCGTGATCTCGTCGGCATCTATTACAAGGGTGCGAAGGCCGCCAAGGATTGCAAGATCTATCTGCAGTACAGCGTGGAGAAGGAGGAAAACAAATACGAAGATAAGTACTATTATCTCGACTATGCGGATTTCTCTTCCCTCTTCGCGAAGATCCCCTCTGCGGATAAGAGCGACGGCGTGCTCTCCGATTATAAGAACAAGGGCCTTGAAGCTTTCGTTCCCGAAGAGTATTCGAGCATCGTCGGAAATGTCATCGGTATGGTCGTGGACGGCTATCAGAATGACGACGGGGACTACCTCTTCGATATCAACCTCGGCTCTGTGATGGCGCAGCTTTCTTCCATCCTTGCCACGACGGGTGTCAATGTCGATGAGTACATTCCTGACTTTATCACCGATCTCGGCATTGACGTCAATACGATGAGCGGCCTGCAGGGACACATCTCGATCGCCGTCGGCTTGTCCGCGAAGGAAGACCTCGTGGAGAGCGTGGAGGTCTCCGTGAATATCCCGGAGTGCACCTTCAACTTCAATGATAAGGCGAGCGACACCGAGAAAGCGAAGTTCGACAAGTTCGGCATCACGGTCTACGATAACAAGGTCGATCTCCCTGCCATGGGCTTCTCGCTCTACGTCGACGACTTCCAGTTCCTGACCAATAAGAAGGTCACTGACGTGATCCCCACCGAAATGACCAGGAAGGCAGTCAAGTTCAGCCCGTGCAACTTCAACCTCAGTGGTGATGTGTACGTTGAAGAGTCGGCTGATGAAATCGGTGACACCTATCACTTCGAGTTCCTGACGGATATCAATCCGCTCGAGATCTGGCAGTTGAAGGATAAGAGCACCGCAAGCGCAGTCCTCAGAGTCAGACAGACCAAGAAGAGCAAGACCTTTAATGAGGCCGATTGCAGCAACTTCCTCACCATCACCTATCAGCAGGGCAAGAAGTTCCTCACCGTGAGCGGCACCGCGTTCGGTTTGAAGGATGAAGGCAATACCCTCTACACCTTCGATATGAATAATAAGTCGAAGGATCAGATCCTCAATGAGATCCTCGTCTGGCTCGGCCTCGGGAAGGATGAGAAGGGCAATAAGTCCTATATCGGTCTCGACTTCGATGAGAAGAAGGGTATCGTCATCGATCCCTCGAAGGGCGAAGCGAAAGAAGGCGCGAAGGTTGTCTTCGGTGATTCCCTCGTCCAAGCGATCATGGAATATGCGATGAGCAAGAACTTCACCAAGTGGCTCGCCGATAAGGCCGCGAGCAACACCACCCCCGTCGCAAAAGCGGGAGAAGACGTGGTTGTGGAGGTCGCAGAAGGCAGCACCGATACCAATCAGAGCGCGATGGATCTCATCAAGGGCGCTGCGGGCGATCTCAAAAAGTTCTATGATAAGCTCGTCGAGGATAAGGTGATCGAGATCGATACTTCCGTGCCCTCCGTGAAAGTTGCTGTGACCGATGCGGTCATCAACGAGGCGACGCAGTTCATCAATGACCACTTCATCAAGGGCGCCGACAATAAGCTCAAGACCGATATCAAAGATCCTTCCGCGGTGAATGTTGAGTACAATACGAAAACCTACACGAAGAAGGTGTACGTCGACGTCACCTACGATGAGATCACCTATGCGCTTACCGTCGACTGGAGCACGGATAATACCTTCGTCATCACCTTCTCGATGAAGCTTAAGAGCAATAGGACCTATGTCACCACCTTCACGGCGCAGGACAAGATCGAGACCACCGACAGCACCAAGTGGAAGGCGAGCATCTCTTATCAGGTGATCGATGCGAAGGGCAAGGGCGACAAGCCCACGACCATCGAGCTCGCGAATTACCACGGCAAGTGGGGTGAGGAGACCAAGACCGAAATCGATAAGATCATCGCCGAAGAGATGAAGAAGACCACGACGGCTCCCATCTTCAATGCGAATGCTCCCTGTCCCGCGACTCAGCTCGCCAAGGGCATCCTCGAGATCCTGAATGATACGGGTGTCGATGAGAAAGGCAACCCGAGACCGAACAGAGTCAGACCTGTCGCAGAGGATTTCATCAAGTTCGTGATCAGACAGATCACCAAGAAGTATAACTAAGAGTACTTCGACGAAATGACGGCGGATTGGGGCATAGCTCCATTCCCGCCGACAAGAGAAAGAATCAGCCGTAGCCGAGTGTCAAGCACCACGCTACGGCTTTTTCATATCCCGCCTTTATAAAGAGAAAGGATTGCGATTTCGCTGTTGACTTTTTTCGCCCTTCCGTGCTATAATGATCTTCCCTTTCCGATATTGGAGAAAGGGGGATGCGAATCGAGATTATGGCATTTTGTTATATGGATAACGAAGCGGAAAGAGAGGGTTTCGTCCTGATCGACAGCTTCTTCATCGAGCATTATCTGCCCTATGCGGGAGAAAACGAGCTGAAAGTGTATTTGCTGGGGCTCGATCTTTGCCGCAAGACGGGGGAGAACCTCTCCTTCGAGAGCTTCGCGCAGGATCTGAACCTTGCGGAGAGCGAGGTCAAAGAGGCTTTTGTCTACTGGGAGCAGCAGGGGCTCGTGCGCTTGACCGAAAATCCTTTTACCGTGAAGTACCTGTCTGTTCGCAACCGTTTCGGGCTGTCCCGCACCTTCAAGAAGCAGAAGTACACCGATTTCAATCGTCAGGTGGAGGAGCTTTTCGAGGGACGCACCGTGCAGCCGCAAGAGCTCATCGAGTACTATAATATCATCGAGGACGGCAAGCTCGAGCCCGACGCGATGGTGATGATCATGAAGTATTGCCTCGCCTACGTCAGCAAGGAGAATCCCGTCCGATATATCCGCAAGGTGGCGCGTACTTGGATCGACGCCGGCGTGCGTACCGTGAAGGATGTGGAGGAGCGCCTCATGCAGGAGGATGAAGCGTCGCAGGATATCCGCGCGGTGCTTGCTGCTCTCGGCAGGACCTCTGCACCCGATCCGACCGATCGACAGCTCTACGTCAAGTGGACGACCACTCTCGGCTTTTCCAAAGAAGCGGTGCTCGCCGCGGCGAAGCTCGCGAAGAAAAAGGGAGGCGGGATGGCTCGTCTGGACGAGACTCTCGAGAGCTTCCTGAAGCAGGGAGTCTATACTGCCGCCGACATACAGGCGGAGAGCAAGAGAAGAGAGGAGATGTTCGACATCGCCGTGCGGGTGAATAATAAGCTCGGACTCCGCTATCAGGATCTCGGCATGGTTGTGGAGAGTTATATCTCCAAGTGGCTGAACCAAGGTTTTACCGCGAATGGACTTGTCTTGATCGCGGAGCGCGCTTTCTTGTCGGACATCCGCACTCTCGGCGGGATGGATAAGGAAGTGGAGGAGTATTTCTCCCTCGGCTATGTAAATGACGATGCGGTGCGCGCGCGTATCCGCGAGATGGATCGTGCGGACGCCGTTCTCACCAAAGTATTGCAGATGACCGGCACCCCGAGAAGGGTCCGAGAGAATGATCGCCTCTTCTATCGGAATTGGCTGTCGTGGGGTTTTGAAGAGGGTGCGATCCTCGAAGCGGCGAATTTGGCGGTGGGCAAGCCCTATGCCCTCTCCTATATCAATCAAGTGCTCTCCAATTGGAAGGCAGAAGGCAAGAGATCTCTCCCGTCGGAGGTCGCCGCGACTACTGCCGCGGACAGCTACGATTTCAGCCGATTGAATGAGGAGGAGCGAGAGAAGAAGCTGCGCAAGGATAAAGAGTACGCCGCCTATGAGAAGGAGAGGCGCAAGCTCTCCATCGAGATCGCCCGCGCGATCAGCGAGAGCGGGTATCCGCCCGCGGAGATGAGTCGTCGCTACGACGAACTGGAGAAGCTCATCGCGGAGAAAAAGGCGAAATTGGATCTCTGATAAAGACAAAAATCCCGAAGGCTTGCGTCTTCGGGATTTTTATCATTCGTGCGATTCGCTGAGGGAGGAGGGCTCTTCGGCGGGGACGGGAGGCGACAAAGCGGCTTCCGCGGCTCGCCGCGCCTTGACTTCCTCTCGTTTCTTATTGAATTCCTTTTTGAAGACCCGCATCGCGATGGGCAGGAAGATCGCCATCGTGGTGAATTCCGCGATCGGATAGGCGAACCAAACCCCTTTCGCGCCGGTGTATTTCGCCAAGAGGAAGGCGGAAGGAATGATGATGAGTTGTCTGGACAGCGTGATGAGTAGAGAAGTGAAACCCCGACCGAGGGCTTGCATCACTGTCGTAACCGAGATGATCGCCGCGGCGAAGACGAAGCAAATGCTGATGGTTCGGAGAGCGTAGACGCCCACCTGCATAAAAGTGGCTTTATCCTCGAACTTCTTCCAGAATAGCATCATCAAATAATTGGGGATGGATTGGAAAAGAATGAGTCCGAAGAGCATATATCCGATCGCAAGGGCGATCATGAATCGGAAAGTTTGAGAGAAACGATCGCGATTATAGGCGCCGAAGTTGTAGCTCAGGATGGGCATACCTCCTTGCATCAGTCCGAAAATCGGCATGAAGATGAAGGATTGAAGTCTGAAGTAAATTCCCAAGACGTCGATCGCATAGGGGAAGTCCTTTATGAAACTATTTACCAAGATGGTGGTGAAGGAAGGCAGGGCGCTGATCAGCATGGAGGGTAGCCCCACGCGGAGGATGCGCCCCATAAACTTGAAAGAGGGACGGAATCCTTTCTCCAAGAGGCGAACGTCCTGTTTGCGGAAAATCAGCATGCAAAGAGAAAAGACCATCGCAATGATCTGCCCGACCACCGTGGCGATCGCCGCGCCCTTTATGCCGAGACGGGGGAAGAATCCGATGCCGAAGATCAGGAAGGGATCGAGGATGATGTTCGTGATCGCGCCGATGAGCTGGGTGAACATCGGGACTCGCATATTACCTGTGGCTTGCAGTATTTTACTGGAGGTGAGTTCGATCATCGAACCGAAAGAGAAGAACATACACACCGACAGATAGGAGACCGCCATATCGATGGTTTCGGCATCGCTCGTGTAGGCGCGCACGAAAGGCTTCACCGCGGTGAAAGCAAGCAGGATGATGACCGCTATCGCGATCAATACCATGAAGAGACCGTTCTGCGCCGCACGGGTCGCACGATCACGCCGTCCTTCGCCGAGGCTTTTGGAAATATAGACGTTCGTACCCACGCCGATGCCGACGCCGAGCGCCACGATGAGCATTTGCAGGGGGAAGACGATCGCAGTGGCGGTGATCGCTTTGCTCGAAAAGTTCGCGAGATACAAGCTGTCGACGATATTATAAACCGCCTGCACCAGCATCGAGAAGATCGCGGGAAGGCTCATCGAGATCAAGAGTTTTTTGACAGGCGTAGTAGCCATTTTTGTCGAACGCAAATTTTCCATGGGAAAATTATATAGATTTCCCGCCGTCTTCGTCAAGCAAAGAAGCCCCATTCTTCTTTTTTAAGGGGAGGGAGGATCCAATCATTGCATAATCTCCGGCGGCGTGGTATAATCACGATATGGAAAAAATTTCGGACAGATTGGAAATCCTGATCGGAAGTGAAGGTTTGGAGAAGCTTCGAGCGGCGAAGGTTACCGTTGTGGGACTCGGCGGCGTGGGCGGACAGGCGGCGGAAGCGATCACGCGCTCTTTCGTCGGTCGGATCGTCATCATCGACGGGGATGAAGTGATGCCGAGCAATCTCAATCGTCAGCTCTTCGCGACCGAGCAAGCCATCGGTCGGAAGAAGGCGCTCGTCGCCGAAGAACGATTGTCCACGATTCGTCCGGACGCCTCTATTCTTGCCATCCCCTCCTTCGTTACGGCGGAGAATCTTGAAGCGCTCCCCATCTGGGACTCGGACTGCATCTTGGACGCGATCGACGATCTGCCCGCCAAGGTCGCATTGATACTAGAAGGACTGAGACGGGGTGTAAAAGTCATCTCTTCGATGGGGGCGGCGAACCGATGGGATCCCACCGCTTTCAAGGTGGCGGACATCTCGGAAGCACACACCTGTCCCCTTGCAAAGAAGCTGAGGCGAGAACTCGCCGCGCAAGGGATAACCAAGGGACTCACGGTGGTCTTCTCCACCGAGAAACCGCTCTCTTTCGGTGGCGCGCTCGGCAGCAATGCTTTCGTCCCGCCCGCGGCGGGTCTCACCCTCGCTTCAGCGGCGATTCGGGCGATTCTTTCCTGAAGAGTATCCTCCCCCCTCCGCTTTTTCAAAAAAGCATTGACTAAACCTCATCATATGGTTATAATAAAAATTACTTATGGATTATACCAAGTATTTGAATCACAAGATCGTAGGGCTTAAGCCCTCCGGCATCAGGAAGTATTTCGACATCGCAGCGACCATGCCCGACTGCATTTCTCTCGGCGTGGGCGAGCCGAATTTCGTTACCCCGAAGGAGGGTATCGACGGCGGCGTCACCAGTCTCCTGTCCGGTCATACCCATTACACCTCAAACGGCGGTATCATGGAGCTCCGCGAGCTCATGAGCTATTATATCCACAAGAAGTACGCGCTGGAGTACGATCCCACCTGTGAGATCCTGCCCACCATCGGCGTGTCCGAAGCGGTGGATATCACGATGCGTGCCCTCTTGAATCCCGGAGATGAGGTCTTGGTGTCCGATCCTTGCTACGTTTCCTATTATCCCGCCGTCACGATGGCAGGCGGCGTCCCCGTGGTCGTGGAGACCACGCAGGATACGAACTTCATCTTGACTCCCGAAGCGCTTGAGAAGGCGATCACCCCGAAGACGAAGGTCCTCTTGATGTGTTATCCGAATAACCCGACCGGCGCGATCATGACCCGTGAAGAACTGGAAGCGATCGTCCCCGTCATCAAGAAGCACGACCTCATCGTCGTGACGGACGAAGTGTACTCCGAGCTTACCTACGGCGGGATCAAGCATACGTCCATTGCTGCGCTCCCCGGTATGAAGGAGCGCACGGTGCTGCTCAGCGGCTTCAGCAAGAGCTTCGCGATGACCGGCTGGCGTCTCGGCTACCTTGCCGCGCCCAAGGAGATCTATCAGCAGGTCTATAAGATCCACCAGTTCGCGATCATGTGCGTGCCCACGATGGCACAGGAAGCACTCATCGCCCTCTTGAAACACGGCTTCGAGACAGATTTCGACTTTGTCGAAGAGATGCGCCAAGAGTACGACCGCAAGAGGAAGTTTATCTATAAAGCCCTCTTGGATATGGGACTGAATTGCTTCGAGCCCAAAGGTGCTTTCTATATCTTCCCGCAGGTCAGTCACCTCGGACTGAATGACGAGACCTTCGTGGAGAGGCTTCTCTATGATAAGAAGGTCGCCGTCGTCCCGGGCAGCGCTTTCAGCGAGACAGACCATTCGCACGTCCGCATCAGCTATGCTTACAGCATGGAGCGTCTCGAGCGAGCGATGGAACGGATGGAGATTTTCGTAGAAGAATTGAAAAAAGGCAAATAACGGTTGTCAATTCCTCGAAAATGATTTATAATATGGCTACTTGCATCTTGCTAATGTGGCTCAGTCGGTAGAGCAGTTCACTCGTAATGAACAGGTCGCCGGTTCGAATCCGGCCATTAGCTCCAAAAAAGGCACTCCGCACGAGTGCCTTTTTTTTAGCTATATCAAATTCGCTTTGCGGATTTGATTGTCATTTGAGCGAAGTGAATTATCATTCAAGGCGAAGCCGCGTTATCATACGCCGGTAGGGGTTCCCACTTCCTGCGAATTTTGATGATAATTCGAGCGACTTGATTGCTCTCAAATGATATTGCCTATGGCAAATGATACCTTCGCTCGTATTATTCACAAGGATGGATTTGACTTTTCGGGCGGATTTTTATATTATATTGATGAAGATTATTTCAGGAGATATGGTATGAGAAAGTTTTTCGCGACTTTGGTGATCGTATTGATCGTGTGTATGGCGAGTGCGATCGCGCTCACCGCTTGCAAAATCGAGCTCAAAGATATGGATGGCGAGGAGTATTACACGGCAACGGAAAAAGAACGCAGTGTCGAGCTTGTGAATGAATACTTCGAAGAAATCCTGAAGAATCCCGATTTCGTCGTCACCTGCAAGGATCAGGAGGGCAATTTGCAATACACCGAGAAGGTGAAAGGTACCGATAGCTATATCCTCTTTAAGGATGGATCCGAGATTTACGTTTTCAAGAAAGGGAATGTTTCCTACGTGACGATGATCCAACAAACGGGAGATAAAGTTTATTACTGCTCGGACAGCAGCAAGAAGAGTTATAACGCGGCGGCGGAAGAGATGTACAAGAGCTACCATTGTTCTTTTATGAATGCTGTCAGCGGCATGGGCGTCGTCAAAGGACTTTCGGAAGAAAAGAGTGAGTTTTTTTGCAGTATGAATGTCGAGAGGATCAGCGGCTTTGCCACATCGACTTTGGATTTCACCTATACTGCCGATAAAATCAACGTCACCATTACGGCGGATGCCGAAGAGAAGAACGTGCAGACCGCGCGTGTCGTGATAACCGACGCCGCAGGTGGACAAAGCAGTGATCTCACTTGGAGCTTTGCCTATTCCGGCGCGACCTTTACCCTCCCCGACGTGGACTCTTGGGATAAGTAAAGCTCTGTCAAATAAGAAAGAATCCTTCATGAAAGTAAAATCTCGGGATAACCTCCCGAGATTTTTTCTCACAACCGAATTGCGGTTTGGCAGATCATAAAAAGCGATAAGAGTTTTTCTCATCAAGTCGAGGCAGAGCAGTGAGTCCTGAATAGAAATTATTTCTCTTTGTAATAGAGCATGCAGTGGCAATAGCCTTCGTAGTTTGGGTCGGCGATTTGCTCGCGGAATTCTTTGCACATACACTTGGTGTCTTCGGTGCGCTCGCGGCGGCAGGGGCAGTAGCCTCCCGACTCCTTCAATCCCTGCTTGACGATCTCCACGACCTCGGCGTTTTCGTTGTATCGGATCTTCATTTCTTACCTCCTCGTATCTTTTACAGTATATCACATTCGGCAGGGGGAAAATCAAGCACAAAGGGGAGGGATTGACCCATATAATGAAGTGGGAAGAGTTACATACGGAAAGTATGTCGCGGGGAATTTCCCGTGCATAAAGGAGAAAAACTATGTTTGGTTGTTGTAACACACTCTTCTCGTCACCCTTTTGTCGCAATCGCTGTTTCGGGGATTTCGCTCCCGTTCCGCCCGCACCCTCGCCGAGCTTTCCGCCGGTGACGCCGCCCGCGCCGCCGCTACTCAGAGGGATGCAACTCTCTCTCGTGGGATCTTCCGCAGGGAGCATCGCACAGGGCGACAACGTTTGTTTCGATGCGGTGGACGTCAATAATACTCTCGGCGTCTCTTATGCGCCGGGCAGCGGAAGCGTCACCGTCGCTCGCACGGGGACCTATCTCGTGAATTGGTGGATCGCCGTGGAGAACGCACAGAGCGCGGAAATGCTTGCCTTCGCTCTTTCCTTGAACGGCAGCGATCAGCAAACCGTCTATTCGGATATCGGCGGAGGACAGATCTTCGGGAGCGCGATCGTGACGGTTTCTTCCCTTCCCGCGACCTTGTCCCTCGTCAACCGATCCTCGGGAGAGGTCACGTTAGCGACCGCCGCGAAACAAGGAGGCTTGACCCTCGCGCAGCTCGCGTGACCTTTCAAGCCTTCGTCATAAAAAGGAAGCCTCTCTCTCGGCGAGATACGGGAGAGGGGTTTTCTTCTTTCGGACGGACTCTTGGAAAAAACTTCCTCGAAAAATGTTTTTTTATAAAAATAATTGACAGGGGGGGGAGGGGGCTTTATAATCATTTTTGTAAAAACCGCGCGTAGCGCGAATTTAGGGGTCGCCTTATATACATGCATCCGTTGCGACTAACGCTTCGGACTCGGCGAAAAGGAAGTGAGATGGCAAAAGATATCGAGAAGGAACAGTTTATTATCGAATTAAAAAACGTTTCCAAAACATTTGATGGCAAGCCTGCCGTGAATAACGTCAGTTTCGGCATTCACCGCGGCGAATTCGTTACATTTTTAGGGCCGTCCGGTTGTGGTAAGACCACCACGCTCCGTATGATTGCGGGATTTGACACCCCGACGAGCGGACAAATATTTTTCAACGGACAGGATATCACAGATCTACCTCCCAATAAGAGACAGTTGAATACCGTATTCCAGAGATACGCACTTTTTCCGCATCTCAACGTGTTCAATAATATCGCTTTCGGGCTCAAGATGAAGTATGTGCCGGAATCCACTTACGTGGGGAAGGACGGAAAGACGCATGAGAAACTCCGCAAACTCACCAAAGCGGAGATCAAGGAGAAGGTGGATAAAGCCCTCAAGATGGTGGACCTCGAAGACTACGGTCACAGAAACGTGTCCAGTCTGTCGGGCGGACAGCAGCAGCGTGTGGCGATCGCTCGCGCTCTCGTGAACGAGCCGCAGGTCCTCCTCTTGGACGAGCCTCTTGGCGCTCTCGATCTTAAAATGCGAAAGGATATGCAGATCGAGCTCATGAATATGCATAAAGAGCTCGGCATCACCTTCATCTACGTGACGCACGATCAGGAAGAAGCGCTCACGATGAGCGATACGATCATCGTCATGCGCGACGGCACGATTCAGCAGATCGCGAATCCGCAGAAGATCTACGACGAACCCGCGAACGCTTTCGTGGCGGACTTTATCGGAGAGTCCAATATCTTCAGCGGCACGATGATCAAGGACTTCACGGTGGAATTCTGCGGGCAGACCTTCGAGTGTGTGGATAAAGGTTTCAAGCCGAATGAGCCCATCGACGTCATCATTCGTCCCGAGGACATTTACGTCTTGAAATCGGATAACCAATCCGCCATGATAAAAGCGACTGTTACTTCTTGCGTCTTTAAGGGAGATCACTATCAGATCTTCGCAAATACGATAGAAGAAGAGCCAAACGAGATCCTTATCCACGACAACGTAGAGTGCACTGTCGGGCAGGAGATCGGACTCTTCGTGAATCCGAATGACCTCCACATCATGCACAAAGCCCGTATCATCAACGAGCTGGAAGGGGAGATTTGGGACGAGGGCGTCATCGAGCTCTGCGGCGGCAAATTTCCCTGCGAGACCGATTTGCCCATCGGCACGAAGGTGAAGGTGGAGATCGATTTCGACGACGTCATCGTCTATGACGATGAGGAAGACGGCATCATCGGCGGCGAAGTCGTGAACAGCATCTATAAGGGTAGCTATTATCAGTGCGTGATCCGCACCGACAGTTACTACGATTTCTTCGTGGATACCGAAGACGATTGGCTCAAAGGCGATCGCGTCGGCATCTCGGTCAATAAAGACAAGATCAAGATTACCGAAGTCTTATCGGAGGAGGGAGATGAGTAAGCCCCTCGCCGCAGTAAGGAAGAAGCGGCTCTTCGCCTTTAATCGCAAGGTCTTCGCTTTTCCTTATATGCTGGTTCTCCTTCTCTTCGTCGTGGTGCCTACTGCGATGCTTCTCGTGAATGCCTTCCTCTTTGATGGGAAAGGCTCTTTTGAGAATTTCACCCTCTTTTTCCAAGCGGGAGTGTTTTTGCAGATCCTCGGGAATTCTCTTCTCGTCGGATTGCTCGTCACGGTGATCTGCCTTTTGATCGGCTTCCCGGTCGCATATATGCTATCTCGCTTTAAGAATGGCGGCGCGCTCGCGATGGTCTTCGTGATCCCGATGTGGATCAACTTCCTGATCAAGACGCGCGCGATCGCCTCCATTTTCGAGTGGATGGGCTTTCGACTCGGCATCGCATCGGTCATCGTGGGCATGGTCTATATCTTCCTGCCCTTCATGATCCTTCCCATCCATACCACCCTCTCGAATATCGACAAGTCGTATCTCGAGGCGGCGCGCGATCTCGGCGCGAGCAATTCGGAAGTCTTGGTGAAGGTGGTGATGCCTCTGTCTCTCCCCGGTGTGATCAGCGGGATCACGATGGTCTTTATCCCTACGATATCCTCCTTTGCGATCACGACCTATCTCGGCGGCGGCGCGGTGGAGCTCTTCGGCGACGTGATTTATAATGCATATAACCTCGACTTGTACGGCGTGGGCAGTGTGATGAGTATCATCATGTTGGTCTTCGTCTTGATCGCCTCTTTCGCGGTCAATAAGTTCGGCGATTCCAAGCAAGGGAGTAGTTTGATATGAGAAAAGCTTCGAAGATTCTTTCCTATTCCTACCTTGCGATCGTGGCGCTCTTCCTGTATCTGCCCATCTTGATCATCTTTTTCTTCTCCTTCTTCGGGCAGTCGGGTGTGAATTTCTCCACCCAGTCGGGATTCTCATTCTTCAGTTATGCGGCGATCTTTACGTCGGACGCTTCCTCTTCGCTCTTCAGTGCGATCGCGAATACCTTCATCGTCGCGGCGGCGGCGTCAGTCATCGCCACCCTCCTCGGCACCGTGTCGGCGATCGGCATCTTCCATCTCGGATCCAAGATGCAGAAGGTGGTGAATAACGTGAACCAATGGCCGATCATCAGCTCGGAGATCGTGACGGCTTTCAGCTTCGTCCTCTTCTTCTCTTCGCTGAATATCACGAACGGATGGGTTCGCTTGATCCTCTCCCACGTGACATTCTGTACGCCTTACGTGGTGCTCTCGGTCATTCCGAGGCTCTATCAGATCGACGGAAACGTGTACGAAGCGGCGCGCGATCTCGGCGCGACCCCCATCGGTGCTCTCTTCAAGGTGGAGATCCCGATGCTCTTCCCCGCGATTATTTCGGGATTTATCATGGCGTTCACGATGAGTCTCGACGACTTCATCATCACACAGCTCAATAAGGGTACGACGGGCATCGAGACCCTGTCCACCTATCTCTATCAGGACGGTGCCAAGCGCGGCTTGGAGCCCTTCTGGTTCGCGGTGTTCAGCATCATCTTCGTGATCGTCCTGCTCATCGTATTGCTCGGCAATATGCGCAAGACCCTTTCGGCGAAGAGCAAGAAGGAGGGTACGAAATGAGCAAGATAACGAAGAGTGCCATTCTCCTTCTTTTGATACTCCTGCTTGCGCTTTCTCTCTTCGCGTGTAAGGGCGGGGAGGAAGAGGACGCGACCGCCTATCTCACGGTCTACAACTGCGAGGACTATATCGACGAGGAGATCTTCGAGGACTTTACCGATTGGTACTACGAGAAGAGCGGCAAGAGGGTGGAGATCAATTACATCACCTACGATACCAACGAGACGATGCTCACCAAAGTCTTGAATAACGACGCCAACGTCGACGTGATCTGTTCGAGTGAGTACGCGATCCAGAAGCTCTATCTGAAAGATCAGCTCCTGCCCTTGGAAAAGACCGAAGGCATGGCGACGATCAATCAAGCGATATACGAGCGCACTTCGGCGCGCTTCGGCGAGGATTTCGCCTCCTATTTCGTGCCCTATATGTACGGCACCCTCGGCATCTTGTACAATGCGGATTTCTTTGAGGAGAACGAGATCGATATCGAGGAAGCGGGATGGGGGATCCTTTGGAATGACGTCGAGTGCGACGAGCTGAACGGCAAGATCCTTCTGAAAGATTCGATTCGCGATACCTTCGCGGCGGGCGTGCTCTACTTGAAGGAGCAGGACGCTCTCCCCGAAGCCTATCGCTCCTACACGACGGAAGCGCTCATCAACTGCACCGATGAAGAGCTCGTGGCGGCGGTGAAAGAGGCGCTCATCGCCGAGAAGAGCGCGCTGAAAGCATACGAGGTGGACTTCGGTAAGGACGACCTCATCAAGGGATCGGCTTACGTCGACCTCGCTTGGAGCGGGGACGCGATGTATGCGATCGAAGAGGGAGAGGTGTACGACGTCGGATTGGACTATTTCGTTCCCGAGGCGGGCGCGAATATCTGGTTCGACGGTTGGTTTATCCCCAAGTGTACCAAGCATAAGGACGCGGCGGAAGCTTTCATCGAGTTTTTGTGCGACCCGGAGATCTCGACCAGAAATATGGTCTATATCGGTTATTCCTCCGCGGTGGACAGGAGTTTCCTCGTGGAGAATCCCGACGTGCTTGCCGTGCTCGCGGAGAATGAGTACATCGACGCAAGTACCATCGTCGAGAGCGAGGATGCCGTGGCGATCCTGACTGAGAACGGCTATCTGATCGAGGAAGAGGAGGAAGAAGTCTCCATCACGAAGGATGGGGAAGAGTGCGATATCGTCGAGCTCGTCGCCTTCCTCACGGAGAGGGAGTGCTACGATCTCGCAAGCGACTATTTCGAGTGGGAAGTGCGCTATCCCGAAGTGGACAATCCCGATTACGGCATGATGACCGATTACGGCGAATCCAATACCCGCATGACTATCATGTGGGAAGAGGTGAAAGCCGCGACACCCGAGAATCGTGCGCCCGTGTGGCTCGTGAGTCTCATCGTGATCGGCGTGATACTTCTGCTTGTCGGCGGCGCGGTGGGGATCTATTATTTCCTCACGAACAAGCGCAGGAGTCGCTTGAAAGAAGGGGAATAATCTTCTATTGGATAAAAAGTGCTTTCGGTGACCACGAAGGCACTTTTTTTATGGGTAATTATTTATAGTGCACCTTCAGCTCGTCCTTTTCCGCGTAGTAGGTCGCGAGGGCGATCTTCTTGAAGGATTCTTCGCTGTCCGCGCCGAGCTTCTCAAGGAGCCAACTCTTCTCTCTCCCGATCTGACGGAGTGCTTCTTCGACGAGCTTGCCGTCTTCGATGATGTCCTTGCTGAGAGATGGCGGGGCGGGCGTCACGCCGAGATCGACGCTCTTCGCGACGACGGCGTCTTGCGCAGGAAGGATGGAGACTTCTCCGCTCGTCTCGAAGATGCAGTAAGCCACCTCCCGCAAATCGAAATACCCCTTGCTGCGACAGAGGGATAAGAGGTCGTTGATGTCGAGCTTACTGCGAGTCAGGTTTCGGTAGTTGATTTTCCCCTCTTCGACGAGGATCAAAGGTCTGCCGCGAATGAATTTTTTCAGCGCGGTCCCCTTTCGCGCGACGAAAGTGAGTACGAGATCCAAGAGGAGGTAAATCGCCATCGCGATGAGAAAATGGTAGAAGGGGCGATCTCCGTCCGTCGACATTTCGGCGGCGATGGAACCGAGTGAGATCCCGATCACGTAGTCGAGGAAGGAGAGCTGAGCGATCTGCTTCTTCCCCATGATCTTGGTGACCACGAAGAGGAAGAAGAAACTGACGATGGAAGAGATCACCACGTGCCAAATCGGATTCATACGGGGAGTATAGCCGATCCCCTCCTTTTCTATGCGCGCGCTTGACAATTCACACGGCAAAAGACATATAATATCCTTAGAAAAAAAGCGAGGTGCTTATGAGTCTCACCATGAATGGATACAAGAAGGAAATGATCGACACCCTCCTCTCCTTTCTCTCAGTGAAGAGCGTGCAGAGTGAGCCCGCAAAGGGCGCACCCTTTGGACAGGGGACTAAAGAAGTGCTCGATAGATTCCTCTCTTTTGCCTCCTCGATGGGGATGCGGGTCAAAGATATCGAGGGGTATTGCGGCTATGCGGAGATCGGAGAAGGAGAGCTTCTCGGGATCCCCCTTCACCTCGATACCGTGCCTTTCGGAAGCGATTGGAGTCACACTCCCACCGGTGAACTCGTGGAAGAAATGGGGGAGGAAGTGATCTACGGCAGAGGTGCGGAGGACGACAAAGGCCCCGCAGTGGCGGTGCTTTATGCCTTGAAGTCCCTGCTTGAGGAAGGGAAGAAGCCGAGGAGGCGGATTCGCATCATCGCGGGACTCAATGAGGAAAGCGGCTGGAAGTGCATCGAGCGCTATCTCGCGACCGAGGAGATTCCCGCGCTCTCCTTCTCTCCCGATGCGGATTTTCCCGTGATCCACTGTGAGAAGGGTGTGTGCCACCTCATCCTCTCCCTGCCTCTCCCCAAGGGCGTCTACGCACTGGAGGGGGGAGAACGGGTGAATATGGTAGCGGATCGTGCGACCCTCGAGGTTGGCAGCCTCTCGGACGCCGCTTTCTCTCATTGTCTCAAAGAAGGGATCCGTGTAAAGATGACCGAGCGCGGCTTCCTGCTCTCCGCGAACGGGATATCGGCACACGGCTCCACGCCCGAAAAAGGGGTGAATGCGATCTTAAAGATCCTCTCTGCGGTGAAGTCCTCCGATGATTTCTTCGCGGACTTGTACGATGCATTTTACCACACGAACGGCAAAGGCTTGAAGATCGATCTCTCGGACGAGAAGAGCGGCGCGCTGACCTTGAACCTTGGGAAGGCGGAGAGCAAAGAGGGGAGAGTCTATCTCTCTCTCGACATTCGTTACCCCGTATCTTATCACGAAGAGGAGATCCTCAAAAGGATTCGCGAGGCGATGCCCGCCGCCGAAATCTCCGTCTCGGGAAGGCACGATCCTCTTTACGTGGAGAAGGATTCCGAATTGGTAAAAAGTCTCATCGACGCCTACAACGAGGTCACGGGAGAAGATGCGCAGCCCATCGCTATCGGAGGCGCCACCTATGCGCGAGCCTTCCCCAATGCGGTTGCCTTCGGACCCGTTTTTCCGGGAGAAGAGAGCAGAATCCATCAAAAAGACGAGAGTATCCGCCTTTCGCGGTTGCTGGATTGCGCCGAGATCTATCGGCGCGCCCTCGAAAAACTTGCATTCTGATATTTAGATCGCTTTACCCCGCAATGAGCGGCGTGATATAATCTCCCTATGCAACAGTTTATTACCACACTCATCACCGTGGCGATCATGCTTGCCTATGCGATTCCCGGTTTCATCTTCGTGAAGATCAAGGCGATAAAGCCCGAATCGATCAGCGCCTTTGCTCGCATCCTTCTCTTCGTCTGTCAGCCGGCTCTTATCATTTATTCATTCAATATCGCGACCTATTCCGCCGAGCTCTTTAGAGAGATGGGGATTTTCTTCGCGCTCTGTACCGGCATGGAAGCCCTGGTCATGGTCTCTTTGACTTTGATTCTGAAGAGGCGCTTCGCCGACGTGCGCAATCGCATCTGCACCATCGCTTCCGCTCTCGCGAACGTGGGCTTTTTCGGGATCCCCCTCATCAAAGCGCTTCTCCCCGCCTATCCGAATGCGATCGTCTTCTCCTCCATTTTCTCGGTCAGTTTGAATCTGCTTTCTTGGACGCTCGCCGTCGGCATCATTTCGTGGGACAGGAAGAAGGTGAGCGTGCGGAATATGATTGTGAATCCGACCACCGTCTCGCTCCTTATCGCGCTGCCGCTCTTCTTTACCTCGACGAAGCTGTCGAGCGTGATCGCTCCCATCGTGGAGTTGCTCGGGGATATGACCACGCCGATGTGTATGCTGATCCTCGGGATGCGGCTTGCCACCGTCACGCCGAGAGAGCTCTTCTGCAATCCGCGCATTTACCTCTCCACCGCGATCAAGAACGTGGTCTATCCATTGCTCTCCTTCGCGATCATTTATTTCGTGCCGATCCCGACCTATATCAAGATCACCTTCTTCGTCCTCGGCTGTTGTCCCAGTGCGAGTATGGTGCTGAATATGTCCGAGCTTGTGAAGGAAGGGCAGACTCATGCGGCGTGCAGTGTGTTGATCAGTACATTGTCTTGTATCGTGACCGTCCCCTTGCTCGCCTTCATGATCCCACTTTTGACGTAAGAAAAATGTGCTAGAGCACATCTTTTCTTAATGCGGAATTCGGAATGCGGAATTCGGAATATATGGAAAGCCGCAGGCGCAGCAGATAGCATCTACTTGTCATCCTGAGCGGAGTCGAAGGATCTCCATCCTCGTTTGACGCCTTTTTCCCCTCAGTCACTCTTGTTCCTTCGGAAGGATGTCAAAAAAACGGAACGAAGCGACCTTTTTTTCCGCATTGAATTATTTCTAATTCCTAACTAAAAAAGCGGCATCGCGTGCCGCTCTTTTATGTTTATTTTCTATACGTTGCCGGGGAGAATAGGACCATTAAGGGGAAGATCTCCAGCCTGCCGAAGAGCATCTCGATAGAGAGGATGATCTTGGAGAAATAGCTGTAGCCGGAGAAGTTCGACGCCGGGCCGACCAGCTCGAATCCCGGACCGATATTGCTGATGCAGGAGAGGGAGGCGGAGAAATTCGTCAAGAATTCCCCGTACCCTTCGATCGAGATCAAAAGGGTACAAAGGATCAGGATCGCGACCCAGGTGATGAAGTAGATCCTGACGTTGTGAATGGTGGATTCCTGCACGGTCTCACCCTCGAAGTGGATGGTGATGATCTCGCGCGGATGCACCATCTTGCGCAGGTCTGCGGCGGTGGACTTCGTGAGGATGATCATACGGGACATCTTGATGCCGCCGGCAGTGCTTCCCGCCATGCCGCCCGTCATCATCAAAAAGAGCAGGATACATTTGGACAGCGTGGGCCAAGCGTTGTAATCAAAGGAGGAGAATCCCGTCGTGGAGCTCAGCGAGAGCACTTGGAAAGAGGAGTAACGCATCGCGTCGCCGAAGGAGTTGATCGCCGTAGCCGCCGATAAGAAGAGGTTGACGGCGATGGCGAATATGCTGACCACCACGAGGACGGTGTAGGTGATCGCCTCTTCGCTTTTCAGGGCTTTGAGGGCGTGTCCCGTGAGGATCAGGAAATACAAATTGAAGTTGATGGAGAAGAGGAACATAAAGATCGAGATCACGATCTCCACGTATAAGCTGTTATAGGACTGGATGCTGGCGTTTCTGACGCTGAAGCCGCCCGTGCCCGCATTGGCAAACGCCGTCGTGATGGCGTCGAAGAAGGGCATCTTGATCGCGAGCAGTCCCATCTCCACGAGGGTCAGTCCGATATAGATGGCGTAGAGGATGCGGGCGGTATGTCCCATCTTGGAGGTGAGCTTGCCGACGTTCGGCCCGGTCGCCTCCGCGCGGAAAGCGTGGATGATGCCGCTATCCTCTTTCGGCAGGATGGCAAGGACGAATACGAGCACCCCCATGCCGCCGATCCAGTTCGTGAAGCTGCGCCAAAAGAGGACGCTTTTGGGGAGACTCTCCACTTCGGCGAGGACGGAAGCGCCCGTCGTGGTGAAGCCGGAAATGGTCTCAAAGAGTGCGTTTATATAGTTCGGGATGGCTTTGGTGATGACGAAAGGCACCGCGCCGATGAGAGCCATGAAGAGCCAAGCAAAGGCGACGATGACGAAACCTTCTTTCGCATAAATCTTCTTTTCTTCGCCCACGGCTTTGACGAAAAAGGTGGGAAGGCACAAAGCGATCAGGATGAAAATGGGGATCGAGAAGCCCCAATAAGTGTCGGTCTCTCCGTGGATCGCCGCGACGATGATGGGGAGAAGGAGCATGGCGGCTTCGACGATGAAGATCTTGCCGAGGATTTTGAGGACTGCTTTCCAATTCATATTATCTGAGGATCTGATCGAGCTCGGTCACCTGCTTGACGCCGGTGACGACCAGCACTTTGTCGTGCACGTCGAGAGCGGTGTCGCCCGAGGGGAGGATAAACTCTCCGTTTCTCACCACGCCGCAAAGAAGGACGTTATTTTTGAGTTTCAAGGATTTTAAGGGGATGCCGATGCCGGGGAAGTCGGGTTGGACGGTGAATTCGATCGCTTCCGCTTTGTCGTGGATGCGATACAGAGCGTTCATGCCTTCTCCTTCGTCCACCTGATGGGCGCGCACGAAACGAACGAGTTGATCCGCGATGACTTCGCGCGGAGAGATCACGGTGTCCAGTCCGAGCTTGCAAACCATCTTCGCAAGGGCGGGGGAGGTGATCTTTGTGACGATCTTCGCGTCGCCTACCGAAGAGGCGTATAGGGAGATGATGGCGTTCTCTTCGTCCACGCCGGTCAGCGCGATGAATGCGTCCGCGCTCTTGACGCCCTCCTCTTCGAGGACGTCGATCTCGGTGCCGTCCGCACAGATGACGGTGGCTTTCGACAGCTCTTCGTTGATATCGTGGCAGCGCTCCTTGTCGATCTCTATGATCTTGACCTTGACGCCCTCCTCCAATAATGCTTTCGCGAGATAATAGGCGATCCTGCCGCCTCCGGCGATGATGACCGATTTCGCCCGTTGCTTAAAGACGTTGATCTTTTTGGAGAGCTCGACGAGGTCGTTCTTCTCCGTGGCGATATGCACGAGGTCGCCCGCATTCAGCACGAAATCGCCGTTGGGGATATAGACTTTTCCGTTTCGGGACACGACGGCAAAGAGCATCTTTTCGCCGGCGATGATCGCCGCCTCTCTGACGGAGAGATCGCGAATGGGGCTGTCTTCCGCGATGCGGAACTCGGTCAAAGTGACCTTGCCCGACGCGAAGGTGTCAGCCGAGATGGCGGCGGGGAAGCGCAGGATCTGCGCGATCTCCATCGCGGTGCGATACTCCGGATTGAACATCATGTCCACGTCCAATTCGTCCTTGAGACTCTCGAGGGAAGAGAGATACTGCGGATCTCTCACTCTCGACACGACGTACTTCGCTCCCATTTTCTTCGCGAGGACGGAGGAGAGGATGTTTAATTCGTCGCGCACCGTGCAGGCGAAGAAGAAGTCCGCTTTGTCCACTTCCGCGTCCAAAAGGATCTGTCTGTCCAGACAGTTTCCCGTCACCCCTTTGACGTCGATTTTATTCACGATGTCGTTTACGATTTGGAGATCTTCGTCCACGACGGTGACGTCGTGCTTTTCTTTGAGAAGACGAGAAGCCAAAGCCTCGCCGATATTTCCGATGCCAACGATAACAGCTTTCATATCAATAATTTTACTATAATACATAGTTGTGTGTCAAACCGACGAAACGATTCTTTTTCCTTTTTCGCGAAAGGAGAGCGACTGTCTCTTTCTTCTTCGTCGTTACGGCGGCGCGATGGCGCTTGACAAACGCGCGTGCGAAAAGGTATAATATTAATTAACCTAACCAATAAGGAGAAAGGATTATGGGTATCAACAAATGTAAATTATTCGACAGAGCGTTTCAGAAGGCGATGTACGTCGGTCTCGCCTTGATGAAGTGGCGTGAACCGGAGCTGATCACCGGTGCCGGCTGCCTGAAGACCGTAGCGACGAAGCTCGGCGAGCTTGGTCTCAAGCATCCCTTGATCGTGACTGACGGATATCTTCACAGCATCCGCATTTACGCTCCTTTGACCGACGAGATGGATCGCCTCGGCATCCCTTACTCGATTTACGGCGAGGCGGTGCCCAATCCTACGGTGCATAATATCGCTGCGTCCTATAAGATCTACTGCGAAGAGGGTTGCGACTGCTTGATCGCGATCGGCGGTGGTTCTTCGATGGACTGCGCCAAAGGTTGCGGCGCGCAGGTGGCGAATCCCCATCGTACACTCGCGCAGATGAAAGGGCTGCTCAAGGTCAGGAGGAATATCCCCACGTTGTTTGCGGTGCCCACGACGGCGGGTACCGGCAGTGAAGTCACGGTGACGGCGGTTATCACCAATCCCGAAGCGCGCGACAAGTATCTGATGAACGACTTGCACTTGATTCCGCATTACGCCGTGCTCGATCCCACCCTTACCTACAATCTGCCCAAGCCCGTCACTTCCACGACCGGACTTGACACCTTGACCCACGCGGTCGAGGCGTATATCGGCAGCGCGAATACCCGCCGCACGAAGGAGAATGCTCTCGCCGCGGTGAAGCTCGTATTCGAGAATTTGCTCACCGCCTACGAGGACGGTCACAACGAAGAGGCTCGTCTCAATATGCAGAATGCCTCCTATCGCGCAGGTCTCGCCTTCACTCGCGCTTACGTCGGCACGGTGCATTCTCTTGCGCACGCGATCGGCGGCTTCTACGGTGTGCCGCACGGCTTGGCGAATTCCATCCTGCTCCCCGTCGTGCTCCGTGCCTACGGCAAGTCGGCGCATAAGAAGCTCGCGCAACTCGCCGATCTCATCGGGATCACCGGCGCGACCATCGCGGATAAGGCGAATGGCTTTATCGCCGCCATCGAGGACTTGAATAAGAAGATGGAGATCCCCGAGAAGATCGGTGGCAAGTGGCAGATCCTCGACGAGGACCTTCCCGCTCTCGCGAAGCACGCTTTTGACGAGACCAATCCTCTCTATCCCGTGCCGAAGATCTTCTCCGAGAAAGAACTCATCGAGATCATCAAGAGCGTGAAAGAATGAGTCACAGAGCACTCGCCGAAGAGTACTTCCGAAAAGGATTCAATTGCGCGCAATCGGTGGTGATCGCCTTTCGGGATCTCACCGGTCTCACGGAAGGGGAGAGCGCACGCTTGGCGTCCTCTTTCGGCGGCGGATTGGGTCGTATGCGCGAGGTGTGCGGTACGGTCAGCGGCATGGCGATCGTGGCGGGCATACTCTACGGATACGACGATCCCACTCGTCCCGGTGCGGTGCAAGGGCACTATGCCCTCGTGCAAGAACTGGCAGGGCGATTTCCGTGAGAAGAATGGATCCATCGTCTGTAGGGAGCTTCTCGGAGACAAGAGCGCGGTTCGCACCTCTCCCGATCCTCGTACGCAGGAGTACTATAAGAAGAGACCCTGCTTGGAGCTTGTGGGCGATGCGGCGGACATCTTGGATGAGTATATCGAGAGCAGAAGTCGCTGAGAGAAGGACAAATTATCGAGGCGCATCCCGCGAAGGGGTGCGCTTCTTTTCATTATGAAAAAGGCATAAAAGAAGCGTCTCGTTTGAGACGCTTGAATTGTTGATTAAGGGCGAAAAAAGCGAAAACTCCCCCTATAGAGGAGAAAGCGCGCTTTTAACGGGACTCTTTGGAAAGGATCTTCGCGAGTTGTTCGATCAAGGAGACTTCCTGCTCGGACAGGGCGTAATAATTCTTCTCTCCGCCTTTGCCGATCACGATGATCGTGTTCGGCTCGATGTCCGTCTTGGGCTTGGGGATATATTCGATATCTGCGAGCAATTTCTCAAGGCTGTACTCGGTGGCGTCGCAAATCCTCTTGAGAGTATCAAGTTGAATCTTACGACTGAATCCGGTTTCCTTACTCTTTAAAAGCTCGTAAATATATTGTCGAGAATACCCCACCTTTCTGGAAAAGGCGGAAATGGAGAGTCCGCTTTCAACTAAAATTTGTTCGATTGCTTCACCAAGTTTCATGTTTATCACCTTGAAATATTATACCACAAAATCAGACAAAAACTTACGCGAAAAGCAAAAAAGTGATCATATTATATTTACGAATTTGGATTTTATGCGTATTTTGCATATTACTTTAGTTAGCAATTTATCAAAAACGCGTGATTTTCCGCGTAAAAGAAATGTATATTCGATGCATAAAACGGGAAAACTCCATATTTCGCGGTTGTTCGCAATCGTTTGACAACGGGACTCATTATGAATATTATAGAAGTATAACGGAGGTGCAAGATGCAAAAGATTAAGAGTGTATTGATCGCCGAAGAGGACATCAAGAAGCGGGTATCCGAGATTGCTCGGGAGATCTCGCGTGACTATAAGGGCGAGACCGTGACCCTGATCTGCATCTTGAGCGGAGCGTCGATTTTCTTTGCGGATTTGGTGCGTGAGCTCGATCTCGACGTCAGATTCGAGTTTATGTCGGTATCGAGCTATGGCAGCGGCACCGTCTCGAGTGGCGAGGTGAAGATCCTGAAGGACGTCAATCACCCCATCGCCGGACACCACGTCATCATCGTGGAGGACATCATCGACAGCGGATGCACCCTCTCTTACCTGAAGAGAGTGCTCATGCAGCGCGATCCCAAGTCCATCAAGGTGTGCACTGTTTTGGATAAGCCCAGTCGCCGCAAGGTGGATTTTAAGGGGGACTATGTCGGATTCGAGATCCCCGACGAGTTCGTGATCGGCTACGGGCTGGATTATGATGGCAAATATCGCAATCTGAAAGACGTTTGCATTCTGGAACTCACGGAGGACTGAACCATGGACAAATTTTATTCGATCGAGATCGCGGGGCTTAAGCGAGAACTCCCCATCTGCAAGGCAGGAGACAATCTGTATATCGGCGCATTCGTGATGTTTTCCGATGTGGAACTCACCGTGAAGGCGGCGGAAGCTCTCCTCGCGAAATCGCCCGACTTCGACGTGGTGCTCACCGCCGAGTCCAAGGGGATTCCCCTTGCCTACGAGATGGCGCGTCAGAGCGGCAAGACCTATCTCGTCGCGCGTAAGGGCGCGAAGCTGTATATGCAGACGCCGGTCAAGGTGTACGTGAAGTCCATCACTACCGCGAAGATGCAGGAGCTTTATCTCGACAAGGCGGAGCTGGACAGCCTCAAAGGGAAGAGGGTCCTTATCGTGGACGACGTCGTCTCGACGGGCGAATCGCTCTATGCGCTCGAGCAACTGCTCTCCCATGCCTCCGGCGAAGTGGTCGGCAAGGCATTCGTCCTCGCGGAAGGCGACGCGGCGAAGCGCACGGATATCATTTACCTGCAAGAACTCCCTCTTTTCTTCAATAAGTAATATCGCTATCACCAATCACGCGAAAAAAGCTCGCCTCGGCGAGCTTTTTTATATCCGTTTTTATCTCTTAAAGTAATAGGATTACAAGATCCCTTTTCTCTCTTAATGAAATCGGAGCGCGGTGTGAAGACAAGCGCCCTAAGAAGAGGTGGGCCTGAGATTACTTTTTGTAGGTGATGCTTGCCGATTGAGCAAGTAGCGACGTATGAACGCCGCTATATACTTTCATCAAAAACTGTAGAGGAGATCGTTGTATGTGGGGAATCTCCAGAAAGCCGCATCCACGATTCTTTCCAACTCGTCGATGACTTCTCGCATATCTTCCATCGCAGTGAGGACTTCGTCTTTGCAGTAGGTCGCTTGCGGGAGTCCGGTGAGTCCCTTGGAGTAGGCGACTTTCTTCTCGAGGTCACCGAGCAGTCCCACGAGATTCTCCGCGAGATCGGAGACTTTCTTTAAGAGATCGGTCTCGGTCTTCGCGCTTCCCTCGCCGAGGATCGCGGTCTTCTTCTCGATGAGATCGCAGAGCTCCTTCTCATAGCTCTCTGCCGCGGGGAGGATATTGCGTTTCACCATGTCGATCACGGTGAGCGCTTCGATATCTACCGTGGTGGCATAGCTCTCGAGGAGGATCTGATAGCGAGAGAAGATCTCCGCCTCGGTGAAAATTTCGTACTTTTCAAAGAGACGACGATTCTCTTCTTTGACGAAACGGGGGAGGGCGTCGGCGGTGGTCTTGAGATTCAGGAGGCCGCGGCGCTCCGCTTCCACCTCCCAGCTCTTGCTGTAACCGTCGCCGTTGAAGATGATGCGCTTATGCTTCAGGATATTCTCGCGGATCAACTTGTTGAGGTCCGCTTGGAAGTCGTCGGAATGCTCGAGCTTGGTCGCGAATTCGTCCAAGGCTTCCGCGATGATGGTATTCAGAATGATATTGGGACCCGAGACGGACAGACTGCTGCCCGGCATGCGGAACTCAAACTTATTGCCGGTGAAGGCGAAGGGACTCGTGCGGTTGCGATCGGTCGTATCCTTGGGGATTCTCGGCAGGATGTCCGCACCGATCTCGATCTGCACCTTCTTCTTGCCGCGGTATTCCGTGTGGTTCTCGAGCGCGGTCAAGAGCTCGGTCAGCTCTTCCCCGATGGAGATGCTGATAATCGCAGGCGGCGCTTCATTCGCACCCAAACGGTGATCGTTGCTCGCCGACGCGACGCTCATGCGCATCAGATCCTGATGATCGTCCACCGCTTTGATGACGGCGGTAAGGAAGAGGAGGAACTGCGCATTCTCGGCGGGAGTTTCGCCCGGCTCCAAGAGGTTCACGCCGGTATCGGAGAGGAGGGACCAGTTATTGTGCTTGCCGCTACCGTTCACTCCCTTAAAGGGTTTCTCGTGCAGCAGACAGACCAGTCCGTGCTTCTCGGCTGTGGCGCGCATCACCGACATCGTGAGCTGATTGTGATCGGTGGCGATATTCGCGCCGGTGAAGAGGGGGGCGAGCTCGTGCTGAGAGGGAGCTGCTTCGTTGTGCTTGGTCTTAGCGAGCACGCCGAGCTTCCACAGCTCTTTATCGAGATCCGCCATGAAGGCTTTCACGCGGGGTTTGATCGCGCCGAAATAGTGATCGTGGAGTTCTTGTCCCTTGGCGGGCGGGGCACCGAAGAGGGTCCTGCCGCAGGTCACGAGATCGGGTCTCTTGAGATAGACTTCTTTATCGATGAGGAAATATTCTTGCTCGGCGCCCACCGTCGGGATCGCCGTGTTGCCGCTTGCTCCGCCGAAGAGGGCGAGAATCCTCGAGACCTGTTTCCCGAGTGCCTGCACCGAACGGAGCAGAGGGGTTTTCTTGTCGAGAGCTTCTCCCGAATAGGAGATGAAGACCGAGGGGATAAAGAGGGTGCCGTCCTTTACGAAGGCATAGGAACTGGGATCCCAAGCGGTGTAGCCGCGCGCCTCGAAGGTATTTCTGAGACCGCCGTTTGGCAGACTGGAAGCGTCCGGCTCTCCATAGGAGAGCTCCTTGCCGCGAAACTCCATGATCACCCTTTCGCCGCCCTTGACGGGGGAGATGAAACTGTCGTGTTTCTCCGCGGTGATGCCGGTCATCGGTTGGAACCAATGGGTGAAATGCGTCGCGCCCATTTCACACGCCCAATCCTTCATCTTCTCCGCGACGACATTCGCGATGGAGGGCTCCAAACGTGCACCTGACATCGCGGTCTTTTTCAGTGATTCATAGACGTCTTTCGGCAGTCTTTCGCGCATCTTCTCGTCATTGAAGACGGCGCAACCGAAGATCTCGGGGATGCTGTCCACTTGATCGCCTCCTTGTCCTTACAATATAACTATGCCGTTCTTTTTCGCTTGTGTTAACGTGCTTTCGTCCCAGAGGGAGACTTGCACTTCACCGATATGCGCCTTCTCGAGGAGGAGCATCGACAGACGGGACTGTCCGATACCGCCACCCATTGTCAGGGGGAGCTCACCCGAGAGCACCGCCTTGTGGAAGGGGAGGTCGCGGCGATTGTCCGCGCCTGCTTTTTTGAGCTGCTCGTCCATGCTCTTACTGTCCACGCGAATCCCCATCGAAGAGACCTCGAAGGCTCTGCCGAGGAGCTCGTTGTAGAAGAGGATATCGCCGTTCAGTGCCCAGTCGTCATAGTCGGGCGCTCTGCCGTCGTGCCTAACGCCGCTCTTCAGTTTGTCGCCGATCTGCATCACGAAAGCGGTCTTATACTCTGCGAGGAAAGCATCCTCCCTCTCCTTCGGAGAAAGCTCGGGATAGAGATCCTCGAGCTGCTGTGTGGTGACGAACGCCACTTCGCGGCAGAGGGTGGTCTTGAGCGCGGGATACTTCTTATTCACTTCTTCCTTTGTGTCCGCGATCGCCGACACGATCTTCTTGACTTCACTCTTCAGGTACTCCACGGTGCGAGTCTCGCGGTCGATGACCTTCTCCCAATCCCATTGATCCACGTAGATCGAGTGGAGATTGTCCATTTCCTCGTCGCGACGAATCGCATTCATATCGGTATACAGACCTTGCCCCACGGGGAAGCCGTATTTTTTGAGGGCTTGGCGCTTCCATTTCGCGAGAGAATGCACGATGTGCGCCTCTTTCCCCGTCTCTTTGATGTCGAAATTGACTGCGCGCTCCACGCCGTTCAGATCGTCGTTGAGTCCCGTCTTGGGGTCGACGAAGAGGGGGGCGGACACCCTGATCAGGTGCAAAGCAGCGGACAGCCTGTCTTCAAAAGCGCGTTTCAGGAAGCCGATCGCCACCTGCGTGTCGTATACGCCGAGGAGGCTCTTATAGTTTTCGGGAAGATAAAAATTGCTCATTTTCGGTACCTCATTCCCTATTATAATAAATTTTCATTTGAAATTACAACAAAAACAAACTCCTTTACTTTTTAATCGTGTTATAATACCTATAAAAGATCTCTACTAAAAGGAGCAAACCATGAGAGACTGGGGAAAAGAGAAGGAAAATAGAGTCGCATTTATCCGTGAAATGCTTCAAAAGAGCGGGGCGAAGGGCATCGTCTTCGGAAATAGCGGGGGGAAGGACAGCGCGCTGGTCGCCGCCTTGTGCTCCTTCGCGACCGATCGGGTGCTCGGCGTGATCATGCCTTGCGCTTCCAAGAGAAACTTCGGAGAGGATAAGGACGAGGCGCTCGCCGTCGCCGAGAAGTACGGCGTGCAGAGCCTCGTCGTGGATCTCACGAAGGTCAGAGAGACCCTCATCGGGTCGATCGATCTCGCGCTTGAGAGTAAAGCCGCTCTCTCCAATATCGCTCCCCGTCTCCGCATGACCACCCTCTACGCCATCGGCGCGGAGAAGGGTTATCTCGTGGCAGGTACCGGCAATAAGAGCGAAAGGTATATGGGCTACTTCACCAAGTGGGGAGACGGCGCTTGTGACTTCAATCCCATCGCCGACCTCAGTGCGACGGAGGTCTTCGCCTTCTTGCGTTATCTCGGCGCGCCCGATCACGTCGTCACAAAAGCACCTTCGGCGGGTCTTTTCGAGGGACAGACGGATGAGAAAGAAATGGGCGTGACTTACGCCGAGATCGACGCCTATCTCCGCGGGGAACCGGTATCCGACGAGGCGAAGGCGATCATTGAGAGGTATCACCGGGCGGCGGGGCATAAAATGCAAATGCCGCCTATTTATAGCGACAACGCATAAGCGCGCAGCTGCTTTGTTTCTGCCTTCGCGTTAGCGAAATCACGTACGAGAAGTACGCTGTCCGTCCGCTCGCGGAGCGTTTGCCTAAGCGCCCTTCTCCGAGCTCGCCGGCTTGCGCAAGGATATTCGTAACTTCTACCGTTGGGGTGAAAATGCGGAATTCGGAATTCGGAATGCGGAATAATGGGTCGCGTTGCTCCGAATATATTACTCGTCATCCCGCACCAAAGGTCTGCCTCGAGCGATAATAGCAGAGATGTGGGGCGAACGGAAAAACACGAACAACGGGCAGAATTTCAAATAATCAATCGGGTGCGAAGAAGGTGGTAGAGAGGAGTGCTCCGCAAGCGAGTGTGGCAGGCGCATACTCCTTGTATGTAACTGCCTCCGAGCGACGCGGTAGCGAAGTATATGCCGCCTTATCCGCGCCCGTTAAGGAGAGAGAATGTTTAATATAGTATTAATTGAGCCCGAAATCCCGCAAAACACCGGCAACATCGCGCGGACCTGTGCCGCGACAAACTGCGTGCTTCATTTGGTGAAGCCGCTCGGCTTCGATATCGATGAGAAATCGGTGCGTCGCGCAGGACTGGACTATTGGGATAAGCTCACGATCAAAGTTTACGAGAATTTGTCGGATTTTTACGAGCAAAACGAGGAAAACGTGAAGAAGGGCGCACGGATGTATTATGCCTCCACGAAGGGACAGAAGGTGTATAGCGACGTGTCCTATAAGGAGGGAGATTATCTCCTTTTCGGCAGAGAGACCAAGGGGATAGACGAGAGCATCCTCGCCGCGAATTACGACCATACGGTGCGCATCCCGATGTGGGGCGAGATCCGTTCCTTAAATCTCTCAAACAGCGTCGCGATCCTTTTATACGAAGCGCTTAGGCAGAATGATTTCGACCGTTTCACCCTTCAAGGGAAGCTCCGCGAGGTCGACCCCTTCGACGGTCAATAAAAAAGCGATTTTGACTAAAAAAATACCCTTTACCTGTTGAAATGCCGCCTCGCGTGTGATATAATAGCAAATGAGCGTTAAGCTATACATATTTATATAAGGAGAATAGAACTATGCCCAGAGTGATTAGTGACGAATGTATCATGTGCGGCGCTTGCAGCGCCACTTGCCCCGTGAGTGCGATTGCGGAAGGCGACGGCAAGTATGTCATTGACAAAGAGCAGTGCATCGACTGCGGCGCTTGCGAAGCAGGTTGCCCGGTGAGCGCGATCTCGGAGGAATAACCAAATCGCCGGCTCTTCGGGGCCGGCAATTTTTTTATCTTATCTCCCGAGTCTATTCGGGAATCGGAGTGTTTTATGCAAATCAATACGGCTTTATTCGAGAGAGGCGACAGAGTCGGCGTGGCGGTATCGGGCGGCAGGGACAGCATGAGTCTCCTGCATTATCTCGTCGAGCACCACAATGACCTGATGATTCGAGTGCTTGCGATTCACGTGGAGCATGGGATCCGCGGAGAGGAGAGTCTCGCCGATCAGGCGTTCGTGATGAATTACTGCTCGGAGCACGATATCCCCGTTTGCTATACGAAGGTGGACGTTCCCGCCTATGCGAAGGAGCATTTGATCGGCGTCGAACAGGCTGCGCGCGAGCTCAGATATCACTATTTCGACGAATTGCTCCGCAAGGGTGTGGTGGATAAGATCGCGACGGCGCATCAGCTGGACGATCAGTGTGAAACCGTCCTTATGCGCATCTTCCGCGGCACCGGCGTCAAGGGACTCGAAGGGATCCCGAGCGCCAGAAGCGGCAAGTATATCCGTCCGATGCTTTCGCTGTCGAGACTGGATATTCAGGAGTATTGCGAGCAGAATCACGTGCCTCACGTCGAAGACAGCACCAATTTCAATTTGGAGTACACCCGCAATTTCATCCGTCACGAGGTGCTCCCCGTGGTGGAAAAGATGTTCCCGCAGTACAGGAAGAGCATCGAGAGACTCACCGGCGCGGCAAAAGAGACCATCTCCTTCATGGACAGCGTCGCTATTCCTTACGAGGTGGACGACAAGTCCCGCATCATCTTTGCGGTGGAGCCTCTTCTCACGGCGCATCCCGCCCTCGTTCGCCACAGCATTCGCAAGGCGATGATCGAGCAAGGCTTTGCCTTGGATTTCGAGCAGTGTAATCTGCTTGACGTCCTCTCCCTTCTCAATAAGGAGACGGGCAAGGAGATCAGTCTGTCGCAGGGCCTCGTGGCGATCAAAGCGCCCGAGCACCTCATGATCATGCGCGCGGTGGAAGTGGAGCCCTATGAGATCCCCTTCCGCAAAGGAGAGATCGCTCTCCCCAACGGTTCGACTCTCACGGTGGGAGAGTATCGCGGCATCGGACTTCGTTTCGATCCCAAGAAACTGCCCGAAGGGAGTGTGATCCGTAATCGCAGGGAGGGAGATATCTTCACGACCTTCGGCGGACACACCAAGACCCTCGGGAATTATCTCACGAATATCAAGTATCCGAGCAGAGATCGGGACGATCTGCCTCTGATCGCCTGCGGGAAGGAAGTTTTCGTGATTTGCGGCGTGGAGATCTCGCAGAAAGTCAAGGTGGACGAAAGCACTGAAGACATCTATACGGTGAAAGTCAATACCCGATGATATGACCTCTCTCGATTGTTTGGTGGAGAAGTGCTCCACACCGATTTATTTGGTCGGTGGCGCGGTGAGAAACGCCCTCTTGGGGCTCCCGCTGTCCGACCTCGATCTGTGCGGAGAGATTGCGCCCGACCGGCTGGCAAAGGAGCTGGACGGGCTTTTTGTCGTAAAGGACGTCAATCCCCGCATCGGCACGGTGAAATTACTGCGCGGCAAGGACTCTTTCGAGTACACCTGTTTTCGACGGGACAGTTATCCCATCGATTCGGGCAGGCATACCCCGTCGGAGGTGACCTTCGTCTCTTCCCCCGAAGAGGACGCCTTCCGCCGAGACTTCACGGTGAATGCGATTTACAAGCGTCTTTCGGACGGAGAGATCCTCGATCCGACGGGCGGTTTGGAGGATCTGAAGAAGAGGCTGCTCCGCACGACCCGCGCTCCCGAGGCGGTCTTCTCGGAGGACGGTTTGCGCCTTCTGCGCCTCGTGCGTTTTGCGGCGGAGCTCGGATTCGAGATCGAAAAGAAGACTTTCGCCGCCGCGAAGAAGTACGCCCCTCTGCTTCAGGACATCTCGGTCGAGAGGAAGAGAGAAGAGCTGGATCGCATCCTTCTTGCCGACCTGAAGTACGGCGTGAAGGGAGCTGTCGAGCGGGCGCTCGAGCTTCTCCGCGAGATCGGCTTGTACCCATATTTCCTTCCCGAACTGGAGGAAGGGATCGGCGTGACGCAACGGTCGGATTATCACAAGTACGACGTGTACTATCATATCCTGCACACCGTCGCCGCGGCGCCGGCCCATTTGCGACTCGCGGCTTTACTCCACGATATCGGGAAACCGCTCTGCATCCGTCGAGACGGCAATGCCTATCAGCACTCGGTGGAGAGCGCACTGATGGCGAGAAGCGTCATGGAGCGCTTGCGCTATCCAAAGAAGGAGATCAAGCGCACGGTGGAGATCGTGCGTTGGCATATGTTCGATTTCAACGGGGAAGCGTCGGAGAATAAGAAGCGCCGCTTCGTGCAGCGAGAGTGGGATCTTCTCGAGGATATCGTCGCACTCAAGGACGCGGATAGCGTCGGGACGGGGTGTTTTCAAGAGAATCAATACGGGCACTATCTTCTCGTGTTGAAAGAGAAGATGGCGGCGGAAGGAGTCCCCCTCAAGATCAGAGATCTTGCGATCGGCGGGACGGATCTCGAGAGGCTCGGTATCGAAGAGCCCATTCGCGGAGAACTCTTGGCGACCTTGCTCGAGAGACAAGCGGACGAGGGCGCGAGAAGGGACAGAGAGAGTCTTCTCAAAGAGGTGCCACACGTCGCGGAAGAAATACGGAGGAAGAAATGACCACGGCTATCATGATCTTATGTATCGTCAATATGACCCTCGGACTGGCGGCAGTCCTGCTTTCTTTGAGAGCGGGTAAGGGCGGAGGCGTGTCCAAGCGCGACGCCGAGAATATCGTAAAGGGAGAGAGCGACTTCCAGACGAGGAACCTGCAGAGCACCATCAATACGGCGAATAATACCCTCCTCTCCGCGATCAAGGTGCACACCGAGACGCAGGGCGCGAATACCGATCGTTTCATGTCGGTGGTCGCGGGGAATATCGACCGTCAGGATAAGAGGCAACAGGAATTTATCCAGAACGTGGAGAGCCGTTTGGAAGGGATGAAGTCGGGGCTCGAGAAGACCCTTACAGAAGTAAGAAAGGAGAATAACGATCAGCTCGAGAAGATGCGGGTCGTCGTGGAAGAGAAGATGCAAAACACCTTGAACGAGCGCCTGAATCAGTCCTTCGGGATGATCAGCGAACAGCTCGACAAGGTGAAGGAAGGTCTCGGCGAGATGAAGAATCTGACCGACGGCGTCACCGATCTCAAGAAGGTGCTCGGCGGCGTCAAGACCCGCGGCGTGTGGGGAGAGGTCTCTCTCGGCACGCTGATCGACGAGATTCTGATCCCCGAGCAGTATGGCAGAAACGTGAAGATCGGCAGGAAGGGCGAGGTCGTGGAGTTCGCCGTGATGATGCCGGGCAAAGGGGAAGAGAAGGTCAAGCTTCCCATCGACGCGAAGTTTCCGATGGAGGACTATCAGCGCCTCGTCGAAGCGAGCGAACAGGGGGATAAGATCTTGATGGACGCGATGGGTGCTTCCCTCGAGCGTCGCATCAAAGAGGAGGCGAAGAGCATCGCGGAGAAGTATATCAAGCCGCCCGAGACCACCGATTTCGCGGTGATGTATCTGCCGATCGAAGGACTCTTCGCCGAGATCGCGAAGAGACCGGGACTGATGGAGGGGATCCATCAGAAGTACCGTGTATTGGTGACGGGACCGACCACCCTTTCCGCTCTCCTCAATAGCTTGCAGGTTGGTTTCAAGACTGTCGCGATCGAAGAAAGGAGCCGCGAGATCTGGAAGCTCCTCTCCGCATTTCGCACCGAATTCGCCCGCTTCGCCGAGCTGCTCGACAAGACGCAGGGCTATGCCGACAAGGTGTCGGACGGGATCCGCGACGCAGCGAAGAAGAGCTTCACCATTCAGAAGAAGCTCTCCAATGTGGAGCTCATCGGCGAACCCGACGAGGGCGAATAAAAAACGATTATTCGATTTTTTATATGCTTCGTTTGTTTCGTAAGAAATAATGGTTCCGTCCGAAAACGAAGGTTAATTGATAGGTTGTATCCTAAACAGTGAGGAGGGAAAAATGAAGAAAATATGTTTGATATTGGTTGTCCTCTTTATCACAACACTATCCTCTTGCGGCTTAATCGCACGTTTGAACGAAGAGCCCAAAAACGGCGTAGAGTTTAATATGCAGTATTCCTTGAAGGAAGATGACACCTATGAAGTAATGGTCACAGGATATACAATTTATGGTAATGGAGCAGGTGATGTATGGAATATTGAAATTCCCTCTTCTTATTTGGATAAGCCTGTGACGAGTTTCGGGGGTAGTTGGCCTTTTCCACATTCAATTTCGATCACGATTCCAAATAGTGTGACAAGCATTGCGAAAGATGCGTTCAGGCAGACCTCCGGTTTGACCTCGATCACGATTCCCGATAGTGTGACGAGTATAGGAGGCGGGGCCTTTTCGCATTGTGAGAATTTGAATTCAGTGACGATCGGAAACGGTGTGACAAGCATCGGGGAATATGCGTTTTCTGACTGTGCAAAGTTGACTTCGATCACGATTCCCGATAACGTGTCAACCATCGGGGGGCGCGCATTTCAGTCTTGCCACAACTTGAATTCAGTGACGATCGGAAGTGGGGTAACAAGTATTGGAGAGTTCGCGTTCAATAGTTGTGGTAAACTCGTAGAAGTTTACAATCGATCTTCCCTAGATATCACGGCAGGGAGCTACGAGTTTGGTTGGGTAGGTTATTATGCGAAAGCGATTTATACTAGTGAATACGTCAGTAAACTATCCACCGATGAGGATGGATTTGTCCTTTATAAGGACGGAAAGGCGAGCTCTTTGATCGGATATGTCGGATCGGAAACGGCTTTGACGCTGCCTCTCGGCATTACAGAAATCAATCAATTTGCCTTTGAGGATTCAGATTTGACGTCGATCATTATTCCGGAATCCGTAAATAGCATCGGGAAATGTGCGTTCCATAATAGCCAGGATTTGACATCACTCACGATCCCCTCGAGTGTGACGAGCATTGGAGAAAAAGCCTTTTCTGGTTGTAGTGGTTTGACCTCGCTCGTAATCCCTTCGGGCGTGACGAGCATAGGGGAACAGGCCTTTTCTTTTTGTAGCGGGTTGACCTCGATCACAATCTCGGAAGGGGTGAGAATCATCGATAGATATGCATTTTGGACGTGTACCAGCTTCACTTCGCTCACGATTCCTGATAGCGTAACGAGCATAGGGGATTATGCTTTTTGCGATTGCAGTGGCTTGGTCTCGATCATTATTCCCGATAGTGTAACGAGCATAGGCCTTGGTGCGTTTAGGGGCTGCACCGGGATATCGGTAATCAAGTATCAAGGGGATATTGCAAAATGGTGTGGAATTCAAGGATTGCATTATGTAATGGCTTATGGCATACCCAACAGAACGCTCATAATTGGGGGTAAGGTGGTCGCCGGCGCGCTTGAGATCCCGAATGGTGTGACAAGCATCGAGGAATATGCCTTTTACAGTTGTAGCAGATTGACATCTCTCACGCTTCCTGTGAGCGTGAAAAACATCGGAATTTCCGCATTCGAAGATACTGGTGACTTGTCTTTGATTTATTTCCAAGGCACTAAGGCGCAGTGGAATGTGAATACAAAAAATCGGGATTGGAAGTATGCCGGCATTTCCACCGTGCATTGCACGGATGGCGAGATATCGCTGTCCGAATCCGAGTCCGAGGATAACGAGGAAGGGGTGAATAATGGTGCGGAGGGGGTGCTTCCAATAATCGATGATCCTTCGACCGCTAACACCACAAATAGTCAGTATGTTTTTTCGGGGCCCCCAACGGCGGTGGGCTTAGGATGACAGATGAAAAGAGATTCCACGATACAGCTCGTGATGACGACCTGTTAAAAACACACAATCGACATGTTGAGCTTGCCGAAACAGTTCAATTCCCGATTCATAATTCACAATTCATGTTTTCAAATACTTTCGTGATAAATGCTCTCTCAAAAGCGGCTTGCATATTACTTTTAAGAGTGATATAATAAAAAAATGAGCATTAAGAAGAAACTTTTACTTACCAATTTGATCGTTTTTCTCGTGATGGTCCTCCTTGCTTGGGGATATAGCGTCTTTGCGAATGCTCTTCTGAATAAATTCCCCATCACAGGCCCCACCGACAGCGAGTTTCGCGTGGTGGCGGAGTGCCTTACGGGCAATCTGAAAAATGACGAGAAGAACGAGATGATCAAACCCTACGGCTATGTCCTGTCGATCTATGATCTGGACTATCAGGTGATTAAGGATTACGGTCTCAGCCTCAAGAACTACGAGCTGAATATCCAGTCCACGAATCCGACGGTGGAAGCTTTCTCGGACAAGATCCTCATCGGGGTGCGTCGCGGGAATGAGATCTATGCGGCGGTGAAGCCCATCGAGAGGGATAAGAGCTTCTCCACGGCGAAGAATATTGCTCTCGCGGTGATGATCATCTCTTGCGCGATGGTGGTTTTCCTCGCTTGTTATTACCAGTATTACACGATCTTCCCGCCCCTCATCGTCCTACGCGGCGGTCTGAAGCAGGTCGCAGCGGGGAACTACGCCTATCAGCTTCGCGGTGGCAAAAACGACGAGATCGGCGCGGTGATCGGCGAGTTCGAGATGATGCGGCGCAAACTCGCGGAGCTCGACAAGCAGAAGTCGGAGTTCGATCGGCAGAGAGGAGAGATCATCGCGGGGATCAGCCATGATTTGAAGACTCCGCTTACCACCATACAGGGTTATACCAAGGGACTCCTCGATGGGGTGGCGAATACGCCGGCGAAGACCGAGCGCTATCTGAAGACCATCTACGAGACGGCGCTCACGATGAATGCCCTCGTGAATCAGCTGAACGATTTCTCCAAGATGGATATCGACAAGATGGAGTACACCTTCCGCGAGCGTGATCTCGTGGAGCTTATACAGGATTTCGCGGCGATCAATATCCCGATCTATGCGACCAAGGGTCTCAAAGTGGAGACGGAGTTTGCGGATGAGCCGGTCGAAGCGGATATCGACAAGGATCAGTTCCTGCGTGTGGTCAGGAATATCCTCGATAACAGCGTGAAGTATAAGGATAAGCCGGAAGGTAAGGCGTTTATCAAGGTGTATTCCGACGGAAACAACGCGGTCTTGGAGATCTCGGACGACGGCCCCGGCGTCTCTCCGCACGAGATCGAGTACATCTTCGAGAGTTACTATCGCGGCGACCCCTCGAGGACCAATCCCACGACGGGCAGCGGACTGGGCTTGTCCATCGTGAAGAGCGTCATCACCGCGCACGAAGGCACGGTGACCGCCGTGAATGACAACGGACTGAAAATCATTATCAAAATTCCCCAAAGGAGGAAAAGAAATTGAGAAGAATCTTAATAGTGGAAGACGAGAAGAACATCGCGGAAATCGAGAGAGATTATCTGGAGCTGGACGGCTTCGAGGTCATCATCGAGAATAATGGCTCGGCGGGTTTGCAGCGTTCGCTGAAAGAGGAGTTTGACCTCGTGATCCTCGATATCATGCTTCCCGATATGGATGGCTTCGAGATCTGCAGGGCGCTCCGCAAGGAGAAGGACGTCCCCATTCTGATGGTCACGGCGAAGGTCGCGAGCATCGATAAGGTGCGCGGACTCGGCATCGGTGCGGACGACTATATCATCAAGCCCTTCGATCCCGCCGAACTCGTCGCACGCGTCAAGGCGCATATCGCCCGTTACGAGCGCATCAAAGGAAACGTGCAGGATAAGGGGGTGGATATCGAATATCGCGATCTGTCGATTAAACCTCTCTCCAGAAGGGTATTCTTCAAGAAGGAGGAGGTCTTCCTGACAGCGAAAGAATTCGATCTATTGTACTTCCTCGCGAGCAATCCGAACGTTGTCTTCCGTAAGGAGACTATTTTCGATAAGGTATGGGGGGTGGACAGCTTCGGAGACGCCGGCACGGTGGTCGTGCATCTCACCCACATTCGCGATAAGATCCCGATGGATTACATCGAGACGGTGAGAGGCGTGGGCTATCGCTTCAGCATGCAGCCCGAACAGTGATGTTTACGGGAGACTATCACACCCATACGAAGTACAGCGACGGCAAGGGGAGCGTGATGGAGAATGCTCTCGCCGCCAAGGAAAAAGGATTGAAGGAGATCGCGATCACCGATCACGGTTTCCACATCCTCACGATGGGCTTCAAGAAGTATCTGCGAGCGAAGGAGGATTGCGCCCGAGCGGAGCTCGCGACGGGAGTCAGAGTGATCGCCGGCGTGGAGGCGGATATCGTGTCGCTCGAGGGGAGTGTGGACATTCGGGAGGACCATATCGAGCCCATCGATTATATCATCCTCGGATTCCATAAATTCGCCTTCCCGCGCAATGTGAAGTCCTTTTTCAAGATGTATTTACCGACCTACTTCAACGGACTTATTCCGATCGGTAAGAAGGGGATCGAGCGCAATACTCGCGCCGTGATCGCCGCCCTCGATCGGGTGCCTGCGAAGGTGCTTACCCATATCAACCATTCACTGAAGGTGGATGTGCGCGCGGTGGCGGAAGCCTGCGCGGAGAGAGGGGTGCTTGTGGAGCTCAATGCGAAACACCTCAAAGCCATCCGAAAGGACTGGCAAGCCTTGATCGACAGCGGCGCGAATTTCATCGTGAATTCCGACGCGCATCACCCGCGCGACGTGGGTGCTCTGGAAGAAGCCTTACGAGAAGCGGTCAGACAGGGCGTCCCCAAAGAGAGAATCGTCAATTATTGCGGAGAGTGATTATGCCGAGACATTTCATACACTATTATTTCTCAAAGAAGCTGACGGAAGATATGTCTTACGCCCTTTCCGCGATCATCAAGCTGTACCCCGACGCCTATCTGCTCGGGAGCTTGGGCGCCGAGCTTTTCCTCGGCACCGAGTACAAGGAGAGATGGGACGCCGCCGATCCGGTGCAGTTCTTCGGCGTAAGCGCTCGTCATATCTTCACGAACGGTTCCAAGTGTCAGCTCTCTTATATGCTCGGCGTGATGTCCCATTACGCCCTCGACCGAGTGGCGAATCCCTTCGTCTCATATTTCGCGGCGAACGGCGTGGCGGGATATTTCGGCGGCAAGACCGAGACGGTCTCCAAAAAGGATATCGAGATCGGCATCGATCGTCATATCATTCGGGACTATCTATCGACAGGGAAGGCGCTTGAGATCGTCGGCGGACTCCATACCCGCAAGGCGGTGATTGAAGAGATCGCCGATCTGTATCAGGACGTCCTGAACGATCTGTCCGACGTCTATCTGAATCGACACAAGGTCGTCGCGATGCTCGAGAGCGTATCTCCCGATATTCCTCTTGCAGAGGGGCTCGGCAGATTGGACTTCATGAATCGGGAGAATCGGGATTGGCGCGATTTGAAGGGAGAGAAGAGCAATTTATCTCTGGATGAACTTCTCGAGAAAGAGCAGGAGACGGCGTACTCGCTACTCGAAGAGTATATGGCGATGGCGCGTAGCAATAAAGCGCCGGACGAGAATCAGTTCTCGGTGAACGGACTCGGAGCGCCGCTCAAGAAACCGAATTAAACTGTGATCGGAAGTATCAGGAAGGATTGCCGCTGAGATAACGCTCGGCGGCTTTTTCTATCTCGATCGCGAGACGAAGGCGATAGTCGCTGTCCGAGATCAGGGATTCGTCGATGGGATTCGATAAGAAGGCGCACTCGATGATGATGGAGGGCGCGTCGCTACTCTCCGCGATATAGTATTCGCCGCGGATTGTCTCGAATGCTCGCCCGAGGGTTGGCTCGTTCATCGTTTGGTTTAGGTGCGCTTGCATTTCTTCGGCGAAGGCTGCCGACTCTTCCGTCGAGTAAAAGACCTGCACGCCCCGCCGCGAAGCGTCCTCGTATTTATTCATATGGATGCTGATGACCAAGGCGGGATCGGAAGAGCGGATCACAGAGCGCCTCGTCTCCATATCTTTCGATTTGTCGAAAGCGCCTTCCATCGTGCTTCCTTCGCCATAGCGCGTTTGCACCGAGCGATATCCGGCGGAGGAGAAGAGATCCCCGAGGATCAGCGCCATCTTGAGATTCAGATCGCTCTCTTTGATCCCCGTCTTGACCCCTGTGACGCCGGGATCGGCGCCGCCGTGTCCCGCGTCGATGACAATCGTCTGCTTTGGCAGAGGAGAGAATGCCTTCTCCTCCTTTTTTGCCTTCTTGACACCGAGGACCACCGCCGTGACGATCGCCGCGGAAAGCACCAATACCGCGATGCCGATGAGTAGCGTTTTGAGTTTGATCACCTTGAACATTTTTCTCTCTCCTTTCGACAAAATGTCGCATTTTATGCGTCAAAAAATGCAAAAATGAATAAGCAATCCACTTATCCACAGAGTTATCCACATTCTTCGAGGGTTACACACAGTTATCCACAGGAGGAAGTATATGCGATAGGATGGAGGCGTAGAATGCCTATTCCATTAGGAATTGTGAATCAGGAATTGCCATCCGATTATTTTGACGCCCTTTCGGCTGGTTATTCAGCTGAAGAAGAGGGAGATTGGCTGCGCATTGCGGTAGCAAAGCGGATAGGGTTTTTATTTGCGCTTGCGGCTGTCCATAACGTTGAGCATCGCGCAACATTCACCTTTGCGAAGCGAACACTTCGCGCATGGAAGACGCACTTCTCGTGCGGTAGCACACAGGCATCCGGAATTCCGCATCGAATAATTCTTAATTTCTAATGTATTTATCCTCCTATCTTGTGCTCTCTTTCTTTTTTCCGAAAAAATCCTTGACGATGTCCAAGTATCGTTATATACTTGTTTTATTCGATAGAGGCGCGTGCCTTATGAGAAGCCGTGGAGCAGGTTCGTCCGCGGTGGGAAAGGAAGTCACGCCGAAGATGCGTTCTCACCCTGTAAGGAGCGTGTCTGGGGTGCGGGAGAATATCCCGCGCACTGTCGCAGAAATGCGGAGAGCTATCCACCTTTGACTTCTTTGTTTTTTCGGTTCGTCGGGCGGCTCTTCGTGCCGCTTTTTCTTTTAGCGGGACAACAGATCACAATGCGCCTTGAGCGCAAAAAGGAGAAAAATATGGTAGGTACTTTTTGGGCATTCGTGCCCGCAATCATCGCTATTTTGTTGGCGTTGATCACAAAGCAGGTTTATCTGTCCCTCTTCGCGGGTATCTTCGCGGGGGCGATGTTCCTCGCAGGTGGCAATCCGATCGAAGCGACGAGCAACCTCTTCATCACGATGGGCGGACAGCTCGGCTCGAATGGCGGCATCCTGATCTTCCTCGTGATCCTCGGCATCTTCGCCGTGCTCATGGTGAAGACGGGCGGCTCCAAGGCATACGGCGAGTGGGCAAGCAATAAGATCAAGACCAAGAAGGGTGCGGAGCTCGCGACCATCGGTCTCGGCGCGCTGATCTTCGTGGATGACTATTTCAATTGCCTCACCGTCGGTAACGCGATGCGCCCCGTGACGGACAAGCACAAGGTCAGCCACTCCAAGCTCGCTTATTTGATCGACGCGACGGCGGCTCCGGTCTGTATCATCGCCCCGATCTCTTCCTGGGCGGCGGCAGTTGCCGGAAACGTGGAGGGCGAGAACGGACTCGTCACCTTCATCAAGACCATCCCCTTCAATATGTACGCACTTCTCACGATCGCCTTTATGATCGTAACGGTGATCCTTCGTATGGACTTCTTCAAGATGAAGAGAAATGCGAAAATCGCGGAGAAGACAGGTGATCTCCTCGCGGGTGAGACCGATCTGCCGACCAAAGACGTCGAATCGGATGAGAAAGTGAAGGGCAAGGTCATCAACCTCGTCTTCCCCATCGTGACCTTGATCATTTGCTGCGTCGGTGCGATGATCTATAACGGTTTCTTCTATGATTGGGACGCAGGCGTGATCGGCAGGACGCTCCAGTCTTCGACGGTGCTCGAAGCCTTCAGTAACTGCGACGCAGGCTCGGCGCTTGCGATGGGTTCCTTCATCGCTCTTGTGATCACCGTGGTCTTCTATCTCTGCACCAAGGCGATCACCTTCAAGGGAAGCATGGAGTCCATCGTGGACGGCTTCAAGTCGATGGTTCCCGCGATCCTGATCCTGACCTTTGCTTGGACCCTCGGCGGCATCATGGGTGCGAAGGGCGAGGGCATCGATGAAGCCGGAAAGGCGATCATCGACGGCACCTTGAATGCCAAGGCGTTCGTGCAGGCGCACATTACGGCGGACAGCATGGCGCTCGGCGTGATCCCCTTCGTCTTCTTCATCATCGCTTGCCTCTTGTCTTTCGCGACGGGTACTTCTTGGGGCACCTTCGGCGTGCTGATCCCGATCTCCACGGCAGTGATGAGCGCGACGACGAGCGAAGGCCTCTTCTTCCTCACGATGTCCGCAGTGCTCGCTGGTGCCGTGTACGGCGACCACGTCTCCCCGATCTCGGATACGACGATCATGGCGTCCTCCGGTGCGCAGTGCAACCACATCGATCACGTGAAGACGCAGCTCCCCTATGCGACCATCGTCGCGATCTTGTCGGGTATCACCTATCTCGTGATGGGCTTCATCGCGACCACTTCGGTCGGTCAGTCCTACGGCGAGAGCGCGGGTCTCACCCTTGCGATCGGCTTCGGTATGCTCGCTCTGACAATCGTTCTTCTCTACTTCTTGGATAGAAAGGGCATCATCGACAAGATCGACGAAAAGATCAGCGGTTTCTTCTCGAAGCTCGCCAAGCACCCCGAAGAGCGTCCCCTCGAGGAGACGGTGCAGGGCAGTTCCGAAGTCACCGATGAGATCGAGGAAATGCAGAATAAAGAAGAGTAATCTTCAGTTTAACGAGATAAAAAAGCGCATGCCAAGACTCTCTCGGTGTGGGCTTTTTTATTAAGGAGGAAGTATGGAGAGACGGGAAGTTGTCGCCGCATTGATTTGCCAAAACGGGAAATTCATGATCTGTCAGCGCCCCGAAGGGAAGGCAAGAGCCGGACTGTGGGAGTTCGTCGGCGGCAAGGCGGAGGAAGGCGAGAGCCTCGAAGAAGCACTCGTCCGCGAGTGCAGAGAAGAGATCGGCGTCACCGTGAAGGTGGGTGCGCCCTATATGACCGTCACCTACGACTATCCCGATATCCTTGTGCACCTGACCCTCTTCCGCTGTGAGATTCTCATGGGAGAACCCACGCCGATGGAGCACAACGCGATCGACTGGATCACGCCGCAGGAGATCGAAGAATATCCCTTCGTTCCCGCGGACGAGATCATTCTTTCGCGGCTCCGCTCCGACACCGACCTCTTTGCCAATCGATAAAAAGGATCCGAGGGCATAAATCATACTCGGAGATAGAAAAAATGAGTTTTCCATCGATGGAAAACTCATTTTTTACAGTCGGCAAGCTCAGTGGATGCGCTTCAGCAGCTCTTCCTTTAATAGGAGATAGCGCGCATATTTCTCTTCGTCTCGAAAATGTTCTTCGCGAGACTGTGGGTATTTGTCGTCGTAGACGAGCTTCTCCTCGCCGAACTGTTCGCTCGTGAGATCGAATCGCACCCCATCCACGAGGTTATAGCAGTGGTATCCACCGCCCGCAAGCGGGACGCCGTACACCTCGCCGCCGTAGACGTCTTGCACGAGGAAAGAGGTGATCGAGCACTGCCCGAGGGTTGGGTTTTTCTCTGACCAATCGGGTCTGAGCCGCGGCGCACAGCTTTCACGGCACCATATCTCGCGAAGCAGATCGTAGAGCGCTCTTTGGTCGCCCACCTTGCGATAGCTCGGATCCTTCGGCGTCAGCGGTTTGGTGTCCCATCCGTAGAAGCGATATTTCTTCATACTTCCTCCGTCAGCGGTGGATGCAGTCGCAGAGCATCCTCGCGGTCAATTCGTGCATTTGGCGAGTGGGATGATTCAGTTTGTTCGCGAGCAGTTCGGTCACGTTTGTGCCCGATTGGATCATCTTCTCCCATTCGGCGTAGACGTCGCAGAGTGTCGCGCCCGCTTTTCTCGCGATCTTTCTCTCGATCTCGGCGTAGCGCGCGAGGACTCCGTCGTTCTGGATCCTTTGTAGCTTCTCCGCGAGGCGTAGGAAGGAGGGCTCGGTGAAGTCGGCGCTCACTTCGGTATTCATCGCGTTAGGGGTGAGGAGGATGCATTCCGCGCCGTGACGCAGGATCTTCCTCACGATCTTAGTCAGGTTCTTCTCGTATTCGGGTAAGCCCTTCTCTTCGAGGCAGGCGTCGTTCAGTGCGAAGCCGACGATCACGAGGTCGGGATGGTAGGAGAGGACGTCGCGCTTGATTCTTTTTAATCCGCCCTTGGTATTGTCGCCGCTGATCCCCGCGCGAATCAGGTTGAAGGGGACCTTCGGATAGAGGGCGTTCAGCTTCCTCTCGAGCAGGGTCCCGTAGGCGTGTTCGGCGTCGAAGACGGTATCGATCTTCCCTTCTTCATCCAAAAAACACTCGAAACAGCCTTGGGTGACGCTGTCGCCGAAGAGGGCGATGGTTAGGGCGGGATAGCCGCTGAGAGAGCGCTCTTTTCTTTTGATTTTTTCGACAATTTTCATAGTTATCCTCTGCGGGATGTCCGCCCTTATAGTATAGTGCTTTACGCGGGATCAAGTCAATACGAAGGAGGGGAAAGGGAAGCAAAAAAAGCACTCTCATTTTGCTTAGAGAGTGCTTTTTGTCCGTTATGGATGCGGGTCTTATTCCCACTCGATGGTGCCGGTGGGCTTGGGAGTGAGGTCGAAAGCGACGCGGTTCACACCCTTGACTTCGTGTGTGATGCGGTTCGTGATGTGACTGAGAAGCGCGAAGGGGATCTCCGCGACGGTGGCGGTCATCGCATCGCGGGTATTGATCGCGCGGAGCACGACGAGGTAACCCTCGGTCCTCTCGCCTTTCTCATTCACGCCCACGCTCTTGAAGTCGGGGACGATGGTGAAGTACTGCCACACCTTTCCCTGAAGTCCGTTCGCGGCGAATTCCTCTCTGAGGATCGCGTCCGCTTCACGCACGACTTCCAGTCTCTCGCGGGTGATCGCGCCCACGCAACGGACGCCGAGACCCGGGCCGGGGAAGGGCTGACGATAGACCATATTGTCGGGGAGGCCGAGCGCCTTGCCCACGACGCGCACTTCGTCCTTGAAGAGTAACTTGACCGGCTCGACGAGATCAAATTTGAGATCCTCGGGGAGACCGCCCACGTTGTGGTGCGCCTTGACGCCGTCTTTACTCTCCAAGATGTCGGGATAGATGGTGCCTTGTGCGAGGAAGGCGATGTCGGTGAGCTTTCTCGCTTCCTCCTCGAAGACGCGGATGAACTCCGCGCCGATGATCTTTCTCTTGGTCTCGGGATCCTTCACGCCGGCAAGCTTGTCGAGAAAACGATCCACCGCGTCCACGTAGATGAGATTCGCATTCATCTCGCCGCGGAAGACTTTGATGACCTGCTCGGGCTCTCCTTTGCGGAGCAAACCGTGATTCACGTGCACGCAGACGAGGTTCTGTCCGATCGCCTTGATGAGAAGAGCGGCGACGACCGAGCTGTCCACGCCGCCCGAAAGGGCGAGCAGCACTTTCTTATCGCCGACCTGCTTTTTGATCGCGGCGACTTGCTCTTTTATAAACTTCTCCGCGAGTGCGGGAGTGGTGATTCTTTCCATACTTTCGGGACGAACGTTGGGATCCATAGTAATACCTCCAAAGAAGATACTGAAATTATAGCACCAGACAAAAATTTCGGTCAAGAATCAAAAGGGAAATTTTTCGGAAAAAATGAAGTCTCCTCTTTCGAGAATCGAGGGCGAGGCGCTTCTTAACGCTTGAAAGGAAGCGGGGGCTTCCATTATCAAAAGAAAAGTGGTATAATTATAAAAAAGATGCACGGAGGAGAAGGTATGAGAAGAAGATTTTTGATGATGATTTCGATTGCGATGATCCTTATCCTTTCTTTGTGCCTGTGCACTTCTTGCGCCCTCTTGCATCCGAAGCGCGTAGTGCAAAATGCCAAGAAAGCGGCGATTCGCGTCGCGGTCGAGACTGCATTCAAGCAATGCGACGGACTGGAAGATCTCGCGATTCAAGATGATGAGATCTCTTTCAAGGTGGATCACGATACCGAGTCATTCGACGTCTCGGCGATTGACGTCGAGGACGTGGCGGTTTCCTTCTTTGACGATCAAGCCAAGAAGAGTCCCATCACCGGCGTGGTGAACCTGAAGGAAGGGGAGAACGTCTTTTATCTCGAAGTCGCAAGCGACAACGTCTTCGTGGATTACGTGATCAAGGTCTTCCGCAAGGCGAGCTCTCTTATCGAATAAAAGAGAAGACTATTAATAATTCGGAAGAAAAAGAATCTCACGGAAAAGGCGACTTTTCGGTGAGTTTTTTTATCGCAGAAAAGCGGGGATATAGTCGCGGCTTGCGGCGCCTTCCTCCTGCGAGAAGGCGTGCTCGAAACCGAGCGCGAGGGCGTGTGCGATGACAGCCTTGTATTCAAGGGACTTCAAGGGACTTTTCAGCTCGGGGAAGGACTCGATCTCGCCGCAGGGAGTGTACTGTCCCATGATGGAGAGATATACATTTTTGCCAAAGAGTTTATGGACCCGATCCAGCACGCGGAAACTGTCGTCGGCGTGGGTGGGAAGTACGAGGTGACGGATCGCAAGCCCCTTTTTCATGACGCCGTCCACGACAAGGTCCTCGACCTGAGAGCGCATCTCGAGAAGCGCCGCTTCGCAGATTTCGGGATAGTCGGGTGCGCCGCTGTATCTCGCGGCAAGCTTTTGGTCGCAGTATTTGTAATCGGGGAGATAGATGTCGATATACCCTTTGAGGGAGGCGATGGTCTCCACCCGTTCGTAGCCGCTCGAATTATAGATGATGGGCAGGGCGGGTCGATAGATGTCGAGCGCCTCCTTGATACTCTCGACGTAAGGGGTGGGGGTGATGAGGTCGATATTCTCCGCCCCTTCGTCCTCGAGGAATCGGAAGAGATCGGCAAGCTCCGCCGCGCTCTTCTCCTCTCCCGTCAAGCGGAAAGAGATCTTGTGGTTTTGACAAAAGACGCATCGGAGATTACACCCCGAGAAAAAGACGGCGCCCGAAGCGCCTGAGCCCGTTAGATAGGGCTCTTCCCAAAAGTGGAGCTCCGCTCTGGCGACGACCGCCTTCTCTCCCGCGCCACAGTAGCCTCGCGATAGAGAGCGATCCACGCCGCAGAGTCTCGGACAGAGCCTGCAGATCATAGGTATTTTAGGACGTCGGCGAAGGTGTCCAGCACGAGATCGGGGGAGACGTCGCTTTTAAGGAGATCCTCTTTACCGGTCTCTCCGGTGAGCACGAGGATGCTCTTCATGCCGTTATTGATCGCAAACTTGATATCGGTATACAGTCTGTCGCCGCACATCGCGATCTCTTCGGGCTTCAGTCCGTATTCGCGGGCGACGTATTTCGCCATCGTCTCATAGGGCTTGCCTATCACGAGATCGGGATCTCTCCCCGTCACCGCACGGATCAAAGCCATGAAGGATCCGACGTCGGGGATGGGGTGGGGATTCGCCGGACAGACGAAATCGGGGTGAGAGACGATGTACTCCTTGCCCTCGAAGAGATGATTGCAGGCGAGGACGAGTTTTTGATAAGTCAGTTCGGTGTCGAAGCAGATCAGGACGATGTCGGCATCCTCCGTCACGAGAGGGATGCCCGCATCGAGAAATTCCTTGTAAAGTGCGGAATTTGCAAGCAAAAGCACCTTTTTGCCCGGTCGCTCTTCTTTCAGAAAACGGATGGTGGCGTCTCCGCTCGAAAAGATGTCTTTCTCGGTGGCGGGATAGCCCATTTGCGAGAGCTTCTCCACGTAATTTACCGCCGTCTTGCTGCTGTTATTGGTCAAAAAGAGCACCTTTTTGCCCTTTTCTTTGAGAGAAGCGAGCGCCTCGAAAGCGCCCTCGATCTTCTTGTCTCCGACATAGACGGTGCCGTCCATATCCATCAGAAAGAGTTTGATATCCTTGCAATCTTTCATCCTTCGTATCATCCTTTTCAGCAGCAGGCGAGTAGGGGTTCGAGGATCCCCGACATCTTGATGTGCTTGATTAAAGGATACCCCGAAACAAGCTCTCCCGTCAAGGATAATAGTGCAAGAAGCTCATTCGCAGAGGGGGCGACGCCCTCTTTTCCGCCACCTTTTCGGCGATAGACCCGACAGAGCGCGGAGAGAGGCAGGAAGGAGTCCGAGAAGCATTCGGAGAAGTCTTCCCGATACTCCGCCGTCAAGCGAAAGCGCTCGGCATAAAGGTCGGCGTAGAGCGGCATCTCCGAGAAGGTGAGCGAACCGATTCCCGAGAGGTCGCGAAGTTTTTCCTCGTTCTTCACGGGATCGGGCGGCACGGCGTGCTCGAGGGGAAGGTCGCCGAGATAGCGAGCATACAGGCAGAGGAGAGAGTAGGCGGCGGCGAAGAGATAGGAGACGGCGCTCCCGCCCACGCGTTTCTCGATAAGGAAGGAGAGGATGTGAGCGCTGTCGGAGAGGGTCAGGGCTTTCTCGCGGATCCTGTCTTGCAGAAGGAGGGCAGTTTGCATCAGTCGCTCTGCGGCGTCCTCTTCCCGTACCCCTTGCAAGAGGGCGCACCCCTCTCTGAAGAGGGTGAGGGCGTCCGTCGGACTCTTCCCTTCTTCGATCAATCCTTGATATCCGCCGTCTGCGATCTCGATGAGGCGAGCGAGCACCCAGCCGACCCCCTCTCGAACGCCGCTCGTGAGCATTTTCTTGTCCAAAAGTACCGCATGCCCTTCGGTCGTAAAAGTCAGCACGTCTCCCTTTGTGGAGAAGAAGGAGCGTTCGTCAAGCGCATTCAGCGCGGAGAGATCTGTGGGGAAGAGTATGCGCGGAAGCACGCGGCCGATGCGAACGCTCTTCGCAGCTTGCATTTCCGCGGCGCCGCCTACTCCCACGACTGCGAGAATGGATTCGGGATACTCTTTCGAGAGGAGTAGATCGATAGACACCCCTCCCTCTTCGAGAGATTGTTTGATCACGGGCACTCCCGCCGTCGTGAGTGCAGTAGCCGCCTCTTTCCCGGCGCGGTCTTCTTTCGCGAAGAGCAGCACCTTGCCGCCGTGCGCCGTTTCTTTGACTTCTTCCGCGAGTCTGCGGAAGCCATCCTCCGTCGTCGCGATTCGGATTCGATCAGAGTATCCCTCCATGCCGTCGTCCTCCTTTTTCTCCATCATACTCCTTGACGCCCTTCCGAAAATGACCGATTGCGGCGAAGTGCGTCGCTGTTTGACGCATCTTGTGGGAAAAGCAGGGAGAGGATTTCCTCTTTTTACGATTTTTTAAGATTCGTATTGATAAAAATATGATACAATCAAGGTATGAAGAAGATCAAAGCGCTATCCCTACTCCTGATCTTGGTCCTGTGCGTCACGGGATTTCTTTCCTGTAAGAGGAAGGGAGAAGAAGAGGTGCCCCCCTCGACAGGGCATTATTACACTTCTCTTTCCGCGCCCACCATTCCTACCACCGCCCTCAAGCTCTCGCTCGGCGGTTATGTCTTCGCGGGATTTTTCGACGGCAAGGAGTATATCAAAGTGTCTGCCGCCGAGTCGGGAGAAACCCGCTACGGCGTGGTGAATACGAAGGGAGAGATCGTGGTCCCCGTATCCTTCAATAAGATCACGATGAACGGGGATTTCTTTATGGCAGAGGGAAGCCTCGCGAATCAACTCTATCACGTCTATAATGAGAAGGGGGTGGAGCTTCGCGCTTCGAATAATCGCCTGATCTTAAGCGATATCGGCGACGGAATCGCGGTGATCACCGAAGGGAGCGTCGTCACGCTGTACGACGAAATGGGAGAGGAGCTTCTCTCCGGGAGCAGTTTCGACGACAGCTATGCCTTCTCTTCTTGCGGGAAATATCTCTTGGCGACCAGCACGAAGCGCAATAAAGTCTTCCTCTTCGATCGCAAGACGGGGGATCTCCGCAGGAGTTATCTCGGCACCGATACCATCACGTATACCTTGCATTATGCCGGCGGGGACGATTTTATCGTGATCGCCAACGAGAGGGTGAGTGCCGATCAGGATTATACCGCCGCGATCAAGCAGACGGAGGACACCCTCTACCTCCGCCAGACGGTGAGCAGTGTGAATGTTGTGGACAAGCAGGTCAAACGGCTCAGCGTGGATCGATTCATCTATTCTTTGACCAATCGTTATTCGGTGGGAAAGACCGAGACGATGCGGCGCAATTTCTCTCTGAAAGAGGAGTATTTCGCCCTCTGCTACTATATCCTCGATGGCAAGAAGAGCGATGGAAGCTATGCTTATTGCTTGACCGATCGCTCGCTCGGCATTCTCAAAGAACTGCCCGAAGGACTCTCTCCCTTCCTCACCGTGCAGGAGAATTACGCGGTGGCGGAGGTCGCGGGGAGCATCTGCGTCTATAACGATTCCTTGGATCTTTTGGTGAAAATCGACGACGCGACCTATCAGACGGTCGCTTTCTCTTGCGGGCGAATCACCGCCTCCAAGCTCGTGGGTGAATATCGGGTGATGGGAGCCTTCGATTATGATGGGAAGGTGGTCATTCCCTTCGAGTACGGCGTGATCTCTTCCTTCGTGGGAGATAAGGCTTATGCCGCTAAATCGGGGGACGTCTACCTCGTCGATCAGGCGGGGACCGCCACTTTCTTAATGCAGAGCGCCTATGAAGGCTACTGGTATTGGGACGGTTTCTATGAGAAAAAGGAAGGGGACAGGATCTCGATCCTTTCCTACGATGGGAAGACTCTCGTCCCCTTTGATTACGATACTTACGTCGAGAGCGTGCGTGTGGGAAACAGCGTTTTCATCGCCTTACGGGTCGGCTCGGTGACAGACGTCTTCCTTTTGGATTAAAAAGAGACGCGATTAACGCGTCTCCTTCACGGTGAGACGATAAATATCGTCTTTGGGTACGCCTCGTTCCGAGGCGACTTTTTTTATGGCTGTCTTTTTATCCAGTCCCTCGTCGAGATAGTGCTTCAGGTGTTCTTCCGGGGACAAGGCAAGGAGGGGATTCTCTGCTTCCTTTCCTTCGACGATGATGACGTACTCCCCGCGCGCTTCTTCTTCGTATCCCGCGGAAAGGGTGGTCTCGATCAGTCTCTCGTGCAGTTTGGTGAGCTCCTTCGCGAGATAAACTTTGCGATCGCCGAGTGCGTCCGACAGCAGGTGAAGCACCTCTTTCACGTCGTGCGGACCCGCGTAGAAGACGAGGGGCAGAGGAGAATGCAGGAAGGGTTCGAGCTTCTTCTTGCGATCGGATGCCTTTTCCGGCAGGAAGCCGAGGAAGACGAATCCTCCGTCAAGTCCGGCGAGAGCGACGGCGGTAGTGACCGCGGTGGGGCCGGGGACGGTCTCGATGCGGATGCCCTCTTCCCTCGCTCTTTTGACGAGCTCCGCACCCGGGTCGGAGATCACCGGCATACCGGCGTCCGACACGAGAGAGACGGTCTTTCCTTCTTTTAGAATGGAGAGGATATGCGTAGCGCCCTCCTTCTCCTTCTGCTTATAGTAGCTGATGAGTGGCTTACGCACGCCGAGTGTATTCAAGAGGATCGCCGTGCGTCTGGTGTCTTCGCAGGCGATGAAGTCCGATTCGGAGAGTACCTTTTTGCCCCTTTCGCTGATATCGCCGAGATTTCCGATCGGCGTTCCGACTACATATAGTGCCATAGCGTTAACTGCGGTAGAGTGCCGCAACCTCCTTACTCATATTTCCTTCCCGATCCTTGGTGACGAGCACTCTCTCTGTGCAAGGAAGAGGGGCCTCTCCTTTCATCACTTTGAGGATGAAGTGTTCGGGCGCTTTCTCTTCGGAAGAGGTCAGATAGATCTTCTCCACGGGAGTGAATCCCGTCTCTTGCAAGGTTTGCGTTAGCTCCTTCTCTCGATATTTCGGGAAGACGAGATATCCTCTGCCGCCCTCTTTCAGGAGATAAGCGGCGGCGCGGAGTGCCTCTTTGATCGTCAAGGTGATCTCGTGACGGGCGATCGCCTGTCCTTCGTCGTGGCTGATTTCTCCGTCGCCTTCCTTATAGTAGGGCGGATTGAGAAGGAAGAAATCCCCTTCGCCCGCAGGCAGGATGCTTTCGACAGAGCGTAGATCCCCCTCGAGGATCTCCACCTTGTCCGCGTAGTCGTTGGCGAGGACCGATCGCTTTGCCATCGACGCGAAACGCGGTTGGATCTCGATCCCGATGACCTTTGTCTCTCTCTTCGCCGCGACGAGTAGCCCCATCACCCCCGAACCGCAACCGAGATCGTATCCCTTTTCTCCCGCGTCTGCCTCCGCGATATTCGCGAGAATCACGCTGTCGGAATTGAATCGATATCCTTTCTGCGGTTGGATGATCACGAGCCCTCTCGCCTCCAGATCTTCCAGTCGTTCTCCTTCTTGCAGGAGGTGTTCACGGCGCACGCGGCGCTTCGCTTTCTTCACGAGTGTAAATTCATGGATTTGCCTATTGGCTTCCGAAAGGAAATTCTTGCTTAGATTTGTGAAACCGCCCGCTTCTGCCGCTTTCTGTCCCAGCCTTGACGTACAGGCAAGGAGGCTCGGCAGCACGAAGAGGACGAGCAGGGTGCTGATCACCGCGCCGCGCATACACATCATCGTGACTTCCCGAATCACTGCATTGGAGGAGACGGCGGTCACGCTCGCGCAGGCGGCGACGAGGATGCTTGCGGAGGTCAGGATGCTCATCGTGCAGGAAGTGCCGCTCTCGTAGGCGGCGGTCAGGGGATCCTTCTCTTCTTTAAGAAGGGCGCGATAGCGGTGGGTGACGAGGATCGCATAGTCCACCGTCGCGCCGAGTTGGATCGCACCCACCACGATATAGGCGAGGAAATTCAGAGATTGGCGGAAGATGGTGCTGATGCTGAAGTTGATCCAGGTCCCGAGCTCGATCAAGAGGACAAGCAAGAAGGGGTAGACGAGATTGCGGAAGGACAAGAGAAGCACCACGAAGATGACTGCGACGGAGATGATGGTGATCCACCTGAAATCGCGCGGCGTGATCTCTCTAAATTCGGTCACCGCCTGCACGACTCCCGTGGTATAGCACTTCTCGGTGAAGGTGCGCGCGGCGATGCTCTTGACTTCGTCAAGCACCGCGGTCGCTTCGAGGGATTCCACTCCCTTTTCGTGCGAGAGGGATATCATATAGAGGGTGTAGCCGCTCTCGGTGATATACCCGCCTTCTCTGCCGATCTCGCCGACGTCCATCTGCGTTTCTCCGAAAACCGAGATCAGTTTCCCTTCTTCACTGACGCCCTCCGCCGGCAGAAAAGCATAGTACCCCGCCACGGCGGTGACTCCTTTCACTTGCTCGATCTCTTGCACGAATTCGATATTCTTTCGAGGATTCTCCTGATCCACGGGTGCCGCGAGGAAGATCTGATTGCTGATATCCGACACGTAGCTCACGAGGGTGGGATCGCCCTCCGCTTTCGGCATGAAGTTGAGATAGGATAGGGGCAGGTGATATTGTCCGATGAAAGCAGGCGCGAGAATCAGTGCGAAGAGGATCACGATGATCGTGCGATGCTTCACGCTGAAGCGTGCCACCCGTTTGAACTTGATATCCACAATGCGTTTGTGCCCCGTCTTCGACATGGGTTTCGTGAGAAGGATGAGGAGGCAAGGTTGCAATATGATGACGGTGAGCATCGCGAGGAAGATACCCTTGATCAGCACGCCGCCGAGATCGGCGCCGAGAGTGAAGCTCATCACGAAGAAGGCGGCGAAGCCTCCCATCGTGGTCAGGGCGGAGGCAAAAACGGTATTTAAGGTCGTACCGATCGCATGGATCATCGCTCCCTGTACGGGGAGACCTTTATTGCGCTCTTCGGAATAGATCTGCGTCAGGAAGATGGAGTAGTCCATCGCGAGTGCGAGCTGGAGGATGGAGGCGGCGCAGAAGGTGATGATGCTGACCTCGGGGAAGAAGAAATTCGTCCCCATATTGATCACGATGGAGACCCCCATCGTCAGCATGAATACCAGCGGCTCGAGGTAATTGGCGCTCACGAGGAAGAGGATGATAAGGACGAGCACCACCGCGATGGACAGATAGATCGGCAGCTCGTTTATCGCGTCGTCATACACTTTGCGCGAGACAGGCGCCGTGCCACCCGCGACGTACTCTGCGTCACCGAGCGCCGCATTCAGCGCGCACAGGGATTCTCCCGCTTCGTTCGTGCTCGCGCCGACGTTCATCATCACGATCAGCATATAGTTTCCGTCTTTATAGAATAGCTCTTGCAGTTGCGATTCGGTCTCCTTCCCGCCCACCAGTAGGGTGAAGGGATCGGATACGGGGAGTGACAGCGAAGAGGTGAGGCGATCCATACTGCCCAGCCACATGATGTCGATGATGTGCTCGTCTTCGAGCGCGCTGTCCACCGCGTCGGCAAGCGCCTCTCTCGTGATGCTGTCCCCCTTGATCGCATAGACCGCGTTGCTCTCGATCCCGAAGTTCTCGGAGAGGAATTCGCTGCCGTCGTAGGTGTCCGTCCCTTTGGGGAGATAGCTCATCACGTCGCTGTTGATCTTGGTCAGGGTGATGCCGTAGACCGAGAAGGCGAAAAGAAGTGCGATCACGATGATGATCGGCACGCGAAACCGGACGACGAAGCCGCCCACATGATTCATTACGTTGCGAAAATTCGGTTTCTTCATTTTATCCACGAGTCCTATTATAGCACTTGTCGTTTGTAGTGACAAACGACTTTCTTGCTCCTTTATCTGTTGAATTGTTTACGGAAGCGCAGAGGAGAAAGTCCGGTGCGTTGCCGGAATTGCCGAGAGAGGTAGTTGCCTTCGCCGAAACCCGTGCGCTCGGCGATCTCCTTCAAGGAGATCAGGTTCTCGATCAGAAACTCTTTGACTTTAGAGATCCGATAATCGATCAAATAACGCACGATGGATACCCCCATATCCTTCTTGAAGACTTGATCGCAGTAGGGAGCGGAGTACGCCATTTCTTTGGCGATTTCGCGCAAGGTGATGGGACGGCGGTAATTCTCCCTGATGTAAGTGAGTATTTGTTCGGTCAGAGAGCGGTTGCCGCTTCTCGTCACGAAAGAACGGATCGCATTTAAGATGGCGGAGGTGATATCGATGAAAGCGGCTTGGGTGTATTCTCCTTGATCTCGGTCGATCTCATTGCAGGCATAGATCATCATGCGAATCTCTTTCCCCACCCCTTTCTCGAGGAAAAGCGGGAGGGCGAGGTCCTCCTCCGTGCGGAAGTTGAAGCTCACGTAGGTGGTATTCCCTTCTGTCCGGAAGCGCTCTCTTTTGGTTCCGGGCGGCATCAGAATCAGGTCGTTCTCCGAGGCGACGACGCGGCGATTATTCAGCCGATATTCCATCCTGCCTTCCAGCACCATCGTGAGATCGTAATAGGGGATCACCGAAGGGGGAATCGCCTCTACGTGCTTCTCTTGATGGTATCGATAGTAATGCAATGTCAGCGGAATCATAACTTTGTGCTAAAAAGCTCCCATTTTCAAAAAAATCGATATTGTTTTTGTGCTTTTTTTGCATTATAATATTTGCGTTGACGAATTGTCAAGAAGAATCTTGATTTCGCTGACGCCCATAAGGGCGGGGGAGGAAGCCTCCTCTGTCGAATCATTTGAGAAAAAGGAGAAGAAAAATGATCAAACTGAGTGCATTTGCAGATGAATCGGATAATAGCTTGGAAGGGCAGATTGCCGGCTTGAAGAGAAATGGCATCTCCTACTTGGAGATCCGTAATATCAATGGCAAGAACGTGATGGAGCTCACGGATGACGAGGCGAAAGCCATCAGGACCCGTCTGGACGAGGAAGGGATCAAGGTATGGTCCATCGGCTCACCCATTGGCAAGAAGGATATCAACCTCAGCGAAGAGACCCATCTTGCGGACGCGAGAAGGGGCTGTGAATTGGCGAAGATTCTCGGCGCGGGCAATATCCGCGTTTTCAGCTTTTATAACGTCGTCGACGACGCCACCCATCAGAAGATGCTCGACCTTCTGAAGAAATTCGTGAAGATCGGCGAGGAGTACGGCATCAAGATGTGCCACGAGAATGATAAGGGTCTCTACGGCGACAACCTCTCTCGCACCGAGGACGTCCTCGATCACACGCCGGGTCTTTACTACGTGTACGATCCTGCGAACTTCCTGCAAGTCGGAGAGAAGTCTGCGGACACCATCGCCGCACTTTCCGGTCGTGCCTTCTATTTCCACATCAAAGACGTGGTCGCGGAGACGGGCGAGCTCGTACCCGCAGGCTACGGCGACGGCAATATCAAGGGATTGATCGAGAGAATCACAGACGATAAGGTCCTTACCATCGAGCCGCACCTCAAGATATTCGGCGGCTACGTGCTGAATGATAAGACCGTCCTCAAGACCAAGTTCCATTTCGAGAGCAACGTGGACGCTTTCGACGCCGCGTGCAGTGCGATCAAGAAGGTTCTTGCGGAAGCGGGCTATCGAGAGGAGAAAGGAGTGTTCGTCAAATGAAAGAAGTAAGATACGGCATCGTCGGCGCAGGCAATCAGGGCACCTATTACGCCCTTCGTTTGGATGGGAAAGAGGTCCCCGAGTCCCGCTTGACGGCGGTCGCGGATAATAATCCCGTGAAGATTGACGCGATTCGCGGGAAGCTCTCCGATGGCGTCCTTTATTATTCCGATTATAAGAAGATGCTTGACGACGGGGTGTGCGACGCGGTGCTCGTCGTCGTGCCCCACTACGATCACCCCGAAATCGTGATCGAGTGCCTCCGTCGCGGGGTGCACGTGATCACCGACAAGCCGGCGGCGGTCTATACCAAGCAGGTGGAAGAGATGAATGCCGCGGCAGAGAAGAGCGACGCCCTTTTCGGCATGATGTTCAATCAGCGTACCAATGCCCTTTATCGCAAGATGAAGGAGATCATCGCGGAGGGCGGCATCGGTGAATTACAACGCGTGAATTGGATCATCACCGACTGGTTCCGCACGCAGAACTATTACGATTCCGGCTCGTGGCGCGCGACCTGGAAGGGGGAAGGCGGCGGCGTCCTCATCAACCAGTGTCCCCATCAGCTCGATCTCGTGCAGTGGGTCGTGGGCGAGATGCCCGTGGCGGTCAATGGTTTTTGCAAGTACGGCAAGTGGCACGACGTCGAAGTGGAGGATGAAGTCACCGCATACTTTGAGTACGCGAACGGCGCTTCCGGCGTCTTCATCACGACGACGGGCGAAGCCCCGGGCACAAACCGCTTCGAGGTCAGCGGCACCAAAGGCAAGCTCCTTTGCGAGAATAAGAAGCTCTATTATTACAAGAATGAGGTGGATTCGCAGGAATTCTCCCGCACTTCCAAAGAGTCTTTCGCCGCGCCCAAGTGCGAGGTGATCGAGCCCGAGACGGACGGACAGAATCCGCAGCACGTCGGCATCCTGAAGAACTTCACCGAAGCGATTCTCCATCATACTCCCCTCTTTGTGGACGGCAGGGAAGGAATCCGCGGTGTGGAGTTGATGAATGCGATCGAGCTGTCCGGCTGGCATGACGGCCAGAAGGTGCGCCTTCCGATCGACGGCGATCTCTATTATAATGAGCTGATGAAACACGTCAAGGTCTCACGCTTCAAGACGGGCAACGATAATGCCGTGGAAGGGACCTTGAATTTCGGCACAGGCTTTGTGAAAGTCAAGAGTGAGAAGTGATATGAAACTGACCTTTCGTTGGTACGGGGAGAAAGATTGCATCCCTCTCTCCTATATTAAGCAGATTCAAGGCATGACCGGCGTCGTCACCGCGGTGTATGACACCCCTGTGGGCGAAGTGTGGGAGCTCGATAAGCTCCTGCGACTCCGCGATCTCGCGGCGGAAGCGGGTCTCAAGATGGAAGTCATCGAATCGGTGCCGGTGCACGAAGATATCAAGCTCGGACGCCCCACCCGTGACAAGTACATCGAAGCCTATCGTCAAAATATCATCAATTGCGGCAAGGCGGGCGTGAAGTGTATTTGCTATAATTTCATGCCGGTCTTCGATTGGTTCCGCACCGAGCTCTTCTACAAGCACGGGGACGGTTCGACCTCCCTCGCTTACTGCGAGGCGGATTTCAGGAAGCTCGACAAGAGGAATCTCCGTCTTCCCGGTTGGGATGAGAGCTATTCGCCGGAGGAACTCGGCGCGCTGCTCAAAGCCTATGAGGGGATGACGCACGAGACCCTCTTCGAGAATTTGGTCTATTTCTTAAAAGGAATCATGCCCGCTTGCGACGAAGCGGATATCGATATGGCGATCCATCCGGACGATCCGCCGTGGGATATCTTCGATCTGCCGCGCGTCGTGGGGAGAGAGTCGGATTACGACCGCCTCTTTGCCGCCGTGCCGAATAAGCATAACGGCATGACCTTCTGCACCGGCAGTCTCGGCGCGGGACGTTTCAACGACCTGCCGAAGATGGCGGCGAAGTACGCAGACCGCATCTATTTCGCACATTTGCGTCAGTTGAAGTTCATCAACGATACCGATTTCTTCGAGAATGGGCATCAGACCGCGGAAGGGAACGTGGATATCTATGCGATCGTGCGCGCGCTCGTCGAAAAGGGATTCGACGGTTATTTGCGTCCCGATCACGGCAGAAATATTTGGGGAGAAGATGCGAAGCCGGGCTACGGTCTCTTCGATCGCGCCCTCGGCGCCGCTTATTTGCAGGGGCTTTTCGAGGCGGCGGAAAAAGATCTGTCGAGATAGAAGTTACTCGTGATACAATAGAGGCGAAAAGGAGTACTCTATGCAAATCAGTTTTCAAGAGGGAAGAATCATCGCGGAAGGCGACTATCATCAGGAAGTGAAGTACGAACTATCCAATGAGCGCATCGGCGTGACGACCGACGGTTGCGGCGGACTCTTGCGCTATCGCGTGGGAGATCAGGCGGCGAATTATATCGAAGACTTCCTCTCTCTCGATCTCGCCGTGCGTGGCGAGAGATTATCTCCTTATCTTCCGAAAAAGGTCGAAATGATCGGAAGAATGCAGAAAATCACATTGAAGACACCTGCCGGCGATTTGTCAGTGACGACCTTCCTCGCGAAGGAAGTCAACGGCGTCTTTTATCTATTATCCGGAGAGGGATTCTCCTTCGGCTTTTCGCTGAATTGTCGCAGTGCGAAGGCGGAAAGCGTAGAGAATCAATCGGTGATTCGCGGAAAGAATTTTCTCTTGAATACCTCCGTGTCGGGCGATTGGGTCGCGCAGAACGACTGTTTCTACGGTTTCGGAAAGGACAGCGTTCGACTGCTCTTTTCCTTCGGTTCGAACGAGGCGGAGCAGGATGCGGCGTTCCGTGATTTCGATCGTCATTATAGGGAGGCTTTAGGGGAGATCAAGGGAGTATCCATTCCCACTTCCGCCAAGACGGAAGAGGAGAAAGCGATGTATCTCTCCGCCTATTTCACCGCTTTGCAGAATCACAAGACCTCCGGTGATTTTCGTGCCTTTGCCGCGGGAGTGGAGTATCTCAATCCCGTGCGCACCTATTACCGCGATTCCTATTTTACGATGCTTCCTCTTTACCGCACCCATCCCGAGCTGATTCGAGATGAGATCCTGACTCTTGCGCGCGGCGTGACGAAAGATGGTGCTTGTCCCTCCGCCGTGAAGACCGATTTCACTGCCTTTTGGGGAGATCACTACGACAGTCCCGCCTTTTTCGTGATGCAGATCGCCGATTATATCCGCGAGACGGGGGATAAGAAGATCTTGTCCGAGGAAATAGCAGGCGTCCCTCTCATCGAGAAAGCGAAGGGGGTGATCGCTCGCCTCGCGAGCAGGGCGGATTCCACCGGACTCATTCCCAAAGAGGGCGCTTTCAATAAGCGCGATTGGGCGGATGAGATCAATCGTTCGGGCTACGTGACTTACGTGCAGGCTCTCTATTATCGCGCGCTTCTCTCGGCGGCTGAGCTCTTACGGGAAGGAGACCCTCTCCTCGCGGAGCAGTACCTGGAGAAGGCCGCGCAGGTGAAAAAGGCGATCAACGATCTCCTTTTCGATGAGGGAAAAGGGTATTACGTAAACTATAAAACGTCGGATTTTACCGAAGATAACCTCTCTGTCGATACCATCTTCGTGCTGCTCTTCGGCATCGCGGAAGGGGACAGGGCGGAGCGCACTCTCGACAAGATGGAAGCGCTCCTCGAGACGAGAAATAATCCGACGCCGCGGGGAGAGAATTTCGGCGTAATGTCCGTCTTCCCGCCCTATCGGGATCTCAGAGTCGCTTGCCACAAATCGGCTCGTCTTCTCGACTATCACAACGGCGCGAATTGGTGCTATCTCACCGCGATCTACGCCTATACGAAGGCGCTCTTCGGCAGAGATTATCGCACCCCTCTTCTCGATACCTTCCGCTATATGATCGGGCATGGACAGTACACTTTTGTCGAATACTTTTCACCCTGTTGCAAGACGGGGTCCGCTCTGCAAGGGTGGAGCGCGGCGGTCGCTTTCGTATGGGAGCGCGTCGGAAAGAAATCATTTTTTGTTAAATAGGAGGAGCTTATGAATATTCCCTTTCAAATCGATTTGACGAATAAAGTCGTGGCAATCACCGGCGCAGGCGGTGTGATCTGCTCCGAGTTTGCGCGCGCTCTCGCTTGCTGCGGGGCGAAAGTCGCTCTGCTCGATATCAATTACGACGCGGCGAAGAAGGTCGCGGATGAGATCGGCGAGAAGGCGATCGCGGTGAAGTGCGATTGCTTAAATAAAGAGAGCATTCGCGCGGCGAAGGAAGAGATTCACGCGTCTTTCGGCAAGGTGAATTTTCTGATCAACGGTGCCGGCGGCAACAGCCCGCGCGCTTCGACGGATAACGAGCAGATGACCCCCGATCTCGAAGGGGTGAAGGACTTCTTCGCTCTCGAAGAGAGCGGATTGAAGTTCGTCTTCGATCTCAATATCACCAGCGCCTTCCTCGTCACGCAGGTTTTCGCGGAGGATATGCTGAAGTCCGGCGGCAATATCATCAATATCTCAAGCATGAATGCTTATCGTCCTCTCACGAAGATCCCCGCGTATTCGGCGGCGAAGGCGGGCATCTCGAATTTCACGCAGTGGCTTGCGGTGCATTTCGCTCCCTGCGGTATCCGTTGCAATGCGATCGCTCCCGGTTTCTTCGTGACCAATCAGAATCGCGCGCTTCTCTTCCACGAGAACGGCGAGCCCACGCCCCGTACCGGCAAGATCCTTGCCGCCACGCCGATGAAGAAGTTCGGAGAGATCTCTGATCTCATCGGTTGCCTTCTTTTCCTCGCGGATGATAAGGCGTCAGCTTTCGTGACGGGCACGGTGATACCTGTAGACGGTGGTTTTTCCGCTTACTCCGGCGTGTAGCGAGCGAGTAAGCAGTACATCTACTTTGTCACAAACTGCGAGGCGGCGATATCACGTACAAAGGAGTACGCTCATTCGTCGCCTCTTGTTGTTTCGCGTATCTGCACCACTCTCCTCGCTCGCTTTGCGACAGCAAAAATTGAGCGAAGCGAATTATCATTTATTCCGCATTCCGCATTCCGCATTCTTTACTTCAAGTTTTTTCCTTCCGTTTGGCAAATCGCTTGACAGGGCATAATTTCGATAGTTATAATAATACAGCCTGTCTAAATAGGTATTTTTGATATAGACTATAATAGAAGCGAGGATATAACGATGAAAAGAACTTATCAACCCAAGAAGAGACACAGAAGCAAGGTGCACGGTTTCCGTGCGAGAATGGCGACCAAGGGCGGCAGAAACGTGCTCGCGAGACGTCGCGCCAGAGGCAGGAAGCAGCTCTGCGCATAACGATGCGGAGACAGTACCGTCTCGCCGGTTCGCGAAGCTTCGATTATCTCTATCGGCACGGCTCGGTGTATAAGAATGCCTCGCTTGTGCTGTACGTCGCCAAGAGTCGCATTATCGAGCCGAAAGTGGGTTTCTCCGTCGGCAAGAAGGTGGGTGGCAGCGTCGAGCGCAATCGCACGAAGCGTCGACTCAGAGAAGCTTTCGCGAAGGAACTCACGAGAGTGGAGAAAGGATACAATTACGTCATCGTTGCGAGAAGCGGCACTGCCGAGCGCAGCTACGACGAGCTCAGAGAGGCGATGATCTCTCTGCTGAGGCAAGCGAATAAAATCGCGAAAACCGAGGGTAATTGATATGAGCAGAGCGGCGCGTGCGCTTTTGGGTTTTTATAAAAAGAATATCTCGTCCGCCATGCCGAACAGATGTATCTATACTCCGTCCTGCTCCTCCTACACCTATCAGGCGATCGAGAAGTACGGCGTGATCCGCGGCTGTTTCAAAGGCTTTTTGCGCATTTTACGGTGCAATCCTTTCGCAAAAGGGGGCTTTGACCCCGTGAAAGAGAATTACAGAGGGAAGATCAAATGGTTGATTTGACGCAGTTTATTTTATCGAGCGAGCCCGTTATCACCAACTGGATCGGCAAGCTCATCCACTGGATGTACAGTGGGATTCATAGCTTCGGCTGGACGGTCGTGGTCTTCACGATCGCGCTGAAGCTCATCTTGTCCCCTCTTGACATCTGGCAGAAGCGCACGATGCTGAAGAACAATCGTGCGATGAAGGTGATCGCTCCCGAGCTCGAGAAGCTCAAGAAGACCTACGCGAATGCGCCGGACGTCTTGCAGCAGAAGCAGATGGAGCTCTACAAAAAGAACGGGTATTCGATGACGGGCGGGTGTCTTCCCGCGCTTCTGACTATCGTGATCTTCTTCGTGGTCTTCTCCGGCTTCAATGCCGCGGTTCGCTATGAGAATGAGCTCATCGTCTACAATTTGACACAAGAGTACACCGCGATCATCGAGAAGAACCCAGAGATTTCGGCGGATGAGCTGGACCAGAAGATGGTGGCGGCTTACGAGGCGAGGCAGGAAGATTGGCTCTGGGTCAAGAACGTCTTCGTCTCGGACACCTATACCAACCCTGTGCCTTCGCGTGACAAGTACGTGGGGACGGGGCTCGGACAGATCGGAGCGAAGATTCCTGTCGAGACCAAGAATCTGAATGTCAGGAATTCCAATTACGACAACGGATACGAAGCGGTGATCGGGCCGGCGCTCGCCACGCTCGGGCGGAAGAAGACCTTTGACGCCAAGAACTGGAACGGATACTATATCCTGCCCTTGATCTCCATCACCCTCTCCATCTTCTCTGTCAAGGTGTCCAAGAGTTCGCAGCCCGAGATGCCGACGCAGAATGACGAGAACGGGAATCCGATGAAGAACGGTCAAGGCATGATGAAGGCGATGAACTGGATGATGCCCATCATGATGGGCATATTCGCCCTCTTCTATTCGGCGGCATTCTGTATCTATATGGTGGTGAACTCTTTCATCACGACCGCCTTCAACCTCGTGTATAATGCGATCGCGAAGAAGCAGGAAGCGGCGGCGGAAGACGCGAGACTTGCCACGACTTTCAAAAGGAAATAAGAAATGTTAAATCGCCCCTTTTTCGGGCGAACGGAGGAAATATGATAGTTATCGAAAAGCGCGCTGCAAGCGTGGAAGAGGCAAAAGAGCAAGGACTTCTGCAGCTCGGCATGGACGAGACGCAGGTGGAGATCGAAGTCGTCTCCGAAGGGGGCGAGGGAGAAGACGCCGTGGTGCGTCTCTCCACCAAATGGAGCGAAGAGGACGGCGTGCTCGACTACGTGTGCGGCTTGCTTGACAGGATGGATCTCGACTGTTCGCTCGATCTCGAGACCATCGATTCGGGTTATAAAGTGACGATCAGCGGTGAGGACAGCAACTATGCGATCGGTCATCGCGGTGAAGTGTTGGACGCGATCCAGTATCTCGCGCAGATTTCTTTCAATCGCGACAAAGAGAATTATACCAAGATCGCGGTGGATGCGGAGAACTATCGTGCGAGAAGGGAGGACACCCTGCGTGATCTCGCGAAGAGACTCGCGGATAGGGCGGTGCGCGACCGCGTGAAGGTCGAGCTCGAGCCGATGAATCCCCACGACAGGAAGATCGTGCACGAGACTCTCTCGGAGAATGAGGATGTCACCACCTACAGCACGGGCAACGAGCCCAATCGTTTCATCACGATCGAGCCGAAGATGCCCGAGAAGGTGTACGGCACCCAGAGCGCATTCCGCAAGCACGGGATCAAGACGAGAAGTTTCGGCGCTAAGAAAAGAGGTTTTTAATCATTATGTCGGATACCATTGCGGCGATCTCCACTCCTTCGGGGGTGGGGGCAATCGGTATCGTCAGATTATCCGGAGGGCAGGCTTTAAGCATTGCGCTCCGATTTTTTACTTCTCCCCATATCAAGAGTGAAGAGGACGCCCTTCCGAATATGCTTCGGCTCGGTACTTTCTTCGATGGGAGCATCAAAGAGAAATGCATGATGGTCTATTTCCGCGCGCCTCGATCCTATACCGGAGAGGACATGGTGGAGCTCCATCTGCACGGCGGGAGTTATCTCTGCGAGCGTGTGCTCGAGTCACTGCTCGGCGCGGGCGCCAAGATGGCGGGTCCCGGGGAATTCACCAAGCGGGCATTCCTCGCCGGTAAGCTCACCCTCGACGAAGCGGAAGGAGTGCGCGCGATGATCTCGGCGGAGAGTGAAGCGGAGCTTCGGGAAGCCTATTCTCTGATGAGCGGCAGATTTGACGAGCGCATCGATCGCCTGACCCGCTCTCTCACCGAGGTGCTCTCCACGATGGAAGCCTCTCTCGATTATCCCGAAGAGATGGCGGACGAAGCGGACGATTCGATGGAGAAGGCGAAAACGGTCGCTGAGGAGATGCGCGCGTTGCTCGATTCCTACAAGTCGGGTCGGCTGATCAAAGGAGGCGTCACCGTCGCAATCGTGGGCAAGACGAACGTGGGGAAATCCTCTCTGCTCAATCGACTTCTCGGCTATTCTCGCGCCATCGTTTCGGACGTAAACGGCACGACGAGAGATATCGTCGGCGAGACCCTTCTTTACAAGGGGATCAAGATCAATTTGCAAGATACCGCGGGTTTGCGGGAAACGCGGGACGAAGTGGAGAGCATCGGCATCGAGCGCTCACTTGCGGCGGCGAAAGGGGCGGATATCGTCCTGTACGTGATGGACGCCGGATCGGATCCGGATGAGTCGGAGCTTGCGATGGTCAAGGCTTTCTCCAAAAAGGTGATCCCCGTGAATAATAAGATAGACGTCTACGGCGCTTCGGAGGGAGCGCTCAATATCAGCGCGAAGACGGGCGAGGGGGTGAATGCCCTTTTGGATGAGATCATTCGCTCGACGTCCCTTGATCGGCGCGCTGCGGAGACGCTGACGGAGGAGCGCCACGCCGATTGCGTGCGCCGCGCTCTTCGCAGTTTGGAGGAGGCGATTCGAGCCTTTTCCGACGCGGATACCGAGTGTTTGCTCGTGGATCTCAGAGAGAGCATCTCCGCCCTTGCGGAGATCGGAGGAGGGGGAGCGACCGAGAGGATCATCGACGACGTATTCAGTCGCTTCTGCGTGGGCAAATGAGATACGACGCGATCGTGGTCGGCGCGGGACATGCCGGCGTGGAAGCGGCGCTTGCTTTGGCGCGGCTGGGGCATGAGACCCTCATCGTGACGCTGGACGAGAAGTCGGTTTCACACATGGCGTGCAATCCCAATATCGGCGGGACCGGTAAGGGCCATCTCGTGCGGGAAGTGGACGCCCTCGGCGGTCAGATGGGACTGAATGCCGACGCTTCTTTGCTGCAAATCAAGATGTTGAATAAGAATAAAGGGGCGGCGGTGCAGAGCCTCAGAGGACAGACCGATAAAGAGGTCTATCACGAGAATATGCTTCGCACGCTGAAGAAACAGCCCCATCTCACGTTGCTGGAGGGAGAATGCGACGATATCCTCGTCGAAGAGCGGAGAGTCACGGGGGTGACGGTGAACGGAAACCCTTACGAATCCACCGTCGTCGTGCTGTGCACGGGAGTGTATCTGTCTTCCCGCACCATCACGGGCGAGGAGATCCACGAGGCGGGGCCTTACGGCTTCGAGAACAGTAAAAATCTCTCCGCCGCACTGGCTGCGAAGGGATTGCCCTTGCGTCGATTCAAGACGGGGACGCCGGCAAGAGTGTATGCGGACAGCATCGATTACAGCGTGATGGAGCGAGAAGAGGGCGACTTCGACATCCCCTGCTTCTCCTTCTTGACCGAAGAGAAATTGTTGCAGCAAGTCCCCTGCTACCTGACTTACACCAATCAAGAAACTCATCGAATCATTCGCGAAAATATTCATCGCGCGCCCCTTTATAACGGCACCATTCACGGCGTCGGACCGAGATATTGTCCCTCCATCGAGGATAAGATCATGCGCTTTGCGGACAAGGAGCGACATCAGATCTTTATCGAGCCGGAGGTGAAGGAGGGCGAATTGATGTACGTGCAAGGGATGAGCAGCAGCCTCCCGAAGGACGTGCAGGAAGAGATGTATCGCAGCGTGAAAGGGCTCGAGAAGGTCCGTTTCGCGCGCTACGCGTACGCGATAGAATATGATTGCATCGATCCGCTTGCGCTGACCCCCGCCCTCGAGGTGAAGGGAGTGAAGAATCTCTTCTCGGCAGGACAGTTCAATGGTAGCAGCGGCTATGAAGAGGCGGCGGCGCAGGGGTTGATGGCGGGGATCAATGCCGCGAGAAGGCTGGAAGGGAAGAGTCCCGTGGTGCTCGGACGCGATCAAGCGTATATCGGGGTGCTCATCGATGATCTCGTGACCAAGGGAACGAATGAGCCCTATCGCATGATGACCGCGCGGGCGGAATACCGCCTGTCCCTTCGTCAGGATAATGCCGATCGTCGGCTCACGCCCCTCGGCAGAAAGATCGGACTGGTGGACGACTATCGTTGGGAGAAGTATCTCGCACGCAATGAGAAAAAGGAGGCCATCCGTATGGCTTTCAAATCGTCGGTGCCCCTCAGGGGGGTGGAAAACATCTTCTCTCAAAAGGGAGAGGAAGCCACCTGCGGCATGACCATCGAGGAGATGCTGAAGCGTCCCTTCTTGGCTGCAACCGACGTCTTGACCCTCTTGCCGGAAGAGCTGCGCGATCCCGATTTGGCGACCGAAGTGGCGGTGGAGATCAAGTACGGTGGCTATCTCTTCAAGGAGAGAAGGCAGGCGGAAGAGGCGCGTCGACTGGAAGAGAAGACCCTGCCTGCGGATCTGCGTTATGCCGATCTCGCGAACCTTCGCTTGGAGGCGCGGCAGAAGCTCGATCGCGTGAGACCGCTCACCCTCGGACAGGCTTCGAGGATCAGCGGGGTGAGCCCTGCCGATATCGCGGTACTGATGACTTACTTGATCAAATCCAATCGGTGATTTGGGAGTAAACGGGGTAAACTATGCTGAAAGATATCCTTTCCGAACTGAATATCCGAATCGGCGAGAGAGAAGAAGGTCTCTTCAAGACCTATTATCACAATCTGATCTCTTGGAATGAGAAATTCAATCTCACGGCGATCACCTCGGAGGAAGAAGTGGAGATCAAGCACTTTGCGGACAGTCTATCCGCCGAAAAATACTTCCCGTACGGCGCCTCGGTGGTGGACGTCGGAAGCGGCGCCGGATTCCCCGCGATCCCCTTGAAGATCCTGCGAGAGGATCTGGACATCACGATGCTCGAAGCGCTGAATAAGAGAGTGGGATTCTTGCTGGATACCCTCGCGACCCTTGAGCTCAAAGGTCGCGCCTTTCATATGCGTGCGGAAGATGCGGCGTACGGGCCCATGCGCGAGAGTTTCGACGTCGCGACGGCGCGTGCCGTGACGAACTGCAAACAACTGGTGCAGTATCTTCTTCCCCTCGTGAAGGTGGGCGGTTCCGCCGTGCTGTATAAGGGAGCGGAGGTGGAAGGCGAGCTCAAAGAAGCGGAATCGGCGATCAAGACGCTCGGCGGGATGATCTCCCGCGTGGATCGCGTGGATTTCCACGGACTGGGCCGCACCATCGTCGTGATCGATAAGATCTTCTCCACCCCCAGCGCCTATCCGCGCAAAAAGATCAAATAATCGCGAGTAAGGCTCTTTAATTCTATGGTTCGTCGGCTCAATTGTTTATTGATTCATTTCAAAAAAAACTTTGACAAGCGTTCTATTCTGTGATAAGATTATAAAGCATTTCCGTAATTGGCATGGAGAAGTACCCAAGAGGCTCAAGGGGCTCCCCTGCTAAGGGAGTAGTACGTGTGAAGCGTAGCGAGGGTTCGAATCCCTCCTTCTCCGCCAAAAACGGGAATGCCTTGTTCTTTATGTAGCGTGTGCCTTTCGGTCATATGCGCGGCGCGCTCCCAACCTAAAGAAAGAGTGGAGCACAAACAAAGATTAACATCATAATTATATCGGGGTGTAGCGCAGTTGGTAGCGCGCATGGTTCGGGACCATGAGGCCGGAAGTTCAAGTCTTCTCACTCCGACCAAGAAGGACTACACAAGTAGCCCTTTTTCTTTTGTCCCGAACCATGAGCGCTATGCGCGCGTGGCGGGGTCCCTGCGATATCATGCGATATCGTGGGGTGCGGTGTGGGACCATGAGGCCGGAAGTTCAAGTCTTCTCACTCCGACCAAGAAGGACTACATAAGTAGCCCTTTTTTCGTGTTTTTTCGTTTCATTTTCTCGAAAATTGAGTATTGGAACGGTTTGCGAGAGAAAAAAGGAGAAGGCGTTTTTATATTCAAATTTTGCTCTTAACCCATTCGTTCAAGGTGGCGCTTGACATAATTCAAAGCTGCACTTGGTGGTTTTTCACTTGGTTTTTTCTTAAGATAAAAGCATAAAACAAACGGGCGTTGTCCCCGTGAAAAGGAGGAAATATGAAAAGGTATTTTATTATCACGATGACCTTGAAAGCAAGAACAATGGAAGAAGAGCTAACCATCAGTGGGCGCTATATCGTAGAGAAAGAAGAGGAACTGGATGTCCTTGCTGATGAGATGGCAGCCGGATTCCATAAAACGAAAGATGACTTTGAGGTGAACTATAAAGAAACCGACCTGCAAGAGTTCATTAAAGCGGAAGAGGATGATTTACGAAGGAGCATCTCGCGGGCGTATCTGGATAGGAATCAGAAAAAGTATCCCTATCTGCCGGCGAGAGAATATTTGGATATCCTCAATCATCTTGAAGAGGAAGTGTATTATAAGATCCTGCTTGAAGAAAACGCTTTGCGAAGGGTGGACCGCGTCATTCGTAAAAGAGTCGGATCCAAGCGTCTTTCGATCGATGAGTACGACGCCCTTCGATTCTGTTTGTTGAATGCCGGGGATGAAGAAGCGTTTGAGAAGGCATTAGAGGTGATGAAGAGACCGAAGAGAGGGGATCAAGATTGACAACAATAGGCATTTTTTATATAATAAAAAAGGTTCAAGGAGCGCGTAAATGTTACTTTCGGATAAAATCAGGATCATAAGAAAGGCGAGAGGTCTATCCCAAGAAGGACTTGGGTTTAGTTTGTCGCGTGTAAGCAAAGATGGCGTCAGTCGTCAGGCGGTTTCGGATTGGGAAACCGGGAAAAGCGAACCCTGCCTTGATAACATCCGCGATTTGGCAGAAGTCCTTGGAGTTTCCTTTGATGCACTTCTCGATGAAACCATTGACCTCGACGATCCGCAGGTTTTAAGTTTCGTCTTAGGCGGGAAACAAGTATCAAAAAAAGAAAAGCAAGGGATAGGTCTATCAATTTATTATCAGATCAAAACCAATGCCGTGGCATTGAAACGATTTAAAATGACGATCATTTACTCTGTGGGCGTGCTTCTCACGTTGCTTATGTTGGCGATTTACTTGATAGCCAGCCAACCTACGATCGTCTTTGTTTTAATGTTGTTGTTCGGCGCCATTTCCTTTACGGTTTTTCCCTTAGCCTTGATCCGCGAAATCATTCCTGCGATCAAAGGAAGCATGACGCACTATGCCGGACACTTAAATTATGCGGAGCTCAGCATAGAAGATGATTATGTGCAGATGGAGGGATATGTGAGAATGTTAAACACGATCTCTATTCCGATTGAAAAAATTCTTGAAATGAGATTGTGCGGTAAACAAAGACACAGGCGCGGCAACGTAGAAGTTGTAATAAAAGAAAAAGATCACCCATTGACCATCATTGACGTTATGTATCCCCAATCGTTGATTGATGTCTACAACAAAATAAAGATTGTTTTGGATGATAAAGGAAGACAAGCTGCGAAATAGTCATTTTTTTTCAAGCCTTATTAGGCGCAATTAATGCAACATTGACTTTTTTAATTAAAACTGATACTATAAAATGGAAATAAAATGAAACAGGAGGAGACCTATATGGAGAACTATAAATGCCCGATTTGCGGGAATAGCGAATATGTTGAAGCGGATATTCTCAGCTCAAACACAGGGGCTGTTGAAACTGTCTATGATAAGAAATATGGGAATCTAACACGAGGCGAGAAACACCATTCTTTTCTCGCAAGAGGTTTGATCAATTACACTTGCTCTGCGAAATCCAACGATTGTTTTGTGGACGTAGAATTATTATTCAAGAATAATTGCACAACAAAAGTGTGTACAAATTGCGGATTTGTATCTCTTCACGCGCTAAATGTTGCTCAAGGGATCATAGAAGATCAAATGGCGATCAAGGAACAAATAGAGGCATTAACAAAAACTCGTGATGCACTTTGTTCGGAACTTGAAGAATTAAAAGTCGAACAAAACAATTTGCCGAAAAAAGAAGAAGAGCTCAAGAATAAGATTCAAGATGAGAATATCACTGTCAAACAGCAAAAAGAACTGCAAATTCTGTTAGAAGAAACCAAGCAACGTGCAAAAAGGATGCCAAGCTTCATCAACGATAAAGAACAAGATATAAGAATTGTAGAGGTGAGAATAGGCTTTATATCCAAGAGCTCCGATTATATCAAAGGGCACAAAGTCACAGATTAAGGATGAATACAGAAAACTCTCCGCAAATAGCACTTTCGGGGAGTTTTTTGTAATCCCCAATTGGCGTTAAAGAAGACAGGTGATGACAAAATGAAGAGAAAAGAGATCGATTATTCATTAAAAAAACTACTTATATACTGCGCCATTTTCTTAACGGGTCTAATAATTATGTTTTTAGCGAGCTTCCTTTTTAAAGGAGTATGTCAAACCATAACGGTAAGTTTAAGTACAGGTTTGATAGCTTCAGCCCTAACTGCAGGAGCTATTGATATATCCCATTATATTGATTTCAGAAAAAAACGGAAATATCGTAGAAACGTTGAATTGCGTTATTTATCTCGCGAAATGATTACACTGGCTCGTTTAATAACAGAAGAGCATAAATCTAATAATATCAAATTGATAATAGTTGGGTTGGAGAAAGTAAAACAAAAGAAAGAAAACAAGAAAGAAATCATTTCATTGCTGAATTTGAAACGTCTTGCTATTGAGAAGGAATTAAACAATATACGCACAATACAAGATTATCTATCGCTATCCGGATTTTTTTCGGATGAAGAAGTAGTTTTTTTATGCAGATCGATAAATTACTATGCACAAGTGGTGGGCGAATCCAACGAAACTATTGTGATTGATAATATTATTGATTATTTGACGATGTTTTGTTTGTGATAGAATAATATTGGGTTTTGATTCGCCAGAAGAAAAAAGGAGGATAATATGAAGAAGGTCGTGGAAGAATTGAAGAAAGTCAAGGTGTTTTTCGTCGCGACGGCGGAAGGGGATCAGCCGCGGGTGCGTCCCTTCTCCAGCGTGACGGAGTACGAGGGGAAGGTCTATCTCTGCTGCGGCAATTTCAAAGAAGTCTATAAGCAGCTTACCGCCAATCCGAGGTTGGAGCTATGCGGAATGTACGAGGAGGGCACCTCTTGGCTGCGTGTGACGGCGAAAGTCGTGGAAGATGACCGAATCGAGGTGCAGGCGGCGATGCTTGCCGATCCCACCGGTCCCAAAGGACTCTATCAGGCGGGGGACGGCAGATTCGTGACCTTCCGCTTGGAGGAGATTCGCGCCGTGAAGTACGGCTTTTTCGCGCCGCCGGAGGAAATCTCGGAATGAGGGAGGCTCTCGACCGGCGCATCGAGCGTGCTGCTTGCGCTTTCGCACGCCCCGCCTTTTGAAGAGGAAAAGATATTTCGACCGGATCTTCCGAGAAGGGAGATCCTTTTTTTTAGGAGATAATCGACCTTTTCAAGGAGCCGAAAAATGAAGATTTCGCCTACAGCGCGACTCCTTGTGCGCCGATCGACGGGATGTTCAACGGATAGAAGCGATCGCGTAAAGTGCGGATATTTCCGATAAAACCAAGAAGATGAATCGATCTTCCGATTGCCCGTGGCGAAGGAGGAGGTTCAGGCTTCGATTGGCGAGGAGCACCGAGCGAATGAGAATTTCTTCCACCCGTTGTGAGGGGAATCGATTTAAGGGAAGGGGGGATTCCTCGCGGAATTGTAGTTTCGTGAGGATTTCGTCGGCGCTCTCTATCACCATGTGGCTGAGCTCTTTCTTCTCTTCTCGGACGAAGAGCCGCGACAGTCTGCTTGCGGCGCGACTCAATTCCCATTGCAGGTGGAGGAGATACTCTCGTTTCTCGGGGGAGAGTTCGCATTCTTTCTTTTCGAGCCTCTTCAAGAAAGCTTCCTGATAGGCGCGAGACAATTCTTCCATATAGGCAAAAGGAGCTTCCGCTCTGTCTTCCTTCTCTTCCATCCATCTTCCTCCCGTCGAGATGCGTCGAAATCGACATTATAGTAAATAAATATTGCCCGACCGCACGAAATATGTTATAATTTCTTTACTATACTTTGATTACACAGACGCGCTTTCGGAGCGTCGGCGTGCGGAGGCAAGCGAATGGGAGATATGTCGCAAGCCCTTGAGGGTCTTTCCGCGAATGAAGTTTTGGTGATGGTGATACTCGCCGTCGCCACTCTTATCGCGGGCTTTGTCATCGGCGCCTTGATCTTCCGCTCCCTCGGATATCGAAAAGGGAGAGAGATCGGAGAACGCGACGCCGCCACGATCGCCGCGAAGAAGGCGAAGGAAGAGGCGTCGGAAGAGATCGAGAAAATCATCCGCGAAGCAGAGGAGAAGACAGCCCTTCTGCAAGCGGAGAAAGAAGCGAGCGAAGCGAAGTCTCTCGCTATGAGCGAAAGGTTGGAACAGGCTGAGAAGTCCCGTGAAGAAGCGGAGAGAGCCCGTGAAGAGGCTGAGAAGTCCCGCGAAGAAGTCTTGAAATCCCGCGAGGAAGCGGACTCCTATCGTGCCGAAGCGGAAAAGTCCCGTGAAGAAGCGGAGAGAGTCGCCGCGGATGCCGATCGCACCAAAGAGGAAGCCTTGCAAGCCGTGATCGCGGCGGAGAAAGCCAAGTCGGAAGCGGAGAGAAAGGTAAAGGAAGTGCAGGAACGCATCCTCGCTTTGCGAGAGAGCGAAGCCTTGGGCGACACCATCATCAAGACTCGCAAGAAGAAGATCACCCTTCTCACCAAGGAGGAAATCTTGTCCTTTGCGGATGGTCTGAACGATTATTTGCCCGCGAATATCTATCGTCGCGGCGGGGAAGGGCTCCCCGACAGTTGTCGCGTGGGCATCTGCACATTTATGCTGGTCTATCAGCGCAAGAGCATGGTGAAGCTGGTGCTTCGTCTTCATAAAAAGACGGCGGAAGCGCTCGGACAGAAGTACAAGCTCTTTACTCGCGCGGTGTACCCCAAGGGGGACGACTGGTACAAGTGGATCCTCTCTCCCGACGTGACCGACCTTGACGTGGTGACCGCCGCGGTGCGCATGGCGTATAAGTACGTGTATCTCTTGAACTACGACGAGAAGACCCGCGAGATCAACGTGGCGTATGCGAATCGCGACGAGATCAAGATCAACGAGGAGATCTTGAAGTATAAGGACCTCCCGGATCGCGATTTTATCGTGGCGAGCGACGTCGCCGAAGGATCGGAGCGCGCCTATCGGCTGTACGGCAAGAAGGAGATGTCTGATTATTGCCGCTCTCTTGGAGGGCTGTACCCCGTCACCGTTACCGAGAGTGACAGTGATTTGTCCCCGAATATCTTCCGCGTGGCGAACAAGACCTTCTTGATGGCGTACGAGAAGGACGGCGTGTCCAAGATGATCTTCCGTTTGTCGGAAGAGGGATTTATTCAGGTCGTGAAGAAGCATCCCGACGCCTCGATCTCCACCTTCCCCAAGGCGAAGGGATACCATTGGTACGTCGCACAGATCGACGAAACCTTCACCTCCAACGCCGATATTGAGAGTATTATTCGGAGCGCGTGCGTATACGTGTACGAAAAATACGGCGCGATGTGACAATCGAAGGATGAAAAATATTGGCAAATAAGGGCATAAAAAACATTGACAAGCCCTTTTTCCTGTGATACACTTAATAAGCACTCTCGGCAGACGAGTGTAATTTTTTTGGAGGCGTCAAGGTTATGGCAGCAAAAAAAGAGAATCGTATGAAGATCACTCTGGCTTGCACCGAATGCAAACAGCGCAATTATAACGATTATAAAAATAAGAAGAATACTCCCGACAGAATCGAGCTTATGAAGTATTGTCCTTTCTGCAAGAAGCACACCCTTCATAAGGAAAGCAAATAACCAAGGGGGGATACTATGAAAGGAGCAGCTAAAACCGCTACCAAGAAGCCCAATATTTTCAAGAGAATGGGCAAAGGGATCAAGGAGATCATCTCCGAGCTGAAGAAGGTCAGTTGGCCGACTTTTGCGAAGGTGATGGCGGAGACCGGCGTCGTTCTCGTCGTCGTCCTTTTCTTCCTGCTCGTCATTCTCGGATTCGATACCCTGCTTGCCTATCTCTTCTCGCTTTTGGGGAAATAATCTATATGGAAACGATCGATAAGAACGAAGAAATCGTAAACGAGCGCGCCGCACAGGCGAAATGGTACGTTATCCATACCTATTCGACCTACGAGCTCGCCGTTCGCGACAATATTATGAAGATGGTGGAGAACACCGGTCTTCAAAATGATATTTTCGATGTGGTCGTCCCGCAGGAAGAGGAGATCGTCGAGACCAAGACCAAGCGCAAAACGGTGCTCAGGAAGAAGTTCCCCACCTATGCCTTCATCAAGATGATCTATTCTCCGCACGTTTACTACATGGTCACGCACATCCACGGCGTCACCGGTTTCGTCGGCGCAGGCGGTAAGCCCGAAGCGCTCACGCCGGAAGAAGTGCGCAGGAACGGACTGGAGAAGGTCAAGGCAGAAGATTTGGGACTGCAGGTCGGCGATCAGGTTCGCATCATCTCGGGTGCCTTCGAGAGCTACTTCGGAGAGGTATCGGAGATCGACGTCGAGCATGGTATCGTCAAGGTCGTGCTTTCGATGTTCGGTAAGCCCACCCCCATCGAGCTCGAGTTTAATCAAGTCGAGAAGGCGTAAGCCCTCGGCGTATCACAGTAAAAACGGATTGCTTGTCCTTTCGCAAGCGACGAGCGATCCTTTTTATGGGAGAACGGTGAAATATTGAGCGCCGTTCGTTAGCACCACGATTTGCATAGTAAGGAGGTAATGACTATGGCAAAGAAAGTTACAGCAATCGTCAAGTTACAGCTTCCCGCGGGAAAAGCCACCCCGGGACCGCCTGTCGGCTCCACCCTCGGACCGCACGGAATCAACCTTCCGGGATTCGTCAAGGAGTTCAACGATAAGACGGCGGATAAGATCGGTCTCGTGATCCCGGTCGTGATGACCATTTACAACGATCGTTCCTTCAGCTTCATCACCAAGACTCCTCCCGCACCCGTCCTCATCAAGAAGGCGTGCGGCATCGAGAGCGGCTCCGCGAAGCCGAATAAGGACAAGGTGGCGAAGATCACCAAAGCGCAGGTCAAAGAGATCGCCGAGCTCAAGATGCCCGATCTCAACGCAGCGAGCCTCGAGGCGGCGATGAGCATGATCGCCGGTACAGCGCGCAGCATGGGCGTCACGGTGGAAGACTAAAAGGAGGTAACGAAAATGAAAGTCAGTAAGAGATTTAAGGAAGCCTCTTCTTTGGTCGAGAGAAATAAGATCTATGACAGCGTCGAAGCGATGGATATCGCGGTGAAGACCGCGACGGCGAAGTTCGACGAGTCCGTGGAGCTCCATGTGAAGCTCGGCGTGGACAGCAAGCACGCGGATCAGCAGGTTCGTGGCGTGGTCGTCCTCCCGAACGGCACCGGTAAGAGCGTGAAGGTCCTCGTCATCGCGAAGGGTGACAAGGCGGACGAAGCGCTCGCGGCAGGTGCGGACGTGGTCGGCGCGGAAGAGATCATCGCGAAGATCCAGAAGGACAATTGGTTTGATTTCGACGTGTGTATCACCACCCCCGATATGATGGGTATGGTCGGTCGTATCGCTCGTCTCCTCGGTCCTAAGGGTCTCATGCCGAACCCGAAGAGCGGCACCGTCACGATGGATATCACCAAGGCTGTGAAGGAAGTCAAAGCAGGTAAGGTCGAGTACAGACTGGACAAGACCAATATCATCCACGTTGCCGTGGGCAAGGTCAGTTTCGGTGCGGAGAAGCTCCATGAGAACTTCTCGACCGTGATGGACGCGATCATCAAGGCGAAGCCGAGCACCGCGAAGGGCACCTACCTCCGCTCGATCAGCATCTCCACGACGATGGGCCCCGGTATTAAAGTCAGCTACGCGAAAGCAAACGCTTGATTTTCTATCACAATCGCTTGACAGTAAGCGAAAACTAACATACAATAAATAACGTCTTAAGACAGCAAGTGGGGAACCGTAACCGAAAGGGCTTGCCGAGGATGTGATTTCGAATAAGAAATTATGCTCTCTTTGTCTTTTGACGCGGAGAGCATTTTTTATGCTCGAAGATTCTTAAAAGGAGGTATATACAGTGTCAGCAGCATTAGAAGAGAAGAAGCAGCTTGTCGAAGAGATCAAAGGAAAGATCGGCGCAGCCAAATCCGTCGTGATCGTCGACTACAAGGGCTTGTCCGTCTTTGAAGACACCGAGCTTCGTAAGACCCTTCGCGAAGCGAATGTCGAGTATCGCGTGCTCAAGAACAGGCTGGTGCAGAAGGCTTTCAATGAGCTCGGTTATTCCGATTTCGACGAAGCGCTGAATGGTCCGACCGCCGTCGCTTTTGCGAACGGAGATCCCGTCGCCCCCGCCAAGATCCTCTTGGAGAGCGCGGACAAGACTAAGAAGCTCAGCGTCAAGTGCGGTATGATCGATGGATCGTACATCACGGTGGACGGCGTCAAGGAGCTCGCAACGCTCCCGCCCAAAGAGGTGCTCCTCGCGAAACTCCTCGGGACCCTCGAGGCTCCGATCAGCGGACTCGCCAGAGTGCTTAACGAGACGGTCGCAGGACTCGCAAGAGTGCTTAATAAGATCGCAGAGAAGTAAAACAATCCCACACTTACCAATTATTATAAAAAGAAAAATCAGATTATTATTTGGAGGATACTAAAATGGCAGATATCGAAAAGCTTATCGAAGAAATCAAAGGTATGACCGTTCTTGAGGTCAGCAAACTTGTCAAGGCTCTTGAGGAAGAGTTCGGCGTGTCCGCTGCGGCTCCTGTCGCTGTGGCTGCTGCTCCCGCTGCTGGCGCTGCTGCTGCTCCCGCTGCGGAAGAGAAGACCGAGTTCACCGTCGTCCTGAAGGCTGCGGGCGCGAACAAGATCGCGGTCATCAAGGCTGTCAGAGAGCTCACCGGTCTCGGACTTGCCGAGGCGAAGGGTCTCGTGGATGGCGCTCCCAAGGCTGTCAAAGAGAACGTCAGCAAGGAAGAGTGCGACAAGGCTGCCGAGGCTCTCAAGGCTGCAGGCGCAGAGATCGAAATCAAGTAATTGGTTCGGTTTTTTCCCTTTTAAGAACAAAAAAGAGCAGGGTGGAGACACACTGCTCTTTTTTGTCGTGAACAATTCCTCTTGTCTGCGTCAGGAACGCTTCCTCGTCATGCACTTGGTCTTCACCAGTCCGTCCTCGATATTGATCGCTTCCAGTCCGCACAGACTGTTCACGTTGAAGATGCAGTCGGCAGAGCACTGCACGACGGTGTCTACGTTGTCGAGGAGGTCCGCTTCGGGCGCCGCTTCGTAATTCGCAAAGATCTGCGACAGCTCTCCGCCGTCCCTTTTGATCTTGCTCTTACAGACCCCGTTCGGTCCGATGTCGATGATCCCCGCCATACAGCGTTCGCATTCGTTGTGTTCGCAGTTACTTGTTCCGCATCTCAATCCTTTCATACCAATACCTCCGCAAGGAGTATTATAGGCAATCATACATCGGATTATTCAGAAAAAGATATGTGATTCGGCTCGATTTTTAAGGGGAAATGAGGAAGATCGTCTATTATGAAGAATTCGGGCTTTTTTTCACGATTCCAAGAAAAAAGGGGCGACGCGAATCGCCCCTCTGTCTTATAGATAAGGATTATTTCTCTTCGGTCACCACCACGTTGATTTTGGTCTTGACGCCGGCGTAGAGCTTGACTTCCACCGTCGCTCTGCCGATCTTCCTGAGAGGCTCTTCGAGGAGGATATTCTTCTTGTCCACTTCGTAGCCTTGCTTCTTGAGCTCCTCGGCGATCTCCTTGCTCGTCACACTGCCGAAGAGCTTGCCGCTCTCACCGCATTTGACGGGGATGGTGACTGTCGCCATATTCAGCTTCTCGGCGTTGGCTTTCGCCGCGGCGAGTTCCTTTTCCTTTCTGGCGACCTCCGCCGCTTTCTTCTGATTGGTCTCGTGCACCGCCGCCGCGGACGCCGCGACCGCGAGTCCCTTGGGGATCAGGAAATTCATCGCGTAGCCGTCGTTCACGTTCACGATATCTCCCTTCTTGCCTTTATTCTTCACATCTGCGGTCAATACGACTTTCATAAGATGCCTCCCCTCTTTTTTCTAAATTGTAACACAAATTCAGGGCGGGCGCAATACGATTGAGGCAGAAGAGTTTTTTTTATCCTTCCTCTTCCGCGCACCGGATATTTCGGATCATTCCTTGACTGTCGAAATCGAAGTCGTAGAGAAGGGCGCGAAGGACTCCTTCCTCTCTTCTCTCTATGGCGACGGCGGTGGGAGAGGCCTCGAAGAGAGGAGCGCGCACCGCTTGATAAGAGCCGAAATATCGGCGCAAGGCGGGCAGGTCCTTCAGATCGGGCGCGAGATAAGAGAGGGCGTCTTGTTCATCGGCGGCGAGCAAGGCTTCGAGCAGGAGCCGTCCCGATTGCTCTTTTATGAATGATTGCACATTTGCACATACGTACTCACGAGAGCAATCGAAGTGATCTCCCCGCCATAAATGGTGGGAAATGATCTGTCGCTTCTTGAGGTCCGAGCACTCTTTTGTGACCGTTACCTCGTTTCCGAGGCAGATCACTTCGTCACCGTAGTCCTCGAGCAGGAGACGGTATCCTTTCTCGCCGAGAGAAAAGAAGGCGATATATTCCCCACCAAAGCAAGCCGCACGGACCGAGAGGATGCGCTCGCGTTGCCCCGTGATGATCTCGAAAGAGGGGTCTGAAAGGGGGAGGGGACACTCGTGGCGAAGAGAACTCTTCCCTTCGAGAGAAAGCTCGGTGCGGCAGATCGTACGAGCGGATACTTCGAGGAAGAAGTTTTTTTCGGAGAAGGTTTGTCGTTTGAGGGTAGGGTGCAAGCCGCAATGGGGAGCGGGGCGCAGTTCGCCTCCGCCTTGCCAACGGAGGAATTCGATTCCACCCTCTTCGAGAGTCACTTCCCCACCCAACAGTTGCATCCTTGCACATCCCGTACCCTGCGGCGATAGGCAGGAAAGAAGCATCGATCCGCCCTCTTTGATGGTGAATCCCTTTCGGATGGGGAATCCCTCTGCGAAAAACTGCCCGCCGTTCACTTTGATTTTCATTTTTTCACCTCTCGATTTGATATAATCTATTCATTCGCGTGCAAAAATAGTCGCGCGTCATGTATAATATAGCTATGCTATCTTTCAAAAAAATCGACAAATCCGACATCTCTAAGATCGCACCCTATTTCGGGAGCGCGACCTCTCGCGTTTGCACCAAAGCGATCGGAGTCATGTATATGTGGTCGGGATATTTCGGCACGGAGATCGCCTCCTATCCGGGCGGCTTGATCATCAAGGACGAACTCTTCGGGAAGACCCTCTTCATGACGCCGCGCGGAGAGAAAAAGGAGGAAGGACTGGACCTTATCGAGGCGTATGCTCGCGAAACGGGCTGCGAACTCGCATTCAATTCGGTGGACGACGAGGATTTCGCTTTTCTTGCTTCCCGCTATCCCGCGATCGAGCCGTTGAGCAATCGGGACTATTCCGATTATCTTTATCTCGCTTCCGATCTCGCGGAGTATCGCGGCAAGAAGTACCACGGGCAGAAGAATCATTTTAATAAGTTTGTCAGGGAATATCCCGATTATCGCTTCGAGTCTTTCACGAAAGAGGAGCTTCCGGCGGTTTTCGCCTTCTTGGAAGAGCACAAGGCGCTCGCTCCTCGCTCAAAAGAGGAGATCATCGAGTACGATTGTTGCGTGCGTTTGCTGGAGGCTTTTGACGAGCTGGATCTTCTCACGGGGAAGATCGTCGTCGCGGGCAAGATCGTCGCCGTCAGCGTGGGCGAGATCTTGAATGATACCCTGATCATCCACATCGAGAAGGCGCTCCCCTCATACAGCGGCGTCTATCCGACGATCTGCTCTCTATTCGCGCGGCAGTACGCCGATCGCGTCAAGTATATCAATCGCGAGGACGACGCGGGAGATGAGGGACTTCGCACCAGCAAGACGCAGTATCACCCCGTCGCACTCATCGAGAAGCGGATGGCGATCTGCCACTTCTCTCACCCCTTCGCGCTCCCCACGCTCTTCACCGATCGCTTGATTATAGACACCTTCTCTGTTTCCGACATGGAGGAGTATGCCGCTCTCGCGACGGATGAGGTGCGCAATCGCTATTGGGGGTACGACTATAAGGTGGACTTAGGAGCAGACGAGCCCGATGCCGCTCATTTCGAGCGGGTGCTCGCAGAGGATGAAGGTCGTGGGATTTGCTATTGCAGAAAGATCATGGACAAAGAAGGGCGTTTCCTCGGAGAGGCGGTGATTTATAATTTTCGAGCGGACGGCTCCGCCGAATTGGGTCTTCGCATCTGCTCTTCCGCCGCAGGACAGGGGTACGGAAGAGAAGGTTACGCCGCGGTCGCGGACGCCGCGCTCAAAGTCCTTCCCGCCTTGCACGCGCGCTGTTTCAAAGAGAATGAGCAAAGTCGCAAGATGATCCTCGCCGCCGGATTCACGCTCGAGCGGGAAGACGATAAGATGCGGTACTTCGTCCGAGTCAATTAGGAATCATTCAATGCGGAATTCGGAATGCGGAATAAAACGGCGGCGAGCCGCCTTCAATTATGAATTATGAATGAGGAATACCGATCGCGGTGCGATCAATTTGTGCCGATAGGCACACTTCTCGCCCCGGCGCGGCGCTTCTCGTCCGATGATTGTTCAGTCACGTCGCACATAAAAAAGTGCCTTTCGTTTTTCTCCGAAAGGCACTTTTTGATAATCAATCGTTTGTTTATTTATTTGATCTCGACTTTATCGAGATTGTATTTGTATTCGCCTTCGACGATGCCGGTGATGACCTTATTGACGCCGATGCCGTCCACCTTTTGCTTGGACTGTGCGACAGTCATCGAATAGGACTTCGCATAGGGGTTCTCGGTGGAGATGCTGAAGCGATAGCAGGGGATCTTCTCCGTGGCGTTCAGGAAGGGCACGGACACTTCCGCCGCTTCGCTTCTCGTGATCGCCATGCCGTCCAAGGAGGAGGTCAGCGCGTTCGGGCACTTGTAAGTGAAGGAGTAGGAAGAATCGTTGATAACCGACGCGCGCACGAGGGCGTAGAGCATCTCGTTATCGTAATACCCCGAATTCTTGAATTCGGCTGAATCGATCTCTTTCCCATCTTGATAGAGCTTGGTATTGACGGTCTTCTCTTCGTAGACGACTTGCATTTCCTTGGTTACGCCGTCAATGATGGTCTTTTTGTAGCTGTAGATTGGGGTGAAATCTCCTTCGTAGATCACGGAAGAGGTCACGCTGTCACCCTTTTCGGGCACGACCAAAGAGAGGTCGAGGCGAGTGCCCGTGACACCCTTAAAGATGCGGTCGCCTTCTTTCGTGGGGTCGGGGAGAGAAACTTCCGCCTCCGCGAGAGGGCGGAAACACATCGTCATCGTGCCGATCTCTTGCTCTCCCTTAAAGACGCGATAGCTGAAGAGCTCGTACCCGTCTTTGGTGCAGACGTATCCCGTGGAGAGACGGGAGCTCTGCGTCGTGCGGGAACAGGCGGCAAACGCCATCGGAAGGGCGGCAACGACCAAAATCAAAAGTACCAACAGTATTTTTTTCATATACACCTCTCTATAAATTCTAAATACTAAATATGGTATTGTCAAATGTTTTCATTATGAGGTAAAATAGTTATATGTTGACCGTTTGCAAAGCGTCTACCGTGCATACCGCTGCGGACTACGTGCTGTCAGCCATTCGAGAAGGAGAGGGAAAAAATGTCGTGATCGCCCCCGATTCTTTTACTTTGGCGGTGGAAATGAGCGTCGCGGAGAAGCTGAAGAAGGCAGGAACTTTCGAGGTGGAAGTCATGAGCTTCGCCCGATTGGCAAGCGTGGTCTTGGGCAAGAAAATTCGGCAATGCCTGTCCCCTTCCGGCTCGGTGATGCTGATGGAGAAGGTGATCTCGGAGAAGGAAGAGGCACTCAGGATTTACCGCCGAGCCGCCCGAAAGGCGGGCTTCGCTTCGGAGGTGTACGCCGCGATCACCGCGATCAGGAATAGCGGTGTGGAGGCACAAGATCTCAGGCGAGCGGCGGAGAGTTTGCAAGGATACGTAAAGGATAAGACCCTTGACATCGCCTTGCTTTACGAGGCTTATCTCGAAGAATTGAATCTTCGGCACACCGACAGCACCACCCGTCTCGAAGCCTTGATCCGAGAGATCGAAGAGAGCGAGAGCTTCGGCGACGTGAATTTCTTCGTGGTGGATCACGTGGATTTCAATGCGAAGCAGCTCGGCGTCCTCGTCGCGCTGATGAAGAGGGCTAAGTCGCTGTGCGTCGCGGTCGCCGACCCCGCGGGACAGGGGAACAGACGCATCTATCCGCGCGTTCTTACGAAGCTCAGACGGGCGGCGGAGCAGGAAGGGATCCCGATGGAAGAGATCAGCGTGCCCGATCGCCTCGTCGGTGGGAAGAAGACGCTGTCCGAAGAGCTTTTTTCTTACGGTTTTTCCTCCGATCACACAGAGGATATCCTCCTCGCGGAAGGGAAGGACTATACCGAGGAAGTCACCTTCCTCGCGACCGATATCACCCGTTTGGTGCGTAAAGAAGGTCTGCGCTATCGCGATATCGCGGTGATCACTCCTTCTTTTGAGGAGTATCTCCCCTATTTGGAACGAATATTCTCCCTTTACGAGATTCCCTTTTTCTCGGACGCGAGGTATCCTTTGTCCGGATCGGATGTTTTCAAGCATTTACTTTGCGCCTTTGAAATCGCCACCTCGTCTTTTGAGAGAACCAAGGTGCGTAAATACGTCGCACATGCACTCTTCGACGGTGTCACGGAGGAAGAGAAGGCGCTTTTCTTCGATTACCTCGACCTCAGCGGCGCGAACGGAGATGCTTTCCGCGAGCCTTTCGAGCTCTATCTCGATCGGCCCGAATATCCCGCCGCCGAGAAGGTCAGGCAGTGTCTTTTCAGAGAATGCGGAGGGGTGGACGCTCTCCCCTCCAAGGGGGATTTCCGTTTCTATATTTCCGCCTTCCGCTCCTTCTTGTCGGAGAATGATTTCGACGGGAAGATCGCGCTCTATGCCGAGCGAGTCTTCGGCGCGGGACTCAGGAAGGAAGCGGAGCTGATTCGTCGCACCCCCGCCGCCTTTATGGATTTGCTCTCCACCCTCGAGGATTTGAGAGGGGAAGAGCAGACGACTTGTCGAGACTTTTTGTTGGCACTGACGGCAGGCGCGGAGCAGGTGAAACTCGCCGCCCTTCCCGTCAGTCTGGACTGCGTGTATTTCGCGCCGGTGGAGCGGGCGATGTACGCCCCCATCCCCGCCCTCTTCGTGCTGGGCGCGGAGGAAGGGATCTTCCCCCTCGAACGGGTGAAAGAGGGGATCCTCGGCGAGAAAGAATACGTCGCTTGGCAGCGGCGTGATATCGTGATCGAGAATACCGGCGTGGAGGAGCTCTGCGCGAGCCGATTCCATGCCCTTCAGCTCCTTTTGCGCGGCGAGAAACTCTATATGACCCACCGCTCTTCTTTCGCGGCGTCCACTTGCATGAAGCAGATCGCCGAGATCTTCTCTCTCGACGTCAAGAAGACATCCGATCTGCTCGCATCCTATCCCATTGAAGTGCGTATCCCCACCCGCAAGGTGGCGGAGCATTGTCTCGTGGAGTATACCAGGCGCTCTCGCGAAGGGCTGTTGACACCGAAGGAGAGATCCTTTGCGCTCTGCTGTGCCGAGCTCCTCGGCAAGCCGTTCCCCTTGCCCGAAGAGGCGCCGATCCCGATGGCCCTCTCCGAGAAGGTCTTCTTCCGCACGGGAGAGACCGCGGTCTCCGAGATTGAGAACTATTATCGCTGTCCTTTCCTGCATTTCGTTCGATACGGACTCAAGGCGAAAGAGAAGGAATTGGCGGTGCACGATAATCGTGATATCGGAAATATCGCGCACGAATGTATGTGCCGTTTCGTAGAAGGGCTCATGGCGTCGAAAGAGGGCGCGGAGATCTCCGACGAGGAAGCGCGTCGTCAAGCCGAAGTTATCGCGAGGGAGATCTTATCCCGTCCGAAGTATCGCGCGATCGCGAAGAACGAAGGAGAGAGGATTCTCTCCAAGGAGATCCGCCATTGCCGCGAGATCGCGGTGCGGGTCAAGAATCAAATCGCATCCTCTCTTTTCCGTCCCCTCTATCTGGAGAAAGGTTTCGGGAGGAGAGAAAAGTACGCGTCGGACGGGGAGGGGTTCCCGCCCCTTGCCATCGGGGATATCCTTCTTCGCGGGACCATCGACCGCGTGGACGTTTTGGAAAAGACGGAGGGAGATGAGAGGGCGCGTTATGCCGTGGCGATCGACTATAAGACGGGAGATCACGAAGTCAAGACGACGGAGCTCTTCTTCGGAGAAAAGGTACAGTTGCATCTCTATCTGTCGGTGCTTCGCCAAGCGGGATTATTGCCCGTCGCGGCGCTCTATGCCGATCTCAGAGATCGGTTGAAATCGAAAGATTCTTCCTTCTTCTTCGGTCCGATTCTCGATAACCCTTATTTCACGAAGGCGATCGACGAACCGAATGAAGAAGGAAAGGGGAAATACACCGGCTTGGTCTATGATAAGGAAGGATGCTTAAAACCCCTTAAAGACAGGACGATGACGCAGGAAGAACTGCTTGCCCTTCTTCGTTATGCGGAGATGGTGTCCGAGCATGCCGTCTCCGAGATTGAGAGCGGATTCATCTGTCCATCCTCATTGGATAAAGGGCAGTTCGGCGCCTGCAAGGGGTGTATCGCGAGAAATATTTGCAGAGGGGCGGATCGATATCCCCGTCCCTTACGTACCGTGACGGCGGATGACGTCCTACGGGTGATGACGGGAGAAAAAAATGACTGATCAGGAGAGAGCGATAATAAGCGACAAGAAGAATGTCGTCGTGACCGCGTCTGCCGGATCGGGCAAGACTTTCACGATGGTGAGCCGTGTGATTCGGCTGATCGCAGAGGAAGGGGTTCCTCTCTCTTCCATCGTGATGCTCACTTTCACCGAGGCGGCGGCGCAGGAAATGAAGACCCGACTCGGCGACGCTCTGCTGCGAGAGATCAAGAGTGCTTCCCCCGAGAAGAGGGGACGGCTGATCGGCGCCTTGGACGAGATGCCTCTTCTGAATTGCGGGACAATCGATTCCTTTTGTTACAAGCTGGTCAAGACCCATTTCGAGCTGCTCGGGATCTCGCCGATGCACGCCGTCGCGGACGAAGAATTGATGAAGTCCTATCGAAAGCGCGCGATGGACGAAGTAATGAGTCGTTTCCACAAAGAGGACGAAGAGGGATATCTTCGCCTTTCCTATCGATTCCAGACGGATGAAGTCTTGCGTCGGAGCGTGGAAGAATTGTATCAATATGCGCGGAAGACCGAGCAGGAGGAAGCTTTTCTCAGTCGAGCGCAAGAGATCGCATCTTCCCCCGTCGAGAGTTCGCCTGCGGTTTTGGAGTACCTCAAGTCGATGCGCTTCTATGCTCAAGAGACCCGCTCGCGGATTCTTCCTCTCTATGAAGGATTGGGCAGGGAGTCTGTCGGTATGCATAAACGCACGGCGTATTTCCTGAACGCGCTGGAAGATTATGCGAATTGCCGCACTCTTCGCGAGCTTATCGACTGCGTGAGGAGCGCGGAGAGGATGCCTTCCGTGAATAAGGACGAGCGCGCGCGCTATATCAAGGACGCCGCATTGTCCGAGGCAGCGGATGACCTCTTCCTCCGTTTTCGCAAGGAGATCACCTTCGAAAAAGAACAACTCAAAAGCAGCTTTTTCACCGATTATGAGAAGACCCTTTCGGCGGCGGAGAGCGCTTGCCAAGACATTCTTCGACTGATCGAACTGGTGCGCTCCTTCCGTGAAGAGTATGCCTTGCTCAAGGACAGAGATCGCCTGTTGGATTATGACGATTTGGAGCATTACGCTCTTCGCTTGGTGCGGGATCACGGCGTCGGGAAGGAGCTAGATTGCCGCTACCTTTTGGTGGACGAATGTCAGGATCTCAATCCCTTGCAAGACACCTTGATCCGTCTCCTCGTGGAGCAGGGAAATCTCTTCGCCGTGGGTGACGTCAAGCAGAGCATCTATCGATTCCGTCTCTCCGATCCCGACCTCTTCCACGATCGAATCGATCGCGGGAAGGAAGATCGCCTTGGTTCGGAAGTGATCTCTTTCTGCCGCAATTTCCGCTCGTCCGACGAAGTGATTTCCTTCGTAAATCTCGTCTTCTCCAAGATGATGACCAAGTCTTTCGGCGGAGTGGATTACAAGGGTGAGGAACTGGTGGGACAGCGGAAAGGAACGGGCGGCGTTCGTTGTTTTTTCAGTGAAGAGAAGCAGGAAGAACCACGACCGATCACCGAGGTGTACAGTCTGAAAAAAGAGGTTAGCTCCTTGCGGGAGAGAGCGTCTTTCGGCGAGGAAGCGGAGTGGATCCGCGATCGAATCCTTGAGACGGTGGGCAAGACCTATCGCGACACCAAGGAGGATCGAGAGCAGGTGATCGCTTATCGAGACATCGCGGTTTTGTCATCCGTCAGGATGCGCCCCGGTTCACGGGAAGAGGCGATCGTCCGCTGTCTCAGGCAGGCGGGGATCCCCTTGAACCTCGGGGACTTCGAGGATAAAGATAAATTGTCCGAGATCGACGTATTGGTGGATCTGCTCAGGCTCATCGAGAGCCCTCACGACGATTACGCTTTGCTCTCTGTCCTGCGATCCGATCTCTTCGACGTGGATTTGGAAGAACTCGCGAGAATATCCCTCAAAGAAGGGAAGAGTTTCTCCGAGAAGGCGGAGAAAGCGGCGGCGATGGAGGAGAGCCCCAAACTGGCGGCGTTTTACGACTACCTCGCGCGCTTGCGTTTCCTGAGTTCCGCCATGACCCTTTACGATCTCATTTCTCTCGTGATCGAGGAGAGATATCGCCTCCCCATCCTTCGTCGGCAGGACGGTAGGCAGGTATTCGGCGAATTGCTTCGCTTTGCCGATTCCCTCAAGGGGATGCCGCAAGCCTCTTCCGTGGCGGAGTTTATCGCCTTTTACGATGAATATTACGAGGCAGCGGCGAGCGGAGAAGTGGAAGACGAGAACGCCGTCTCCATGATGACGATTCACAAGAGCAAGGGGATGGAGTTCCCTGTGGTTTTCGTGATTTGCGCCGACAGAGTGAAAGGCTCGTCGAGCGATCTCTACGTGGATAAAGAATACGGCGCTATCAAAAAGACTGCCTTCGAGGCGGAAAAGGTCATGAAGGAGAACCTGCTTTCCGCCCTTTTCAAGCGCAAGAAGAAGCGGGAGAACCGCGAGGACAAACTGCGGTTGTTGTACGTTGCTTTGACGCGCGCGAAGAATTATCTCTTCGTTTCGGGCACCTTAAAGACCGCGGATTATGAGAAGTTGGACAGACCGGAGGATGCGGATTCCCCCGTCGTCTGGATGGCGGCGGCGATGCGCGGCAAGATGGAGTACGAGAAAGAGTACGTGCGGAAGGGAGAAGCGCCCCGTGCCGTGATTTCCACCCGTGAAGAGAGCGAAATCGGCGATCTCGATGCGCTCAAGCAGGCATTTTCCTATCGCTATTCCCATGAGAAGGCGACCGAGACAGGTATAAAATTCACCGTTACGGCAATAAATGCTATGGATGATGAGGGGTACTATCCTCCCACCTTGCTCTTTCCGGAAGAGAGGAAGGCGAAGGGAACGGCGTTCCATGCCGTGCTGGAGAATATGCCTTTCACCTTGAAAGATAAGAAAGAGACCGCAGATTATCTCGACAAGTCGGTGGAAGACGGGGTGATCACGGCGGAAGAGCGGAAAGAGATCTCCGCCAAGACGGTTTTTGAGGCGCTCTCCGTGATTCGCGAGTTGGTCGGTGGGCGTAAAGTATATCGAGAGAAGAGCTTCATGTTGCGTCTGCCCGCGCGCGACGCCAAGGTCGCCGATATCGACGACGAAGTGGAGGTGCAGGGCAAGATCGATCTGCTTGCGATCGGCGAAAAGGACGCGATCATCGTGGACTATAAGCTCAGCGCACTCTCCGAAGAGGAGCTCAGAGAGAAGTACCGCGATCAGCTCGCGCTGTATGCGATTGCGGTCGGGAGAAGTCTCGGCATCGAGAAAATCGATGCGTACATATTCGTCCCGGGGAGGAAGGTGCTGATCCGACTGTGATTCCCCGAGGAAAAGGTGGGTTCTCGTGGAAGGGTATTTCAGCGGCACGGTCATCGTCCTGTATATGTTGGCGCATCATGCGGCGGAGCCGATTTTTCTTTCGGCTTGCTTTTTCGGCAGTTTGTATTCTTTGGTCACTTTCTTTCTCCTGCGCTTCGGCGGATGCGGCAGGATGATTCGCGCGGGGAAAAGAGCGAAACGCTTTACGAAGAACGGCGTGATCTCGGGCGACAGTCGTCAGCTCTTCGCCGAACGTTGCCTGAAAGGGGTGCCCATCCCCTTCCGTACGGCGTATTATTCCTTCGTGGCGGGGAGCATCTCTTCGGGTGAGCTCGCCGCGGCGGGCATCGCCTCATTGAAGATTCGCAGGAAGGTTCTGCAGGGCGGCGCGATCGGCGGCACGATCCTTTTTACCTTGCTCGTTTTTTTGACCTATTATTTCATCGTTCCCTTCTCCGAGACGCTGCTTCGCACCGTGATCTGCGCTTTTCACGGTACGGTAAGCTGTCTGACGCTCCGTTTCGTCTTGTATTTCTACGGATGCGCTGGGGAGAAGGGGGCGGCGCGCTTTTCTGAGATTGCCGACGCCTTTCTCTTGAGGAAGAAAGAGCCGGAGAGGAAGGATTTTTTTGCGGAAAAGGTCGCGCCTCTCGAAGAGGAGGGGGAGGACATCCGTACCATTCGCGAATGGCTTCGCGAAGTGGATGGCGAGCTGCATCCTCTGTCGCCTCATACCTGATCCGAGTAACAATGAGAAAGAGAATCTCCATCGCGCCCCTTTGATCCTATGGATTGAAAAGTTGGTTCGAATTTTTTTGTGCAAATGACTTGCGATGATCGCCAAATCATGATAAACTGCTTTTATCAAAGAGGAGGAAGTTATGGACCCTGACGAAGATAATACGAATCAGAATGTGTCCTTCCGCACTCGGTGATTTCGGTCGCCTTCTGCGGAGATATTCGAGGAGGCGCTTATGATAGATATCCTTTTCAATGATGAATATAAGAACGTAAACGTTTGTCCGGAGGGAACGGATCTTACCTCCGAATTTTTGGTGAATAAATGGATCAACCTCGTGAATCCCGACGACCGTGAGGTGGATAAAATCGCCGCCATGACCGGCATCTCGGACGAGTATCTCAAGGCGGCGCTCGATGAAGAAGAGCGCGCCCGTATCGACAAGGACGGAAATTGCGTGATGATCCTTCTCGACGTGCCGATTATCGAGGAAGACCCCGAGAACGACTATTATACATACGGGACCATTCCTATGAGCATCATTCATAAGGATAATTATCTCGTGACCGTCTGTTTGAGGGAGAATTCCGCGGTGAACGATTTCAAGTACGGCAGGGTGAAGAACGTGGAGACCTTTAAGTCCACCCGCTTGACCTTCCAGCTTCTGTACGCCGTATCCACCAAATATCTCTATTATCTCCGCCTGATCAATAAGGCGAGCCAGCGCGTGCAGTCCACTTTGGAGAAGAATATGAAGAACAACGCCATCCTCGAGATGCTTGATCTGCAGAAATCTCTTGTCTATTTCAGCACCTCCATCTCGGCGAACGACGCCGTGATCGAGAAATTGAATAAGGGCAACTATCTGAAGAAGTACGACGAGGATCAAGACGTGATCGACGACGCCGGCATCGAGAATAAGCAGGCGGCGGAAATGTGCTCGATCTATCGTGAGATCGTGAACGGCACGATGGACGCTTACGGCACGATCATCTCCAATAACGTGAACGGCATCATGAAGTTCTTGACCGCGTTGACCCTCGTGATCTCCGTCCCGACTTTGGTCGCCAGTCTTTTCGGCATGAACCTCGGCGGCATCCCTTGGAATAATAACAACAGTCCGTGGGGCTTCGCCGTCGTGTGTGCGATATCCATCGTCCTTGCGATCGTATCGGGCATCTTCCTCGCGAAGAAAAAGATGTTTTGATTTACTTGGGCGGAAGTGATTCCGCCTCTTTTTTTGTCCGAAAGGGGAGGTATTGACTCCTTAGATCGATCTTGGGAAAGGGCGGCAAACCGCTTATTCGGAGGGTATAATTGCGCTCGAAAAGTGCGGGAGAAAGCGGCTCTTTTTCGAGCGATGAAATTTTTGCATTTTTTACTAAAAAAATCGAAAAAAGTATTGACTTTCGTTTTTCGGAATGTTATTATTATAAAGCTGTCTATAAGACAGAACCCTGTATGGGGGTGTAGCTCAGTTGGTAGAGCGCCTGCCTTGCAAGCAGGAGGTCACCGGTTCGAACCCGATCATCTCCACCACGTATGGGCTCATAGCTCAGTTGGTTAGAGCACACGCCTGATAAGCGTGAGGTCGGTAGTTCGAGTCTACTTGAGCCCACCAGTGTGAGAAATCGCACGCACCCCCAAAATGCGACTGTAGTCGCAAGGAAAGCACATTGACAACTGCATAGGAAGTTTCATATCACAGGATGGTATGGAGCTTCAATCAATTAGAAAGAATATCTAAAATGAAGAGTAAAGAGTAATACGAACAATTCACTATATAGATATTTTGC
>Ga0310786_10000167_pt1 | contig 110939 bp, 200 predicted proteins | sample AusTroGonzalo_MG_FD_203881 | JGI IMG/M metagenome (GOLD analysis project Ga0310786, IMG submission 203881) | Bovine rumen microbial communities from tropical cattle in Woodstock, Queensland, Australia - Gonzalo_03 (v2) (version 2) | ecosystem: Host-associated > Mammals > Digestive system >... | reverse complement strand
CAAAAATGGAAACCTGCCGAAAAGGCAGGCTTCCAATCGCCTACTTTATTATAGTTTCGCACAGGTCTATAGTCGACTTTTCTATCGCTTCGATATTTTCTTTTATGGCATAGAACATACTAATCGCACGTCCGGCTCTTTCATCCTCAGAATTTTGGATGACGGGCAGATATGTCTCCTCGAATGCCTCTATCTGAGCAAGAGCCATATCTATTTTGGTTGCAATGCAATCAGCGGCTTCCGTGAGTGCAGACATCTTTTTACCTCCTTACATTAGGGCGAAAAACGCCTCAAATAGAACCGTTTACATTCATGGTGGATATTTGCATTAACATGGTAGCTAAATCCCTTCAAATCGACGATTTCAGGCGGCAAATCAAGTTTACACCACTACACCTTACATTTCCACGACCTCACATCGCGCTTGACTTTCCATATCTCATGCCTTAATTCTGCAAGGTCAGCCGCCTCGGCATCCCTGAGCCGAAATTCAAGGCAAGAATTGATAGCTTCTGCAAATGTGGTACAGTATCCACTGCATCGTCTCATCAGCGGTTTTTTCCCCTTGGCAGCTTCATTCCGTTCTACCCACCAGCAATGCTGGTCAGAACAAAGCACATATTTATCGTCCAGCCGGACCTTCCGTTCTTTTTCCATATAAATTCAACACCATAATACTACATAGAGCCCACATGAGGTTCATCCACCGTTAACGGCGAGACCCGTTTTTTGTCTACTTTAACGCGAGCGATGCTGCTATTCTCCAACGCATCATCTGAATCGCACCATTCACAGAAGTCTTTGCAGGAATCTTTCAAAGAGACCTCAACAAGCTGGCGAGCATCCTTTGTGCAGAAGAACCTCACTTCAGGGTCCCCATTATTAGTAAACATTAAACGCTTCATGCAGCCGCAATTTTCACACCTTTCCTCACACTCGGAAAGGCCCAGAATATAATCAGCCGACATGCCAAGAATTTTACAGAGCTTTATTAGCGTCGGAATGGATGGATAGTAGTTACGTGAAGCAAGTGAGGATATGGTCCCCCTGCTCACGCCTATATGCTGTGATAATTGCTCATATGTCATACCTGAACGTTTTATAGCTATCTTAATCCGCTTGTTTATATCCATGCTTCCTCCTAATTATAACCACCATCACAATCCAGCACATTATAATCATCGAGCAGCTCCTTACGCTCTTTTTTGAGCCTTTCATTTTCTTCAACCAGTTTCAAGACCTGCTCACCGGTGACGATGAATTCCTTATATTCAAAGCTTGCCGGGGAAATCTGAGCTCTCTTTCGTATCGGGAGCCACAGTCTTTTGCCAAGCTCCTCTTCCAGCTTATCTCTCAAAAACCCTCGACACTTTTTGCAAAGATGTATTTCGATAGCCACATCCTGCCTTATCCCGGCACGTCTAACGATGATGCTCTGGACTGAGTCAGAGCCTTCGCATCCATCACAAAGGAGCTCTGGTTCGAGATAGTTATTCAATTCAATCATAGGTCCCTCCCTTCACCCACTGACGTCTCATAAGGCGAATTTGCCCATGCCACTACCGTCTCATAAGGAGCCCTGAATATGTCCATATCAATAAAATGTTCAGGTTTAAGCCTGCATTTAAGATGCATCCACGAGCCAGTATTACTGTATACGCAATACTCACAATCCATACAATAGTTCATGCTTTTCCAATTATTACTCATGAATTACTTCCTTCAGTGCTTCGTAAGGTGCATTCCACCAAACTTTAGGCATACCCAATTGGCTATATCCGCAAGAATATCCAGTCATTAGTTCTTCTTTACTGACACCGAATACTTCCTTAAACTTATCTGCTCTTGTCTTTTGAGGATTCTCTTTGCTCCATTGTTCGACAACCTCAATCAGCTTGCGGTGACTTTCGTTATCTCCTTCTGACAGGTTAAGGAAGCAATACTTATGAGCAGGGCAACCCTCAAGGCAACCGTCGAAGGCTTTGCACATTCTGCTTAATTCATTTTGAAATGTTAAAGCATCTATCATATTTATTCAGTCCTCCCATTTCACATCTTCGTTATCGAAAACATATTTGTCCCTTGTATGTTTCCATTTATCAAGGTCAAGCAATATTCCACATTTGCTACAATAATTCAAATCTTCTGCTATCTGAAATCGGTCGGGTCTCTCAACCATATCCCCGTCATAGTATGAGAATAAATGTCTCCCGCATTGCGGACACTCGACTATGTTTAGATGCCCGTATGGAATATTACTTGCCGTAAAAGTTTCCGTTTCGCTTTGTTTTATTTCAGGCTTATATCGCTTGCCCATTGTTAGCCCTCCTGTTCCATTGCCTTGCTAACCTATCGAGAGCGGCCTGTTTCGATACATCAACAACTTCCATTCCAGCACCACACTCAACTACGTTAAGGCAAAAAATACTTGCTTCGTAAAGGTCGTCGTAAAGGTTGCCTATCTTTCTAACGTCTGGCGTGGATAGCTTTATCCCTCCACAATGCGGACAAGGCTTTAAAACCTTCATGGGTCAGTCCTCCTGTTCCAAGCCTCACGCACTTGTGAAAAGTAACTATCAGATACTTTTGCTCTTGGTGATATAAGCCCAGCCTTTACAGTAAACATTCCTGATGCACCACCGCACTCCATGCATTGAATAAAACAATGTTCTGTTCCTTTTATTTCTTTGCGTATTAATTTTGCCTCACCACCACAAAACGGGCAAGGTTTAAGCTCTTGCATAAGTCAGTCCTCCTTAGGCTTATAATATTTGCACCCACAAGCTGATATGTTCGGAAATGCCATTTCAAAATCTTTGTGGCATACCAGCCCTGCATAATACTTACATGTAACGCATGTTTCCTTATCGTCATGCTCCGGCGTCGCAGAAGTGGTTGACCTCAAATCGCTATCAAAAACAAATTTTTTAATATCTGGATAAAACGACATTATTCAGTCCTCCAATCTTCTTCTTTTAAGGATATTATTTACGGCTCGATTCCATCCTCTTGCGGCATAACTATATGCCTCCTCAATAGACCTCCCAGAGTAACTGTGTGCAAAGCCGCCCAAGTTTCTGTGCTCATAATTTTCAGGAACTTCGTCTTTGTTAGGGCATCTATAAGTGACGAAATAATTACCAATAACGTCCAAACCGCCTTTTCCCCTTATTGGATAACTCCCACAGAACGGGCAGGGTTTCAAATCATCCATTGTTAGTCCTCCTGCAATTCTTCCAAAGTATTCCACATCCCTCCGACAAGACGTTTGACCTCTCGAATCTCGGCAGGACGTTTCGGGCATTCCTTATACTCCCACCATTCGGAGCCGTCATATTCGTGACGTTCAAGCCACCATCCATTGCCTACAACAAGTAAGTCTGTGGCAACTTTTTGCGCCCCGTATCCTGCGTCGTATTCAACATCAGCAAGCGTTATAAATTGCTCAAAGGTTATCTCATAACCAGAAGTGCCAATCCATTCAACATCCGTAAGCGTCTTTCCATAATTTTCAAGAATTTGTATTGTTCCTTTTAATAGATTCGCTTGCATTTTAATCCTCCATCTTTGCACCACAGTTAGGGCAATAGTTAAAAGGCTTCCTTTCATATTCTTTAAAGCATTGAGAACAACACATCATATAAGTGTCTGTGCGACGTATCCAATATCCCATTTTTCTGTTGAGAAGGTCTATAGCCATGTCAATAGCTTCATCTGGTTTAGAATCCATCGGGACATGTCTTTTTAAAAAATACAGTTCATTGCGAGCTTCTTTTGCATCCATGTCTCAGCCCTCCCTCATATCTGCTCCGCAGTTAGGACAAAACTTTGGCATCCATGCCCCAGCCATTAAAGCGTGTTCGTTGCAATAAGAACAAACCATTAAAGACACATCCATTTTCCCCATTAAGTAACAATCGTGCCACTTGCCCTTCTTCCGCTCTACTACGTCTGCGGAGGGCACACCTTTAATTGCAACAACATATCTCTTGTTCGCCCAATTCCCTTCGGGTACGGCTTTTATTGCGTTTATTGCATCTTCTTTGCTGATGTAGCCCATTTATTCCTCCTTGTACGGCGCATTTATTTCTTTACTCCATCTAACTTTTGGTTCGTCAATGACCATTTCTTGCTGAATGTAACGTTCACCGGTCCAATGCGTCCCGCCTGCGGGACCGTCACATCTCCAATTTGCGGCACGTAGGCTTGCACCATTTTCTGATTGTCTGGTATATGTTACGAGTCGTCTATATCCAAGTGCCTTTGCCGCCCGCCACGCTGCGCCGTATAACATAGAGCAAGCGTTTTTAGTCCCATCAGTGCAGCATCGATTAACCTCCAAGGTTAATCCATCGTCGAAATATCTACCAACAGGGCGTCCAACCATACACACACCGCAAAGTCGTTCATCGTCATAAACAGCAATTGAAAAGATATGCCCAACAGGCGGTTTATTGTGTCTGTGATTATTCAACACAAACGCGGAGGCTTCCCTAAATTTTATTGGGCGCAAATTTAATGCCATATAATCTCCTCCTTATACGTCTCCGGCATTTTATCTTGAAAAAAATATTCCATTTCATCTTGCGACCATATTTCAATGTTGCCATATTCAGTCTGTATAACATCTTCAAGCTCTGTCATTACTTAACCTTCCTTATATGACTCCGACAAGGGCATCCAAGCAATAGGCATCGTTGGCTTAAATAATTTGAGTTCTAATGAGTATTTAACAGTAGACGAGTGCCAAACGTGAGTCTCACCATTTAAAGTACAAAAACGGTACATTCCATCAACCTTCGGCATCCTATCCTTGCATGGGGTCCATCGTGGACGCTCTACTACATCGGCGGCGGGCAACGCCAATAAGGTTTCTTCAACATCATCCGCTATTGTACCTCCTTCATAGACACAAACTCCCAGCTTATCCCAATCGTCATGTATTGCTTTTATCGCATCTTCTAAGCTAATATAGGACATTATTTCACACCATACCTTTCTGGCAACGGCATCCACGCAATAGGCTGACCATCTCCCTCTAAAACCGGAGTTTCCCAATTATCACCCGAAGAAACACACCATGTTAGTTCTTCTACTCTATAGTTGCCGACAGCCATATTGTGTTCAAACTGTATCAACACATCTTTATATCTGTCGTCTTTTTTCGGCAAGTGCTCTTTGCAGGGTATCCATTGCATCCTTTTTAATTCCTTTATTGCCACATCTAATGCTATTGCGGCATCGCTGATAGGATAGCCGTATTGGTCAAACATACATAGTTTAAACGGCTCTAATACTTTTATTGCTTCTTCAACACTCATATCATTTGATTGTCTTTCTATCAAGTCCATGTGTTAGTCCTCCATCTTTATCCATCTATTCGACCTTCCAACCTATTAACTATGTCGTTAATGCACTCAATAACGCCACCTAAGCCATCAGCGAAACCACCTTCGGCAACGTAGGACATCCCACACACAAGACCGAGAGCATAATTCAAATCATTTATTATTTCTCTGAGGTTTTTATCATCCACGGTTTATTCCTCCTTCGGTGCTTGATATGGCTTATCCCACCAACCAGCCACCTTTAAAATCCACGGCTCATCCGACACTACAACAAACGCCCTATCATCACGTTTTGTAAGTTCTGTATCCGTGCTGACTTCAAGCCCAAAAACTTCCTTAAACTTCTGCCTGTTCGTAATCTGTGGATGGTCTTTACTCCATTGTTCGACTATTTCAACTGCTTTTTCAGGCATTTCGGCCATCGTTCTGTCGCAATCCTCCCAATCAAATCCCGGATTTCCGAGCGGACATTTACGGCAATTAACTGGTTTCTTGAAAGTGCAAATCAGCCTTGTCCAATCGCACAACCTTTCTTTTTCTTTCAGAAACATTACTGCGTCCATCTTATTCACTCCTCCTTTAAAGGTTCGACTATCCTGCCGAAAATCTTCTGTATAACACCCTTCTCCGCAAGTGTGGGATAGAATTCACATACATATTTAAAATATTCATCTGAAATATCGTGTAGGTTCCCTGCAACGATTTTGTCGAAGTCGCTCTTCCACTTCTCAGGAACGTTGAAAAGGTAGGTCGCATACGTGTTGTCGAAATCGTCGTCGTATGTGGACACATAATTAGGGTCCTCGTATAACTTTTCTTCACCATAGCCACTCCCCCTGTTGTTACCGCCGACTCTCGTATAGATTGCAATCTTGCCATCCTCAAGAAAACAATCTCTGAAACGTGGATACTCTTCCTGTTTTCTGCCCAGCATGGGCATAAGCAGCACGCAGGCAGGATTAAAACCATATATCGCATTATACAAACTCATCTTTAACCTCCTATTAATTATCTTCATTTTTTTCATCTTCTGGCGGCTCGTATGGTTTATTCCACCATTCTTGTCTGCCATCACTAAGCCACGCATCCGGGTCTCCATGCCCATCTCTTTCTGGCTCAAACCCAAATATCTCTTCGAATTTATCCTTGTTGGTTATTGTTTTTTCAGGCCATATCGCAACCGCAGTGGCCGAATTCGTCGGATTTTCAAGGACGTAATAACATTCCGGCCACCAATCAAGAATAGGGAATATCTCTTCCAACGGACGCCCCTCCGCCACCTCTTTCTTTATCTCCTCCAGCGTATCGTGAAAAAATACAGCAAGTTTATCATCGTCAGCCATATCTATACACCTGTCTATAGTGCTCAAAGCCGGGGATGTTCTCAAAATGAAGGTCGCATGTCAATGCAAGAACAGCTTCTCTTTTTACTAAATCATCCATTCTGTTTCTCCTCTGGGACCCCATCTTGTTTTGGATTATAATCATTACAGGCGCAGAACTCCGGCAAGGTAAAGCTACTGTCTATTCTGCAAATCGTGCAATGATAATAGGCGCAATCCATGCAGTGTTTTACATCTTTCATCAATCCGCATCCTCCACAATGAACTGATTCCAATACCCATCGAACTCATCAGGTGGAATCATCTTCCTGACCAGATAAGCAAGCTTCACATCATGCTGATTTGAAATTGAAGCTCTCGCATCTCCTGCCGAATCTTCAGAAGAATAGGCCAAGCTAATGCATTCCCGTTCAGGTTCCTGCGTCACCCAAGATTCTGTGTATGTGTCAGGGATTCCTCGAATTATCTTAATAAATCTTTCCGGGGGAGCTGACCTTAAATCTTCATGGCTTGGCAGACAATATCTTCCATAGCGAGTATCGTAATACATTCTCTTATATTCAATACCATCGGTCATGATATTCCCTCTTCTACGCCGAATGTCTCATATAAATCTTCCCTAAGTTCTCTTATAGCAACATCTATCAGTTCCTTAGCCCTGTCGCTCTCGGACTTTTTGAACCACTTATCCTTGAATGCTTTTTTCTTCTTTAACCAAGAGTCCTTGCCACTGTCGCCACACATGTACCAATCATAAGCATGTATCAGATTGAATACGTCGAATACAAGGCTTGATATCTCACGGTCGCCAAATACGTTGGGGACCGTTGTTTCATTCACGTAGCACCCGAATATCGCCTCTTTTGCTTCGTCGTTTCTGTAAGAAAAATATCCTCCGCTCATTCAATCCTCCGTTTCTATAATCAGTTCAACATCTTTCAAAACAAAACACTCTTATTCATACATAACACTTTTCATGGCAGTGCATTTATAGCGTTTGATAATCATACTATGAGGACAAGAACTGCAATTTCCTCCACACGTCACTTTGTTTGAACAGATGTATGACACCACTGCTCGCCCAAAGTAACAACGCTCACAATCTTTGTTACAGGTCATCGTTAGTCCTCCTTCTGTGCCTAAAAGTACGTTTCCGACACATCCCAATATTCGCACTCTTTGAAAAACGCATAGCTGTGCGGGATGTAGAATACCTTGATGTTTGAAGCGTGGCGTTCGCACTTCTTGTTAGGGCATCTACTGAAGTAGCAGTAGGTAATATCCTCACTCATTTTTCGTCTTTCTCCCCCATCTTGCCTGCGCCCCAAGCTCATTAAGCTTCAGCCGTTTTGCATTTTCGCTATTTATTCTTTTTCTGCAATCAGGGCATAAATAGGCCTTTGGCCCTCCGTAAAAAGTTTCTCCACAGAGCTGACAGATTTCGATATATTTTTCGCATTTTGTTTTCACGCCTTACCCTCCTTCTGTTCCTTGCTTTTTGCCTTGCAGACAACTCCGGGAATAAATCGCCTTCTACTGCGTGCGCCTTTATATACTCAAAGATTTTTTCTTCTTTGGTCATTTAGCACTCCTTGTTACGCTTTGCATTTCATCAACTATCATCGCAAGCAAACTGCTAATTTTTTTCAGGTGACGCCCTATAGTGTTTAATGCAATCGCCACAGAAAACAGCATCAATGTTATTCCTAACAAGCTTAATTCCATTTGTTAATCCTCCGCTTCGATTACAACCCTTTTGCTCATTGCCCAGTCAAACAGTCTGATTGCTTGCCATTTTGCATCGCAGTCTTCTATACTGTCATCATCAACGCATTTAAGAGCTGCATCTAAATCAGCCAGCCGCCCGTGCGGTGTTTCGACCTCAACAAGAGGGCATTTACTGACTTCTAATCTTTTTTCAAACGCTCTTACAGAAAAATCGCCAGCATAACACCAAAACGGATATTCACCTTTTTGATGCGAAAAAGGACAATCACAACAATATTTAGGCATCTCCATGCCTTCTACAAGTACACTCATTTAATGACCTCCAAAGGTGATTTTATCTTTGCATAGATGTCCATATATGTACTTTAGATTATCGATGTTGGAATATGCACCAAAATCCATACTTACAAACCTCCATCAAACTTGATAATATTGAAGATGACAACATTCTTAAAAGCCATTTCTTTGCGAAGCTCTTCCTTGAAATGGACTATCCAATTTTCATCCAGTTTTCTGCATAGAGTCATCTTGTTGCCATAACCAGTATGTCCATCAGGGGTCTCAAATGAAAAGGCAACTAAGCATTTGTACTTGTCCAACGGCAATTCCTCCAAGTTAATATCACAATCTGCTGTGAATCCTCGCTCTGTGTCGGTAATCTTGATGCCATCAAACTTCTTATGAATCTCTTCGAGACCTCTTAGATACTCCTTGCTCGGCATGAACATATTCTTTATGAACTCGCTTGCGTTTTCTTTTGTGAGAATAAGAGTCTCCTTTAAAGGTCCCATAGCCACGCACCAATCATAAAGCACAGACCAGTGGTGATTCCACCTACTATACAAATGCCTATATCCTTCAAGATTTCAATAATCACATCTACATCCAAACCATGACATAACCACATGGCAATTACTATAGCGGGAAAAGAAAAGAATAACACGCTAAGAATCTTGCATACTACTCTGAACATTTCATGAATCCTCCTTTCTGTATATAACTTCCAACTTGTGTCATTCCTCCTTCGGTGCTACAACAACAGTTAGCGTATTGCAAACAGCGCACACTTCTGTGATGTATCTGTCTTTACCGTCTTTGTATGAGCTGCGCACTGCATAGCCTAACGCCGTGTCATAACTCGAATAGCCTCTTCCAATATCATCAATGGTCAAGACTCTGGGGTTGTCTTGGACCACATAAATTGGCGACAGTTCTTTGTCTTCAAATCCTATTATTCCCATGTTTCCTTGCTTCATATCATCCCTTATTTGTCTAATAGCATCTTTACTTAAGACCATGAACTTTATTACTCCTTCGGTGCGTCATTACTTCTCGCAAGCATTATCTCAGCACATATCGCCTCTTTAATTGGATAATGACCGATAACACGCCATTTATCTCTATCTTTCCATCTTTGACTTAATGCACTCCATTTGTGCATCCGTCCAAGATAATCTATCAGTGTGTCATTCCCAATGTAAATAGTTGCATACATAGGATTTGGTCTACCATCAAAGTCTTTACTGACAAAAGGATTGACTACAATATCTCCAATTTTCATTTATTCCTCCTTCGGCTCGTTATTAAGCCGTTGTTCAAGACGTTTAATCTTTTCATCTTTAATCTGTGAGACGATTTCATTAAACTCTAATACCTCATCAGGAACACAAACGACATACGGGATTTGAGCAAGCATTATCTGAACATCTGCTAATTCTTCTGCCACTTTCACAACATTGCCATCACCCCTAAAACACTTCGACAATTCCTTTGTCAATTCCGCCATTTCTTCTATGCAAATCACCGTTTGCATATCCCGTCCGTAAATTGACACAGCACGTTTGAAAATATCGCTCATGGCTATTCCTCCTTCGGTGCTTCCCACAATTCACAGCCGCCGTTCAATTCCCCATATAATCCTTTTAGATTGCTGCAACGAAACCCTACATCAATGTCTATTTATTCCTCACTTTCCAAACTTAAAATGGCGGCTGAGATATATCATCTCTCGGAAAAGCCAAACCGCAATCTTACCTCCTTTTCGACGTCCTCTAATGCTTGCATATAGCCTTGATGATACTTGGTATTGATTACCTTAAAATCCCCTTTACTCGTCCAAAAACTCGGCATATCATAGGCATTTTCTAAGCCTAAATCATACATTATTCTGTCAACAGTATTGAAACACTTTAACACTTCCGTTTTTTGCTCCGATAAAGGCTCAATCTGAGCATAAACATTCTCATAATCTTCCTCGTTATAGACACCCTTGCCCTCCGGGTTAATCATCTTTCCCACGGCACACCCCATCTTGTACCCTTCGGGAATGTCGAATATCGCTATATATTTCATTTGTTGTCCTCCTTCGGTGCTTCGTAGGGTGCATCCCACCATTTACTACCAAAATACTGCCTAATAGATGCTGTCCATTCATAGTGCCATTCATCTTGACGGTCGCATCCTTCGAGAGATTCGTGCCTTTTTGCCCGTATAAACTCAATAATCATGTCACCATTCGTTTTTATGGGGTTTTCTTTACTCCATTGCTCGACAATCTGTATTATATTTTCGTAATGGATAATCGTTCGGGCATCACAGTCAACGCACGACCAGCCGGGAATAGCGTGAATCGGACAATCTCCACTATGAAACGTAGCCTTGCACATCCTTTCGCGTTCGATAAAGAATAACTCTGCATCCAACTTATTCAGTCCTCCTGTTCCATGTATCAATAGCATTTCTTTCAGCCTCATCTTCTGAACGATAAATAGTATCGTTGTTATAAAAATCGAGTTTGCATCCGCATTTCTCACAATGAACGTCAAACTGATAACAGCCATGATACCCACGCGAAGAGAACCATAGTGGACTTTTTCTAAGTGTGGGTTGGCTCCCGCAGAACGGGCAAGGTTTTAGTCCGTCAGTGTTTTCTACTTCTTCCGGTAAGTCTGTAGTAGTAGGTTGAGCTTTCAAAGCGTCAATAGCCATTGTTAAAGCGTCAACCCTAAAAACGGAAAATTCCTCATCTATGATTTCTTTTAATTCGTTTATTGCCGCCTGTCTGTCCATAAGTCAGTCCTCCCTCATATCTGCCAAGTTCGGTTTTACGCATTGTGAAGCCAGAGGAGCTGTTAAAACAAACTCCTTAAGGTGTGATAAAGCCATTTGATAAGCGTCATAGTCTAATGGGTGACTTTTAAAGAGTGCGTGGGAATCTATTACATCCACCACATCTTTTCTGCTTATGCTGTCATTGCATGGTATTGCCTGTAACGCTTTTACAGCTAAATCCACAGACTCTTGAATCAGCGTTTTTCCAGCTCCGTAGCCACCTTTTATTGCTATATGAGTTAGAATATATATGGCTTGTTCTTTAGTTATCTCCATTGTCAGCACCCCAGCACAATATAATTTCGAATCTACCATCCGGACAATATACTGCGTTTCCACAATCATCCGTCAGAATCAGCAATCCGCTTTCGGTGATTGCGAACTCGTCCACGTCGCAATACTCCAAGCATTTCGCCCAATCCTCTTCAAGTGCTATCTTCCATAAGTCAGGATATCCGCCTGTCTTGGGGTCTATAACAGTAAACTTTGGCATAAGTCAGTCCTCCCTCATATCTGCCCCGCAGTTAGGGCAGTATTTTGGAAAGCTCGCGTCCTCTGGCATAATAGGCTCATCAAGCCGCAGATAGCTTTCATAAATCCCGCCACAAGCCGAACATTTATAAATCGGCGCATACGCAATTGTGTCATATTCAAAGTCGTAAGTATTGTTGCCGACAATATCCCACTTGCCCTTCGGTCTTAAATAATCCTTGAGGTTTTCAACGCAATATCCTTGAGGAACACGGCTTGAGCGTAAATGGTTTTCGATACAATAAAACTCAATGAAACATTCATCGCAACACTTTACCTTTGATAAGTATTCCCTACATAATTCCTCTGTTCTGTCTATTGTGTCCATATGTCAGCCCTCCTTATCCGGGCATATTAGTTTTATCCTTTGTAGCCATTACGATATTGGCCACAGTATCTTCAACGTCTGAGTAGGTAACATAAACATGGCCATCTTCAAGATTTATCCCCTTATCAAAAAGTTCGCACATCGCCTCTTTCTGTTCGTCCGTCATAAACCTATATGCTTCTCTGTATGCTTTTGTACTCATTCATTCTCCTTTCCACGGCTCCGGCAAGGGCATATAGGCAGTCACCCAAAATGCTTCATACAGTTCTGCATCAAAGTGCCCATCCCTGAATGTCCTGACCTCTACTTCAGGCCCTTCCGCATCTAAGTGATAAATCGTAACGAAGTATTGCCCATCTTTTTTCGGTAGTGTTTCGGGTTTTGTTTCAAAACAGGGTATCCATTGCATTGAAGAGGGAACATCACATATTGCGTCCACTACTGCTGCCAAAGATGCTGTTTCTTGATAATGCTCCCATAAATACTTAAAGACTTGATTTACGGCATCTATCGCTCCATCTCTTTCTATTAAGTCCATGTGTTGGTCCTTCGCTTCGATTATTGTTGTTTTCCCATTGCCCTCGAAAATACTCATATTTCTGCCTCCATCAGTTTCTTATGATATTGTATTTCCACGACGAATCGTTGAAGAAACTGTCATCTTTTAGGTTGGCAATATGCCTATCCTTGTCGTATGTGTCCTTTGTGACCTCATGAATGGTATCACCCGGCTGCTCAATCTTCATCTTGCTCAGAGTCGAACTGAATACAACACCTCTGTCGATTTGGTCCTGCGTCAGTTTCCTGTAGATTTTCTTCATTTCGCACCCCCGTAAGTAAACGCATTTGCAAGCTCTGTCACCATGTTGCAAATATCCTTCGCATCCTTGATACAAGCTTCACAATTTGGGATATCACACAACTCGCCCGCCCTATTCGCCGCATGCCGCAAATAAATGCGTCCTTCAGCATGCCTGTCCGCATCGAACCCGGCAAGAAACGTTCTTACCTCTTCATCAGGTTTTCTAAAACCGGGGATTGAGAACATGAAGTCTTCGCCTGCCGGGGAATTCCTTTTGAATGTCACTGCCCCTTCAAAATCTTCGTACACTTCCCATCCAAGAGCATTTGCTGCAATCTTGTATTTCCTATCCATATTATCACCGTCCCCGCATCCATAATAACATATATGTTGTATTGCGTCAAGCGTATTAGTGTATTAATATCTAACATTCTGACTCAAATCATAGGTCAACAAGCTTCCTGTAACACTTTCCTTGTCTGAATAACCTCATATTCTTCGTCCGCAGCCTCATAGTTTTCAGCAATAAAGACTGCCTCAGCTACGATATCATCGCAAAGTCTGTCGAATCTCTGTATGAGTTTTACTCTTTCCTTGAGCTCATATATGCTCCAGAGCTCAAAATCTTCGCCTTGGTCGATGCTTTTTGCGGTAACGTATGTCTGATACATCGGATGAGTCAGATTGATTCTCTCGTCCGAGCCGCAGCGTCCGCATTTCGTCCCGGATTCCTCGACTGACTTATAGTTGAGCTGGCCACATTTTTTACAAACGGATTTGTACTCCAGCTGCTTACGTCCGCCCTCGTAAAGCACCAAATAGCCGCCAGAACGTCCGTTGAACCCCGCTTGATATCTATAACCATTTTCTCGGCCAAAGTCCGCTATCAGGTCGTTTATAGTGTCATACGCGTCCTCACAATCCATGAGGTCAAAGAGTTTATCTACCACATCGCCCGGAAGTCCAAGACAATAGATTTTCAGGTTATTGGCGTAGGACGTCAACTTATTACAAGAATTAGCAGTGTCGTATCTGAAATGGTCTTCAAGGAATGCCGTCATAGCCTTACGGCTGCGCATATCTACCTTCTGTTCAAACTTTTTCATCTCACCACCTCCTATGCTTCTTCGCCTGTCATTATGAAGTGAAAATACCTTCCATTGCGGTCAGCCTTGATGTAGCCGACAAGTTCTTTAAACCCCAGAACCTCCGATATCCGGCAAACAGCCTTTTTATCAAACATGTTCGTTAGTCCAGTTTCTGCAACAGCCTCAATCTGTTTTTCGATTTCCTTTGTCATTCTGCTACCTCCTGAATAAACATTGCATATTATTGGTTACATACGGACCAGAAAAATCAGTGCATGTAAGGAATGGTGACCATCAGCTCCGAGCACTTGCGACTGTCAGCAGCAAGCCTGACACCAAGGTCATAAGCATATCCTTCATCAGCCCGACGATATCGATACCACTTGTCGTAATACCCGGCAAGTCTATCTTCATATCCAGCCTTAATATCGCGCTCAGCAGTTTCTCTGTAGGCATCCTGAAGCTCTTCGAAAGAGTAGCTTTTTTGGTTCCACAGATAGGCATCCTCGCCGCGCCTGAAATACTTGACCGACTGTTTGATGTAGGGATTTTTCTTCAAGGCCTTTTCGACCGATTCCTTTAACTGTTTCTTTGTCATTCCAGACCTCCTTGGGGGATTACCATCCCCATGCATAATATATCATATTCCTTATATATTGTCAAGCGATATAGTATATTATTATCGTTTTAATTCTAATTTGTTGCAACAAAAAAGCCCCTCGCATGAGGGGCTTGTAACTTACGGCTTTACTATCGGCTTGATGTCCGCAAGGGTATCTATCCGGCGGACTATCTCCGGGTCAGCCTCATCAGTCTCTACTGTGGTGATTCGGCCATACACTCTCGTGAACAGGACCGCATCGTCGACTGAGACGAAAGACAGCTTCGGAGCATCCGTAGCGTTTTCGAAGTGCGCCTTGAACAGCACGCCTTCGTCTGTTGCGAAAAGCTCATCGGCTCCGTAGGGCCCAATCTGTTCTGTCTTGCCAGCCCAGAATGAGTTGGCAAACGGATAACTATCCCGGACCCTGTAGCTCACAAAGTTCTTGCGAATCTCAAGCTTTCTTGCCGGTGATATGCAGCGCGGCAGCGGAGAAACCCCAAAACCTGATTTAATCGAATAAAACTCGTATTTGGCCCCAATCACATCAAGAGCATCGAAAAACCTTTTAGCTCTGAGCGACTCGCGGTTAAAAGAATCTCTCAGCGTCTGGTCATCTACGCCCATCTGTCTTGCAAGCCATCTAACATTACCGTTTTCCATAGTCTCAAGCAAAAGCTTGAGCTCGTGCTCAGGGTAATCGTCCTCATATTCCAGCTGCGATATGAAATTTCCGTCCGCAGATGTAATTTTCAGGCCTATCCCGGCTGCATTTATTAGTTTGCAGAACAGCTTTATATTTATGCCCGCCGAACGGCAATCCTTGCTTACGGCAGCAGCGCCGATTCCCATCCGTTTAGCAATCTCCTTGTATGATACGTGGTAGTTATCCAGCAGCGCCTTTAGCGCTATTGTCATGTCCATTATTAAAAACCTCCGTTATTCTGAAGATTATATCACAATCCGCTTTGCGGCACAACAGACGGGGCAGAATTCATTTCCCTCAGATATTCCCTTACTATCTCCTCATCTTTGTTCTCTATGGACGCGGCGGATGGATAGTGGCTGTTATAGTATGCCTTAACAAAAACCTTCGTCTTCGGATTTCTTGCGATAAACAAAATAGGATGGTGGGTCCGGAGGTCAATTACAAATCCCTTTTCCTTTAGCCATCGGCAAAAGCCCGGTGTTTCACTTATCGTCAAAAGGTCATGCCTTGCCATATCAATCACTCACCGTACCGAGTAAATCTTTAAAGCGCTTTGAATTCTTGAGGTACGCGAGGCTGTCTTTAAGAACATCCTCAGTAGCCTTACCAATTACAACTCGTTCCCCCTCGGAGCCAAACTCTGCACCTGCATCGTTTTCGAGATAAATCAGCCCATGCTTTAGGAAACACTTCAGCCGTCCTTTTTTAATGTCTTTCTTCACGTCGATGATATCTATCATGCCGACTCCTCCTACATTTCAATCTCCTCACCGGTCTCTATCACAAAACCTTGCCCGCATCTTTCGCACTCAAGCTCTTTAAGCAATACTCCCACGGGCCTTACAGCTATCCACCTATAACCGCACTTTACGCATATCACCTCTGAGACTTTGTGGGGTTTCAAGGCATCTATATCTATGATGTTGTCATGCATATACTATTTACCCCCATCAAGCTTAACGGTACTTATCAGCTTGCGCAACTTAAGAGCGCATGTATCACACATCGGGAATAACATCTCGATTCTGCTTTCCGGGATTTCGGCATCACAGAAGAAACACCTCGCGGATGTTTTTATCGGTTCAATCTCGGACCCGTACATATGCGTGCACGGGTACGTGCACGGGCCGGTAATGGAACAAACTACCACAGCCTCTGTCGTTTGCATTCTCGCATTGAATGTTCCATAAATATGCTTAGTGGGTTTGACTGTCGCGCTTTGCATATGTCACTCCCTCTTTATCTTCGCTCCGCTCTCAGCATCTATTACTGTTGGCGCAGCCAGAAGGTGATGTAATTCGACATATTTCACATCCCCCGTTCGGCCTGTGCTTCCCCAAATCCACCACGATTCAAGCCCGTGAGGGGATTGTACCGACGGCACCCAACGTGAGCTAACTAATACGGGAATGTTTAAAAACAACTGGATGCAATGCATATCTCCAACACTTGCTATTGAGCAGATATAAACTTCGTCATTAATGAATACGCTCATTTATTCCTCCGCGTTGGTCATCTTTGCGCCACAATACGGACAGTATTTCGACCACAACGGCTTAGAATATTCCTCGTAATGCCCGCCAGTTTCGCCAGACGGGTCGCTGCACCCCACAAGCTCTCCCCATTCATAGATAAGAGCGCCATTCAGGCAGTTTGAGCACGTCGGGAGGAATTTGCCGTTATCAATCCAGCGTGCAGGTTCCGGCATTTCGGAAACGACGCGTTCGAGTCTTTCGAGCTTCACCCTAATGATATAGTCAAGAGCATGGTCGATGCTTCTGGAATTTGAAGCAATCTGCGCATTTTTAGCATGAATTACATCAATCTCATCATTTATATCCTGAATATAGCGCTCTAAACTCTTCATGGTCTACCTCCTGCTAATCGGCATCGCCCGGAAGTTGAGCGGCGGCTTCCTCATAGGAATCGAAGACATCATCCACATCAAAGATTACAATGTCTGTGAAGCAGTTGTTCGCGCTCACGCTCACGTAGTAGTCAAGTATGTAGTCAAGGTCATCCAGACCGTTTATCAGAGGCGAGCAAATCGCATAGTTGTTCACTTGAGCAATAAGGATATAGGTACTCGCATCATAAGGGATGTTATCTTCGTCGCGCTCCACGACGCTCACATATTGTCCAGCCTTAAATTCCTTCATTTTGTTCCCCCCTCCGGCGCGTCGCATCCTTCTGCTGATTCGCCCTGAGACTCACTATAGATTTTCTCCGCCACATCGGATATAAGCTCAACACACCAATCAAGTTGTTTAATGGCCAACTCATTACATGATGCAGAGACGCCTCTTATACAAGCTACTGCTATGTTTAAATCCGTCCTTGCATCCCGGAGGTTCCTGCTGCGGCTTCTCACTCCTGCGTGATAGCCTGCACGGTATGCAGCGTATTCCGCCTCTGTTTCGTAAACTCTTTTTTTCCCCATAATTAGTCCTCATTCGGCACTTCGCAGACTATCGTGACAGTTTCATCCGTTCGCTTTGTGCAAGCAGTTACTTCACAAAACCCATTTGAATTGGCATTAGTACAAAATATTCCATGAAGCAGACAAAACCTTTTTGACGCTCCGCTGATTGTGTTGTAAATCATCTGCCTGTTGGTCTGTATCGGATGTTCTTTACTCCATTGCTCGACTATTGCTACAATCTTGTCAGCCTTGTTAGCGTTTTCCGCGACATTTCCTAAGGTACATCCAAGTTCGAATAAATCGCAACCGTAACAGCGAGGATAAGATTTACACATCCGGCCCAGCTCTTTTAAGAATGTAACATTATCCATCTCATTCAGTCCTTCCAATCTTAAACATAAATGTGGCGTTTATCGCCGCAGCCAAGGCGCTCACGAACTTCTCATCGGAAGTCAGGTCATCATAGCCAAGCATGACCAGTGCTCCATGGAGCCATTCGTGACATATCGTCGCAGATTGCATTTCCGGTGGCATGTCCTCGTTTATAGTAATGACCGCATTTGTATAATCAATCTCGCCGAAATGTGCGTCCGCACTGAAATGGTCCTTTTTTAAAATAACTCTATGCGGGACACCGCAAATATTTATGCATGTCGGAATCACCATTTGTTCAACCTCCCATCATTTAGACATCCTGCATCTGGGCCCTCATATTCCAAGCATCTACAGCACTATAGGCATAGTGATTCCATTGTCTGCTCGCACCGCGTAGCTTTTATCACATTTGACCAGTAAAGATATAATTGACAGCCTTGGCTATACGCCCCATAACGCTGACTTTAGGCTCCGGCGGTTTAGAACGTTCAAGGTTCATTCGATAATCACTCAGGCTTTCGCAAAAGATTTGATATGTAACCAGCGCATCATAAGTATCCCAGCAGGGCCTCTCATCATGGCTTATTTTGAAAACAAACGTCTCGTTTTCAGTGATAGAGTCGACCATCTGAGATAAGAGTTGAAACTTGGCGTTTGACTCGACATGCTCCAGTACCTCTTCCCGGTATCTATCGCCTTTTGCTGGGACCTTAATCTGAAACTTAATATCCATCGTCTTCCTCGCTCTCAACGTCCTCAGAGCAACCGACGGACCTATCTCTCATGTCCTCGGCCCAGCAGTCGTGACGATATTCAGAATCAGATATGCACCCATACTTCCAGTCGCTATAAGCGCTCACTTAAATCACCCCCTCAAAACGCGTTTGCTCGTTTTTACGAGCTATTTATGATTCATAGCCACCCCAAGCTCAGCACAGAGATGGGTCACTCGCTCTTCGATGCAGCGTATGTCGCTCTGTTGGCCCGCTAACAGGTCCTTAAAGGATGATGAATAAACTGAATCGTCATCCTCAGGCGTGGTCCCCTCCATAAAAAAGCATATCGCGCCAAGCATTGTTTTTATGTTTGCAAGCTTAATGCTGTTGTCTGTTGCAACCTCGTACATATTAGTTGCTCTTTTAACTTCTTCCATCGTTTCCTCCTACTAATAACAAAATGGGTCAGGTGAGACTTTGTCTCGAAAAAGCTCTATTAAGCCGGGTTGAAAAAGTAAACTCCATCCCTTCCTGCCCTAACTGGCCTATTATGGCCTATTTTTATTCATACACTTTTTCTTTGGCCGCCTACTATTAATTCAGCGTGGCGGGACATGTAGGACTCGAACCTACGACCCATCGGTTAACAGCCGATTGCTCTGCCAACTGAGCTAATGTCCCATATTGGCGCAGAAGGAGGGAATCGAACCCCCACAGGCTTTCACCTTACACTCCGTTTTCGAGACGGGCCCCTTACCGTTCGGGTCACTTCTGCATTTCATAACTGCGGACGTGGATTTGCACCACGCATAACAAGCCTATTCCCTGACATAAAACCACTGCGCTATGGGCTACTTCGCCCTCTATGCGATTAGCCACTTCGCAAGCACCGCGCCGGATTCGAACCGAAGGACCTGTCTACCTGTATTCTTCATAGCGTCTACCTATTCCGCCACCGCAGTTATTTACTAAGTAATGCAAGCAGGACTCGAACCACCAACGTTTCAATGTCACGGATTTACAGTCCGCTGCTATCACCAATTAAGCGCACTCTCCCATGTTGGCGCGGAATGCAGGACTTGAACCTGCACGGGCTTTCACCCTACTCACGGTTTAGCAAACCGCTGCCTTACCAGTTAGGCTTAATTCCGCAAATCTTGATACCGGCAGGGATTTTCACCCTGCATAGCTCAGCTACTCATCGGTTGACACGACCTATGCGTCCATAGGTAGGGCAGCACCTCTTACCGTCTTACGTCGCCTCGTGAATGCGTCTACATATTCCGCCACGGTATCATATGGAGCTGGGAAAGGGGTTTGAACCCTTGACCTCCTGCTTACGAGGCAGATGCTCTGCCGACTGAGCTATCCCAGCACGGGCGGTTTAAGGATTCACCGCTAACCACACATCACATCCTATTGGCCTGCGTATCCAGCTTAACAAGCTGGGCGCACTGGGTCGGACGTACATTTGCTCTGCAACCCCGTTGGTGCTTCGGGTGGGATTCGAACCCACACTCTTCCGCTTTTGAGGCGGTTGCCTCTGCCTGTTGCGCTACCGAAGCATGAACTGCGGACAAGGATTTGCACCTTGTATGAGGGTCTATCGTTTGTGTATACAGGGTTTTATCATCCCTCGGTTACCCTTACTCCTACGTCTACCTATTCCGTCACCGCAGTTATTTACTAAGTAATGCAAGCAGGACTCGAACCTCCAGCGTTTCTACGTCACGGGTTTACAGCCCGCTGCTATCACCAATTAAGCGCACTCTCCCATGTTGGCGCAGGGTGCTGGACTTGAACCAGCACTCTTCCGCTTTTGAGGCGGTTGCCTCTGCCTGTTGCGCTACCGAAGCATAAACTGCGGGTGAGGATTTGCACCTCACATGGCGCATACAGGAATATGCGCCCAGCGATGGAGCGACCATCTTACCTTCGTCTACCTATTCCGCCACCGCAGTATTCTGGGCTGCTGTACTTCCGGTTAGCATCGTCACCCATAGACGCGGCTGGCGCGGACGCCCCGCATCATCATTTACAGCATTTAAGTCTCACTTACTTGGTGGGCGCTTCGGGATTCGAACCCGCGACCAACCGGTTATGAGCCGGGTGCTCTACCGCTGAGCTACACGCCCACAGTATAGCCACCTTAGTAATCTTCACCGGCCTTGAAATTATATATCGGCTTAATTACTCCAAGGACGTCTACCGTGTCTCCAATGTTACTCACGATGTCATCAATTGATTTATATGCCATCGGAGCTTCGTCTAACGTACTATGATTGATAGATGTACTGTATATACCCTCCATCTCCTTTTTAAACTGCGAAACAGTCAAAGACTCCTTCGCCTTTTTGCGGCTCATAAGTCTCCCGGCACCATGAGGCGCTGAATAATTCCAGTCAGGATTACCCTTGCCACAGCAGATGAGGCTTCCGTCCCTCATATTTATCGGGATTATCAACACTTCCCCATCCTTTGCAGAGACTGCGCCTTTTCTCAGTATCATCGCATCAGTGTCGATGTAGTTATGGACGGTCGTGAACTCGTCCTCTACGTGCAGGTGCATGCCCCTTACTATCTCATCCATCATGGCCCTGCGATTCAAGTCCGCAAACTGCTGAATGATTATCATGTCGTGGATGTAGTCATCAAACAGATTGCCGCTGCAATAGGCCAAGTCCTTAGGAATATCAGATTTGCCGCTCGCGGGCAGAGCTTTGAGAGCTGCTCCGATTTCCTTCTCGCGGCCCTCAGCCCTCAGCTTTGCAATGACCTCATCTCGCATCTCTTTAAGATTGCGTTTTTCGCCCCCGCTTAGCTGTCTAAATGCTTCTTCCTGATACCAGTTCGCGACCTCAAGACCAAGGTGCCTGCTTCCTGAATGTATAACGATGTATAGACTCCCATCATCAGCCCTATTCGCCTCAATGAAGTGATTCCCTCCGCCAAGGGTACCAAGGCTGACACGAGCATTATCTATGTTGACCTTATCAGCGCAGCGGAGCTTTGATAGGTCGACCATATCTGCAAACCGATGGACGCTGCCCCTTTTGCAGAATCCCGACGGGACATTCTCATGGATGACCTTATCGAGCTGCTGAAGCTCTAAATGTGTCTCTTTCAGCTTCGCTACTCGCATTCCGCACGATATGTCCACACCCACCAAGTTAGCCACTATCTTATCCTTTATGGTCATAGTGGTCCCTATCGTACACCCTGCACCGGCGTGAACGTCCGGCATCAGCCTTATCTTTGAGTCAGAAAAGAATTCCTGATTCAAAAGCTCCTTAATCTGCCGGATGCTTTCGTCGTCTATCACGTCCGTAAAGACTTTAGCTGTATTAAATCTTCCCTCAATTATCATCTCACTCATTTTCAAATCTTCCTTCATCTTCAGAAAGGACTGCCGTTTCCGTCCATAACACGATTGGGAGTTGAACCCTTTCGCAGCCTTATTTTCAAAGGCTTTACGGCAAGAAGGTAGAGCCGTCTACCTGACAACAATATGTCTATCGTCGATAATGCGACGTGGCGGCGGTTGTTGGATTCGAACCAACGAATGACCGGACCAAAGCCGGTTGCCTTGCCGCTTGGCTAAACCGCTATAAAAGGGGATGTCGTTTCCAACATGGACATGTTAGCTTATGCATTTATATTTTAGGAGTAATATGTGGTATTCGTCCGACTTCGTCCACGCCTCGGCAAGCGTCCCCTTATAACCAAGGCACTTATAGCGCCCCAATTATCCCATTAGTTTTTCGTACCAATCTGCTTCTTCTGACTCGACCATGATTATGGATTCGTCTCCAACAAGCTCTTCGTCAGCAATGTCCGAAACAAGGATAAGCATCTTGCCGTGCGATACATCAGGATGTTCACCCGCGAAGAACTCGACGCTCTTGCACTCGTTCCCGCCTATCTTATCTCCGACAAGCAGGCATGTGCCTGTGTTGAATCCACAGTCAACGGTCCTTAGCCCGTATTCGCTCCCAAGGTCTTTTGTGACCTCGTAATACGGTCTTCCGTCCGCGTCCTTAAGAATATAAAACCTTAAGTTGATGTCCACATAGCTCGGCACGCCCTTTCGATAGATTGCATCTCTCAAATCATCGATAAACCGTCCGAGTCGCGTTACGTACTTTGTCATCCCATTCTCCTCATTGCTCTTCCCATGTAACCATTTACATAAATAATATAACATTACATTAGTATAATGTCAAGTGTTTAGGTTTAGATTTTTCAGTAAAAATGCAGGTCTGTTCCCGCTTCCTCATTCACCAGCTCTTGAACATGCCTTAGCGTTATCAGCTTTTCATCGACGGCATTTGAATACCTCTTAAAACGCTCAACAAAAAGCTTTATATCGGCATCCTGCCAGCCGAACTCCTCGACGCACGTTGCGACGAAGACAATCATAATGTGACTTATCGCATCATGCTTTATGGCCTCCTCTTTAGCCCTTGTCAATACCTGAGGCTTTTTCTTACTCTTGCTTCCCATTTTTCAATACCGCCCTATCGTCCCAATACTCTTTGGCTGCGATTTTTCGAGGATTATTCTCCCAAAGTTTCTTTAGCTCAGGCAAATTGTCGTTGACCGCATCAAACTCAAGCCCCCACGACTTGCAGGCCTCAATGGCCACCTTAAGGTCTTCGCCATCTCTACATGTCCACAATATCAGCTTCGCGCCCGAAGCCTTAGCCTCCAGCGCATCATGTATGACCGACCAGTGCGGGTCCCCGACATCAGGCCAATCATTTTCGCAAAGGCACCCGTCAAAATCGATTGCTATCACACGGCGAAAAGGATTTTTGAAAGCCTGCCCGCAAGATGTACACACAAAGCTATCTTTCAATACAAGCTTGCTTCCGCAGCAAGGGCAAACGCCATTAAATATGGCATCGTTATAGTTATCCCGCTTCCATAGTATCGGACATTCAGAATCCCTTACGTTATCCAGCACAGCCAAGTCTATGTAACAATCATCTCTAAACTGTGCCATCAGCTGGCACCGGAAGTCATTCTCGACGTCGTTATAGCGACAATCACCGCAAGTCTTCGGCGGTTTTCGCTGCTCCCAGTATGGGCATGATTGAGAATCTTCAGTCCAATCGGCGCAGTGCGAACTTGATTGATTGACGCAAATCCAGCCCTTAGTAATGTCTTCGAACTCGTGATACTGGCAGTTCGCACACTTCTTCATATCATCCATCATGTTGCCCCCGCGCCTAAATATTTTTCGCGTCCGCTGCGTTACGAAGAATCAGTTCGTCATGGCATCCACTCCTCAAAGCCTCACATGCCTCTTTGAAGTCGCAGCGCCCTATTTGCGGGTCTTTTTTCTTTGTTTGGGTAACAATATCCATGTACATCAAAATCTCGCATAGACAGGCGTCTGAGAGCTTGTAGATTATCCTTGCGATGTAGACTATTCCATCCGTAGCCATCTCAGACACGCTTATGCGCAGCGAGCGAAGCAGCATCTTTTCGAATCTGTCGTCTACGATTATCATCTTAGGCATAGGTCTTCACCTCCGCAATTAGATGTCGGTAGTTTCGTTACAGAAGACCTCGACGTAGATGCAATCCTTCCAAGGAAGCTTGTTGTATCTGCTTGCGAGCTCGTCCAATGAGGCAGTATAAATATCGCTGTATTCTTCGTCAGACACGGCATCCAACGTATCCTGCATCAACGCCGGATTGCTGTTATCGTACATGTAGATGGCCTGCTCGCCAGAGACGCTTCTGGTCACTTTGCATTCACCAAAATGTCCTTCCGCAAACGGGTCACCACACTGCCCTTTAGTCATCGCCGTTACGACTGGTAAATCAGGATTCTCGACCATGCACTCGATTAGATTGAATATGTTCTTATTCTCATCAACAACCTCCTTGGGCACGAACAGCAGCACGGCCTCCGATTCCAGATTCGCAGCGATTTTTGAAACCGTATCAAACGACATGTTCGACAATTCGGTTTCCCAGCGACAGACAGCAGGCTGAGATACACCACACCGTTCTGCAAAGAGCTTCTGAGATAATCCAAGCTGTAGCCTGCGTTTTCGAATGAAGCTGGCGGCGTTGCTTCTAAGAGTGCCAATACCTTCTTTGCTATGAGATGCTTTTATGTTCACCTTTTCCTAACCCTCCTTATTACATTCTGCCCTTTAAATTTTCGTCTCGCCTCTACGATAGATGCGGCATTCTTTACATACTCTTTGTATCGCTCACAAACTGAATGACACCCCAGTTTTCGTTCTTCGCAATTTAGACATGGAGATGGCATCATTCTTTCACCAAATCCTCAAGCGGAATAAACATTTTTGCAAAACAGAATCCTGCAACGGAAGAATCCTTGCCCAAAGTCCTCCGCCATGTGAACGGGCACCACTCTGCCTTAATCCCAGTCATGCTTGCCAACACGCTGCCCGTATAGTTATCTATCTTGTGGACCAATACATCGCTATTGCCCTCAAGCGGATACCTCGCTATCACCTTCAGCGAGTCTGTTGACACAGAGTCCTTATTCTGCATATGGTTTTTGACCAGCTCAGCATTAACTCTAATCTTGTCGCACAGCACCTTTATCTGAGCTGCGTCTTCCTCCATCTCTTTGAGATATCTCTCAATATTACTTTCGTCCATAGCTATCCCCCTTAGCCTGTGCTTCCGAATCCGCCACGGTCCTCATTACCGAGCCTATCGACCTGTTCGAATTCCACATCTTCCTGACACTTCATTATGCAGAACTGGCAAACCCTCGTGCCCTTGGGGATATATGTGTCCTCAAATGCTATGCATGGGAAGTGCCAGATGTCGCCGTCTCCAGAATATGCATTATCGATGACTCCTACGGAATTAGCCTGCAATAGCTTCCACTTGCCAAAGGTGCTCGACCTTGGGACCACCATGGCGTAGCAGTCTTTCGGAAGTTCTATCGAGACGCCCAGCGATATCATCGCGTAATCGCCTTTCTTGAGCCACATTGGCTCTGCTGTGGCAAGGTCAATCCAGTCACCGTGCTTTTCCGGCAGCGTATTGCCGTGGGTATTGATTCTTATCTTCATGATACCTCCTAAGAATATTTATTCCTGTAAGCTTCCCTGTATTCAGGCAGGCCGACCGGCCTTTGCTGTTTAACTATCGGGAAAGACTCACAGAACTTATTGCCCATGTGTGATATAAACTGAACCGTGTAGAAGAACTTCCGCGGGTGTACGTACACTACGGTTCCGGGCAATATCTTGCCGACGGTCTCAGCCCTCATTACTACCTTCTCTCCAATCTCGTGCATTCGGTTCCTCCTTACTCATTATGCCTATATTATATATTATATATATTTTCGGCAGCATATATCTATAAAAAATTCCGGCTCGCCGGTGTATACATTTTCAGTTTTTCAATATCGAATTTATATTTAGGGAAAACCTCTCCCCCGCGCTTTTTCGTCTCGCCGGTTGGAATACCCAGTTCGAACCTTTCAATCAAATCACAAGCAAACGGGCATCTGTATGTATCAACATACGCATATCCATCCTCAAGTTTCTCGTCGTTGAAATCCACCGTCATCGTCACGTCTTCAATGCGTTTAAGGGGCCTGAGCTCATATTTAACGATGTAGACAACAATGCCAATATTGTCACTGTGTTTATATCTGTCAATGCCAAGGCATATCGTAAGCTCGCCATATTCCAAGAACTTCATCGCTTACTCTCCCAAATATTCGTATTCATCGTCCGCCCCCTCATCTCTCTAAAACGATGTATACGTTATTATCTTCAATTGATGCTACAGGGGCCTTTAATACAGCTTCCAAGTCCGCGAGTGTCGTTGCCGTTACCGGCTTTCTTGATTCACTGTCGAATATACTGACGTTTAACAAATTGCCCTCGTACCGTTTCATAAAATCCTGATATGTCATTTTCTCACCCCCATTAGAAGTTGTAATCATGGTAGTATCTCCAACCGGGATAAAGCTTCTCACCGTCTGTGTTCCTGAAAGCGTTGTAGACTCGCGACCATCTGAACACCTCCGTATGCCCGTTCGGGTCATCGATGCACTCCCACCAATCGTCTTGGTCTTCATTATTCTTGCAATGCGCAGAGAATCCGCCGACGACCCACTTGGGACCCCACTTGTCTGTCTTGACCGCCTTATCGCAGCGGACCGTAAACGTGGTCTTCGTCTTCTTGATAATGGTGCAGGGCGTAACGTCCGAATAGTGTTGGATATGAGCTTTATCCCCAACCTCCATCGAATTGAGCCACTCAACTCTAAGCGCGTCCAGCGCGTCCTGCACCTCGCAAAATCCAAGGCTGGGGTTTCCATAAATCTCGTCCCTGCGTTCTTTATATTCCTCGTTTGTCATCATCATTTTTGAACCTCCTTGACGCAGTGTCCTCTTTCCAATTCATTGTCCATCAGGAAGACCTCCGCAACCGCCTTCGATTTGAATGGACAAGCATCGTTGATGTCTTCGCTGAATATCGCTTCGCCATCATGAGCTACATAATATTGCGGAACCTTTCGGAACATCTGTTTGCCTCCCTCCCAATATCGCCGCTGCTTCATGATTACGAACACTTGATTCCTCCCAAAACCCAAATCTCACCGGGGCATTCCCCCTACACATAATATAGCATATTCATGATATTTTGTCAAGCGTTTTGGTATAGTTCAATCATTTATTCTATCACAGGAAGACCCGAAAGCACTCACCAATCGCCTGCACAGCCTCATTCGGGGATATCATGCCCCGTTCACAAAAGCCCAGATACTTTTCGGCCTTAGAGATTGCCTCGTCCCTCTCCGTCGACGGAACGCAAAGCATCAGCAGCCTCTTCTTGTTGTATCCATAGAATTCCTTTACAAATCTCGGCGCTATCATAGTTTCCTCCTTAAAACCACTCTCGCAGCGTACCTTTTCCGCTCGGCATGAATGTTGGGATTCCTGACCACTCAACCTTCATAGGATTCCAAATCTGTACCAGAATCTCACCCCGGAAGTTCCGATAAATCCTAACATGGCTACCATCTTGATTGGCAACCCTCACATTCCAATGCCTTGGACTGTCATCTTCATTCAGGTAATAGACCTCCGGCTCATATCCAGACTTCCTGAGCATAGAGATGATGGAATCTCTCATGCCACCCGCTTTATCAACGATTGCTTGAGCTTTTTCTTTTGTGAGTACCATCAGTGCCTCCTACAGTCTTACCCTTTTAAAAACATCGGCTTACGATTCTGTTTAATGGTCCAGTCGCCGCAGTTGAACGTGATGATGTATTCCCGCCTTACCGTCTGATTCGAGTAAACGCTGCGATACCATTCAATATCCACCGGAGCATTCTCCCTCAAATCCATGTCTAAAAGCCAAGTGCCCATGTCGCGCACCAGCCAAACGAAGGATGCACGCTCCGAGTCTTTTACTTTTTTGTAATATCGTTCTGCGGTCGACGCAAGACGCGGGCAGTCACAGTCTGTGAAATCGCTCACACAGCCCTTCATGACCGTGCTCGCAATCTTTCTGCATCTCTCAATCAATTCATTGTAAGTCATCGTTTTCGAACCTCCAGTTTACGTTACGGCTACGCTACTGAGGACAGGTACTTGCGGAGCAGTCCTTCTTCGAGAGGATTATCCTCAATCGGGACCAACACTGCTGCGGTCTGACAGAAGATGTCGAACTTCTTGTCTGGGAGGTACATAACCCTTACAGCACACTCTTCACGCTTCGGATAGTCCTCTACTATGATTACAGGGGTATCACGCCAAACTAATGGGGCGTTAGCGTTCTTGTACATCTCCATAACACTGTATCTGCCGAACGAACCATCAAGACAAATCATTTCGCTCTGAATCATGTACTTGCCTTCTGAGAATATGAGGTAGCCATTATGGAATCTGCCATCTCCCAGCTTCATCCTGACATCGCATCCCTTTGCGAAGTCTGAATCTTCGAATCCGTGATGGTCTTCACGGTCTATATAAAGAACGGGATACTTCCCGAAGTTCATTGCCATAGCAATCTGTCTTCTTGTGGTGAGATACATACTAAACCTCCTTCTTTACGAAATCTGTTCCGAGCTTGAGAGATATAAGTCTATATGCCCTTCTATCTCTCCACTATCACGTAAACGTATTCGCCGTGAATGTCTCTCTGGTAAACAATGTCGTATCCGAGAGCAGCGGCTGTGAGTTGGATGCCTTCCAAAATCGCAATATTCTTGTCGTGGATGTTCTGCTGAGCTCTGGCGCTCTTTTCATTACCATACTTCAAATGCGTTTCATACCTCTCATAGGCCTTATCTGCCTTAGCGTCAAACTTGTTGTAAAGTTCAAGAATCCTATCGAGCTGCGTTCTGTCTAACATATCATTACCTCCTAAGCACTTTGTTCCGTCAGCATTTGCTGTCCCGTTCGCGCTCCCCGATTGACCGCTGAACAACCGAAGCGCGTCCTTCCGAGCTGCCATCCTGACAGACCCTCAGGGGCCTTACCACCCCCACACATAATATATCATATTCCTTATATACCGTCAAGCGTTTTAGGATATTTTTATCATTTTTAAACAATAAAAAGACCAGCCGAAGCTGGTCATCAAATAATTTAAACAACCTTCAATCTGTCATCGGCGTATTCGCCTGCGGAATCCTTCATGCGCATTCTCTCGGAACCATCGGAATACTCGAACCACAATTCGACCTGTGGCAAATCTGCGCTTATCTCCATCGCATCATAGACCGCAAGCGCTTCTGCAAAAGTATCACGCGTCGCAATGACCGTTTTCTCATAGCGATTGTTCCAGTGGTTCCAGAACCATCCATAGACTGTATAGTGTTCCTTAATCCGAATCATCTCTCCCTCCTTCCAAGCATCTCGTCTATGCCCTGTATGGCTTCCTGAACGCTATCAACGTAGGCGATGGTCCATGCACAATGAGCAGGGTCATATACTCTGTAATCATTCCTGTGTTCGATATACTCTATCTCATATCCGCAATACTGCATCTGTAGCCCCTCCTTAATATCTTCTTTCAGAGGGGCCGTCCATCATCGAGCATTGATAGACGATTCGGTAGCCGTACTGGTCGAGATGAGCTATCTTCCGCACGATGTTGTACGAAATCAACGGATACTTCTTGCCGTCTGGGAAGTCTGTCATAAAGACCTTGTACGAACTTTCGAAGCTGAACTTCTCCTCGTATGCCTGCCTTATCTCGACTATAATCTCTCCACCGTCACGACCACCGTTCAGGTCGCTCTCCTCATATCTTATCCTTGCGATGGGAGCATCTAATCTGCGCTCTTCTTCCTCCAACAGCATATCTAAGCTGAATGAGGGGTCATCGAATGCCTTGCTTATCTTGTCGTTGACCAGATTCCATGCAGCACATTCCTGATACGTGTTTACTAATTCGTTGAGCTTATCGTTTCTCTTACCCATCTTGTCCTCCTATGCAACTCTGTTAAAAAATGCTACTTAGAGATATTTCTACGGCCTTTTTTTCGGTGTTCTGCGTTCCATTGTTCTATTACCTTAAGCCTGTCTTCCTCAGACAAGTCATTACCGAGCATAAATTCTACGAACAAATGGGCAGCGAATCTTTCATCAAACTTTGGGATTTTAGATACCATTACATTGCCTCCGTCACAATACACCAGATTGGAGTATGTCATAGGCTTCATTAAAAGCCTTCTCGCATTCGCCTGTATATGCAGGATGCTCTTCGGGCATTTTCGCCTTGTTTTCCTTAATGGTGCAGTTGGTAAGTACCGTCTGATGGACTCCGTTGTATTCGGAGTGTTCCTTGACTGTTCCACGGAGGATGTTGCCGAGCTCCTCGTCGCTATCGATGAACTTGCTGGTCTTCCAAATGAAGACATTGCCATCTACATCCTTGATTCGATACAGGTAGGTGTAGCCCCACTGAGTCTCCCATCCGGTGACGCAGGTGACAGAACCGATTATGAACTCTAATCTTTCTCCGAGCTCTCCAACATGCTTTGAGACCTGAGCTTCCTTTGCGGCTTCGGCGTTCTTCCTGTCCTGCTCTTCCTTCTTTGAGAGGTATCTGTTATAGCAGGCGAAAAGGCTCACGAGGTAGCCGAGGTGTTTCGGGTCGAGATACTGCATCGAGCAGATGACCTTCAGGTTGTTCATGTAGTCTGTGCTTGCCTCCTGCTCACTAAGCCATTCAAGAGCATCATGCACATAAGCTATGTTCTCGTCACTCATTTCATTGAAGCCGACCTTTTCGAGCTCCTCGTCGTAATACTCCTGAGTTGCAGGCATCAGTCTGTTCCTCTTCCAGCTCCAGATTTCACTTACACGCTCTTTTGTGCTTCCTGAATAATATTCTGAAGAGCTCCTGTATCCGAATCTCCTTACTGTCTCCGCCGCAATCTGGAGCATCTCTTCAGTCTCGTAGTAGAACTTGAAGCCACCTTCCATTGGAGCTTCACCCTCTATCAGCTTGTCGAATGCCGAGTAGAACGCCGCAATCGCCGATGCGTCCATGCCGCAAGTGAAGTCTTTGAGGCAAGTGCTACCGACCTGCTTGTATTCTCCTGTCTTCGTGTTCCTGACAAGATAACTGTGGATAAGAGGCGAGCCACAGTGCTCGCATTTCGGAGCGGATGTGAAGTATCTTTCCGGTATCTCCGCATCTTCTATCGACTTCCTGACTACATTGCCAGCTTCGGTATGGTCTACCGCCGCAACGAACTCCCAGTCATTGATGAGTGCGATGCCTTCCGCTTCGACTATGATGAACTTTGCGTAATGAGTGTTGCCTAAGCCGTCTACGAGAGTCTTGAACTCCTCGCCGACTCTTCTGTAATTGAAGGCGCATCCGTACTTGGCGCATTTATTCTGAACGGTGAGAATCTTCTTCTCGACGCGTTCGATGTTATCTTCCAGTATTGCGTATCTTTCCATTCAACGTTCCTCCCTGTACCTATAATATATCATATAACTTATTATCCGTCAAGTGTTTTAGTATATTAATATCGTACAGACGGAGTTTTTCTTTCACTCGCAGTCCGCAGCGTTTACGTACACGCCATCGATGCCGCCATCGCAATCAATCCATACTACATTCTCTCCATAAACGACCGACCTGAAGTTGTAGTCGCTCCCCTTCTTCCCATCGAGCTCTTTCATCAGCTCATAGTCTTCGGGCCTGATTTCATCCTTGCGACCCTCAGCAGTCAGCCTCGATACCATCTTTTCCATTCTGAAGATTCTGTCCATCTGTCAGCCCTCCTTTACGAACTCATTTATATAGCCCTGAACTTCACGCCTAAGCTCATCAGCATACACCTCGCACCACCACTTTGGGCTTTCATCCCAAGACTCACGCGTGAGTCCAATCTCAGAGATGACCACATAGCCTTCGCGGACCTCCCAGAGGTCATCGCCGAATTCGGCTCGCCACTCCTCATTCTCCCTCGTTATCATCGCGCCAAGCTGCGCATCCACCTTCCTTACATACTCAAGGATGCAATTTTCCTTGTCGTACCTGAATCGCATGTCGCCTACCTTGTAGACCCTGCTATACCGCTTTAATCTCGCCATATTCACTCCTTCCAGTCATACTCGCCAAGTCTATCTAATTAAGCCTCCAGTATATATGCTCTGTCTCCGAGCTGTTCCTCGTCTTTGACTTCATTGGCGTTAACAAAATGTATGACACCTTTAAGTGCATTTACGTCCTCGTCACTGGTATACGGAATAAGAATCCATTCATCTATGCTGGACGGGATGGCTACTACCTTGTCTACGGAACAAGAATCAGCGTACTCCTTGATTTTAGCCTTGTTAAAGATTGAGCCTGCGCCTCTGTACCTAAGCTTGTTAGTGAGGACTGTCATATTGCCGGGAACAGGAAACCCAAGAGCATCGCTCATACTAATAAGCTCGGATTTTTCAATTGTGTTCTTCTGTGCTGCTTCAAAAAGCTCGTCCTCGCTCAACCCGATAAGTTCGAGACTATTCCTCATGAGTTTACAACATCCTGTAATGCCGTCTTCGATGAAGGGGACTATCACGAAACATTCAATGTCTTCGAACTCCGTGTCCTTTTTGATAAAGTCAGCGTCTGTCTTTCTCTGCATTCCGAATACTGCGTTCTTGAGAACGAAATCCTTGTTGATGATTCTGTTAAACTCCATAATCTTTTCCTCTTTATTCATCTATACAATTTTCTAATGCTATATCTCCAAGATGATTGCAGAACATGTCGATTATATTGAACTCGAACTGGTGCTTCTTTATGAAAGGTGGATATGCGGTCATGAAGTCGTACCATTCTTCATCAGTACAGGGGACCGAATCTACATAGCCATCTTCATGGAACTCGCGCTCCAAACCGTCGTAGAGATAGTCCTTCCAATAGATACCCATCCTATCAACTATGCCCTCTGGAGTATCGAATCTATCAGCCTCGATATTGCCGGGATTTGCTCCGAGATAATCTGTAAGGAAGTATCCTTCTTCGTCTTTACCAAGCCCGAAATCCAGCATTTTGAGAGTCTTTGAGAACAACTTTTCCCATTCGTTCATTGCAAACCTCCTTAGATAAAATCGTGAATGCTCATCCCCGGTGCATCCCAAGGATTGCTCGGACCGTAATCCCTATTTGTCGCCGACGGCCTGTATTCCGGCTCATTTAAGCCCTCAGGTTCGCCTTCCTCGTACTTGCAGCAGTCTTTGGCGGTCTCTATCATGTCCTCCTCGGTCCCCGCCATCTCATACCATAGACAGCTCTCCCAGCAGCCATCCCAGCCCTTAAAGAATCTTCTCTTGCAATTCGAGCAACTCTTCATCGTCAGCCTCCTTATTTTTCGTGCCAGCCATCGCCGAGCTTCCCCATCGCGATTTTTGCGCCGCGTTCGGTCTGATAATTTTTAGCATATATCAGTTTACCGCAGACTCTAACGGTAAGTCTTGCCGAGCCATCTCTCATCGTTCTGATACAAGCATGCGCTCCGTAAAAATCTCTGTAAGTCTTCATCATCAAGTGCCCCCTACTCTACCCAGATAATCATGTTACCGAAAACGGTAATCTCCTCGTCAATCACGCTGAATCCGTTATCCTGAGCCCATCGTCTCATGGTTCCCACAGAATCGAGCTCCCATGCATCTATCCTGTTGAGTACCATATTGTCTGATTTTCTAACCACGTAGCACATATTTAATCTCCTTTCAGGGTCATCCCCTCTATGGATAATATACCATACAACTTATATATTGTCAAGCGTTTTAGGATATTTTAGTCAGATATAATTGATAATTGCAACAAAAAAAGCCCTGCCCCGGCGAAAAGCCGAAGCAGGGGATGTATATATCGCCGCCCGTTTTTCAGAGGCAGCCGTCTGGGGATACGGCAGCACGGGCAGCGAACATATCGGGGTGGAGGCCAGCCCCGAATATGCCTATTAAATTAAAAGCCTATGACAAAGCCAAGTTTCTTGAGCGTCAAGTAGCTGGCCACGCCGCACTGGAGCGGAGTATCCCAGCCCCACGCTTTTTGCGCAGCTTTGATTCTTGCTGCGGTTGCAGGGCCACATCTTCTATCGCAGCTGATTCCGCCAACAGCAATCTGGACAAGCTCCGCGTTGCGTCCTTTTACATCCTTGTAAACAGGTTGCGTTATAATGATGCCGCGCTTGAGCTTTATGCACAGGACGTTCGCGACAGGGCGGCCACGCTCAGGCGCGAAATTCAGCGATGACAGCGCAGAATACTCTTGCGTGCTCATTCCGCCATCTTGCAGCGTGAACAGCCTTACAGCCTTGCCACGGTCCTTGACGAAGTTGTTGACCGTGTTGCAGAACACAGCTTCCGTAACTCCATGGTCAGTCTGCGCAACGATGATAGTTCCGTCGTATGTCATACCCACACCGTTTCTGGTACGGGTCCCGCCCATGGGTACGTTGATGCTAATCTTCTGCTCGACGATTCCGTCGGAATAGCCTCTGCACTGGTTAGCCTCATTAAGAGTAAGTATGTGAGGTTTTTCGCTTCCGTAGGCGATGTCCTTGCCTTTTGCTCTGACATAGGAACAACCTAAGCCGGTCGATAGGCCAAAGATGCCCAGATTGAAGCATAGGTCCGCATTCTCCTGAATGCACCAGTCTTTAACGGTCTTTGTGACTCTTTGCCGGTATGCCTGACCCGCGAACCATGCTTTATCCACGATTTCGGGCTCAAAAAGCATGATGTTGTACGACATTACTACCTCCTATTCCATGGCAAACTGACTATGAGTTTTGCGCGTGTAAGCTCATCCAGATATCCGGTTACAGGTATCCCATTTTTGCTCTGGAAGTCCTTGAGGGCCTCCAGTGATGCGGGGCCAAAACTGCCGTCGACCGCAAGACCGTAGTTGTACCAATTTAGATGCCACTGCATCCATCTTGCGGAATCGCCCTTAGCGCCCTTGGTGATAGGTGTGAGCGGCTGAGTATACGGACAGGTACCGAATACTATGTCCGGGTTGTATATGAAGCCTTGGAACGTGTGAGAGGATTGTCCCCATCTGCCATTGCCCTTTTTGCGAATCTGATTCCACATCAGCTTCTCAGAATTCCATCCGCTCTCGCTGGTATAGACAGTGTTCTCATCTATTACATGGGCCACAATGGCTACGTGACCGTTTCCTCCGCCCCAGCACATGACGGCTCCAAGCTTGGGTTTCTCACCTATCTCAAGCCCTTGCTTTTTTGCGGCAGTTATCATGTAATACGCCATGAAGTCGCCAAGATACTTGCACTTTTCGTATCCGCCTTCCTCGTTGAAGCAGCCTGTGACGAATCCTGTACAGTTACTCAGCACTGTCAATCCGGGATAGCCTGTCCTGTCTTCCTTCTTACAGTTGTAAGGGTAATTGCCCAGTATGCACGGATTGTATCCATCCAGCCCCGCAGAGTATTTATCATCATGTTTCTTGTTGTAGTAGAGGTTGCCTGCTTCAGGCGGTGTCAATCTTGGAAAATCAGACATTGGAACCCTCCTTTATCTCTGGATAATCAAGGATAGCCTTAAACTTCTGAAATGCCTCGACTGCATACCTGCACGTCACGTACAAAAGCGTAGCCACTATTACGATGCCGGAAAATATCTCAGTGAACTCCGTGGGAATCGTCCAAGACATCAGTTCTGCAAACTGTGGGATTACCGTGACCGAAGTGGTGAGCAACGCCAATCCGGCTATAAAGACAGCTGCCTTGATTACCGACTTAAGGAATTTTTCCTTGTCAAATGACTGCTTCAACAGTCCGATATTGAGGTAGAGCGAAAAGCACATGTTGGACAGATACGCTGTCAAAAATATCGCCATCGCCCAACCGACATTTATCAGGTTCTTTTCAATCAGTTCTAAAATATTCATTTCGTCGCCTCCAACAAAATTTTAATCATTCAGAAAATCGTTCTCATCAAGCGTTTTTTGATAAACTCGTTTAACATTCGCTATAGCGAAGTCAGCCTTGTTGTTTCGATATTTCGGGTGGTCGTCGCAGTATTTTTCATACTCATCTATATCTTCCAAGATACTGTTGAACATCTCCTCTGAGTGACGCTCCTTGCGTCGTATCTCATCACTGAATCTCAATATGCGCTGTCGTTTGTCATTAAGGTCTTTGAGCGTCCTGTCGTGCTTATAATCCTCAAAGGCAGCCTTCGTAGTGTCTATATCAGCCTTCATGTCCTTCAGCTCGGACTTGACCTCCTCCTGAAAGGCTTTAATCTCTGTAGTCTGTTTGGCATTTAGGACCGTGCCTATCTGCTGTCCAATCCATTTCCACACATTAAGCTTTACCTTCGGAATCTCGACGAACCATGAGATGATAAGGAACAATATTATCCCGGTATTCTTGTAGATTTCTGCATTGTCCAATTCTTTTCACCCTCCTTAAAACAAAAAGGAGCGGGACACCGCTCCTAAATAATACGTAATTACCTTTACTTTTTCTGGGCCGCTTTTTCCATTTCAGCTTCGAACTTTTTGTGCTCCTTCATGTAGGTGTTAAATTCGTCCTTAATCTCTTTAGGGGCACCGGGCTTTAAATGCCAGTTGCCGACCTCCGGGACAAAGTATTCGCTCTCATAGAACTTAGGCATTATTCCAATCATAATCAGTACCCCTTATTCTCATACTTCTTAATATACTGCTCGATTCTGTGTCCGATTTTCGTGGCCGTTTTTCTTGGCGTCGAGCTACAGATATATTCAGCAAAGCCTTCAGCAAGATATTCGTCCGGCGATTCAGATGCGTAGCCGCACAGAACATTTGCAATATCTGACTTCATTACGGATGCGCCGCCCTTGGCCTTTTTCATCGCCTTGATATCCGTATTCCATATCCTTCGGCTGATGCGTTCGCTTTTCCAGTAGTAGTCCATTCCGAACAGCTCCTTGGACAAGAATGTATCCAAGGCATGCCCCATCTCATGAACAACACTGCTCTCAAAGCCCACACCTTCCGGATGAAACTTCTTTTCACGTGCTTTATTATACTCCTCACGCGCCGATTCAACTTTGCCAATACCATAATAATCTGTATTCAGATGAATCAAGCCAGTTGAAGGATTGAAAGCTGCAATGAAAGTAGAGTGCTGCGCGAACACATCGCCGACGCCCTCAACGGTAATCCCAGAAAAAGCATCTTTCATGCTCGGATATTTGTTGATTACAGTCTTTACAGAGTCGACTATCGCCACCTGCTGGTCAAAGTCCACGCCGGATAAGTCGACTTTTTTGTTCTCGCCTATAAGAGCTTTAATCGCGTTGGCATTTTCCTGAAATGCCTCGCTCGAAAAGACATCTTTATCAAGCTGTTCGATAGTGTCTTTTGTGCTGGAATATTCAGACTCAAGGGCGCTAATCTCTGCATCCATCGAAGACTTTAGCTCCGGTGTAAGCTTTCCCTCGTGGAACAGCTCGATATACTTTGTCCGCTTTTCGTCCAACTCAGACTCTATCTTACTGAAACGGTCCTTTAATGGACGGACCTTCTTTACATAATCATCGTACTTCTTCCGGCCAGCCGATACCGCGCTCTTTGGAGTGTGCTTGACTGACTTTGCGTCTTTAAAAGAGCGCCCCTTTAACGGTCCCCCAAGAATATCACCGGTATTCGAGTCAATGGGCGCATGCTCTCCATTCTCAAGAGTTATCCAGTCTAAATCTTCAGCCTTAGCGTCGATTCTAAGTTGCCTACGTCTCTTATACCGCGCAACAGCAATGCGGCCAATATCGTCCAATTTTGTACCTCCAATTCTGCATCCATGTTACACAACGAAGAAAAGCCCTTGAGAACGTTGAGTCCTCAAGAGCTTTTCTTGATTGTGGAGCATGAAATCTCGTATCTATCTGTCCATTTCGGTCATGAAACGCTGTATCTTCTGACGCGTTTGTTCGTCAGGCGCTGCATCCATCGTTTCCTGAAGCATTGAGCGGAAATCATCCTTAGAGGCTCTTGAATAGCCTCCTCTCGAATATCTGGGATATTCGTGGTGGTAACCTCTGTCGTAGCCTCTTTCGCTATAATCGCTATAGGTGACGGAATAACCGCCATCGTCCATAGCGTAGACGACTTTCATAGTCTTCAGAAGATGATACAGCAGGTCCGCATATTCAATCTCATTCATGGTCAGCTTGGATGTAGCGGACTTGTCATCAAGTACATCCAGCTCCCTTTTAATATATTCACAAAGGTTATGCATCTTTTGTCCTCCCTAAGCAACTCTCGTTATCGTCAGGTTCATGTCTGAAGCAACGATAGTAGGTGCCGGGGTGGCCGTGGCGTCAGTAGACGCGGCTACGCTCTCGACTGAGAGTGAGAAGCAACAGCCTTTCGGTACTTTGATAATCGCTGTACTTGTAACATTGCCGAACGTCTCTACGGCAGCAGGGGTAAAGACCGCCATGCTCGTGAGCCTCGGTTCGCCGTTTACCGTGAGGGCAATGGCGATGGGACCTGCGGTCCCGCCTGTTGGGATGGCAATGTTTCCGTTACATGTAACCTGATAATGCGCGAAGCCATTACATGAATTTGCCGCTGCGCCATGGAGGATAAAAATACCCGTTTCGTCTTCGTGGTAGACATAACCACGCCTACAGGGTATAGATGCTGTAAAGATTACAGGGCTGTTCAAAGACACGCTTTGCTGCCCGGAAGCAAGATACTCGCAAGCCATGGCAGTACCTCCCTAAGCCGCGCAACCGCAACCAAAGGTCTGATTGCAGCAAGCGGGGTTCTGTACTACATAAGCAGGCTTGGGGACAGGAGCAAGATACTGCTCAAGCGCTGCGGTCTGAGCCTCGTTGTTGGCAAGGATGGCCGCAGTGTTGGCGTTCTGATTTGCTGCGATGTTCGCCATCGTAAGCGCATTCTGAAGCTCTGCTATCTTTTCGTTCTTTGCGTCAATCTTATCTTGGCACATCTGGTCAAGGATGCGCTGAGTGGACGCATTGTTAGCAGCGATGACATCTCTGAGAGCATCGTTCACGACGCTTCTGTTGGCACATGCCTCAGTAGCGATGGTGTACTTAGTGTCTGCTGTTGCCATTCTGTTCTCACAGCAGCAGGAAGCGAACTGAGACTGAAGCGCATTCATGGCTGCGGTGTTAGCAGTCTGAGCTGCAAAGCTCCTCTCAAGGTCAGTTATCTGATTAGAGTAGAGCTGCTGAGCAAGAGCGTTCTGAGCGCCATTGACGGTAGCGTTCACTCCAGCGAAGCCTGCGCACAGAGAATTCTGAACGTCACCGAAGCCGCCTGTTATAGCGCCCTGAATACCGTTTATCTGGGTATTCATCATCTGGTCGCGGAAGCCGTTGCTCATCTGATTGGACTGATTCATCCAAGGATACAGCTCATTCATTGCATAGCCGCCGCCGAAGCCTCCGAAGCCGCCATTCCAGCCGCCCAGAAGGATAAACAGGACTAAGAACCAAAGAGTGTCTCCGCCGAAGGCATTTCCGCCGCCGTTGCCGCCATACATCGGAGCTACCGGCATTACGAGACCATTGCCACTCTCTTCATTTAAAGCCATTGGTTTACCTTTCTCCCTTAACTTTTGGGGATTTATGACTACCTTCCTAAGTGGTAGCCAGTAGAGATAACTTATATACTCATTCTCGGCCAAGATAAGTAAACTTTATTACCTTTATTCAGTTGTCATCGCAATAACCGCATCAATTGCTGTGCAGTCTGTATCGCGCTGTTCAACTTCGCTTGGGAGAGCTGCCCAGTATTCAGCATCTGCTGGACCTGTTGCTGCGGATTCCCATGGAAGTCGCTCATGAATTTTTTGAACTGAGAGACGAAGTCGTTCTGTCCGAACGCCTGATAGACGGGATTGTTATGCATAATCTTCATCCTCTTCAGGTCTGCGCTTAGGTTTCTTTGTCACTACAATCTGCTTAAGCGCCTCAAATTCGTCTCTTTTTACGTATTCCGATAAGTCTATCGACTCCTCCTTTTTCTCCTCTGTAGCAGCCGATTTTGCGCCTGCTTCAGTGTAATCGAAGGTCTGTAGGGGCAGCGGAACGCCGTTCGCATCCACAGCCTTAATATAAAAACGATATGCCTCTGAATCCATCAGAAGGACTCGCTGTCCCGGTGCCAGCGGATACGACTTAGCCGCAGCCTCGCCCTGCACGAAGATTATCCCGCCATTCTGTTGCTGGAATGGCGGAAAACTCGCAGGCTGTTGGTAGAACTGCGGCTGTTGATAGAGCTGATTATAGGTCGCCGGATAATTGCCGTTATAATACGCCATTTGACTTCCTCCAAACGTACATGGGTATCTCGTTGCTACTATCCCAAGCGTCGTAAATGACACTATCAATGACAGTAGCAACGTGACCATCCATTCCTACTACATAGGTCCCGGAGGGGTTGTCGATGCAGAAGTCTTCAAGCGTATAGCAGTCCGGGCATTCATTGTTTAACGAAATCCGCTCGAACCTATTTTGTTTCAGTACAGCGCCCCAAACTGAGTTGGAGCTTGGCATATCTCCTAAGATAAAGCCCTTTACACAGATAGCAACATAGCACCATTCCCACGACCGATTAAGAGCCTTTGTCAGCGCCCTGACGGAGCAATCGCCAGCCCTTCGGCCATACGGATTAGGGTTATAATACTGCCACAAAAGAGAACAGCTCGGTATCCCGCAAGTATTCTTCGAGTGATTCCTTTTTGCAGCATGTTGCCATCGTGCGTTTGTAAAGACGTTTGAGTTTCTGCATTTTCAAGCCCTCTTACGTCTTTTATTATGGGCAATAAAAAACATGTCCGCCATGAAAGGGACATGCAACTTTGATGCAATTTTAACGCATCCTGAACACGTATCTCAATATAGCTATTAAAGGTAGTCCGAAATCGTCGTATTTCGATATCTCATCCATACCGGCCAGACAGATGTTTGAGACCTGTCTGGTGCTCATATCATACTTTTCTGCAATCTGCTCATGTGTTTCTCCATCAAGGTAATGGTCTTTGAGTATCGAACGATTCCGCTTGTTGTGGATATACTCATCAATCCACAGCTCCATCATACAGTTCGTATACTTCATCTTCACCCTTCATATCATGATAAAACGCACGCCAATAATTGTCATTAAGCAAATAAGCGGTGATGGCTATCGCCAATACCGCCACAAGTGCAAGCACCGTGATTCGAAAAAACCTTTCCATCCTTGCCATTACTCCGTCCATAACGAAATATGGAATCTGTGTTTTATCCTTTTCGCCTTCCATTTGTGCCTCCTTGGAAAAACTACTCATTTTTTAAGCTCTTTACGTGCTTAAGCCATGCGTCTATGGTGATTGCCTCCATCATCATGCCCTCGTTGATGACACGGCCACGAATCATATTGGATATCTGCATCTTGTCGGGCGACGGGATGTCATTCCACGCACTCTCGTGTTTCAAAAACCATTCAGCAAATCTCAGCTCAGTGCTATCCCTGTACTCCTGATTCTCCTGATTTATCCACTCAGGCTTATTCATGGTGTAATAAGCATCAAAAGTCATGAACGCCGTATAGAACGCTGCCTTATCCAGCATTCCACGCTTGATAAACTCATCTATCAGCGCATCGTTGGAATCCAGCATATTCTTATAGGTCTTCAGGATATACTTAGGGTCATGCCTGCATACACTTTCATCACGCCAGCGCCACAGGTAAAACGGCGTTTGGCAATACTTGACGTTCTGCGAAAGGTTCTGACAGAGGATATTGAAGAAACTGTCCTCGTGGATTGTCAGATTGTCGTTAAATCTTATCTTTTTATCCAGAAGATACTGACGTCTGTGGAGCTTGCCGTGAACAAAGGTGCTGTCCCGTTCGTGATTGATGTACATTACCTCTTTGGTCTTCGGCATCCTTGTCTCTTCAACGAACACTGATACCATGCTGTCGAATCCAATCTGAATCTCACGGAACATCATCCATAGGCCGCAAACGTTGCAAAACATGTCATCGATGTCGCAGAACATGACATAATCTGCGGTCGCATGGTCAAGGCAGCCATTGCGGCATGCCGACACGCCCTTATGAGGCAGATGATATTGTTCTATTTTGAAAGGATATTCGCCAAACAAAGAATATCGCCCACCGATAGCGTAATCATCATAGAACTCAAATTCTCTGCTCTCATCTGCCTTGATTTTGTAGTTAGCGTCATTGCTATCTTCACGGTTGCAATCTTCGATTGATGGCTGTGACCCATCATGGCAAATAATAACGCCGATTTCATTGAAATCGACGTTCTGCTGAATAGCTACACTATCCAATAAGGGTTTGATTACGTCCGCAGTCTCATGATAATGCGGAACAAGAATTTGTAATTTCATAGTTTACCTCCTGCTAAAAAATATGAAAATATCTATACTCCGACAAATCCACTTTCATAATACGACCATATACTATCGGTTTTATATGCCGTTAATAAACTCGACGGAACATAAATGCGACCAATATAAGGGTCGTTTTCAAAATGAAGCAATGTGTCATAAAATGCCTGAGTATCTTCCAAAATGCATTTTTCCGAACCCATCAAATATAATGACGATAATGAAGCACAGCCATTAAAGGCATAATCTTCTATCGATGTACAAGCTGGAAGCGAAATTGCAGTTAAGCTAGAACAAGATGCAAAAGCATAACTTTCTATATAACTGCAAATAGGTAAGGATACATAAGATATATTATAGCATTCACTAAACGTTGCATAATGAATGTATGGGCAACTAGGTAATATTACAGAAGCTAAATTGTAGCATCCCTCAAATGCCTCCGACCCAATATCCGATAATAATGGGAATGAAATGGTTGCTAAACTCAAACAATACGCAAATGCTGACATGCCAATACTTGTGCAAACCGGAAAACTAGCATACGATATACTGCTACACCCAGCGAACGCATCATCCTCCATTATGCTGCACAAAGAAAAGCTAACATAAGGAAGAGTTGTGCATTGCAAAAATGCTGACATGCCAATATATTGGCACATCGGAAATGAAATATCAGAAAGATATTCCAGATAACAAAATGCCTCGGCCCCTATTGAACTGCATACTGGAAAATCTATTTTTTCCAAAGACGCGTATCCATTAAATTGCCAGTCTGGAATAGACGTGACATTCGGAAAATACATTTCCGGAATTAAACGCTCAAGAGACTCGTTATAGTCCAAAATTGAACCCAACGATGTTGCATTACCGACAAGCATTAATGGGCTGCTTATTGCTAATCCACTATTACTATAAGAACCAATAACCATATCATCAGACATCACTTTACCAGATGTAGATAATATCTGCTCTGTTGTAGACGGAGTAATGTTATAAGCTCCTGAATAAAATGGAATACTTCCGGCTTGGCCATTAACAGAGCCAGAATATGTCTGAATAGCACCTGTGTATTTTACACCACTTGCATAAGCTGTAATACCATAGAGCATCTGCGCACCCGAAGAAAGGGTCGCGTCCGATGTATCGGGGCCTCCGGCAACGCTTACAATTACCTGAGAATACCCATCCGCGCTATCATCTTCGGCTTTATATGTTCCATTTTGAGTTATAGATTTAGAAATAAGTGTAGCAAGTGGAATAGAACCAACTTCTACCTCTATATCTCCGGCTAGCCATTTCTTAGAAGTATTTAATGTAAAAACACTTTCCGCTCCTGCTTCATGAATTAATGAGCCATTATAAGCAACTTTTACAAAATCTGACACGCCCATATAATACCTCCTTTTGCTATGATTTAGTAATGTCGAATAGATATGTCGGAATACCAGAATGGCCACTATTGTCTTTAGTCACAACGAAATAACCATCAACTGTTGAACTAAACACTGCACTAGCTCTCGGAGACGGACCATTTCCACCAATATCAACAATCATTTTACCTCCAACGGCATCTAAAGATTGGTCTTGTCCTGTTGGGTCCGTTGTTACAATAATGGCTCTATATCTAGTGCCTGTAGTGTCACCTAAAGTTAGAAAATACCGATGGCTTGCTTGCACCAAATATACATCAGAATAATTTACAGTCGACCCATTTATCATCCATTTTTTACTCATAACATAACCGTTTGGATGAAGGTCGAAAGAATACGGTATCATTCTCCATGAAATATTATTTACAATCTTAGAATACCCATCCGCATTATCATCTTCAGCATTATAAGTTCCTTTAAGCGCAACGGTTTTTTCAACTAGAACAGCTCCGCTTCCGCTTGGAATATCTAGTATAGCTTGTGCCATTTGTTGCGGAGTATATGTTCTTTGCAACCCGTTTTTGCTTCTTATAGCATTTGCGATTGCTTGTAAATATGATTCAGTTATTATCTGTTTCATAAATCCTCCGCAAGAGTTACATCAAATACGCAAGAGCTTTTCCCTGAAACGGACCCTTTTGTAAATGTAATATAGCCATTCGAAGTTGCTGTGTAAGTGGCTAAAGATGAAGACGAAGCCGATGCACTAGCTACGCTAGTTCCGGAAACAACAGATGTTGCTGTTGAAGTGTCTGTTGTAGTAAACAGAACCCTAAAAAGTGTCCCATAACTAGACCCGGTTTCTATTCTATATGTGTGGCCAGATTCCACTTCATAAATATCTGAATAATATCCACTGCCTATGGTAAACGTTGAACCGTTTACATATCCATTAGTAGCGTCATACGCCATTGGATGCAGAGATGGATTTCGAGAAACCGTAACCTCTGAGTATCCGTCAAGATTATCGTCGGAAGCATTAAAAACACCATTATAAGTTATAACTTTCGTGCCTAAAACCGGTTCACTTCTAGGTGGTATGCTCAGAATTGCCGGTGCCATTTGTGATGGTGTATACGTATTTTGAGATTGTAATTTAGTCCGAATAGCACTTGCGATTGCTTGTAAATATGAATTGGTTATCAAAGCTCGGCCCATCAGTAAGCCTCCAAATCCGCATCAGGAAATGAAACAGCCACAACTACGTCACCTTCAAGATAATTGTCGTCAGTGTTAAGAGTAAATGTGGTGTTGTCGTTTGCACTATGAATTGGGGTTCCGTTGTAAGTTACTATTATTGAGTCCATATTAGAATCTCCTTAAACTCCGACAAAGCGACTACTAAAGTACGACCAATTAGTAGCTGCTTTATATGTGGTAAGTAAACTTTGTGGAACATAAATGGAACCATAAACTCCTTCTGTGGATGCTGTGGACCCTGCTATTGGGGTAGCTGTAAATGCATTAGAATTAGCAAGTGTACATACGGAGCTGCCAGTTAAATATAATGATAAAAGATTGGCGCAATAATTGAAGGCATTGCTCCCTAAATATACAAGCTTTGAAAAGCTAATGGCAGAAAGTCCAGAGCACAAAGCAAACACTGTAGATTGTATTGATGTAACATTTGGGCAATCTACTAATGATAGAGATGGGCACCTTGCAAACGTTCCGTTTTCAAGCTTAGTTATTAACGATAGGTATACACTTTTAATTCCGCATCCGGCAAAAGCGGTAGGCCCTATATATTCCACCACTGGAAAACTAATAATGGAAAGAGAAGAGCACTCATAAAAAGCACCAGAAAAAATTGAAATCGCAGATGAAAAGTTTGCCTCTGCAAGAGATGAGCAATAAGCAAACGCCCGCTGGTCAATTAGTTTCGCCTTTGGAAAACTAACTTCTAAAAGCGCCCAGCAATTCATAAAACCATCTGACGGGACATATTCCATCTTAGGAAAGTTAGCACTTAAAAGCGAAAAGCACCTATAAAATGCATAAGAGCCGACCTCAATAGCATTAGGAAAGTCAGCATAAGAAAACGAAGAACAACCGACAAATGCATGAATTCCAATTGAGGTCACTCTAGGAAAACTCGCAGATAAAAGTGCATGGCATTCATAAAAAGCAAATGAGTCTATGCTGATAACGTTAGAAAGATTAAAAGCCGATAAAGAATAACAATAAGCAAACGCGGACTGTCCAACATATTCAACGTTAGGAAAATCAACATGAGATAATAAAGAGCACATAGCAAATGCATATGGGCCAACATTTACCACATCCGAATTAGATATTTTTGTTATTGTTCTATTTATAATTTCAGCATCGTTTCCTCCTCCACCCCCAGAATATGATTTAAACGTAAAATCGGAACTCATTACAAGCCCGTTTGTACTTATAATCTGGTCTTCGGCAGATGGATTTATTAGATACGCTCCGGAATAATATGGGATATTCCCCGCCTGACTGTTTACTATGCCTGCATACTCTTCGATGGTGCCAGTGTACTTTACTCCACTCGCATATGCTGTAATACCTGAGAGCATCTGAGCACCGCTCGACAGAGTAGCGTCAGATGTATCAGGCCCGCCAGAGACGCTTACGGTCACCTTCGAATAACCATCTGCGCCATCATTGACGGCGGAATAGGTACCATTAGAGGTGATGGTCTTGGATATCAGAGTAGCCGGAGTATATGCTTGAATCGTAACGTTTGAGGACATAAGCAGTCCCGACGTCTGGATAGTCTGAGGCGATGTAGCCGGTGTAAACGTATACGCACCAGTATATGAAGGCAAACTGACAGTGACCTCGGAGTATCCGTCCGCACCGTCATTCGACGCAGAATAGACGCCGTTGGCGGCCACGGTCTTGGAAATGAGAGCCGCTGTGGGGAACGCCCCTACTTCAATTGATACATCGTCCTCCATGTACTTTTGCGATGTATTCAGGGTGAAGCTGGTGTTACTTCCAGCCATGTAGATTATTGAGCTGCCATACGCGACTTTTACGACATCAGATGTGCTCATTTAGGACCTCCTTATCCAGTATAAGCGGTTATGCGATTTGAATATACGCTCCAACCTCTTGTGGCTTTATACTCACCTACGAGAGACGCAGGGACATAAATCGAGCCAAACTCTCCTAAGTATGTAGACTTAGATATTGGCGTATTATAAAACGCATCCGTGTGCATGTCCGAAGGTGCTATTACAGAAGACCCAAGTAAGTACAGACTTTTTAATGCCGTGCAGTTATAAAATGCTGAGGAACCTATATACCGGCATTTTTGAAAAATGGCAGTACTTAAATTATTACAGTAATTAAATGCATAGGCCTCTATACGTACGCACTCAGGAAAGATAACTCCAGTTAAAGCGATACAACCATAAAACGCGTAGTTGCATATAGAAGCACATCTTGGAAAACTTATAAAAGATAGGGATTGGCAGCTGGCAAAAGCATACTCTCCGATGGAAATACAGTTCAGCATTTCAACGCCAAATAGATTTGACCTATAATTAAAAGCATACGAGGGAACAGAAACGGTGTCCGCGTCATATATACTCCCGCTCATTGCACCCATAGCTATTTTGAAATTATCATCACTTCCTCCACTCGCTGCGCCAACAGTAAAATCGCTTTCCATAAGCATCCCTGCCGTGGGAAATGTCTGTTCAGCATTGGTCGGAGTAGCAGAGTATGAGCCCGAATATGTAGGCACAGACACTTGTACCCCTATATTGCCTTCGAGCCAAGTATCTTTGGTATTAAGGGTGAAGTCACTATCGCCCGTATAAATCATTGAGCCGTTATAGGCTACGTTTACTAAACTCATATCTAAACTCCTACGAATCTATCACTGAAGTAAGACCAGTTATTTGCAGCCTTGTATGAGGCTAAAAGACTTGCTGGTACATAGATGCTGCCGAAAGTACCCGTATAAGAGGAATCCGTAATTGGGGTTGATTTAAACGCATTGCTCGCATAAAGCGTCCCGCAGCTGTCGTATGTCAGATACAGAGACTGTAGTTTTTTGCATAGATGGAACGCCGAATCCCAAATGTACCTTCCGTCAATCGTTAAAGTTGACAGATTACTGCATTCCATAAATGCGTATCTATCAATTGTACGGCAAGATTGTAACTCAACATCAGATAGAGCTGAGCAACCCTCAAAAGCTTGCGTACTAACGCTAATACAAGACGGAAGATAAACTGACACAAGTTGCGTGCAGTCATAGAACGCCCCTGCCCCTACGTTTGTGCAGGAAGGAAAACTTACAAGTGTCAGCGTCTGGGCACCCGCAAAAGCATTTGAACGGATAGTAGATACCGTTGAACCCGTTGCAGCCGTCAGCGTTCCTTCGACCATTGACTTAAATGCGTCGTTGTTGCTTGTGACGTTTACAGTAGCACTCGCAAAGCTCGATACATCATAATTTCCGTTGGACGTGATGACCTTTGTTCCCACAGGAACCACGCCGGGAACGCTTACATCAACACTTGCATAATCTGTTACGGTGTATATCCCATTCGCATTTATGCTCAGCGTTCCCGTAGGTGTAATCCCGCTCGGAACGCTTACGTTAGCGCTTGCGTACTGCGATATATCATATATGCCGTTCTCGGTGATACTTATGGTCCCGGTCGGGATTATCCCGCCGCTCGCCACCGAAGCGACCGTAAAATCAGAACTCATCAAAAGTCCGGCAGTCGGGAACGTCTGCTCCGTATTGGATGGAGTGGCGTAATAGGTCCCGCTATAAGTGGGCACATCAGGCGCACCACCATTTACGCTCCCGCTATAATACGGGATATTATCGTGGCTGCTGTTTACCATGCCTGCATACTCTTCGATGGTGCCGGTGTACTTTACCCCGCTTGCATATGCTGTGATGCCTGAGAGCATCTGAGCACCGGAGGATAAGGTCGCGTCAGTGGTATCGGTGCCCGGAGTGTAGGACGCGATAGTTACATTGGACTGCATCAACAGGCCTGCGGTCGCGAACGTCTGCACCGTTGTGGATGGCGCGAAAGAATACGGTCCCGCGAATGAGGGCAAGCTGACTGTCACGACAGAGTAGCCGTCCGCACTCTCATCTGATGCGGAATAGGTCCCGTTAGCGGTAATCGACTTCGAAATCAGGGTAGCTGGTGGCAAACTGACCGTTACGACAGAATAACCGTCTGCGCCCTCGCTTGCAGCAGTGTATACGCCGTTGGATACGATGGACTTGGATATGAGGGACCCCGTACCAGATACAGAGGCGACCTCCACGACTATATCACCGATAAGCCGCCTGCTTGAGGTATTCATGGTGAACGTACTCGAAGCTCCAGCAACGTGGATGACCGAGCCGTTATATTTGACTTTTACGATATCCGATACGCTCATTTGAGCCTCCTTAAATACCTACTAAGCGGTCGCTAAAAGCTGCCCAACTGCCATTTGCCTTATATGAGGCCAATAAACTTGCGGGGACATAAACACTTCCGTACACCCCGCCGGTATATGTCGTTACGCCAGCAATTGGCGTGCTCGCAAATGTTCCGACATCTATACGACAAACGTACGATGCCATTAGATACAAAGACAACAACCTATAACATCCTTGGAAAGCGTAATTACTTATCCTCCCAGCTGCCGGAAGCGAAAGCGTGGAGAGCAGGCTACACATAAAAAAGGTCCCTTGGTCAATTTCCACGCACTTGGGGAGATGCACAGACGTTAAAGCCGAGCAGCGCTTGAAAGCGTCTCCGTTTACCCTTAAGCAATTTGGGAAAGATATCAGGCTAAGAGATGTACAGCTCGTAAACGCAGACGACTCAACTGCTGTGCACGAAGGAAAAGAGGCCTCCTTGAGGCCAGCCTCTGAAAATGCGCCTCCTTGTATGCTCACGCACTCAGGGAACGATACCGCCTCAAGGGCAGTACATCCACAAAATGCCCAAGAAGATATCATGGTACAGTGCGGATAGTTAACACTTTTAAGAGCCGTACAACTCAAAAATGCGTTGGACCCAATTCTATTGGCTGGGACGTCGACCGACGAAAGCGCGGAACAATAAGCAAACGCGTTGCAGTCAATGTAATTGCAATTCGGAATACTAACAATCTCAAGATTAAAGCAATTCCGAAATGTATCAGAATAAACAGACGAAACATTATCCGCCCGAAATCCAGTAAGTGTAACGCAGCTCTCAGCAAAGTGGCTGGGCAAATATGCAGATGAAAACACCACGCTTCCATAAGAAGCACCAGCCATGATGTTAAAATATAGGTCCACCTCGACAGCATTTACTACAACGTCCTCAGACAGTATCTTTCCGGCGGTAGACAGCCTTTGTGCCGTTGCCATCGGAGTGATGTTATATTCCCCTGAATAATACGGACGGTCATACTGCGAACCGTTAACCAAGCCTGAGTAGGATTCGATGGTGCCGGTATACTTTACTCCGCTGGCATAAGCTGTAACGGCGGACAGCATCTGTCCGCCGCTCATCAAAGTGGCGTCGGAAGTATCTATAACATTTCCGACCTCTACCAAAATATCATCCGAAAGCCACTTCTGAGCCGTTTTAAGAGTAAAATTACTGTTGCATCCAGCCTCGTGAATCGTCGAACCGCCGTATTTGATTATTACAACATCTGACAAACCCATTACTTCTCCTTATACGCCTACGAAGCGAGAGCTAAAGTAAGACCAATTGGTCGCTGCTTGATAGGATGCAAGCAAGCTCGCAGGAACATAGATAGAACCGTAAACGCCACCCGTTGACGCGGTATAACCCGCAATAGGCGTTGAATAAAAAGCGTTTGAGTTGGAAAGCACACAAATGCTTGACCCCAAGAGATTTAGCGACACTAAACTATAACAGCGGCTAAACACGTATGCCCCAATGGAAGCGCATGATGGAAGCGCGATAGTCGATAGCGCATAGCAGCTTGCAAACGCATAGTTCGATACATGCACGCAAACAGGCAACGATATTGAAGATAGCTTGTAGCATCCATTAAATGCGTAGTATCCAAGAGCTGTGCAGGCAGGTAATGATGCAGACTCAAGAGACATACAATACTCAAAAGCATAATTCGAAACATTCGTACAGGCGGGAAAAGATATCGAGCTTATGAAGCAAGCATGGAACGCATAGGCTGCAATAGTCCTGCAACTTGGAAAACTGACAGAAAATAATGACCGGCATCCATCAAATGCGCTTGTGCCAATCTCGGTAACATTATCCCCCTGAAAACCGGTTAGCGTATCGCATTGAAAGGCTAAGTAGGGCCTTACGGTGCTACCGCCGTATACTATGCTCCCAGAGTCAATCCTTTCAAGAATCCTAAAATACTGGTCCGACGGTCCGATTGAAGAGTACGCGCCTATCACCACATCCTGCGACAAGTATTTCCCGGCAGTCGCGAACGTCTGCTGGACACCAGCTGGCGTAACGCTATACGTCCCCGTGTAATACGGAATCGCCGCGCCGGTATTGGTCGCTCCCAAATACGTCCCTATCGCGCCGGTATACTTTACATCGTTCGCGTATGCGGTGACCGCAGACAGCATCTGCATCGAGCTGGACAGCGTGGCGTCTGTCGTATCGGTCGCATTGCCGACTTCAAACTCGATGTCGCTCTTCAGCAGGCGATGCGATGTATTCAGCGTAAAACTGCTGTTGCCGCCAGCTCGGTATATCACAGAGCCGCTGTAAGCGACCTTTACTATATCTGATATGCTCATGGGATATACCTATAAACAGCCGAAGGGGGCGACGTAGTAGCTGCTTGATGCGCCATACGCCAGCGACGAAAGGCCATCAGCATTACCAACCGCAAAACGAACAGAACTGCGCGACGGGGACCGCAGCCAATACATCGAGCCAAGCGCAGATGCAGTCAGATAAATCTTACAGCTCCTAAGACGCCCCAAAGAAACCCTGCTCGCAGCAACCACAGAAGAAAATAAAGCAATTTGAGAGCCTTCTCCGGGGTATGAACTGCTTGTTGTATTAAATATCTCCACTTCACTTCGCAAGGCTAATTTATTATTTGCGACAGTGGCTATTTCAGAGCTATCAGAACCCGCAGACGCAAGAACCGAAAAAGTCTTCAGTCTTGAAGACAGCCAAGAGGGCAGTGCGTTTACCATAGCCGGAAGAGTTGTAGTATACATGACAGATGCACCATACCCCCCGGTGTTTGTGTTTGTTGAGTTCATGTGCTCAGCTAAATATGGCAGTATGCAAAAGTCGAACTGCATCACTGCGCCGCAGTTATTATAGTCATCAAAACTTGATATAACAACAACTAAATCCTCAGCTTCGTGGGAGTTTTTCGCTCCTTCCCAAGCGTTTAAATGTATCCATCTCTGCATCCCAAGCTGCCATCCGCCATCGGTTTGAAGGTTTATTAGTCCTTGCTGAGCTGCATCAATCATGGCAGCAACATCTTCGTCGGACCCGGATTCCCAGCTAACAATCTTGACGCCATTAACTGTTCTCGCACCGTTAATCGCAGTTTTGAGTGTATAAATAATACTCCCTGCATCTCCGTTAGAGGCTAATGTTAGGGGAGATTCTAAAACGGTTCGGTCTAACAACAAGGGCCTACCCATCCGTATCACACTGGTTGTAGCCTCAACGTCCTTTATAACCGAACATGCAGCATTCTGTCTGTATCCGACTTCAGATATAGTAATGCTATCGCTCCCAGTATTAGTTACAGCTATCGTATAAGTAAGGCAAGGGTCGCCGTCTTCATCGAGACCCGGAACGACATCCGATACGGACGCTGAAATGCCAGCTGTAATAGTGCTTTGCAAATCATAATCATCCTCGGAGGGCGTACGGTTGCCTGTACCCAACCAGATGCCGTTGGTTTCGTAATTGCCACCGACATTCACAGCATTTACCACTTGTCCGGGAAACGACTGCACGCCGCTCGCGGAAACAGAGACGAGATAATATGCCCCATTGTATATATCATGTACAAGCAAACTGGTTCGAAATTTATTATTATTCTCAGAACCACTTGGGTAAGAAGACACTACACACAATGCTCTTCCCAATAAAGCCTTAAAATTCCTTGTTACCATATCTCACCCTCCTAAACAGTAAGCTCGCCAACAGTAGTATTAGGCCAAAAGGCGGACGCATTGCCCCTCGTCCATTCGTTAAAGTCGAATACGGAATCCTCGTGGGTCTTCAGCGCCGTGCCCTGCGCCGGATTCACTATCAGGTCGTAGGTCATAAACATTCCCGCCGTCGGGAAAGATTGCGTCGCATCCGTCGGCGTTATCCTGTATGAGCCAGAGTAAATCGGAGCGCTCCAAGAGCCGCTGTTTACGGACCCCATGTAGTCTTCCAACGTACCAGTGTATTTTATACCGCTGGCATAAGCCGTAATGCCGGACAGCATCTGCCACCCGGACGACAGCGTGGCGTCCGACGTATCTATGCCCGGAACGCTTACTATCGCGCTGGCGTATGACATTACATCATACGCCCCGTTCTCCGTGATGCTCAGGCTGCCAGATGGCGTAATGCCGCTGCTTATTATGGTTATAGTATTGCCTCTAATCATGATGCTCCACCGTTACGACGGTAATGTTACCGTCTTCTCGTACATGGTTATGTTGGTAATCTCGATGGTCTTGGTCTGACCATCTGCTATACCGGCAAGATAAAGAATCAGGCTCTTATCCGCGTCACCGCTTACGGTAAGACTATAGTGCTTCGGCGTCCCTGCCGTAAAGGTATCTGTCGCATAAACAGGGCTTTGATAATAAGCGGTATTACCTTGGGTGGTAATACTATGGGCAATGATGGCCAAGATTGGTCTGTTCGCATTTGCATTTATCGACGTCCCCGATGGTATCAATACGTCAAAGTCCAGACGATACCACTTGCCAGACTCTCTGTTATTGGTCAAGGGAATGCTGACGCCCTCATGCTCACTGCTCTGTGTAACGACCGAGAGCGATATATTCCAGACATTATCCGTAGAAGATGCCGACACAAGCGTGACGTTGCGAGGATTCTCTAAGGTGACCTCCCCGTCGAACGGGCTTATGTTGCTCCCGTAAGTTACCGGGCACGATACCAGCCGCGATGAATATGTCGACCAGTATTGAGCAGTCAAATAGGAGGCATATACATCTGACGGAACGAATATCGAGCCAAAGTGGCCGAGATAAGAACTCAGAGACATCGGCGTACTGGCAAACGCGTTCACTGCTGACAGCGAAGCCACGCTATTTCCAAATAGATACACGCTCTCAAGTGATGTACAGGACTGAAATGCACAACTTCCCATAATAGCGTCACAGCACTGCAAAGATATCTGCTGCAAACTCTTGCATGAAGCAAATGTGTAGGCATTTACTTTCATCAAAGCAGGAAATTCAACGCTCGATATGCCGGTCGATGCGAACGCGCCAGTACTCCAATTAGTCCCGCTGGATGTAGCCAGAAGCTCAGGCATGCTTACATATTCAAGCATTGAGCAATACGTGAATGCAAAAAAATCAAGCGTATTGCAAAGAGGAGCCTCGATGCGAGACAAGGCTGCGTCGCTCCAGAATGCGCTTTGTCCAATCGACCTCACTAAAGGTATGGATACATCCTGAAGCGAGCGACAATTATAGAAGGCCCCAGCAAGGAGTCTTGAACAAAGGGAAAGCTCTATGGATTGGAGCGCGGAACAATTGGCGAACGCATTATCGCCCACGTAAGAACACTGCGGGATACTTACGCTTACAAGCCTTGAGCAAACCGAAAACGCCCCCGCTGCCACCGATGCACACACAGGTAAATCGATGCTCTGGAGTGAAGAGCAATACGCGAATGCAAAAATCCCCACAGACACACAACTGGGCATATATACATCAGTTAAAAGTGAACAGCTTTGAAATGCGCAGTTTCCAATCACAGAACATGCTGAAGCGCGTACGCTCACAAGAGAACGACCCTTGCAAAAAGCATAGTTTCCTATATACGAACATGCGGGAAGGTCAACACTTGTAAGTGCCACACTGTAAAAAGCACCGCTGGTCGATTGATTAGCGTTCGCTATACTGGAAACCATGGGCATATATATATCCGCAAGGCTGGTGCAGGATGCAAATGCCGCTTTTCCAATAGCTGTGCAGCTTGGAAGACTTATGGCACTCAATGCGTAACATGCGCAAAACGCAAAATCGCCAATCTCTTGAACGGCTGGGCAATTTAAACTTGAAAGCTCTCTACAGCCATAAAACGCATACGCGGCAATCTGGCTGCAAACTGGGATATTAGCTTCACATAGGCTATAACAGTTTGAAAACGCGGCGGTCCCTACAGTCTTAGCATAGCTTGCGTCAATAGCAGTTATGTTAGCGTCATAGTATGCCGCATACGTCCGTATCGCGCTCCCGGAAAATACGACACTGCCGGACTTGTTGCCCATCAACACCTCAAAATATCTCTCTGCGGTGTTATTCATGAATTCGCGGTAAGCCGCGAACCCCGACGCTAATGCCTCCTCTTGCGTTTGGGCAACAAAGACCGGGAATGCCGAATTGACGTATTCATCGCGTATCTGTCCAATCCCCGAAGCGTAGAACAGATAGTTCTGCGAATCATAACTACATTGCTTGGCACCAACGCCCCTTGCGGTGCCACCGATAACTTCTTGGTAATAAACAGGTGAAGGATTCTCGTCTGATACTACGCAAAAAGTATAATACGTACTGCCTACCGCCTTGTAATAGAATCCATAGGCTGATTTTCCTGCCAGATTCAATGAGGAGACCGCTAAATAATAATCACTATCGGCGGCATTATATCCGATATTTACGCCTGAATCTACAAGCGAAGACGGCGTGGAAGATAAAGCCGGGATGGTCCCGAAGGAATACTCTGAGCCAGACACCAAGACCGCTGCGCTCGCGTAGTCCGTAACATCGTACGTGCCGTTTGCGCGGATTGAAAGCGTCCCGGACGGCTGCGCACCGCGTCCGATGGTCATGTCACTGGACATAAACATGCCGGACGTGGAAATCGACTGAATCTCGCTCGTAGGCTCGATATAGTACGCACCGCTGTAGTACGGGATGTAGCCTTCTCCACCGTTTATCGAGCCGGTATAGTCCTGAAGTGTACCTGTATACTTGGAGCCGCCAGCGTAAGCAGTAATGCCAGATAGCAGCTGCGCGGCATCGTCCATGGTCGCGTCATGCGTATCTTCGGCATATCCGACGTTAACGATGACATCTTCAGTCAAGCGCTTATTGGCAGTATCCAGTTTGAACTGCGTATCTGCGCCCGCCACGTATATCAGAGAGCCGCCATATGTGACCCTTACTACATCTGATGTACCCATAAAAAGCTCCTTTTTGTTTTATGTATGGCCCTTATAGCTCTATCGTTACATCGCCGCCACCGCTTGGAATCGCAGTAATGGCAGCAGCCATCTCTGACGGCCTATATGTAGTCGAAAGCCCGTTCTTTGCACGTATCGCAGAGGCTATCGCGCTCAAACTGTTTTCTTCAAAAAGAACGTTTGCCATCAGAAACTCTACTCATTTGCATTGGTTATCGAATTGAACAGCGTCCATACCGCCTTTGCAGACGGATACTCTACGTCTGTGGACGCACTCGTGATTGAGGTCACCTTATGCGACACGACCTCGTTGCTGCTGTTGTACTGAGACGGGGCGACGCTACCTATCTCTATGATGACAAGTGTGAGCGTCACGGCAGCTGTAAGCTCTGCGCCGGTGATTTTGACTGTAAGGCTCCCGTTATCGTTCTCAATCCACATAGCCATGGTGCCGTCGGCAATCATCTGGTCGATGAGAGCGTTATCGGAAACGATGTCCACCATACTGTTCACGGTGGTCCCGCTTACGGATATAGCCTGAGAGTAAGGGTCGTCACCGGACCACGATGTAGAGAGCGTAACGGTCGTGGACCAGATAGACGCCTGCCTATTCAAAAGGGATGCGTAGATGCCGCTTGATTTTACAGGATTATCGCTCTGGGGCTGCGGGTTGTCGTCGAACGTCAGTGCAGCCTGCGCGTGCTCGGCCACATATTCGGGTATGCCGCCGGACTCTGCCACGGTCCCTTCCGGGTCATATACAGAGGACTCCATGTCCCCTGTGCCGCCGCCTATCTTGTACTGCGGCTGCCAGCCATTATTCTGTCCGCCCTGCTCTAAGACATAGACGTACCTCCAAGACTCCCCGGCATGCGTCTCATCCTCTTCGATTACGGCGTAGTCATTATTGGAGACGTAATTTGCGCCAGACGGATTAGATGTCTGCCACTGCACAGCCATCAGGGCTGCGTAGGTCGCAAATGAGCCTCTGAAGTGAGCAAGGGACGTATTTATGCTATCGTTTACGAACTCTTTATCTGCAAGCTGATTCTGAGCAGTCGCTTGAACTGGGATGACGCCTTCGATGTCTGCAATCTGCTGGTCGTGGCTTGAAAGCAACGCATGTTCTGTCGCTCCCATCAGACCATCGCTCTGGTCAGTCGCAACAGCGTTCGGTATCGTGACCGTATGCTCGGACAGCGATGTGACGTGTCCTTTTGCGTCCACCGTCTGTCGCGTGACCTTGAACGTACCGCCGAACCCCGGAGTCTGAGCATTTGCGTCTCCATACGTTCCGGCGGTAACGTTGCTGTCCTCGTGAACGATATCGCCGTTTACTATCGCTATCGGCGACTGAGCCGAAAGCTCTGGAGCAGCATCCTGCCACGACGGGTCACCGTACTCATCGGTCTTCCAGACCTTGTTCGCCGCGCCCTCGCTTGAAGGAACGTAGCCTTCCTGAGACGCGGTGTTAGGTTGCCACTTCTGGTCGAACGTCTCAGTATCCCCGTTCGCCATCGTGACAGTAAAGGTCGTATCCTCAAGAGTGATAGACGATACCGTATCCTCTTTAAGCGGCCTCGCCTCCAAGGATTCTGTAAGGTCGGTGATAGCGGATATCGGGTGCTGGTCGGGTATATCCCTGTTGCCCAGCTTGTCATGGACGGTCTCTGTGAGGACGCTTATATCCTCCAAATCCATCTCGATATATTCTTTTTCCTCGAATACGAAATCGACATCCGAAGCCGACGGAGAGCCGGTCCCTGCATCTATCTGAAGGTCGTGACCTATGACTTGCTCATTCAGCACGTTCTTTACACTGCGCTTTTGGACCTGAGTAGTGGCCACTTCGCCTTTGCCGGTAACGCCCCGGAACTGAATCTTTGCGGGCGCGGAAGCATCGAAGAGGAACGTCTCCTGCTGCGTGAACTTGAACGATACCTCGTTCTGGTCGACCGTACAATCAGCCTTATGCTTTTCTATGACAGTCGTGCCGTTCTGACTATACGTGATGACAAAATCATCGAATATAGACATGTCAAACGGCGCTACATGGACCTCAGCCTCTTCGCATTCTCCCGTTACCTTTTTAAGATAAAACTTGAAAACCTGTGTAGGCGTACCGCCTCTATACCAACTCATGCGACTCTCCTATACAAATTAAAGAGCTTGCCGGAAAAGGAGTGAGTAGTAAGAAACCGGCAAGCCTCTTTAAACTGGGATATCCTTATTATAACTATAAAACGTTTAACAGATGAATAATAGTGTAAAAGCGTGTAAATGTGTGAATAGACCTTGGCTATCTCGCCTACTGCACGGCGTCCGAGAACTTAAGAGGATAAGACTTGCCATGGCACGAAACATTCACTGCATTTAGGTTGAAAGCCTGCGTTCCTACACCATTCCACATACCACAAATACACCGCAGGCCAAAACTTCCGCCGTTTGAATATACTCGCGTAAAGTTTCCTGAGGTAATACTCGTGGCTGAAGTATCTCCAAGCCCCCAACAATAAGGGACGGGCGCAACTGCATTATAGGAATAATTTGAATAGTTTAGATTAGCCACCACCGAATAAGAACCAATATCTGCCGGGGAACCAACTGCGATTCTCGAACCATCTCTGAGTACAGCATACATGTTGCCATAAATATAATTCGTGGTGTATACGTACGGCGTAATCTCGTTCGTCTTGATATAGACGGATGATTCGGATATGGATAATTCCCCGTGTTGCAGAAGGATGCTCCGCCCTGAGCCGATGGTTACATCGTTGATTGAAGAGCCTGAAGAACCCGCGTAGGTCGCTGCGCCATTCCATTCGACCAAGAAGTGTGACAAGTTACCCAGCCAATACGGAAGAGCTTCAAATACGACGTTATAATCCGTTCCGTCAATATTCACCCTGTTTACAGTCAGGGCAAGAGATAATGCCCCGTTCCCCGGCACGGTGCCCTGATAGATGCGGTCATTCATGCCGGTAAACGTCTGGCTCCAGACACTGTCCGTCCACGTCGAAGACATGTTCTGTGGGACCTGAGCGACGGTGTTTCTCGCAACTCCCGGAGTCATGCCGCTCGTATCAATGGATAACGTCTCGTTCGCAAGGGCTATCCCGCTTCTGACTGAATACTGAGCGGTCTCTGAACCAAGCGTGCCTGAAGCATCGAGAATTACGGTCTTACCTTGAGCAAGAACGTTATACAGGTCCATCTTGTAGCCGCTCGCATAGACAGCATTCATCCCTATGAATGCAACTACTACATATCCAGCATATCCAAGCGCGGATATGCTATTGCCGCTGACCTGTAAATCGCCGTGAGCAAACACTTGTGAATAATCATCGTAAACGATGTTGGTGATTACACCGGCTGTATCCATTTGGCCTATGCCGATTTTTTTTACGTAGCACTCGATATGGTCGATATTACTGGAGTAAACTAACCGAGCTTTACCCTCGACTCCCACAAAAATCGCCTGTACTTCTCTGGCCTTTCCTTCGACCCCTACGAAACAGGCGGCCATCTCTCTGGCCTTTCCTTCGACCCCCACATATAAAGGCATTTGTCCGCCTCCTTAAAGAATATACTGGATGTAAATCTGGCCGTTGGCCATGTTCGTAGTGCCCGGAATATAACTCGTAGTCCCCATACTGATGTTTCTCAATTGAGCAATCTGAGTCTGCTGCTGCGCCGCATCATTTGCCGTCACTTGGCCTTGCAATATACCAGACCCAATATCGGTCGCCGAGTGAGTGTGCGCCGAATTGGCTTTTCCGTCAAGCGCCGTTTTTACGCCGCCCGACTTGACCGGGTTGTTGCTGCCAGCAGTCGGCGCTTCATCAAACGTGAGCGTATTTTGTTTACCATTAAGCGCCGTGTACACACCGCCGCTCGTCACCATCCTGCTGCTTCCTGATGTAGGCGCAGTATCCACAGAAGTGTTGCCTGTACCGCCCCTTTTTACGGAGAGGACTGGCGAATTTACAGGAATAATAAAGCCCATTGTTTATCCTCCTTAATCTTTTTACAATAACGTGCCATTACCACCCTATAATCGTGGCTACAACATTCAAATCTATAGACGGCTTTTTTGAAGCACGAACTGTTACATTGCAGTTAGAATTGACCATGGTTATCGTTGCGTCAAACACGCACGCCCACGCATCATCTTCTCCGTTGATATAGACACCGGCGTTAGCCGTAAGAGGCGGAGCCAAGGAAACTATGGCCTGAGGAGAATCAGAGCTATATGGCGTTGGCCGTGCGCCGAAACTGATTAAGTTATCATACACTGTAATATCCGGGCTAATGATTACAGTATTCCAGTTAGAAGCTCCAAGAGTGGCCGTAATGGTCTTGACGCGCTGCGTGCCAATCTGCGCCGCCGTAACGCCATGTGGATTGTTGTAATCTAAAGCGTGGGCATTAAATTCAGACTCACTGACATAGACCAAGGATTCTATATTAGCGGTCACCTGAGCTGAGGCGTCTATGATAATCTGCACAGCGAACTCGTTCTCAAGAAATTTATTGTCCGAATCGCCAAGCACCGTTTCGGTAAGGTCGCTCTGGTAGATATACGCTATAAGTTGTTCTGTGGGATATGCAGTGCTCGTGCCGAAGACGCCTATCTCTTTCAGGTTGAATGTGGATGCCACATCTGTACTGTCAAAAACCGTTTTTATCCGAACGTAATTAGACTGTCTCGAAAAGTCCGTGATATTCGATGAAAGGCACTCATGTACCAGCGATGTACGGGATTCTGGATTCTGCGGCATATCCCCATCGCCGAATCCAAGACGGGTAAACGTCACCTCATCTCCTGCTATGGAATTCGTTATCATCTGAATACCACGCGTTGTCATGATAGTAAGGATATTGTCAGCCATAGATTATTCCTCCTCTTCACTGCCTATTGTAAAAGAATCACTTCGCCTCTGAATAAGGCTTACCCCTACATAAAGATTGCCGTCGATACTCGCTGTCGTATAGGTTTCTACCTTTACCCCGGCAGCCTTGACTATCGGGACATCAAGCAGGCCTGCTATGTCATTGCCTGTAAACCTTGTTGTCGTAAGCTTGATTGTGGCTGGTGCAGAGGGGTTCTCTGAGTAACTGACGTCTCCGTTCCACTGCATCCTTATGGACCTCATAAGGTCCTCATACGTGCCCGTGGCTGAGTTTCTCGAAATCATATATTTAATATATGTTCGGTAAGCCTCATCATCGTCCTCATAAACGAAGCTTGATTCTCTTGCAAGCTCAAGAGCCTCGTCTCTGCTGATACCGGCAGCCGCCCCTATCAGGTCCAACTGCGCCCCAAACGCTGTATCGACAGAGCGCTCGATATCAAGTTCTTCAAAAAAGTCACAGACATCCTGAAGCTGCTTTGCTATCGTCAAGCAAAGGCCCTCTATTCTGGGCTTGTCCTTAAACTGCTCCACAAGGTCGGCTATAAGTTGTTTCGAATAATCAAAGTTTCTCATCTTAGGCTCCGATTCTCGCTAAGTAAAACTTATCATATCTGTGGTTGTTTCAGCCCTCTGGCGCTGGGTCAGAGCAATGCTGCGGTATGTATAACTTGCACCGCTCGGTGCAGGAGTCGGACTATCGGTCGAACAAAGTAGGACGTCGATATACGTTATGAATGGATATCTTGAGTAAAGCGTTCCGAACATCTCCTGAGGAACTACCACAGAACCGCTCGCAAGTGAGGATATATAGCTTATGATAATCTGTTTTACCTCATCTTCGGGGACCTCATCTGAAACATTGCGCGTGGTTATATCGAGTTTCCACCAGATATACAGCGCTGTCGGTATAGTGAATCGCACAGTGATGCTCTCGCCATTATTTCCAGTAACAGTTTCAGCAGTGTTCCCATAGGTATTTATGCCAGCAGCCTTATATTTGAATATGGCCGCTGCAACCTCTTCATATACAGACTGGACAGCTTCACAAGATACCACGCCTTCAACACTGTGCGGATAACGTCCGTCAGAATCTGTCGTATCACCATCGTTTTGGTAAACAGCAGCGCTATACACGCCATTTATATTAAGCAGCGCCACCTTGATAGATTCCGCCATCGTGCTCGATTCCTTAAGAATCTTTTCCGTGTATGACTGCCTGAATTCATCATCAGTTTCAGCGTCGCTTCCGTGGATATAGTTGCCGGAATTAGTTACGCTGGTAAATCCTTGGGGACCGTTTACTATCTTGGTGATAGTATTATCAGGAAGATATATGTCGCCATAGTCGTCTGTCTCAAAGTTGATTATAGTGGTCACATCACCAACGCTCATATTCGAAGATACAGTTACTTTATAATTCTGCGGGAATACAAGCGTCAATGTTTCCGCCTCAATATCCACCACGCCGGATATATCAGGATTGCTTCGTACTATAGCCTCAAGCAGGCCACTCAGCACTGGAATCTTAGTCTGCGGAGGATTCGTCCCTACAGTGTACCCGCCAGCACCCCCTGAGCCAGAAGGCATACGATAGCTCACAGAAAAACTCTCAAACCTTCCGAGCGTTCCGGGTATAGTCAGCACCAGACTGTAGCACTCATCCAAACCTATCGTACTTCCTTCAACGATAGTCAGATATACCGTAGGGCTCGTGCTCGAAGACACTCTTGTAGTCATATCAAGATACGTGCCCTCGATACCAGTACAGTAAAGCGGATATATCGACTTAGAGGCCTGCTCCCTAAAGACACCGGCAGCCTGAGCCGCATTATCGAGAGATATGCCTTCAGCAGTGGCTGGATACTGAGAATAATAGACTTCAGCACCAAATTCCCAGAGCTGGGCTATCTGGTCGGCAAAGTTGGTTAAAAGATGATTGAGGAGCGACTCCTTATTTGTCCTCGTATTGACGCCCCAGCGGTCAGAGAGGTCAGAGTGCATCTCGTTAAGTATCACATCAAGCCTTTTGATATTCGGGCCGCTTGAAGTTATTCCGTATTCAGTATCAGGCATATAATTCCACCTCTTCTACAAACGTTTCTTGACCTACGGCTATCTTGAAGGAAAACCAAGCTTTACGCTTCACAGCATCATATTCAACATCTGTGACATACGCACTGTCGATACCTTCGACTTTCATTATCTCGTCACGTATAGCTTGCTTTATTTTAGGAATATTAGGGTTCTTGACCAGCATGTCCTCAAGCCATGGAAAACCGAAATCGGGACCAAGCCGCCACTCATTAAGTATCCACCGCAGCCGGACCAAAGCCGCCTGACATTTGCTCTCAGTCAGCTGTATGTCATACGTATTCGACAGAGCAATGTCCCCATCTTTTTCGAGAAGTATATCTAACATATTTCCTCCTTAGCTGAGGTCAAAAACCTCCCCGTGGCAAAAAGTTTTATTCCACACTGGAAAGTTTTACGCTTAGATATTTTTCGTCGCTCAAATCGACGATTTTTAGCTTGGCGCACCAGTCGTGCCACTCCCAGCACCTTCGCTCCATGAATATGGGTGAGTATGGGAACTAAGGTTGACGCCACCAGCAGTCACAGTGCTGCCAGAGACCTCATTTCCAGATACATTACCCGAAGCTGACACATTGCCCGATACGCTTATATTACCCGTTATCGACGCAGTACCTGAGCCCGTACTGAAAGACGGCGACGTAATGGTAGTCCCGACATTCAGTGATGTTCCCGCCGTCACTCCAGCCCCCGAACTTATACTCCCACTAACTTCAAGGTCGCCGACTATGCTTACTTTGCCGCCGCCAATTGAAAGCTTCGTAGTGCCCGACGCGACTATCGCCTTATTAGAAGTCGCCGCCTCAGATATGAGCGGGTTCGGTTTGTTCGTTAGACCAACGATTGCTATGGCGCTCGAAAGGTCATGTGAAAGTTCTGTGCCCGTCTCTTGGCCGTAAAGCCATAAGTCTGTGGACTGCTCAGAAAAAACAATCAGGCATCCATCCCCAGCCTTTATCGGAAAAGCGAATATGACCCCTTGGCCGCTCGATTGTGGGATTATCACCGGGACCGAACTTATATCCGGGTACGGCAAGGTCGTCTCATCATCGACCTTATAGGTGCCGGTAGGCGTCACTGTCGCAAGCCCTGTGGCCGGGTCGAAAGACTTAATCACTCCCGGCATAGCTGTATGAACGCCCTGAATCGAACCGTCTATGAGGTCAGTCAGATTATCCATAAATTCCTGAATCATACAGCCTCCCTATTTGACTTGATTAAGCTTCGTTTTCTTGGCACGCTCACTTCCGTACGCAGCGCCCTGAAAATGATATTTACCCGATGTGGTATCCTTCGAAGAACCAAGCGAAGAGGAACCCGAAGAGGACAGTTCTGTGAGCCTTGCGGTGGATATCCAATCCCCAGACACATTATCACCTTTATGAGATATACTGAATACCTTGTAGAATCCCGTGATTGCTTTGCTTTCGACTTTAACGTAGTTATTGACTTCAATAGCCCCATTAAGCAAAAAATTTACGTCATACCCAAGGTTTTTGACAGCACCCTTAGTCTTACTCTTCTCCATAGAGACTTTTTTAGGCCAGCCTATCAAGCCTGTGTCTGAAGAAAGCACATAGACCTGAGTATTCATTACATCGTTCGGTTTCTTGATTTGTATGACGCCATTCTGAATACTCCAAGACAGCCCACACGAATTGCATGCCTTGCTGAGGACGTCTATACCTTTGCCCACAAAACTAAATCCGCTCGATATATCTGTAATGTTTTCCGAAGCGTTATATGAATAAGATACAGCCATGCCCATCTTATTCGCGACATCATCAATGATGCTTTTCCAGCTTATCTTTTCATTATACGAAACAGATATGTAAGTATCTCTCGTCGCGATATAACCATCGACAAGCTCAATCTCAGTCTTCCTATCGCCCCCATCCATTTCAGTAGATGCGTAGCTGACAGTGCCCTCGAATATCTGTGATAGCCTCGTACCATATCCAGCCTTAAGCAATAATCTGCAATCAGGTTCATCAAGGGCTGATACATGATTGTCATTCAGATTCCATATGGTAACTGTGGCTGAGTTGTTTGATTTAGTGTCCGCCTTTTTGATGTCGAACGCTATGTGAAGAGGATATTGACCGCCGCCTATCTCAAAAGCGCCACCAGAATTACCAATCGTGCATCTATACTGTCTGTCAAAATTCTGGTTGTAATTCATAGTTGCTTCTATACCTCAGGCAGTTTGCGTGTGAGTATTATATATAACACTATATAGATAGATACGGTACGATACGATTAGTTGCGGAATGTCTGAGGAATTTCCACAGATTTTCCGCAGATATTCCGCGGAAAATCCACGGAAATTCCGCGGAATTATAAATGTACTAAAACACTGAAGTGGTTGAAATTTGTGCGATTTGTACCGATTTGCAGGAGTTTTGAAATGTTGATTTATAGTGTTTTTAGAGCATGTATTTTTAAAATTTCATAATGCATCAAAATGCGCTGTGACAGGTCACAACAAGCTGCTGCAAAAATAAAATTTTAAGGTATTCCGCGGAATTTCCGCAGATTTTCCGTGGAATTTCCGCGGAAATATTAAACGTCGCAAAACCCCACACCTGTTGATTTTACTGCGCTTTACAGGTATTTGATAGTTTGTAGCACGCGAACTTTGCATTTCCATGGAATTTCCGCAGATTTTCCGTGGAATTTCCGTGGAAATTCCGCACGCACATTTTTACCCAGTTTTTAACATTCCATGTTTACATAAATAGAATTATTTACTATAACGGAATAAATATAAGTTGAGCCTCACCATTCTTAAAATCATATCGACCTATATGGCTTTTTTTGCTATAAGCCATAAATGCCCCTAAAGGGATGTCGTATGTAAGATACGGCAGAGTGAGTGAAGTGTTCGGAACAATCTTTATGCCTTGGATTATTGGTTCAACATTCGAATTATAAAATCCAAGGGTCCAAAAATCCCCGGTATCATTATACGTGAGTCTGAGATTATAGACGATGTTATCAAATGTCATTCTTGATATGCTGTCATTCATTTCAGGAACGCTTATCACGATGTAATCAATCTTATCAGCCATGCCTTACTTCACCAAAACCTTTAATGTGTCGGTATAGACCCGCTTTGCTGTGTCGCCTATGTTGCTCCCGGAGTTGAAGTAATTATAGAGGTCACTTCCCTTTGTGGTGTCCGCGCTTTTATTTTCTGCGCTCGCCGCCCCGGCAGCCGCTTTTGTGGTGCCGGATTTCCCGTAGGTTCCGGGGTAGGTCGTGGTGGAGACAGCGGTATTCCGAATCTGTTTGAGAGTGATGGGAATCTCCATCCCCGTTCCAGAAGTCTCGTTCCGGGGAAAGCTCACGCTTTCGATGGCCATATTTGTATAGGTTCGCCTCGTTGTTGAGACTGTGCAGAGCGTCCTGTTGTAGAAGAGGGTCTTCAGCTCATCTACGACAGTTGCGGTCCTATTTTCGCCGTGCCGATACCTCCATGTCACTGGAGTATCACTCGCGATAAGAGTCATCTTCAGCTCATCCGCGCTCAGGAGTATAGCGTCAGAGACACTGAATCCAGAGTCGACGCTATATTCAGGGATTTCAGCAGTGAGAGTTAATTCTTCCTGCATCAGAGCATCGAACTCGACTCCGTTTATACTGACCGGCTGTCTTGCTATAATCATATCGTGCTCCTATCTTAAAGTGCTCACGCCTCTGCTTATCTTGTCGACTACAGTGTTTCCGGCCTCTTCAGCCTTTGACAAAAGGGCTGTTTCAGTTACGTTGAAGTTGTTAGTGACGTTGGTGTTGACCGTCTGGTTTGCCTTAGCTGCGCTCATTGCGCCTCCGAAACCGCCGGATATGGTTGATTTTGTAGGTGTGGTACCATACTTTAATGAGGTGTAGTAGTCGATTGCAGCTTTGCTGCTGCGGTCATCTGCGCCGAAATAGCCGAGCACGCGGTCCTGCGCAAGTGCGAGTTTTCGCTCGTTACTCCGCCTCCATGCCCCGCTGATTATTCCGTTATCGTTTTTTGTCCGTTCTGCGCGACGCTCCAGTTCCACAAGCTCTTTTATATCGCTTTCCATGGTGCGTCCAAGTAACCGATTGAGCAGGTCAATAGTAGTCTGAAGAGCTTTATTAAAGCCCTCGACCATGGTTTTTAACGTCCCTAAGAACGTATCTGGGGTAAGGCCAAAAATGTCGCAAGTTGTAAGGTATATTTCGCGAAGGGTCCCGAATAAATCGCTTAGTACATCTAAGAGCAATTTCAAAGCGCCCAAAGCGCCCTGCGATAACTCTGTAATATCGTCGCCTGCCGTATGAAGAAAATCAAGTCCATCATCAAAGAATTTTTGAATTCTTCCCCGTACATCATCAGCGTTGACTCCAAGTTCCTCCAACGCTTGCCCAAGAGCGGTCTTTGTCCCGTCGCCCCTCATGAAATAGATGAGGTCTTGGATAAGCAAATAGAATGAGTAGAGTAAAGTGAGGGCGACTTTTACGGGGGCTGGGATAGCCGAAAATGCTGCAAGGAACTTTTGTATGGCTCCTATTACAGCCACGGAACCAAGACGAATGGCTAAAACCATGATAGCATGGATTACATTCTCGACTCCGCCAAGTCTATCTACAAGCTCTTTTATCTTTGGAATCAGTGCTCTGCCCGCCTGAAGCGCCCTATCAGCGCCGCGTTTAATCATCCGGCTGAGCGCATCCATGAGGCCGATGCTTTCGTGAATCTCATTAAGGAAGAATCCCCAGTTGTTCCGAACGTGTTTTATCGCGTCCGAAATGGATACATCGGTCTGCTCGAATGCCTCGTTTATCGTTTCGGTCGAATTCAGGAACGCATCCTTGACGTTCTTTGCCGTCAGTGTTCCCGCCTTCATCATCTGCTTAATCTGGTCCGTGGTCTTGCCCATAGCCTGAGCAAGCAGCTTGTACATCTCAGGAGTCTGAGCAAGCAGGCGCTGCAAGGTGACCATGTTCCCGGTCTGCATCGCCCTATTCAGTGCTGACTGGACCGTAGCATCGCTGCTGGCATGTCCGTGCGCCGTCAGCCACTTCGTGACGTTGGCCGAAAAGTCAGCGCCTTCGCCTACGCCGTTGAATACATCCAACGCCGCATACTTCGAAGCCTGCTGGGCAAGCTTCGTATATTCCTGCCTGCTCTCGTTGGCCGCTTTGCGGATATGCTCAGTCGCATCGGCCATTTTTTCCGTGGTATCAAGAGCGGCCTTCAGTGCATCGTTGGCTTCACTGAACTCCTCGACTATCTTTATGATGCTTCTGATGCTCAGGCCGATACCGATGGCCCCAAGATACTTATTAAGAGTACCCTGAAGCGCTTTTGCCGTTCTCTCAGTAGCACGGAGACTATCCGTGTCCACATTGAATTTCACTACATTGACTAATTCAGCAGCAGTCATGTGGCCTCCTTAATTATCGCGCATCGAACGGGCTTCGTCAGTCTGAGCGATTTGAATATCTTGGCTCATTCGCCAGAGTGCGTATAGCTTTAAAGCTTGGTCGAGCGTATAACAGTTGTCCAGTTCGAACTTGCTTGCTATACCGTTTTCTATGAGGATATACATGCGCATCTCAAGTTCTGAGAATTGCGACGTATCTAATTTCCCGTATTTTGCAATGTCTTTTTCATGGCCTCCGAAATCTTCTCTTGCAGGTTGCCAGATTGGATTCCGAGACTCCCGAAAAAACTTCCGTAATTGAGTTTGATGACTTCAGCGCAGAGTTTGAACATGCCTGCCAAGTCACCGGCAAACAGCTCATCTGCTGCATCGTAGTCAAGCTTGAGGTTCTCTTTCGTCTCAGGGTCGTCGAATGAGATGTTCTCATCGGCTATCAGGAGTTTGGTCACAAGCGTCCTTACGGTCTTCCCGTCAAAATTCGACATGGTTTTTGCAATGTCAAGTTCTGCAATATCCGTGTCGAGCACGCTTTTCTCCTCATCGGAACCTCCGAAGAGCGCTGCTAATATCGGAAGGAAGACTTTAGTCAGGTCTCCGCTTATCTCTGCGGCATAGAATGAGCCAAAGTATCTGATATAGAATCGGATACCACTTATATTCTTTTGAACGGTCTCCAAACGTTTCATAAATTTACCTCCCCACAGGCATTAAAAATAAAAAGGCGGAACTTACCGCTCCGCCTTTTAAGATAAACTACTCTTCAAGTTTTCCGTCGCCGGTCCCTATGGCCCAGCTTCTCGACGTAGCTTCACGTCCGAACTGACGGTCAGCCTGCTTCATCACCCAAGCATCGCTTGCGCTGAAAATCAGGCCGCCTCTCATATCCTTTATAAGAACCGGGAACATACCGCTGCCATCGTTGCGGTCCTTGTCAGCCATCCTCTGAAGATAGCCGTTCGTAGGCGAAGTCTGAAGCAGGGTGATGTTGATGGTGTGAGTATTATCGGGGCTTATGCTCCTTACGACCTCTCCATCGCATCCAGACGATGAGGTTATGCCATCAGAATTCTGAGTTATGGTCACGAACGAATCTTCACCCGTTCCCGTAACAAGATGGCGACCAAGTGTTATGTAGACCTCTTTAGAGTTGTAAGTCTTAACCATATTTTACCATCCTTTCTTACAGGGCTTCGTAGGTGAGAGTGCCTTTAAGGTGCGCTTCGTGAATCGCTCCAGCAAGGCGAGCGTCGAATTTGCAATTCCTCAGGATTCTGGACTGCTTCTGCACGCTTGTTATATCGGACGAAAGAGGGACGCTTGTAGTGAATCCGCGATTAACGTTTCCATCAGCGTCGAATTCGTCCTCAGCGATTCCGCCTCTTGCCTGTCCGTCAGTCAGAGACGCTATCATCAGGTTCTGGACCTGAGATATGCCGCTGTCCGTAAACGGTATCTTCGGGTTTGATATAAACAGGTTAACGACCCTGACCTGCATATCGTTTTTAAGCCAATCGCGGAATCTGATAACATCAGCCCACTCGTTACCGACTACCTGCCCATTCATCGTCACGACCTTACCGCCCATGGAGATGATATAGTTGCCGTGTGCTGCGGCTACCTGATTCATCTCAGCAGTGCTGAAGGTGCTGGGCTCGATAAGCGATACCTGCTTGAATGCAGCGGTCTCGCTGCCGCTGTCATAGGACAGCCACTTAACAGTCATCGCGACGTTAGCAAAGTTATTGTACTTCGGAAGGTCCGCGTCGGCCTCAGCAGAAGTGCGTCTGCCAGTAACGAACATGGTCCTCATAAGCGTCGTGCTTACTGCGGGTGTTCCGCCAGTGAAGAACGCAAGGTCTGTGTAGCAGAACATCTTGTCGTAGCCTTCAATCTTAGCAGCAATATCAGCATACTTCGCTATGTTCGTAGTATCTCCGACCATGACTGCGGGGCAGCATACGTACCATCCGGGATATGTTACCGCTATATCGACTGCATCCTCTATGGTCTTTCCAGAACCTTCGGGGACGGGCGCGATATAAATCTTGGACGGGCGGGGGTTCTGCGCAAAAGCAGTCTGGGCAGCAAGCCCTACAGGGTCCGGGGATTCGCCACTGACCTTCCATCCAGCCTCGATTACTTCATCGAGAGAGCTGTAGCCCGCAAACTCTGCCGGATATACAGGGTCATTGTTACCGTCCAGATTCGGGGATGCAGGAAGCGCTCCTACCAGCACGACGTTGTCAAAATTAGCTTCGTCTGAAACAGGCGTAGAGAGGTCGATGCTAACGGTGGCAACTTGGTCAAAGTATTTACTCATTCATTTTCCTCCGTTATTATTGCGTCAATAAAGTAACCCACAGTCTCATCAGCAAGCTCTTGGTTTCCACCGCCGCTTGTCGTAACAGCAAACTGGGGGTCGATGTACATACTTCCGTCTTGGGAAGTCTTCAGGCTGGATTCGAGCAATACGCCCGCTGCTCCAACCGAATATTGCGTAAAGTAAAACGATAGGTTTACCCTTGCGCGATACTCATAGTTCGAATCATTCACCAGCCCGGTCATGTCCATAACGTCGCCCTCGACCGAGATTGCTACGTCATTTCGCTGGCTCCATGCTATGGCATGGTGTGAATCCAAAAAGTCGACGAAAGACAATGCGTCGTCCATCGCCGAGTTTTCGTAAGTGGTATATTCCTGTTCGTCTACAGTTTCTTTTGTTTCTTTGCCATGCGTGAAGATATCCACTGTTATGGCCATCTTCTGCTGGAAAGCGCCTACTGGCTCACCGTTTACATACACTTCATTCAGGCTCTTTTGCCGGGTGACGTTTCCATATGTAATGGATATGAGCGGCAATTCAAATTTTGCCGCTCTACTCTGTCTACTGGTGGCAACAGCGCCGTGCGCAAAATACCATTTCGCAAGAGAGGTGAACAGGTGTTTTGCATCGTCTGCTCGCATGTCTTTCCTCCCTTAGCTCCATGGCTTATTAGTGTTGGGGTCCTTTGTCGGCGGGTTTAATACGTCGGCGGAATATGAGGCGTCTTTCGGCACCTCTACCAACGTATAGTTGGTGTGGTTTAGCATGGTATGGTCCCACATCTGGGCTGCCGTGCACTCGTACCACGAACCGTGATACCAGAGCAAGTCGCCCTTTTGTCCGATGCTCTCATCGGCGGGTATCAGCTCGTCAGTGCCGTACGCCGAAAGATGTTTGAATTGTCTCTCACCTTCCGGCAACGCCTGCAACTGGTCTGAGCCCATCGGAGTCACATCAAGACTTACGACCTTATCAGAGCTGCCATTTGCGTAGTAGCCGTTTGAAAGTAAGACCTGAGGGGTAAACCTGCGTCTCCAATATTTTTTATTGAAAATGGTTATATTCACTCTGTGCCTGCCTTACGTACTACATACTGGACTGACTGCCGCATGTGGCCGGAATCAATCAACGGTTGACTTGAGCCTTTTTTCTTAATCGTAGACGGCGCGTTGGGGGTCCAATTGCCATTAACGATTTCCTCTTGGATAAGGCCTTTCATATATACTCCCACGCGATTCGTCGCAGTCCGGACATCCAGTGCGCCAAGAGCGACGCCGTTTACGGTCGACGCAACGAATTGTTGAATCTCAGTTTGATGGTTGTCAAAACTGCTCTTCATAAACGGTCTCGCGGGAATGGTGGACGTGCCGAACTCGTTGAACATCGCCACCTCCAAGGTATCAGCGCCGGAATCATCCGGCTCGCCCTTGGCATTGTGATGACATCCTTTATAATAGCTTTGGCCCTCCTGAAAGCCTGTAGCGACCTCCAGCTCCAAAAGCTCGTTTAATCTCTTGAGGTAGGCCTGTCCTTCGTATGTCAGTTTATACCCTTTCCCAAAATTGAATGTAACTTTCGTCATTATCTGACTCCCCACTGCAATGTATGGGAATGACACACATGCGCCTCAAACTAAGGTACTGAAGCCCGTAAGCGGTCAGGCCAAGTTCTGCATCGTTAGCAAGGTTAGAGCTCTGACCAGCGCCAAAACTGATACTGCTCCCGCCCTCCGATACGCTTCCAATGCCAAAACCTACACCGACCTTGCCGATATCTCCAAGCGGATTCTCACCAAGCCCTGCCATCTTCCACTTGTGCATGATAAGATAAGCTAAAGCATGGGAATACAGATTTCCGAACTGCTTTTTGCTCACGAACGGCTTCATCAAGCAAACCCATTCGTCCAGCTCGTCTTCAGACATGTCGTCAAATTCCGTTCCCTGTAATTCGATTATCTTTTTAACTTTGCAAGTTTCACTACAGCAGCTCACGGTGATTCTCCTTTTACTTACTGGTGCTCCTCTGGCCTCTCTTACGCTTCGGAGCGGGAACGGATTCTTCCTCTACCACTTCAGGCTCAGGTTCGGTAGTAACTTCTACCTCCTCTACCACTTCAGGCTCAGGTTCGGTAGTAACTTCTACCTCCTCTACCACTTCAGGTTCGAGTTCGGGTTCCTCCTCCTCAGCCTTTACGGTTTTCTTCGGAGCGCTCTTGATAATCTGCAAAAATCCCTTGCCGACTAATGCGCGGACGGAAGGAAGATTTGCAGTTGCTTCGTCGATTTCCATTGTCATTCCCGGCATCAGGACCGTGGAACCGACGCTAACAATCTTGTTCTTTTCAGCAATATTTACGAGTTTCATAATTTACCTCCATTTGAATCATCTTTAACAGCCCTTAGCTCTTGTTAGCCCTCGACTATCTTAAGCGTGTAGGTCGTCTCTTTGTATCCATCAGCCCTAAGCTTAAAGTTGCCCTTGGACTTCTGAGTATCATCTCCGGCCAGCACAAGGTCCGCTGCGACCCAGCGAACGAAATAGCCTGCGCTAAGGCCGCAAGTAGTAGCTTCGGATACATCCTCAGCCGTAAGCTTCGTGCCATTATAGTACAGCCCAGTTATCGGACTTATACCAGCGCCAACGCCGATTCCGAGCCACTTGTGAACTCCCCAGCCACTACCGCCATCAAAGTTCTTAAGGTCTGCGACCTTAGTACCCGCAGCGAGCGTAATAGTTATTGTTCCGTCGCTCTCAGCCACGCTTGCAATCTTGTTGGTGTTATACTGACGGTCTGCATGACCGGCAACACTATCAGTAACAGATGCAAACGCCATGGTGAATTCATCAGGGACCATTACGCCAGCGTCCTTCAGTTTGATAATCAGACTATTAAGGTCGTCTGCTGCGCCGGAACCCGTGGTGGCGACGGACGGGGCCTGATTGGCCACAGCGCCATCGGTTATGGGTTTACTTGTTGCAAGCGAATCTGCAATCCTGCCCAGAGAATGTCTTAAGACGTCGCCGCCTGCGTACGGGGGATTCTCCTCACCGCAAAGCGCATCAGCGATATCTGCGACATACTTTATGAGAAGGTCGCGAGAATGGGATTCATTAAATGCTGCGCCCATCTTTATAAACTTCCTTTCCAAAAAGAAGACCGTCTCCAGTTTCCCGGAGACGGTCCAAGGTGGCTATCAGATTAGCAAACGCCTACTGCGATGAGGCAGGAGAGCGGATAGTAAACGATGACACCGGCGGTTCTTGCTTCACAAGGAATCACGGTCTCAAGGTTTCTTGTCTGGAGCGGATACTGATAGAAAGGCATCGGGTCCTCAAGAGTGAGCTTGCGAGCATCATTCTTGAAAAGGAACGCTACGCCTACGCCAGCATCCGGAGCAACTCCCGGAGCGCCCTCAGCGTACGGGTTGGTCTCAGGACTGTCAGCGTCGAGCTCGGCAGCGTTTACGATATCCTTGATATACGGAGAATGCTCAAGGAGGAATCCGAGTACGGTCTGAGCGGTATCGGGGATTCTCTTGGTGCTGATGTGCATGTAGACGTCAGCCGGTACGGCGAGAGTATCAGGTCTCTCTACGTTCTTGGTGACCTTAGCGACCTGCTTGGCCATTCCGTTTACGTCATCGAGAATCTCATCTGCGGTCTTCTCGGTCCACTTGGTAGCGCCAGAGGTGGCACCAGCCTGAATGGTGTAGAACGGAATGTTCTGTCCATCAGACAGAACGCCAAGCAGCTTAGCATCTGCATCGCCAGCCCATGCAATCTGGTTAATCTTGTTGTCGATGGCATAGCGAGCTGCCTCTCCCTTGCGAGCATCGAGAGACTTGTTGGCAAGTCTGGAAGCTCTCATTTCCTGAGTGGAGTAGCCATAGCTTGCGCCGATGGACTTGATGGTTGCATAAGACGGCTTGCCGCTTACGTCAGCTCTGGGCAGGTCAGTGCTGTAGTTGTCGATTATATCGGCAAGGCCCTGTCTGTCATAGGTGTAGTAGGTAATGGTCTCTGCACCGGCATCTACTTCAGAGCTGATGGGGAAAAGATTCAGGGCTGTAAGCTCAGGATACTCGACGTCGTAAGATTCGCTCTTTACGTGGTCGAGCTCTCTTGCGAAAAATACGGAAGCCTCTTCCGCGCTATCGAAACGGGTTCCTTCGGAAGCCATGATAGCAGCAGGGATTGCAGAGTTGAGCAGAGTCTTAGCTTCCGCCTTGTCATATTTCTGGTTCTTGTCCTTTTCGGTCTTCATGTTAGATAAAACCCTCCTTCTGATTAGTTGCTGGCAACATACGGAGCGTTGGCAATCTCTACGATTGCTACGCCATTATCAACTGCACTCTGGAAAGTAGCGTTGATGGGCATGTTGTCGGTGGAAACATTGGTCAGATATCCCTTCTCGTCGCCGGATACGAGAACGTAAACCTGCTCGCCATAAGCTACGGATACGCCAGTCTTTACTCTTCCGTAGATTCTGCCGTATCTCATTACGCCAAGAGCCTGACCCTTGCGGATGTAGGTCTCGCCTTCAAGGCCGTGCTCATTGGTACGTCTGTTGGTGGTGATGCCTTCGAAGTGGCCGCTGGTGCTGGTGGGCAGCTTGATATCAGAACCAGCCTTGGTTCCAGATACGACAGCTACGCCTGCCTGCATAACGCCGGTGTTCTCTTCAACGATGAAGGCATTTACTTCATACGGGGCAAGGTCAACGATTCCGCCAGCCGCGCCCATTACGGGATTGAACTTGTAGGTGGTCTGTGCACTCATGTTACTTTTCCTCCTTGTTCTTTCTCTGCTGACGGTCAATCATTCTCTGACGCGCTTCAGTTGCAGAGGGTATGTCATTGGATTTAACGGTTGCAGCGTCGCAATTGAACATCTGCTTAAGTTGATAGTTTGTATCCTTAACGGACTTTGCCTCTATCTCTGCAACGGCCATATCAAAGGCCACGTTTACAAAGGTATCGGACTTTCCGTCAAGTCTCATGTTGGGTCTGACTGCGCTGATGATTGCCTTTTTAGCAGTCTTTATCTTGAGGTTCTCAAGACCCTCAATGCCAAGGCCGCGACCGAGCATTCCGAGATTTACCTTAGTGCGGACTATCTCATCTACAGAATCGGTATTGACGCGAAGCTCTTCCTCTTCGTCGTCCTCTTCCTCCTCATCCTCGTCCTCGTTGACTTCCTCTACAGGCTCTTCAACGACTTCCTCTTCAACGATTTCGTCGTCCTCATCCTCGTTGACTTCCTCTTCTACAAGGACGTCTTCGGAATCGCAGTTCTTACCGTCACATTTGGGCTCCGCCTCGAACGGTACGTCACCCTTTTCAGCGTCGGGGATGTCTTCGTCAGCAGAATCTTCCTTAGATTCCTTGAAGTCTCTCTGAGCGAGAAGGGTATCGATGATATCGAACAGTTTCTGAATATCTTCGTCCTGATGGGCGATGGTAACCATAGCGTCGTCGACATCCTTAGGGTCTCCGTCCTCATCTCTACGGTCGCGGTTCTCTTTGAGAACAGCTACCTGTTCCTCGACGGTCTCAGGCTCCTCCACAGGTTCGGTGACTTCCTCTTCATCGTCTTCGTCTTCCTCGACGACAAGGGGCTCTTCCTCTACCTCGGCAGGGGTCTCTTCTGCTACGGCAGGGGTCTCTTCAGCCGGAACTTCCGCCGCGACCTCTTTTTCCTCGACCGCAACAGACTCGACAGCCTTTTCAGGCTTGTCTTCGTCAGCCTGTACTTCGGAAGCTCTCTTTGCCTTGTACTCCTTAATGGCCTTTTCAAGCTCTTCAGGAGAGAGAATTCCGTCAGCACGACTGGTCTTCTTGGGATTTTTCTTCATTACTTTTCCTCCTATAAGAGTTTTTGCGTCTCGGCTGTCAATATTCAGTCGAGCCTGCTCACCAGCTCTGGCTTCCCGCACCAAAGCCAAATGGTTAATGCGGATGTTCTTCTGAACAGCATCGTACCGTTCGCCATTCCAGACACCGGGCGTCTCATCCAAGTCAAGGCTGTATCCAAGGGATAGCTCCTTGAAGCCACAACTCTTCATATCGTCCGTGTCGTGGATTACGATATCGGCACGAACGTCATTGCCGGACTGGTAACCCTTACTGATAATCGTTCCGATTGAATTCTCACTGACATTATTCTTGTCGATGAGTCCCGCATCGTGACTGATTACCACAGGCTTGCCAAGGTAACTCGCCAAGCTTTCAGGGTCAAAAACATCCTCAGGAAGTCGAAGCTCCCTTCTTTTCGAACCATCGTAGTTCGTATACTCAAAGATTCCCGTAGAGGTAAGTATCGGGCTATCTCTCAGGAATCCTTCAGCCGTGTAATATGTAGCACCAAACGGCATCGCATCGAGCCGCGTGACTCTTGTTAACGTGGGGGCAGACATTTTATTCCTCGGCCTCCTCTTCGACCGGCAGCTCGTGTTCTACGTCGGGCTTCTTCACCTCAGTGAGCTCGCCCGCAAAAAACGCCGATTCATCTTCTCGTGTCTCTGTCAACACCTCAGTGACCTTAAGCAGCAGGCGCTGAGTGCGACCAAGCGCATTCATCAGCATCTCTTTGGTCAGCCCATAGGCATCGGTAGTCTCCTTGCCTTGGTCCTGAAGCTCTTCAAGATTGTTGTTGAACATGCACATGTCGTTTGCAGCATTACTCAGATACTGAAGCAGATAATCTGTTTCGGTCATCTTGCCGTCGTACATGCCGTCCATGTTGACGCTCTTTTTCATGGCCATCGTCAACCTCCTTCCAAAACAAAAAGGCAGGGACTAATAGTCCTTGCCAAACCTATTCGTATTCATAGTCTGTTCCCATCGGTAGTAGATGTCCCGCCATACTACCTCAGGCTCGCAATTATATTTTTTACGGCATGCTCTGCCGTTCGGTCTCTTACATATACATATAGGCCTGTTGCCATCCCCATATCGAATGTAGGCCTTTATCATGTCGAATTTTTTCACGCCATGGCACCAAATAAAAAAGCGCCCGTAGGCGCTCTTTTATCAATCACATTCAGTTCTCCTTATCAATCTAAATACGAATACTTAACGTCGTAGGCTATCGGAACGCCGGGGTTTTCAGCCCTCTGGTCCTTCAGCCATTTAAGGTCTCTTTCATATCCCGCTTTGTGCTCCTCGTCCAGTTCGAAGCCGCACTCCTCAACTGAAAGCTCAGCATTCAGCGCTCGCGTCATGTCAAATACATCACGAGCCGAACCAGTGTACTTTCTTTTTTCTACACTCATATCACATCACCTCAATTCTTTACGACACCATTTACCACCTTTGCTCCAGACTTTCCTTTATTCAAGTACCTCTGGAGCTTATCTTCCTGCCCTTTTACGGCGGTCAAATCGCCACCCTTTGAACAGGTTGCGATAAGTATCCGTGGAGAGCCTTGCGGAACATTGTTATCATACAGCTCGAAGCTATCATAAAGATTTGCGACCTGTATGGAAATATCTGATACAGCGCTGTGTATATCGCGAACATAATTTTCGTAGACAAGTCTCGGGGGAATTTCACTCTCTCCAGCGTTGTACTTGGCTAAAGCGTTCTCATATCTCTGCTGGTTCCTCTTTACAGCTTCATCCGTGTCGACTGTGACGTATTGTCCCGTGATTTTGTATCCAGCATCACGTGCCGTCTGGAGCTTCTTCATGACGCTCTTTACAGAACCATCTCCAGTTCCATCATACACCACATTCAGGTTGTTGTCAGCAGCAAACTGATATGCTCTCTTTGCCAGCGCGGAGGACTCTTCGTGATAGAACCCGGCGGCCTCATCGGTCTCGATAGCCATATCCTTGAATCCCGGAAGCATAGCCTTGAATTCGTCGGGGTCTATCTTGACAGTGGTATCTTTTCCAAATTGAGAATTTGCGCCCTTACTGATGAAGGACTTGCCAGACGCCGGACCGCCGCCAGCCATTATCATAGTGGCTTGTCCGTCGAACGGGACCTTTTCAGCAAAGAACTTTTTGATTATCTCATCGTGGACCGCCTGACGCTCAGGGCTCAGATTGCCGTCCTTATCGATGTATTTTGTGAGAGAGTTAGGCTTGATACTGCCGTCTTTATTGTGCTCAATCGTGCCCTTTACGTCGATGGTCTTAGCAGTTTCGGTCTTAGGGATAAGGTTGCCGTTCTTGCCGGTCTTGACATAGCCGACCGCCTTTGATGTCTCAGGACTGCCCTTAGCCTCCTGCGGCTTTTCGTTTGCGGCGCTCTTTTTCGCTTTTGAACTTTCGGACGCTGTTTTAAGACCCTTTGAGGCAGGCACAGAGCTTTTTGTTGTCGGCTTGGAGGCCTTGGCCACAGGAGCTTTGTTTTGAGGGGGTTCGCTCCCGCTCTGAGTCTTTGCCTCTTTGGGGGTCTTTGCAGAAGTATCTTTCGAGCCACCACCGTTCTTGCCTTTCAGCTCGTTGAACTTTTCGATGGCTTCGGGAAGCTCCATGTCCTGAGTGTCGATTCCCTCATCCTTGAGCGTGGCATATACCATGCCAGCAAAGTTATCGACTCTGAACGCCCTGCTCATGATTCTTTCATATCGCCGCTGCTTATAGTCCGCTACGGCCTTTTTCGCATCGAGCCGGATTTGTCTACGTTTTCTGTATTCTTCGACAGCCTTATCCATTCAGGTCATTCCTCCCATATACATTATAGCATATTATCTTAATTTGTAAAGCGTTTTAGTTGCCTTTTATCGTTTTTATTCCTCGAATACGGGCTGTATCGGAATATCGAACGTGTTGATATTAAATACTGGTATCGCGCAGCATCTACAGCAGTGTGATTCTCCGGGGTTGTAATACTTCCCGGTGTATACCCGGCCTCTGCTCTTGGTGTCGTACCACTCTTCCGGCGGGTCATCCCATCGGTATATATGGCCATTGAACTCTCTGTGGCAGTCTCTGACGCGCTCATCATGCGAATCCGACCATTTATACTCGCTCACACCGGCGTCTTCCTGTTGCCGCCTTGTGATATCGGCATTCAGGGTCCCTACTTGGTCCCTTACCAGCAGCGTGGCTTTACGCTTTGACATGTCGTAGTCCTTCTGGACCTCTTTTGCCATGTCTCTTATGGTCAAGCCCTCTTCGTAGCCTTCGAGAATCGTTTCCTGTATATCGTCCAAGGCGTCCTTGGGTATCGACTGTATCTTAGCCGCGTTTTCGTCTACCCACTGCTTCAACATGTCTTGGTAGAACGCATCGCTGTAATAGTCCTCCAAGATATTGACGCCGAACGTGCGCTTAATCATCTGCTGCCATTCGCGCTTGGCCCGGTCCTTGGTCATCTTGGATATGCGGGTCAGCTCTTCTTCAAGTTCGAAATTCGAATAGCGCTTCTCCATCCGTTGCAGAATCCTGTAGAACGCGCTGCGGACCGCGCTTCTGAAGTCTGACGCGTCGTCCATGCGCATATCAGCTCGCTCGCCCTTGTAGGCTGCAAGGATTGTCGGAAGCTCTTTTTTTAGCTCCTCATTCAGGACTCTCATATACGCATTAGTAATCATGCGCATCTGCCGCTCGGATGACATCGGGTATCGTGGCATCTTCTTGCTCGCGACCTGTTCCTGACCCTTAAAATCGTCCTGTACGACCCTTTTTACGGTCTCCCGGTATATTTGATTATTCATATGTAAATCATCTCCCAGTGAGCCGTTTTCACAGGCATAACAAAAGCCGAAGGGGGTGAAGTCCCCTCGGCTTTCTTATACCTGTGGTGGTGATATTCAAAAAGAGGAATCTATGGGCTTAGTTATCAATAGCTCTGATACTCTCGATTTGACTCTCATCGATTATGGCTCCGCCCTTTTCTGTCATCAGGCAGATTGAGGCCTTGCCATCCTCGTTGTCGCATCTGTCTTCAAAGACATCTACGAATCCTTTTATAATGCTGTTATCCTTCAGCTTGACTTCAGCCGTCCGCTGCTCGCATTCAGCCATCGCGTCTAACAGTTTCTCATCATCCATACTAATACCTCGCCGGGGCCGCGGGCACTATGTGAGCACCTTTTTCTCCATAGTGGATGGTGCATCTCGTAGTCTCGCTCTCTTTCCCCGCTCTGCTTACGTGTACGCCAATCACCTTCCCGACATCGATGGTCTCTTTGAACTGGACTCCGTTTCCGTAAGCTGCGCCCCGGCCAGCGTATTTTTCGATTATCTCTCTAACCTCCTCAGGGGTTATCGTGATATATCCGACGTTTCTGGTCTTGGATGCAGCCTCGTATTCGGGCGTCCCCTTTATATGCCTGTTCTGTCGAGACATCCGCAGTTTTGTGCTTATCTTTCCGCTCTTAAGCGCTTCACGCAGTTCGGAAGAATTTATTTTAACTACGGGGCCGGGATTAGTGCTCTTTTGTGATTGAATCGTATCACGTTCGCCCTTGTTTGTCAAGTGTTTGGGTGCATTTTCTTCAGTATTAGCACTGCCTGAGCTGTCGTTCGGAGCCGAACCTCCGATTTCACCGGGTCTCCCTCCGTGTCCGAAGTTGCCGGAGCCGGGGCCACCATCCAAGCGGCTGTCTATACCTTCGCCAAGGCGCTGCTCTACGGCCTCAGGTTGTCCTTCCACAAGATTATCGTCGCTATCAGCAGAAGTACGATTACCATCTTCTGCAATCCATCCATCAGGCTCATCTCCATCCGTATTAAAGGGGTTGTTATCGGCGGCCCCTATCTTATAGAATGTCATGCCAGCAGCCTGAGCGAACGGAGAGAACAGTTTGTCCTGATTTTCCATCAACCACTGCGGGTCAACAAAACGTGGGCTGCCCATCTCGCCATCTTTGGCCGTGATTTCGCCTTCGTAATCGGTGCACAGGAACTGATATGACTTACCGCGCTCGTTCTTCAGGGAGCCGATGTACATTAGGTCTGTGGGGATGATTCCGAACTCTTCGTCAGACTCTCTTATAGCAGCCTGAAGCGGCGTTTCTCCAACGTGTATATGTCCGCCGGGACCACAAAGCGTTCCGGGCTGATTACCTTGGAGCCTTTCGCCCAGAAGTATCTTCCCGTCCTTTATCACTAAGATTCCGACGCCGAAATTTTCAGCATCGACCGGGGACTCCGTATCAGGGTCCTCATCGAACTCCATACTGTAGTCCAAGGACTCGTTTACGCGTATCGCGGTCTCGTGATTCACCACATCTTCATAGGCCTGCTCGACATCCGCCTCAGAATCTTCGTTGGTCTCAGGTTCTTCCTCCGCGGCCATGGATTCGTTGACGCGTTTCGCGGTCTCCATATTGACGATATCCTCGTAGCTCGCATCTACATCAGAATCGGCAGCCTGAGCCTGCCCTTGCCCTATAGCGGGGTTTTCTGCGGGCTGTTGGGGATTTATACCACCCGGCGCGTTTCCGGGCGGCATTTGTCCGTTTCCGGGCTGCTGCGCATTCATCATGTCATTCATGATATCTTCAGACATCAGCTCATCTTCGGGTATATCGTCGAGCATCGTTTCGACATCGAACTCATCAGAATCGGCAAGGTTCTTCCTGACTTCCTCAGGCGTTACTACGTCATTCTGGATATAAGTCATCGCAGTCGCCGCTCTGGTCTGAGCCGTCTGGGCCTTCTTGAGGTCAAGGTCAGCCTTTTCGGCTTCGCTCTGCGTCCACAGCGGGTTAAACTCTATCTCGAAGCTGGGGAATTCCTTGAGCTTGCCGCTATTTATTCCAGCCGCAAAGATGATAGATGTAAGATATCTGAGATTGCCTTTGAGCATCCTCTTTTGGATGCGCTCTACGAAGCTGTACCAACTCTCATTATCTGACTCGCCCGTGGAATTCATACCGGCGGGACTGCGCCCGAACAGTATGGTCTGCGGTATGTTCGTAAGCGCCGAAACGAAGTTGCAGGTGCAGTCGATTACATCAGACACTCCAGTAAAGGTGAATTGTCTGAAGTCGTACTCTTCGCCCTCGGCATCTATCGTAATGCTGTTTAAAAGGCCCCTCGCCATGTCGATGGTCCGAAGCCTTTTAAGGACTCTTTCCTCTCCCTGTTCTGTCGCAAGCTCCTCGGAAAGGTTCTTCATCTTATAGACTGCCTGCACCGACCTATCGAGCAATTTGTTCGCGCTTCCGTGCGCGGTCTCGGCGTCGCGTATGGCTCTATGGAGCCTTATGTATTCAGGCAGGCCCCAAATCTGATATACGCTGTTCGATGTATTCTCAGGCAGTGTTCCGTTAAGGAACGGCAATGTCCTGCTCTCGTGCACGGCAAAATATCCGTACTTGCTCGTCACGTAATAATACTCAGGACTGCCAATGACCTTCCGTCTGGCCCTGTACGGGTCCTTGTGCTGATACCTAAACATGCTTTGGTAATCAGGCTGGACTATCGCACGCTCAAAAACGCGGATGCCATCGACGGATTTTATGTGCTTCCAATCGAGAGGTTCGTCTATGCCCCTTCCGTCGTCGATAAGCATTACGCCTATCGAACCGCCGAAAAGTCTTGCCCAGCGCATGCCTATGGTCATGGACTCTTCCAAGTCAAGGTCTTCACATATCTTCTGGTAGTAATCAATGATTTCGGCATCGGCCAAATCGCCAAGCGTGAACCCGTGCTTCATTGCCTCTTCCGCCGGGACATCTATTATCTTTGCGAACAGTCCATTTCCTTCATAGAATCTGGTCAGCGTGTCGTCGGAAACATCTGCTTCCGGCATGAAAAAGTAGTGTTCGTTGGCATCGCTGTAGGTCCCGTACTTGGTGACGAAGTTAACGAAACCATCATTACGGTAATCACTAACGCCGGTCTGCTGCCGGATGATGCTGTCATATCGAGCCTGAAGCTCTGGTGTAATTAAAGGTTCGCCCATATCGTCTCCAATAAAAAAGCTCCGGGCTCTCGCTCGAAGCTCGTTTCCGCCATTTGAATATGTCCTACCAGAGGCAGTCCATGATTATATCTTTGCCCTTCAACTTAGATAGCCAATCATCTTCGCCGTCGAGTCCGTATATTATACCGGCAAGGCCGCCTGTCACAGCTGCCACCGTGTCAGTATCGTAGCCAAGGTTTACTGCGTCGAGCACCGTCTGCTTGAAACTGCGCTCATCTTTGTCCCGGTGAACTATCGCCCACAGTGCAGCTTCCAAAGTCGATACGACATATCCACTTGACGATATGACGTCCTCGCTTAGGGTGTTAATCATGCTCAGCCTGTTGAACGGATACTCGTAAACGAGCGTTGGGATTATAGCATCTATATCCTCGCCCTCCAGCAGCTTCCTTGCAATATGTACATATATCACACAGGCCTCTGTTGAAAAGAAGTGCCCGTGAGTAATAGCCGACACCGCTCTTATCTCATCGTCTGAACAATCGGTGAACGCCAGCGGCAGTATCCGCATCAGTGAGCCGTTCCCGTTATCTCGGACATCGACTCCGGGCTCGCCGGATGCCAAAGCATTCATCGTCGTGCAGCCGATATCGAACACTCTGCCTCCGGGGGTAAATTTGCCCTCAGTGAACCACTCCATGAAGTTTTGGCGCATATCATCGACATCGATTGTGCCGTTGTGGCCCTTGATGCTCTTTGCTGTCGCTATGGTCATCGAAGTATCATCGGACCATGTTCCGAGCTGCTGGTGATGGGTACCGAATCCTACCATATCCCAGCACTTGAAAGCGCCCCGCATGTAGAATTCATACGGGACTCCAAGGGCATCGCCTATGGCAAGCCCCAATATAGCGTCGCTAAGTTTCTTATTCCCTGTCATTCGCTCTCTTCGTCTGTATCTTTGCAGTACAGAAGGCACTCCATGTATTCAGGGTCATCCTCATCCAAGCTGAATTCGAGCGGCTTGAACGGGGTCCTTTCACCGTCGAACTGCCTACAGAACTGCTTCTGGAATCCCAGCCAGTCCAAAGCCGTACCACGGTCTGCCCTGTGTACGCAATCGATACATTGTCTGAATTTGATTATCTTACTGTTATCCGTAAGAACTTCGTCGCCGTATCTGTCGACTATCGATTTATTCTCAGACATTTATCACACCTCCAAAAGTGAGTATACCACATTTGCCATGCTTTGTAAAGCGTTTTGGTATATATTCTTCACGATGCTACACCTTCGTGAGGTCCTTCGGGTTGTCTCCGATAACTACAAGGTCAAAGTATATCTTAGAACCGACGTACGCTTTAGCTACGCGGAACTTGGTGCCCTGCTGAAGAAGAGTTTCGCACTCATCGCTGATATCAGACTGTCCCGTGCTTCCGCCCCAGCCCACGGACTTAGCGCCAGAGCCGTACTGAGAGAACGGCTCCGTATACAGCATCTTTGTGCCCTTCGGCGCGAATATGTTAAGAATGACATCCTTAAACGCAAACCCGCTGCCCTTGGCTGTTGCACAGCTGCAAAATCCCAGCTCCGTGGGGGTAGTGCCGACGAGCGACTGCAAGTCTTCGGTAGTAGCATTCTGAAGAAAGCTCTGCGACACGCCCAAGAGTTTGCTCGCGCCCTTGGTACCTACGCCTCTTTGGAGCCACATATCTTCCGGACACTCGGACCGGCTTATCATGTTGGTAAGATTGATAATATCTTTCTTTGTCTGGCCGTCGTCGTACTTGCCGATATGGTCGAAGTCGATATTGTCTACACCCTTGTACTCGCTCGTGCCGTATTCGATGCCTCTTAATGGTTCGTTGAACGGGCTGAAGTTGCCGGTGTATCTGTGCGCGGCCTTGCGCTCATCCATGGAGGCATTCGTCCAGACATCTACACATCCGCTTATCAGGGTATCGTAAGCCTCCTGCTTGGTCTTCCAAGGCGTATCTTTCATACGCTTCTCGGCCATGCCCAGAGTCTGAGCGCCCCACTTAGAAGCCTTAGCCTGAGTCTTTGCCAGCTCTTTACTCAGCTGCTGGTACTGCTTGCCCTTCTCTTCAAAATCGTCAAGCTGCTTCAGTTTTTCCTGAGCTCGTGCGACCTTGTCTGCATCCGAATCGGGGTCATGCAGATTCATCTCATAATAGGCACGTTTCTTCTCTATGCTATCTTTGTACTCTTCGTACTCGGACGGCCTTACGGTCTTATCCTTCCAAATTCCAGAATACTCGCTCTCATCGAGCTTGAGCATCTCCTCGACCTTGGATTTGACCTTAGAATCCCATTCACCCTTTTTCTTACTGATGTATGCTGCCTTTGCCTCTTTGCCCTTTTCCGCGGTCTGCTCGTTAAAGTAGTCCGGGGTGTGCTTTAAGGTCTCAAGCTCCGCCTGCTTTTTGACAAGCATCTTTTTGTCGTGAGCGTAGTTCTCGGCCTTTTCGATTAAAGGTGTAAGCGTGGCGATTTTTTCTTCGTTATCCTTCGCCCGCTCTCTGTACGTCTTAGCAATGCCGGTCCAGTCGGCTATATTCTTGTCGTAATCAGCCCGCATCTCCTCATCGCTATAGCCCCAAAGGTTCTTGTACATTTCATGGTTTTTGTACCACTCCTCATAGCTTGTCTGTGAAGCCTTTTCCCAGTAGTCAGCCTCGGAGGTGTAGTATTCTAAGTTGTTCTTCGCGTTCTTTAAATCTTTGCGATACTCCTTAAGGTGCCCAGCGTAATAGATGAGCTGCTGTGTATCATAGTCGTCTTCGCTTCCATAGCTGTCGACCTTTTCCTGATACTTGATTATGGATTTGCTTAAAGACTTTATCTTCTTACTCTTGGCCTTGCTGTTATCCTTGAGCTGCTTCAAAGCCTCATCATGGCCAAAGCCGGTCTTATCCTTCAGTGCATTCCAAGCATCTGTCGGAGACATTCCTGTAGTATCTATGCCAGCGTTGTTGCAAAGGCCATACGGCAGGCGATACATAGCGCCGCCGCCAGTCTCATCATCGTCTGCATCCATTCTGGACGCCAGCCTCTGATATCTCCTCATCCTGAATTCAAAAACTGCCTTGTCCATGTTTCTATCCTACTTCTGCTCTACGAGCTTTGCGCCGTTCTTGATAAACGATAGAACGTTCGAGCTATTGAGCACTACTGGCCCATATTTTGAGTTTACCCATTTAAGAGCCATGTGGTTCGAGGATTTGTTTGAGTGCACTATCTCAAAAAGAGAATCCCCGGCACTTCCGAATCCGCCTGAAGCGGAATAGACATTTCCAACCTTGGCGTCCTTTATGAACCTCTTGATTGTTTCTCTCTTCTTTTTTAGGTCTTCGGGGCTTGCGTACTTAGAGCCCATATATGCCGTAAGCGGGATACGGTCATAGGTCTTTTCCTCAAACTTCGGAGCCTCGGACTTTGCCGTCTCGGACTTTGCAGTCTCGGCGTTATCCTCATAGCCCGGAGGGTCAAGAATGATAGCGTCGCCGTTCTCATCAAGGAATGACTCTGACGGTCTGTAGAACGAATCGCCGTTCTCATCGACAAACGCCATCTTCGTTCCTGTTGCGTGCAATGCACCGTCCTTTCCCTTATGGACATTTGTGCCGTGTATATTGCCCTTCTTGTCTATAACATAACCGTTTTTGACTTGAGGAACAAAAGAGCTTTGTCCTATGCTTTCTGCATATGACTCCTTAGGCTTCTTTATCTTTAAACCCGCCTTGGGGCGTTCTTTATACGACTTCATCGCTGCGATGACGTACTTATTGCCCGCATCAGGCTCACCGGCTTCGTTGAGGTGCACATGGTCACCCTTTTCTGTGGTCACCCATCTGCCCTCATCGAAAGAATCATCCATACGAGCCATTATCCTTGCAGCACGTCTTTCTTTGAATCTCTTCACCGTATCATCCATCGTAAATCTCCTTTAAATAAGGTTGCCCAGATTGAACTGGCTCTTAGTCTCTATCTCGTTGAAGCCGTTGGCCGACGCATCGACCATATCTTTAAACTTCCAATCCGGGAAGTTCTCAAGCTCTTGCAGGTACTCATCGTTCCACGGTCCTATAAGGATATCGAAGTTGCCCGCCTGCCATTGCGCAGCCATAGGCTCTGCTCTGGATTCCTTGCTGCCAGATTCCAGCACGGCCACGACGTCGTATCCTGAAAGCTGCTTGATATATGAGTTGGCCTGCTCTTTGCCTGCTTGGCCGGGGTCCTGTGGGACCCTTATCCTCACCCGCTTGTACTTGGCTATATCCTGCTGGGCTGTATGAGTTATGGTCTTGCGGACATCGCCGGAATTCATCTGCCGCCTTATCACATCGGCTATGATATACCTTCCATTCTTGCGTTTGCCTATCAGGACTCCGGCGGTAAATGCCGGGTCGCCCTTGTCGGTCTTTTCTGAGGCTGCCAAGTCCCAGCACCTCACCCATCTGATTACATCATCCGGGACCACCTGCAAGAACTCGCCAACCTGTGTCCTCTTGAAGAACAGGCCCGCAGAGGCCTTAATTTTCCAGTTGCCCTTAAGCAAGCGCTCCTGCTCTATGAGCGGCAGTGACTTAAGGTTGGATATATATGAGGGGTTTACTCTAAGCAGCTCTTTGTTGTCGTAAACACTCGACATGATGAATGTAAACGACTTTGGAATCGGCTTGTCTGGGCCCGGAGGAATGAAAGCGAACTGCTCATCAAGTTCCCGCTTCGTATCCGCCCAGTAAACCACATCCTGATACACCAAAAACCAGCGTATCACGCCGCTGCGCTCCGGGATAGCGTATCCCGTCTCTTGGTCGATGTACCAAGATATGAATTCCGCGACCCAGCTGTTGGCATCCGGGTTGCATGTGCCTCTGACAAATGGTTCTACGCCACAAAGGGAACGGTTACGGGATAGCATGTACAGAAAAGTATGTCTGGAAAAATGCGTCAGCTCATCGAATCCTATCATGCAAATCTGGCTGCCCTGCCAGTTCGGAAGTTCCTCATCTCGCTCTATATGAGCAAAACTGACCTTGGATATCTCGTTGCCGTTCTTGTCTTTGAATATCCAAGATGTTGAACCTTTCCTCGGTTCTGCATTCTTGACCTTTCCATAGAGCGTCTTGGACTCATCCCACAGGCCGCCCTCAGAGAATATCTGTATATGATTCTTTCGGAATATCGTGCATCCGAAGCCCTTCACATCTACGAACGCCAGAGGCTGAAGCAGTAGTGCAAAGGATTTTCCACCGCCAGCAGCGCCGCCGTATATAGCAACGTCCGCCGGTGTAGACAAGAACTCCATCTGAGGCCCCGGCTGCGGAGCTATAACGACTAAGTTCTTGTTACTCTTCTTGTTCGGCTTCGTCAGGTCCTTCATCTACAAATCTCCGCCTTCCATTCGACGGCAACGATATGATGATATTCGTGTCGCCTTCTTCACTGGCAGATAGCTGAACTTCCTGTTTCTGTGCCCATGTACCGCGCTTCCTGTTATTCAGCCAATACATAATGGCCATAGTGTCCGGAATAACGGTCTTGGTGACGGTCTTGTTCTTTACGGTCTTTACCTCGCCGTTCTTGTCGACCTCTTTCGAACGCTCATACTCTTCGTACGTGAATCCGACAGCTCTTTTGTAGAGAGACTTCTCTACGTTGGAGTCCGCGATATCCTTTCCGTTATTAAGAGCTTCGTTAAAGGAAGGATACTTGGCCTTCCAGCGGGCTATAGTCTGACGTGACATATCAAAGGCATCAGCGATTTCCTCATCGGTCGCACCCTTGATAGCCAGTGACCACGCCCAATTATCATGGTACTCAGGATTGTATCTGCTCGGTTTTGACATTTCTCCTACCTACTAAACGCATCCTGAATATCTCGTAGTCATATCCAGCCTCCATGCGTAAAAAAATAACTGCCTCGTCCCCAACGAAAGCAGCAAATAAAAAGCGGGCCTTAGTAGCCCGCGAATCTCACAGAGGAACGGCCTCTGCCTTTTTATGGTGTAACATTAAGCCTTTTGGGAAAGCTTATCTATGTACGCCTGACATACTGCCCTGAGCGGGGAATTGCCAGCGTGGTCCATGATATATTTCCAGTCTTTTACACCCAGCTTGCTGTAGAAAAAGTCCCTGAGCTGCTTGCGCTCATCGCGGTCCTTCGGCTCGTTATACTCACTGCTGTAAAAGGTGAACTTTATATAATCCTTGCATTCGTCAGACGGCGCATTGTTATAGTACGCCGCCCAGCCGGGATTCTCGGTAAACGACTTGAACGCCGCCTCCCACTTCTCGCTATCAATCTTCATTTTAATTACTCCCCCAACCCGCTATGGGGTTAAGCTTCTCATCCCAGTATTTATTTATCCACAGCTCGCCATTAGCCGCGTCGTACACAGACTGCTGGTTATGCTCAATGGCAAACCTCTTGGCCGTATCGAAGTCCGGGCAGTTAAAAGACACTTCGGGATTTCCGAAATATCCTATGTAGCATGTATCTGCGCCAAGCTCCTTCATAGCAATAGCACACATGGCTGCATAGTCATCTGCGTCGTAGTCGCCGTATTCGTCGCCTACAGCCTTGTTCTGATGGAACGTGACACAGTATCCTTTATTCACATCCACCAATTCGCCAGTGACAGCATCGTAGGACTTGTTAGGCTCGGCGTTCGGATACTTCTCCTTAAAGTGTGTCACATCATTAAGCACGTTCGCGTACTTTTTGGCATCTTGTTTGATTTCAGGATGAGCCTTCGTATACTCGCTGATAAACTGCTTAGTCGCCTTGGGACCCGCGACCTTAATCCTGCCCGCTCCCGAAGGGCTTGTAGTCTTGGCATGCGTATCCTTGGCCGGTACAGCCTTTGTTCCGCCGCCTGTGCCATCCGAGAACTTACCGTCCTCATCTCTGGGGTGCAGGGACTCATCCCATTCGCCATCCAGTCTGGCAGAAGAGATGGGCACGCCTTCCATGGCAAGGTACATCGCGTAGTAATAATCAAGCTCTGCTTTATTCATTATATCACCGATTCTACGTTAGAGTAAGCTAAAGAGCTGGCATCGGATTCTTCCGCCAACTCTCGTCAGCTTACATATATCACGCTTTGCGCATGAAAATCAACGTAAAATGGTGTAAAATAGTGTAAAAGTGTGTAAGGTCCTAATCCCAGACCTCGCTGTTTCGGAACTCAGGCAGGTTCTTTACATATCTGTAGGCCAGACGGTCCCTGAGCCGAACGAGTGCATCATAGATGTCCATCTTTTCGATAATAGGGTCACTAATCTGGTAGATGTAACACGTGAATCGCCTGAGCGTCTCTATGTGATTCATATCGACCGGCTCATACGGCCTGTAGAACTGCTCATTGCCTTCCGGCGTTTCGTCCGCATACCGTTCTATCAGCGCTCTGACATTCAGGCAATAGATTGCTCTGTGTATCTTTTCGACACTATAAGTTCCGGGGGCCTTAGAGCCTTTACGCTCTATATAGTCACTAAAGACAACAGAGAGCGCATCTTTGAGCTTCGACCTGTCGTTCTCATCATTTAAGACTGCGCACACTTCCTGAGCGATAACTGCGAAAGTATCATTAGAACAAAGGAATGCTGACATATCACACCTCCACTTTATTATACGAATTTACCCTCGAATCATAGCTGAGACGCATCTCGCGTTCTTCTATCGCCACGACGTCCAGCATAGATATCAGCGACGCCGGATTGATACAACTCAAGGTACTGAACCATTCACCTGCGAAAAACGCTAAGCTTGACTTCAGCAGCCTCTTACCGCCTCTGATGACCGCCGCATTCTTTGAGAAGAGGGTCCGGCTGCGGCCTATCACATAATCCCTGCAAGCCTGCTCTACTATGGCAGCCGCCAAAGCCTCAGCCTCCTCATCCCTCATCGCAGTCAAATCCTCCATCTTCAGCCGCGTCTTCCTCATCATAGTCGAACCTCAGTTCGAGAGCGACTATCTCCCCCTCTTTTTTTGCAGCGTAGACTTCGTAGTACCCGTCACCCATGCCTGACTCCGTGAAGAATGCCTCACATCTCATGACCGCATCTTCCTTATGGAACAGATACGCCCTATAAGCGTCGTCCTGTACGTCCGCCCTTTTGTTGTGGGCATCTAATCTCCCACAAACATCTCCCCACTGGTCATCCTCCTTGTAGTTCGGCTTATGGGAGAAGAACCCGCAAACTCCTGCATCGACTGCCACCGCTCCAAAACACTCAAAGTTCTTTACCGTGCCGCCGCCCAAGCTCTCGTGCTGTATCCTGCATCTATACGGCCTTGGGCCCCAGCCATCGTCGCCAACGACCGAAAAGCAATCATACTTTCCGGGCTTGACTGGAGCATCGTTAATCCTGCACCACGTATCCCGGTCATAGCACGGGTCTGTAATGTCCACCATGCCGTCCTCGATATCGATACTTCCTATGTGTCTCTGCTCAAAATCCATTTGCGACCTCCTCAAATCTTTATCCCGTACTCACATTCAAGCGCGTCCTTGCTGTAGCGCTCAGCTTTCAGCTTCAGGTCCCTGCCGCTTTCATAGTGCTCAATCAGGGAAACATCGAAGCAATCGTCGTTTATCTTTACGACTTCCAGACTGTGGTCCCGGCCAAGCCGGAAAACTCTTTTTTCGCTTTCCATAACTCATTCCCCCTCTATGATTATGATATCATGTGCGCTATGGTTTGTCAAGCGTTTTAGTAATCATTTATCCGATTATTGACGCTAAAACGTCCTCAAATTCACTTGGCGTAGGGTCATAGAACACGCCGGTCATATCCTCCAGCAGCTCCAGAGCGAGCCACGCTGCATCTCGCTTCGTCTCGCATCCCCTGAACTTGTGAGAGAATGTTAGCTGGGCAATCGCCGAAACCTTGTCCATACGACTGTGATATTTGCCGCTGCCGACCACCTTATCGTAAATCTCTTTGTATGTAATCATCTGAGCCTCCTTTTATCTATCTGCCCTCTCAACTGCGATTATGTCTTTATATCTTACTCCCATGCACTCCTTACATTGTCTTCTCGCTTCTTTTGCGGTATTTGCATAAATCCTAAAATGATAGATAGAACAACCTGCCCAATAACTCACATCATAACGTCTCATCGTCTTGCTCCCCTCTGCCTGTTCAAATGCTATGATATCCACATCCGATAAACGAATTCGTAGTCCCTGCCGAGTATCTCGGCGAGCTTCCTGAAGACTCTCTCGCGTATGATGCTGTCCCCGGCCCCTAAGACCTTGTAGATATCGAATCCGACCGCGAGCCCGATGAGGACATCGTTGAACGTCGTTTCGTCGTGCAAGCGTGCCCCCAGCTCGTCTGTAGGATATTCATTCATGTAGAACTCTTTTACCGAAGAATTGATTTTTGTCTTAGCGCTCATGTCTGTCATCTTTGAAGTCCTTTCTCACCATCAGTGTACTACCACTTCCATATATAATATATCATGTGGGTTATATTTTGTCAAGCTTTCTGGTGCATTTTTATCCGTTTTGACGTCGAGAAACAATTTTTATTGCATCCCGCAAAGTTCGGTGGTATCATGTGCTTATCCCATTAGGTTTTTCCTGACTGGCTCACCGCCAGCAAATTGCACATCCCTCATAAAAGCCGCCGCTAAGTTACCTCTCGGTGGCTTTTTATTATAAAAAAATGGCGAGAACGATGTTCGTCCCCGCCGCAACACAAAGAACAGAGAAAGTGTAGTCTCACCGAACTCTCAAATCAATCCAGAGACTTTGGGATGTACTGTTTAAAGAACTCCACCTCCGGGTCTCCCGAATCTTTAAAGTATTTAGCCATGTCCAGTTTGGCTGCGCAATGTATGAGATATGACCGTCGCATATAGTTCCGATATTTATCTGTGTAGTCGCTCAGGTCCCCAAACAGAGTGAAGGTTATCGTATCCCACGGCTCATCATCGATATATCGCATTCGGATAACCGTACGCTCTCTGGCCTTTTCTATGTGATTCAGGACATACTCGATACGCTGTTCTGTAATCTGATGCTCTTTGATATCGAGCTTCAGATTCTGCTCAAGGTCTATCTTTTTAGACATCAGTACAGACACCCTATCGTTAGGTGGACTTGGCGACCTTGGCATGTCGCTTATCTCCTGAACTCCATAGCTTTCGAGTCGCGCCTGCAACCGCTCAAGCCTTTCATATTGTCCGTCCAATTCACGTTGCTGTTCAGCAAACTCTCTCAGCCAACTATCGACCTTTTCAACCTCGTAGAGTTTGTCATTCTTCTTTAATACTTGCATCTGCGCTGACTCACCACTTCTCGCTACAGCCTTCACAGAAAATATTAAACCAGAAGTATGCAAAATGCAACGTCAACGATGCAAAAACAAGCGAAATTGGACAGATTTTTCAGTTTTTCTTCCGTTTATCGTACAGTACCCTGTCTATCGGCCCGACGATTGAAAATTCGAATACGTTATCGTTTACGGGAAGGCGGAGATTCTCACACAGCAGAGAGAACGCCAACATCACATCGATGTCTTCACTAAGCATGATGTCCAAGGTCTCATCTTTGATGCAATAGATAGTCCTGAGGGTATCCGCATAGTTTATCTGCATAAAAGCGTCGTCCCTCTCAAGGTACCCCCTGAGCGCTTCTGCTGCAATGACCATGCGCGAATCATGCAAAATGTTCGCTATAATCGACTCGTCGTGTTGGCCAAGAACATCACAAGCTTTTTCCAGCACATACTTCATATCGCCGAAGTGATATGCCTCGAACTCGTTGATTTCCCTAAGCACCTTTTCTTTCAGCGCTGCCACCTTCGCTAAACGCGCTTCATAAGCATCACTTGCCATTCACCATCCTCCTGCTAAATCGCTTCACGATGTTTTTTCACGCGCACCGCGAATCTTCCGTACGAATTCTCTCTGTAGCACTTTGCCTGAGCTTTCGCCTCGGCCCACGTATATTCGCTGCACTCAACCTCCCATCCGTAGCCGTAGTTAGTCTCTATATCCCAGCGGTCTCTTGTTTTTCTCGTGTAAGCCATGATTACCCTCCTTAGTATCCGTAGTGTACGACCTCAAGACTTTCCCACTCTCGCTGGTCGAATCCTCGCAGCAGTCCGAGAAGGACCGAAAGTCTCCTGTAGTTGCAACCCCTCATTTGCTCTTCAAGATACCTGACGACCTCGTTGACCGAGCAAGACCTCATATGCTCCTGATACTTATCCTCGTGGGTCAGGCCAGCCTTACCGTCAATAGGCAGGTCATAGTCGATTTCCTTCTTGAACAGTTCTTTGAAGGACGACTCCATCACACACATGTTGACTATAGCGATGGGTTCCGCATAAATACCATCTCTGCGCGTTACTTCCACTATACAAACTTTGCTTTCGTATCCCATATCAAAACCTCCTTGTCAAATTGCTATCCCCCGTACTTATAATATAGCACATACCGCATAGCTTGTCAAGCGTTTTGGTTGGTATTTGTCGTTTTTTGGCTAAAAAATTATCGAGTCCATATCAGTCCGCCTTTGGTGCTTCATATGGCATATCCCACCAATCGCTTTTAGGAAAAGTGTAGAAAAGATTTCCGTTGTCCGATTTAACTACCTGCTTCATAGCGTTATTGGTCGTATCAAATCCGAACACCTCTTTAAACTTCTGCCTATTGGTCTGTTCGGGATGTTCCTTGCTCCATTGCTCTACTATCTCAATCAGCTTGCGGTGACTTTCGTTATCTCCTTCTGACAGGTGAAGGAAGCAATACTTATAAGCGGGGCAACCATCAAGGCACTCGCTGAAGGTTTTGCACATTCTGCTTAATTCATTTTGAAACATTAAAGCGTCCATCTTATTCAATCCTCCCATTTCATATCCGTATAAGGCTTAAACCCGAACACTCCTCATAAGTGCCTTCGTAGTACCATTCGCTATCTACTATTACGCTGAACATCTCATTTTCTTTCATATCTTTTTACAAAACTCCTCTATCTTGTACCAAAGCTTTAACCTGTCAACACTTACCGTGATGCCTTCGAGCGGCACACCTTTCTTCAAATACCAAGAATGGCATTGCTTGAATATCGCTTCAGTTTCTTCACGTTCACGAGAGTCAAATTCGGACATCCAGAGATTCTTGCATCTCCTCGTATCCCAGACAGAGCTTTCGCGGGTCTCGCATATTATCTGGTATCCGAGTGCTCCGTTCAAAATGTCATCCCTGCTGAGCGATATCGAAACCTGAATATCCATCAGAACATCCTTTCTTGCTCCATAATCGAGCGGTCTGTCACGTTATACTTCTCCATATCAGTCCTCTTTTGGTGCTTCGTAAGGTGCATCCCACCACTTCTCGCACTCTATACACTCTCCTCTACACCACTCTTCCGGGGCGAACGGCGGACAAGCCTTTATGTTCACCCTTCTTCCAAACATCTCCTCAACCTTTTGCCTGTTGGTCTGTATCGGATGTTCTTTACTCCATTGTTCGACGATTGCTGTGGCTTTTTCGGGATAGTCATATAACGCTCCTTCACAATCATTTGGCATTGTGATTCCCAAATCATGGAGAAAACCACAATTCTCACAATGGCACATCCGCTTAAACTCTTTTGCGTACAATTCAGCGTCCATCTTATTCAGTCCTCCCTCATATATGCTCCGCAGTTAGGACAAAACTTTGGTTCCCAATCCCAATCAATCGTTCTATATTCAAACTGTGGTTTATTACAGTGCGAACAAAAGATTTTACCGTCTTTGAATACCCAATGACCATGCACGTTCTCACGGACATCTGCGGCTGGGATTGCTATTATAAACTTCTCTAATCTGCATCCATTCTCTTTAAACGGACACTCGTTACAACTTACGCCCTCACACATAAAGTCTGTCAAGGCATCTTCTCGTTTGATGTAGTCCATTTATTCCTCCTTGTTGGGCGGTTTTGCTCCGATATTTTTTATCTTTATCCATTTAATACGCTTTTGATATTCTTTAAAGGCTTTGCAATCCTCGCAATCAGAGGTGTATAGTTCGTCGCAAGTTATTCCGTCCAGTTTGCAACTGCATTGTCGGAAGTCATAAAGTTTCATTCCTATACCTCCCCAAGTCTATACTTAGTATGCCGTGTATGTTCCGTTTATTGCTTTTGCCATCCTCTCACCATATCTGTCAATCTCTTTGATTATCAAGTCCTGTTCCTCTAACGTATAGTCTGTGCTATCCGCTACTCTGTAGTACGCTGTTCCTATAGCAGTCAGCATTATGTCCTTTGCTATTTTTTTTGCATCTGATTTATTCATTGTTTATAGCCTCCCTTTCAAACGTAAACGGGGTCTTTTCCACGCTCTGACGTTTCGCCCCTAAAACAGTTCCCGCAGTATTCCCAAATACCGTTGATAAAATCGCCAGTTAAGGCTTTGAACGTGGGATAAGTGGCCCGCCATTTGCCTGTCTCCGGGTCTTCCCGATGACTGTACGGCTCTCCGAGCTGAGCGCAAGACAACCTCATCATCGCCGGAGGCAAACAGTCCATCGCCGCCATGACAACATTTGCATCCACATAGTCGCCAATCTTCACAGTACTATAACTGAACTCGTCCTCCGTCAGAACTTTCTTTCCGTCATATTCCATCTCTTCACCTCCGCTAATCCGAAAGATACGTCCAAGAACGAACCTTAGACAGTCCGTAACGCTTGAGATAAGTATTCAGGCGCTTTTCGAATCCCTTTTTGACCTCTTCATAGCCCGCGATTATTGCGCGACGTTCATCCTCGGTCATCTCTACCGCGCCAGCATATCCCGGCGACTCCCAGTAGCGGCAGAGCGCTATCGACTTGAGATGACTGTTTCCGTCTCTGCCGTAAGACGGGCGCTTGTAAGCTTTGATGGAGCTATCTCCGAGATGAGCAATCCAATCATTCAGCTCCTTGAGGTTCTCTTTCTTGAAGTATTCCTCGCTCGTTTCGGCGTGGCGACTCATCGCGGCAGCGTCCCGGTATTCTTCCTCACTCGAAACACCGCAGTACCCGTAGCCGAAGCAGAATCTCGTCTCGATTCTCGGTTTATCGATGCTCATGAAGTCGCCGTCGGCCAGCTCGACAAAGTGAACAGCCGTTTTGTCGCAATAATCACGCATCTTCTGGTCTGACCACACCTTTGCGATTGCGTCTCTGTAATCAGCTCTTAATTCTTCCTGACTTTTCATTCTCACACCTCCAAGTATCTTTCCTATATATAATATACCATACACCTTATATCTTGTCAAGCGTTTTGGTATATTTACATCACTATCTTCTCCATTTTTGAAACGTAGTGAAGATACAGCGTCTTCATCTCGCGCTCAGATATCGTTCCTGTCGTGGCGAGACACTCCAAGAATCCACGAATCTTTTTGCAGTTTTCAGTCACTTCTTCGAAAGAGCCCTTGTCCGCAGCTTTCCGGGCCAAGTCAGCGTGAATGCCTAACCAATGTTTGCAATCCGGACTCAGCTTTTTAAGAGCAAGGTCTACACTGCGGAGAGTCAAATCGTAGTAGAACACAAGGTCAACACCCTCCTCAGTCGTAATATCGCCGTTGTCACGGACCATCTTTATCTGATTGACCTTATCCTCTGCTGATACAGAGTCATCCAGAATGACTTCTACAAGTCTTGCTACTTCAAGAATGTTTCTCATGTCGCCCTCCCAATCTTAGTCGTACATCTCGAACTCTTCGTCCTGCCAAGCAAAGTTTAATCTCTGGCGCAGGTCTTCAAGCTCTTCGTGGTAATAGAAGAATTCATCCTCGCCCTCTGCGTGATTGAGAGCATCTTCGCATTCTCTTACCATCCGCTCAAGCATACGCGGGTCTTCGTAATCTCTGTAGGCCATATGCCCTCCTTTTCATTCGGGTTTCCCCTCGGCTATAATATATCATATCCATTATATATTGTCAAGTGTTTTAGTATATATTAGTCATATTTTGTGATGAATGCATTATAAAACCCCGCTTACGCAGGGCTTTACTTAGGCTTTCACAGGTCTAATCGTTCCCGTCTTAGTCTCAGGCGGTGAGGCCTTTGGAAGGTCCTTGATTGCATCGACATCGAAGAGCTTTTTGTTTCCCACTTCTACTGATGGCAAGCGTCCATCGACGACCATCTGCCTTATAGCGTGCTTTGTTAGTTGCGTATCCGGGTCTTCAGCTTTGATGAGCCTGAAGCCTTCGTTTATAGTCCTTAATCTCATCGGTCTTCCTCCTTAAAACGGGATATCATCATCGGTGAGCCTTGCGAATCCGTCATATCCTGCATCCTGATTCACGTACTCTTCGTCGGTCCTGTCCTTCGGCTTATCTCCGCAAAAGTAGCAGTGCTCTGCTCGTATCTCCGTAGTGCGGCGCTTATTGCCCTGCTTATCTTCCCATGTGCGGTTCTGAAGGCGTCCGTTCACGCCTATCATGCGGCCTTTTGAAAAATACTTATGTACGAATTCCGCCGTGTTGCGCCAAGCGACTATATCGAAGAAGTCGACCTCGCGTTCTTTTGTATCTTTGTCGGCGTAATCCCGGTCGACAGCTATGCTGAACGAGCATACGCTTACACCGTTCGGCGTAGTCCTCAGCTCAGGGTCCTTCGTCAGTCTTCCAATTCCGTTCCAATCATTCATGCTCATTGTCGTACCTCCCGAACTTACTCAGCATCCATTTGGTGTTTTCGGCCAGTGCAGTTATATCCTTTGGGCAGCCCCTCTTTATATGCGGGCATTGCTTATCACGTGTAGGGTGTATCCCAAAAGGCAAATCAAAATCCTTATCGAATACCCATAAATGGTAGACGTCCATCACATCGACAAGATTCTTTTGTTTTGGGAATACCTCTATGGCTAATCGTTTCTCGCCGAAAAGCTCGTTCTTTATCTCCATCTTGGTGGCCCAAGACAAGTCATGCTCTCCGTCACAAGTAGGGTCACCGATAACATGTATAGCTGCATGCTCGACTCTGCCCCAATCGGTCATTATCAACCTGCTCGTAACCTGAAAGCCATCGTCACTGTTCCAGCACCTGTCCATTTGCTTCATCCATACGCCTTTATAGATGCCAAACTTATCATGTAAATATGCTGGTGCTATCGTTTCCTTCCAAACTCTACCCATTCGTCGCCTCCGCCCACGTCTTGAATGCGTCCTGTAGTCTGTTCCATTCAGTAATAGCCCCACTAACGCTGTGGAACATATCCGTGCTTCGACCGCATCGCGGACAATGCGCGGAAAAAAGTATGGTCGCATAGCCTTCGCCCCCGTCTTGCGGCCCCAGATATTTCAGCCGCAAATCCGGCATCTCCATTCCGCATATGCACATTCTCACATGTTTAATCTTCATGTATCCGCCTCCCTACTTTGCTTTCAGCCCGTAAATCTTCGCTATGGTTCGGTCAACCTCGATTCCATCGGTAAGATGATACATCGCTTGGAATGAATCCTCGCCCATCATATGGTCCTCACCGTGGTGCTCCGCACAAAGCGGAAGCACTTTCATGCCGATATGGATAATCTCGGCCCTGTCTCTGCCCATACCTACCCTGTCTACGTGATGCAGTTGTGTATGCTTACCACACACACAGCATTTTTTATGTATCAGGCAGGAATATATGTAGTCTTGGATATCGTCGACGAAATTCAGCAGCGGTTTGTCGCACGGAATGTCGTTCGATATTATGAAGCGGACCAAGAACCGCTGGTATGCACACACCAGTGACATCGGAGCGTCTGACAGAGAGAATATCTTGTCGGCCGTATCTTCAATGTTTTCGGCAAGAAAGCGTATCTTTGTGAACTCCTTTGCCTCAGTCACATCCATGCCGCTGTAATCGCATATATATCTCAGCAGGGCATAGCACGCTCTACGCTGTTTATCTGAGAGCGTGCGCCCGTCGATGAGCTGGACCTTACATTCCCGGTACTGACGCTTGCTCAATGTGAGATAGTCATCATACTTCGCACGGATAAGCAACTCATTCGTGCGCTCGTCGTAATCTACTATCCTGCCAGTGACTGCATCAAATGGCGTCTTCATCTTCTTCAAGCCCCTTGAACTCAGGATTATTCATGTCGAATACCGTCTTGCTGCAATCGTCGCATTCGATACTAATGCTGTACAGCTCGCCGGTATCCGGGTCTGCGTAGCTAACACAGATGCATTCATGCCCCACATGCTTTTTGAGGACCTCCGGGGAACAGTAGAACCGATATGATGGGTCTGCATTCGAGACAAGAATAATCTTGTTTTCCCCAGTGCGCACAGCGTAATGGCCTTCGTTCTCAGTGACGAACATCTTTTCGCCTACAAACTGTTTCAGAAACTTGAAAGCCTCGACCTCCTCGTTTACAGGCTGTTTTTCTTCGATTTCAGCGGTTTTTTCTTCTTTGTCGACCGCTTTATCGTCCTTATCGTTTTTCTTGCTGAAAAAGCTGATTTGGCCGCTGTCAATCTCATTCATGACATACTCACCAGCCTCCTCATCCCATTCGACGCTGAATTCGTTGTAGACATCTTCGGCGGATATCTTATCCTTAAGAGTCATTGCCGACGACACCTCATGTTTGAACTCAGGCACATAAGCTATCATCGGTTCTTGGTCGATACGCGGGATTTCGACTTTATGGAGCTTCACCTTCAGTTTGAGGGCTATATCCGCGTCCTCCACATCTTTGCTGCGCATCGTGGTAATCGTCTTCGTCAGCACCGCGTCGAAATTGTCCTTCATGAGCGCGAACGTGTTGGTGTTGATACTGATACTTAAACTCATCTCGACCTCCTATCAGTCTTCCTGTAGCATATGCAAACGCACTGTGGTATATGGATAACGACTATATCTTTTCGTCGCGTTGATAACACAAATCTGGCTATCATCCTTAAACGCAAGTCCGTTTAACCCATCTGTAATGCTCTTTATTATGTTGTCCAAGTCCGGCCTTGTGGTCTTGTATTCTCCAGCCTGCATCTTTGCCGCCCGCCTTTTGCTAACGGATTTCGGCACCGGGAAGTAGCCGTTTATAGTGATTTCTATCGGCGAGCCGTCCGGGAACCGAAAAGCCCCGCATTGCGCAATATATGAATGCCTGACGAGCTTTTCGTAAACCACAGTCCTTTGAGGGGTATAAGCATGTCCCGTTTTTGTCACACGTGGACGTCCTTTGGGAATAGGCTCTCCACGCACGACGAATCTGACATCATCACTCATCTACTATCTCCATAAAAGCCTTGAACTTATCGTTGAATATCTTCTTCCGCCAGCTCGGCCCAACAAACTGCACCGGGTAGCAAACTTCGAATATCCTGTCATTTATCCTTGCGTACCTTGGGTCCACTTCTTCCTTCATGGATACAAAGGTCTGGTTCGTCGTGACTATCATCGGGCGTTTGCTTCTATACCGACCGTCTATGAGGTCGTATAGACGTTCAAGCCCGTAGTCTGTCTTGCGTTCCGTTCCAAGGTCATCGAATATGACAAGGTCATCCGAATCTATCCTGTGCATCAGCGCCTGACTTTCGGCATCGCCCATAGACATTATGCGAAGCAGTTCCGCGATGCTTGCCATAAGCACAGAATAACCTTGGTCGAGCAAGTAGTTAGCAATACATGCGGCGGTATGGCTCTTACCTGTGCCGACATCACCCCACATCAAAATGCCGTAGTTCCTTACAGCAAAATCCGAGAACTTTTCGGCGTACCTTTTACAGATAGCCATCGGCTTCGCGTTGTATTCATTTACCGTGAAATTACCGAATCTAAGGTCCGCATATCTGGAATTCATCATGCTGCGATTCTTGTTATCCTCAATCTTCAGCAGCTTGCGCTTCTCTCTTTCCGCGGCTTCCTCGGCCAAGAGCTGTTCTTGCCTGCAATGACACATCACGGGGACCTTCTGGTCAAGGAAAGGAAGATATATCTCCTTACGAGTGCCACATTTGCCGCACACCAGAAAACCGTCGGCGTCATAATAATCATTACGTTGCCTACTCTGATTTCCCGTGATGCTCGCTATCACCCCGCTCAAATCCATTACATCTCACCCCATTCAGTAAATAACCCGTTCTGCATCTCTGGCTGAGGCTTATCCTTTTTCAGATAATCAAGGAACGGAGTGGCTGGCCCTATGAAAGTGGCCGCAAGCTTTATATACTGCTCTTCAGTATGCTTTTTGACGCAATCATTGGCATATGCCGTAGCCGCCTCAATCATCTCTTCGGCGGAGAACCCATCTTTTATCCTCGCCTGATACGCCCGATATGCACCCGACTTTTCCTTATGCCTCGGATACGCTTTCCAGAATGCCTCGAACGTCGGAGAATATTCCCTCAGAGTCTTCGAGCTCTGAGCTTTGGGCTCAGGCTTCGGCTGTTCTTCTGGGATAGCTACTTCGGCCTGAAGTTCCGTCGTTCCCTCGGTATCATGAGACTCTTTGTTCCGCTGTTTGCGTGCCTTATCCTTTTCGCGACGTTCTAAAGCTTTGAACCATGCGCCCTGCCAATATCCCCAATCGTGGATGATTAGTGTATCGCCGTCCTCATCAATCCACCCTGACTTTATCAATGCCTCGACAATTTTATCAGCGTCGTGCTTTGACTTGACGCTTGCCCTCCTCAAGCAGCAACTTATATCGTCTTTGTCAGCATTGCGAATAATTCCGTCCGGGGTAGCATTGTATAGCCCCCATTGCCATACAGAGACAAGTATTCCGAGTGCTTCGAACTCATTGCACCCTATATTTTTATATAGGTCCCTAAACTTTTGATGCTTAGGGACCTCCTCGTGAACTGCAATCCACGCCATTTGGGACTCCTTATTTATAGACTGACTTAAGAAAAGCTTACTTCTCGCCCTCGTCCCAAGGAGGTTCTGCATCTGCGGGCTCGGCTACAGGTATAGCCTCGACATCTATTACATTGGCCTTAGCCCTTTCCTTGACTATCTTAGCGATATCATCCACGACCTTGACATATTCAGATTTTTTCATTGTCGCAGAAGACTCGATTCCATATTTGTCGAATATCTCTTTAAGCGTGTCTTGATAATTATCTCCAAGGTCACCCTTCGCGTTGTTGAAAAGGTCTAACCGCTCTTCCTGAGTGATAATCGGGTCCTCTTCCGCTTTACTCTGGACAAAGGCATTGTCCGGGATTGCGCCTGACGCCTCCATCTCATACTCAGAGTATAGTCCCTCATAATCTTTCGGGAACGCCTCCCTTACGCACTGAGAGATAGCAACCTTCGCTATCATAGTGGCAGGCAGGTTCTTCCATGTAGCCTGATTCTTGCCGTACTCCAACATCGAGACTTCCTTATAAGCAGTTCTTTCAGCACCATTCCTCATGAAGTGGACTCTGCACCATCCGCCGACAAGTGTTTCGCCCTTATATAGGCACGTGCCCTCTTTTGCGTAGGTCTCATCGCCCTTTTCCACGATGATTCCATCCTCTTTGCAAATGTATTCGGGATGTTCAAAGGCACGCTTCAAGTACGCAGTCTTCCCGACCACCATATTTGCTGGCTGCTTCTCATCATACTTAATTAGATAAGTTTCCCCGTTGACCAAGGGATTGAGGCGCTGCATCTTGCACGTGTTCATGAAGAAAAGGACTTCCTGCGTAGTCACAAGATTCGCACTACCTCTAACGAGATATTTTTTCACAAAGTCCATGTCCAATACTACAGGATTCCCAGCCACTTCATACTGGACCTGAAGCGCGTTCTTTTCCGCTGCACTATTTGCCATTTATCTACACCTCCGCTAAAGCTTGATTCTCATGCTTACTTCTTCTTCAAAAACTACACCGGGTATCTGGACGGTGCCCTTGGTCGCCTTGATATATCTGAGGACGGCCTTACTGTCGACCGGCCTAAATTCCATCCCGTTGAAGAATACAGGGACTGTTTGATTGTCGATGGATTTGATTACCCAGTTCTTCACGGTGCCCACCCCTTCAGCCTTGGGCTTGTCAGTGCTCACCTTTACTGTCATGGCGGCGGACTCCATAGCTTCAGCTTCAGCCATGGCCATCTCTGCCCCGATAGCATCGCCTTCGCTTTCAGCCTTAGCAGCCTCTTCAAGCCTGCGCTCCTCTTCTTCACGCGCCATTCGCCTGAGAGCCTCTTCACGCTCCCTACGCAGGCGTTCGACCTCCATGTTGTAAGCCTTTAGCTTCTTAGTGATGACGCCATCTGCCTTTTCCAGAGGAGCAAGCATCTCTTTTTTCTTTGCCATGACGCTCTGATAAGCATCATACGTGCTCTTACGCATCGGCTCGTAATAATCAGTGACCGTCTTTATCATTGCCCGGACCCGCTTGGCCTGTTCCGCCGCAAGCTGGTAATCATCGTTGTTGTTGATGACCAGCTCATTAGCCATAACGCTTAGCTGATTTACAGCTCCGGCCATGTTTGAGCTCTCACTCATCTCGTTATACTTTTCAACTGCCATAGAATCTCCCTGCATCACCATTCCTCCTTATGCTTTGCTGTAGTTGTAAATAAGTAAAAGTGCGTTGAACACGCGCCATCTTTCCGGGTCTTTTGCTGGATACCAGTGTTCCTTGTAGGTCCCGTCCTTTTTCAGGTGCAATACAAGCTTTTTGTCAACATTTATGCCCTCTGCCTTAAGCATCTGGCTGTAGGCTTCAAGTTGCACGCCGTACATCATGTCAATGACGTTACTTGAAGTCTTATAGTCGATAAGGACCAGTTCGCCATTAATCTCGCACAGTTGGTCACACGTACCTGCGTACCTGAGCAAGGGGTGATACATGCGCATCTCGCTCGCCTTAAGTACGGGATTATTCTTCTCGAACCAATCCTTATACGCAGTGAAGTATCCGCAAAGCTCGCTGGGGATATCCTCTATCTGAAAGTCATTCCATACCTCGATAGCGTTGTGGACGATTTGCCCCCTATTTGCCGCATTATTCAACATCTCTTCACTGACGCCGTCGTAATAGCTTCTGGAGAGCGGCTTCATAATGGTGGTGACACTTGGAAATACCTCACCACCCACCTTGTACACATGCGTTTTTTCATCAAATTGCAGGTCATCAAACATTAGCCACCTCCAGTGCTTCCCTTGCAAGTGCAAGTAACTCTTCCACGCTCTTATCTTCGAGACAGTGAAGGCAAACATATCCTCCGCTATAGGGCCGATAGTATTTATCTCCGGGGTATATGCCCTCACCACATTCTAAGCATACATATACAGGTTCTGGCTCCGGCTCGTGCGGACAACCTCCACAATTTGGCCCCGGCAGGCACACCTTACACATCATGCCCTCCTTATCCGATTAAAGCATCCCAATCAGCTTTACGCTCCATCACCTTTCGGCTATATCCTGTCGAATACTCGCCTTTTGAAAAGTGATTCTTCTGCGCACCACCATCCCCACAGTTATACGCGACCAAGGCCATCTCCAAGTCGTCATACTTGTCGATATATCGACTGAGCATGTAAATTCCAGCCTGCAAGTTATCAAACGGGTCCTTGATTGTTTTTATTCCAAGAGTCTTTTTTAGATATTCTTCGTTACAGATGTTAATCTGCATATATCCAAAGCAGGTGTTTGCGCTGTTGACAGCATCAGCCCTGAATGAGCTTTCCGTTTGGATGACTGCCAGTGCTAATGTATATGGAACGCCATATGTTTCGCACCATGTGTTGATACAATACTGGACATCCTCATCTGCTGGCACATCGTCGGTAAGATAGCTCGACGTTTTTTGATATACAGTCTGGACCAACACCTCAGGCTGTTCAGGCTCAGGCTCCTCGATAACCTCAGGCTCCTCGCTAACCTCAGGCTCCTCTAAGACAACCTCTTCGGTAGTCTCTTTGTTAAGCTGCTCGACACGCTGTCTCTCTCGAATCTCCTGCAATAACGCCGCCCTGTAGTGATATGAGCCTATGGTCTGCACGATAGCCCAGACTACAAGAATAGCCAGAACTATCAGCATTATCACTAAGATGTCAGGCCCCTTTTTTTGTTTCATTTTCCACCTCCGCACTTTTTTCTAAAAATATCTTTATCTCGCTAACCTTTTTGGATACATCTTCGAAAAAGTCAACCAGCTCTTTTGCTGCGACTCTTTCACCGGGACTTATTCGCCCATCCATTGCTATAGCCACCAATCTTCGCTTGGAATCGAGCATTTGCCCGTCCTCCAATAGATTGATAAGCGAAAGAACGCTCTGTTCAATCGGCTTCACCTCATCCGATATAGGCAAACGCTTGCCTATCGGACATTCGTTTAAGCAGTAATAATTGAGGAGCTGCGGCGCGTTGTAGACCTCAGCCATCATCACTGCCTTATCTACAGGCATCACTTTGTTTAACCCAAGCTCCGCATCAGCCACTGCTGAAGGCGACATCCCAAGTAGCTCAGCGGCACCCTCCCTACTAAAAAGTTTGTCATTGTATTTTGCGGCCTCTATTCGCGCTTGGTAATACACGTTATCTGAGGCTTTTGTTGCAGAACGACCCATTTATCTTCAGACTCCAAATTCATATAATCCAGTTAGATGCAGACCAATAACTTTCGGAGGTGATACATTTTGTTTATTTTACGCATACTTCTGGTAGCACGGAATCAAAAAAAACCACGTTCACTCTGTGCATATCAAAGTCAAGGAGCTTGGCTACGATTTTTATCTCGTCAAGTGAAAAGTCCCCCTCGCCCCGCTCTTTTCTGCCGTAAGTATACTCTGCCATCCCAAGGGCATCGGCCATCTGACGTCTTGACAGTCCCTTTTCGATTCTTGCTGCTCGTAAAATGCTCGATTTCATGTTCAACACTCTCCAATATCTAACTTGCATTGTCATTATACACACTTCTGGCAGCATTGTAAATAGATTTTGTACAAAATGTTGCAAAAATTATTCAATACAATGTTATTATATGTTTTGAAAGGGGTAGCCTACACATGAATAACATCGAATACTATGGGAATAAGTTTCACGAGCGCGTTAATTACCTTGTTGACACACGGGGCAAATCGATTAGAGCAACGGCCATCGATATAGACATGCACCCCATATCCTTGGGCCGACTCTTAAAGGAGACGCGCATGCCTCAGATGGACTCACTTTTAAAGATTGCCACAGGCTTTGGCGTCTCAGTCGACTGGTTAATTGGCCTGTCAGACGAAAAGGATTCTTTTTCGAAAGAGGCATATGACCTTATAGCACTTTATGCTGTGGCACGCACAGAAGACCGGCAAGCTATCAATTCTATACTGCAAAAATATAAGAGGTGATTCGTAATGAGCTCAATATGCATAGGTCGCGATATTGCCATAGACAATGCTCCCATTAAAGGAATCTACCTGACCAAGTCGGGGAAAGTGACCTTTGAAGTAGCAGAAGAATCTCTCACAGATTTTTTCGATGCGTCAGACAAAATCTCATACGATGTACTGGAAAGAATCTGTGAGATGTACACCAGCGCAAAGTATGGCCAGCCGATGCGCATAATCGACGTCATGGCTAAAGAAGTTGGCTACCCATTCGGTGATGCGCCTGTACTAAAGCGCACTATAGAAGGATGCTTATCACCAAACACCATTCTCATAAAGCTGAATGAAGATGAGCCTGACGCGAATCCCGATATTAGATTAATAACAGATTAGATAAAGATAGGATACGGTACGATACGGTACGGTTAGTTGCGGAATGTCTGCGGAAATTCCGTGGAAAGTCTGTGGAAAAGACATGCCTGAGATACGTAAGAGAATAAATAAGAACGGCAAAACATCCTACTACATTCGCGTATCGAATGGATACGACCAATACGGACAGCAGCAGCGGACGTCTATGACATGGACTCCCCCGGAAGGAATGAGCGAAAAGAGAGCTGACAACGAAGCTCACCGTATAGCCTTTGATTTTGAGGATAAGTTCCGTGGCGGAGCAGTCAACGCCAGTAATATCCGCACAGGAGAATTCATCGATATATGGATGAGGGACCATGTCAGACGGAATTGCAAGAAGAGCACCATCCATACATACAATCAGCTCTTACCAAGAATAAAAACCGCCATTGGAGGAATAAAACTGCGAGAGCTTAAGGCCGGCCACTTGAATGAGTTTTACAGGAATCTTGCCGAAGCTGGCATACCTGTTATGAAGCGTATGCGCCCCACTAAGGCAAAGGAGTATATCGGCAAAGCTGGAATGTCTAAATCCGAATTAGCCTCACTTATGGGCATCAGCCAATCGACGCTATACAGAATCATTTACGGCAAGTCAGTTACTGAAGATATAGCAAAAAAGATTTGCGCTTACTTTGAAGTGCCGGTCGAAACCCTCTTTGTACGCGATAAGGAAGACGATATCCTCTCATCAAATTACATCCTGAGATACCACGCATGCATCAAATCAATGCTCGGCAGCGCATGCAAATGGGGATATATTGATTCTAATCCGGCAAAAAGAGCCGAACCGCCAAAAAAAACGAAAACAGAAGCGGCATACCTTGACGAAAATGAGGTCAAAGACTTCATCGGGCACCTTGCAGAGGAGCCCATGTGGTTTAGAGCGTTCGTACTCTTTGACCTGCTCACCGGCCTGCGAAAATCGGAGATAGTCGCACTCTGCTGGTCCGATTTGTCCAAGGGCTCCCAGATGATAAACGTAAGGCATACTGCCGCTTACACCCCGGAAGATGGCTGGTATATCGACACCCCTAAAAGTAAGAATTCAGTACGTTCGCTGAAGCTGTCGGACTCGGCCTTTGCGATACTCACAGAGCTGAGGATTTGGCAGGACCAGCAGGCACGAAAGCTCGGAGACGTATGGAATAACAGCTTAGACCGCATTTTTGTTTACGACGATGGCTCACCTGTCATCGCGAATACGGTCACATCACATATGCGCTCCTTCGCGGATAAGTACGGCTACCCTGAGATTCACCCGCACAGTTTGAGGCATACGTATGCATCTTTGATGTTAGCAAATAATACACCCTTGGTCATCGTGTCGAAACGCCTTGGTCACGCGGACGTATCGACGACATCCAATATATATTCCCATGTGATTGAATCGGCAGAGGAGCTTTCGCTCGAAGTGGCAGACGCTCTGATAGACCATAAAAATGGAATCTTATAAGACGAGTTTTTTGGTTTATTTTTGGTTTACGCATATTAAAACAAGCCAAAAGTCGCTGGAAATTATGAAAATATGGTTTGATAAAAATGTCCAAAAATCAACGCTTGCAAGACTTTACAGACCCTCGCAAATCGCGCTATTTAGAATAAAATATACTATACAGGCAATTCAGAGCGCCTCCGCAAGAGTCTTATATTTCAAGGCTTCACAGCCTGTCGCTTTTTGCAAAACTTAATTTCCAATCAGCTTTTTTGGTTTATTTTTGGTTTACACCCGTTAAAAACGGCAAAAAGACGCCAACAAAAATGGAAACCTGCCGAAAAGGCAGGCTTCCAATCGCCTACTTTATTATAGTTTCGCACAGGTCTATAGTCGACTTTTCTATCGCTTCGATATTTTCTTTTATGGCATAGAACATACTAATCGC
>Ga0310786_10000165_pt1 | contig 111754 bp, 75 predicted proteins | sample AusTroGonzalo_MG_FD_203881 | JGI IMG/M metagenome (GOLD analysis project Ga0310786, IMG submission 203881) | Bovine rumen microbial communities from tropical cattle in Woodstock, Queensland, Australia - Gonzalo_03 (v2) (version 2) | ecosystem: Host-associated > Mammals > Digestive system >... | reverse complement strand
ATTGGCTACCGGCAGCGAGGTTCACTTGAGGCGAAACCAAGTAGTTGTCAGGATAGATGACACCGTAGTTGTTGTCGTAGCTCTGGCTGATGACAAGGTCGGCCGAACCGTTGTGACCGTAACCGGTGCCCAGCGTGGTGCTGCCGAGGTGCCAGCCATAACCTTGCGGGCTACCACCGTCGATGGTCGTCCAACCGGCCGGCATGCCAGCGTCAAAGTTCTCACTGAAGGTGTCGCCGTTGCCGCCTTGGCCGCCGCCACCGCCTTGGCCACCAGGAGTACCCATGTCACCCCACATGGCCCAACCCGTGCTGGACACGTAGAGGTCGCTCACACCGTAGATGATCTCAATCATCACATAGCGGAGGTCGGTGGGTTCCCAAATGTGCACGCTGTCCTCAATCGGCTCGTAGCCGTCGAAGGTCACGTTCACCTTGTAATCACCACGACGGAAGCTCTCGAAGGCATAGTAACCAGTCTCGTCGAGAGTGATAGGATCGATAGGATAGAGTTCCTGCTCAGCCTCGTTGTAGTTCGTGAAGCTCACTTGGATGCCTTCCGGATTGTCGGCGCTGTTGAGCAACACGTTCACGGTCACGTCACCATCGTTAAGGTACATATCCTTGTCGAGGCAGTTCGACCAGATGGTCTCGCTCTCACGAGGCAGAGCCAGCTGGTTGAGGTTGTTGCCGCCAGGAGTCGGAGGCGTTGAGCCACCGGCTTCAACGAAGCCACGAATCATCCAAGTGTAGCTGAGGCCATAGTCACCAGCGTGGTCCCAAGTAGTGCCGTCTAATGACAGGAAGTCGGAGTTGGCATTGCCAACATAGTCACAACCTGACATCGGGTAGGCAATATCGGGAGTGTAGAAGCACAGCCACAGGTCTTGAGTAGCATCAATGGTCACAGGCGTGGTCAGGGTGATGTCATGCCATGCCAGGTCACCAGGCAGATACTCGGCAGCCGTGCTCACCAGCGTACCAGGAGCAGTGGCGCCACCTTGGTAGATCATAGCGGTATAGGTGCCAGAGTAGGTCCAGCCGTAGTCGCCGTCGACATCCGTGAAGACACCGACCGTGGTCAGGGTCCGACCAGCATAGGCAGCAAGGTCAGCAGCAGGGAATCTGATGCCCCAATACACGGCGCCACCACCAGTACCAACACCACCAGTAAACGTTTCGGTGCTGTATTGCAGGTAATCGCGGTTTCTGTCTTGTGCAGCCACTTCCTTGGTGACCTTCGGGCCAACTTGGGCAGCTTCGCTAGTAGTAAAGCTTCTATTACCAACAGCGACAGGAGCAGCCCAGCTGATGGGAGACTCAATCATCTCGCCACGGTTGCCCTCGTACACGGCACCGACACCCCACTTGTACACACCAGGTTCAAGGTCAGCCCATTCAACGTCGATGTAGACGGTGTCGGGCACCCAAACGGTGGCCAGGAGGACAGTGTTCTCCTCAGTGTAAGGACCGTCGTTGTAGCAGTTCGTACGATACACTCTGTAGTGGTTCAGGCTACGGCTGCTCTCGGCAACACCCTTGCCTGGATCGCTGATGGTGATGTCGTCGACATTGAGGTAGAACATGTCGGAGCAGTTGAAGTGGCGGATGGCCACATAACCGGTCTGGCCAGCGTAGGCGCTCAGGTCAACGGTATATTGGTACCAGTTGCCTTGGACGCGGCTGTTGCCATCGCGAGAGATACCACTCATATTCACATCGGCCACGGCATTGTCCATAGACTTGCCTTCGATCTTCTTGGCCGTCATCGTCCATTCCTGAAGCATGGTGAAGGAGCTCGGGGTGGTGTTGGTCGTCGAAACGGCCACGCCGAAGTGCTCAGCAGCGTAGCTGGCATCTTGTGCGCAGGCGTAGAAGGTGACGATACCACCCAGAGCCACCTGAGGCGAAACGAGGTAGTTGTCCGGATAGAGGATCATGCCTTGGTAGTAGCTCTGGCTCAACACGAAGTCGCTCGAACCGTTGTTACCAGTTTGGCCAGTCATGATTTCGCTGCCCATGTACCAACCATAACCGTCGCCGTCGGCGTCAACGCTCGTCCAGCCCTGCATGGTACCGTCTTCGAAGGTATAGGTCATGCCTGGGACAGGCGGTTCGGGTTGCTTGTAGAAGTTGATGTAGTCGACATAGAAGCAGTCGTCGTTGCTGTTCACGCTGCTGTCCTTCGAGTATCTCCACTGGAAGGTGTGCATACCAGCGGTGACCTCGTAGGTTCTCTCAGCCCAGTTACCAGCACCGGACCAGCTGCCCTTCTGGACACCGTCGATGAAGAAGTAACCGTAGTCATAGTTGCTCTCGCTGGAGATCTTGCCGAAGAAGCTCATCAGACCGTCAGCAGGGATTTCAACCGAAACAGTCATGTTGCTGGTCACGCTAGCCACGCCAGCGCCACCGCTCTTCATGCAGTAGGTGCCTTCGTAAGGATTGGTGGTGGTGATGCTCCAAGGATAGGAAGGATCAACCTGCCAATCGAACATGCTGAAGTCGCCAGTCTCGAAGTCCTCAATGATGTCGCTGCCAGGCAGACCGCAGCCCCAGTACACCTTCACATAAGGAGAAGTGGGATCCAGGCTGTCGGGATAGTACTCGGCGATGACACCGCAAGGTGCGTCGAAGTTCTCGTCGAGGATGTAGTCGACGGGGCTGGTCGTCACGTTGTAGGTGATGTTGATCGGGTTGCCTTGGACAGGCTCGTAGATGGTCTGGTAGCCGTCGCAGGCAGCTGAACCGTTGTAGGTACCAGCATAGACAGCACCGCTGTAGTAACCTTGACCATTGGTCGTGAAGTTGTAGGTGTGGTTGGCACCGAACTCGTCTTGACCAATCATGGTGACGGTGGCACCAGCAATGCCGGTGATGCCGTCTTGCTCGTAGACGTGACCGTCCACGTTGCCGCGGCCAGAGACCTTCACGGTAACGGTGTTCGACGGGGCGCTTTCGCCTTCATCGTAAACGGCAGTCACATAGTACACATAACCGTTCATGTTGTAGGCCAAAGGACCGTCGGTGTAGGTGGTGGCGTTGATTTGGTTAGCAGCCGTCTCACCGATCTTCACACCGTCGCGGTAGATGAAGTAGTTACGATAAGTACGGTCAACAACAGCAGTCCAGTTGAGGACGATGGTTTCGTCGTTGAACACAGTCTCGTCAACAGCGGTGAGGTTCTGAGGCACGTTGAGGTGCGTCGTGAAGCCCCAAACCGGGCTGCTCACGCCGTCCGGGCAACCGTCGTTGTTGAACTCCACTCTCCAGAAGTAGTTGGTGTTGTTCCAGAGGTTGCGCACGGTGTAGCTGGTGGCCATTTCGTTGGTGAAGCTACCATCCTCAGGATACATAACGGTCTGCGGGTGGTTCGGATCCGGATAATAGGTGCTACCGAAGATGAGACGCCAACCCGTGGCATATTGAGGAACCATCCAACGCAAGGTCACGCTGGCAGGCTCGATTTCGTCTGCATCGTCGGCAGGTTCGGGGTTGAAGGCAAAACCTTCAGCATCGATAGCCGGGCAAGGCATGTTGTCGACATTGATGAACACTTCGTAGTCGGCTTCCGTAGCAGAGGCAACCAGATAGTAGGTGCCAGGTGTCAGGCCGAGGTTCTCGATGACGGGACCAGCGCTGACGTTCAAAGCAGTGCTGCCTCCACCTTGACCACCACCAGCGGTGGTGATGGTGATGTCATCGATGAACAGATAGAATTCGTCGTTCGAATTGCAACGAATAGAAACATACTTCGTTCCAGCCGGGAAGTCGTAAGTGTACTCCAAGTATCCATCTGTGTTATACACATTGGTACAAGTCACTTCGCTACCCCAGGAGAAGGCACTCGGATCATTGGTTGTGGTTGAATGACCGACTTGGAAATATTCCGAATACGAGGTGCTGTATCTTGCATAGAAGAAGCTCATCGAACCACCGTTGTTGTCAGCCAACATGGGTGAAATGAGATACTGAGGAACAGCTGTGGTGTAATAGAAACGGAACACGCCGCTGCCACCATGAGCAGTGTAACTCGTGCTCACGCCAGTGCTGCTGTGGCAGTTGTTCATCGTCCAGTCGCCTATACCGCTTTCGAAGTCTTGCGTGAGAACCTCGCGGTTGCCTTCACGGTTGCCGCCCTTCATGATGATGTTGGCGCGGGTCGTGCTGCTGGTGTACCAGCTGTATTGCGTGGTCTCAGCGTTGTAAGCAGCATTGTCGGTGTAGTCATAGCCACGAGCTAGGAAGCCCGGGTTGTGGTACTGCCACTGGATGGAGCTGGTCCAGCTGCCATTGTTACGTTGGCAGAGGATGAGGATGTTGCTCGTACCGTCCCAAGAGAAGGTGCCTTCGTTGAAGACAAACTCAACCCAACCGGTAGGTGTGGGCTGGGTCAGGTTGCCCGTGTACACCTTGGTCATACCGCTTGCCAGAGGCGACATGGCAGGAACTTGGGTGTCGGCCACATTAGCCATCCAGATGGTGATGCCGTTCTGGTCTTGGCTGATGCTGTTAGTAGCATTCCAGCTCAAGCTCGTGAACGGAGCAGTGGTCACGCCGGCCTCGGCCAATTCAGCGGCCAGGAAGAGTTCGGCGGAGAGGCTATAATTATATAAGGAGTAGAACGGGAAGTAGCCAGAGGTGCTGGTGCCTTCACCAATCTGAGCCTCAAACGGAGCGCCAGCAGCACCGCCGCCGCCAGTACCATTGAGGTCAAGGCCAGTGTAGTTGTTGTTGGCCATGGGGCCACCTTCACCGTAGAAGTCCTCGGTGTAGAGGGCAACCTTGCCGTTTTCAACAACCGTGTCAACGTAGGCGTTGAGAATCACGTCTTGATCCACCGTGAACTTGTAGACGGCATCCTCACCTTCATCGATTTCGGGGAAGGGCAAGGTGTAGTCGTTGTGCAACACGGTAGGCGTAATCTGCGAAGGAATACCTTGGTAGCTGAAGCCAGCGTTCACAGTGCCGAAGTCGTAAGCCATTTCAACCACATCCGGGATGGCGGGGTCGTAAGGCTCGGCCACGATGTCCCAAACGCGGGCCGTGCGGCCTTCACCGTAGATGGCCACCATCTGCCACAGCGTGTCGACGCTGGTGCCAGTGGTCAACTGGACGTCGATTTCTTCGTTGTGGGCCATGTCGACAGGAAGTTCGGGAGCCACAACAGTGAAGTAATCCGTAGGAGTGAAATCAATCAGGTTCAAGGTCGTGGCAGGACCGTCATTGCGCAGTTGGAACGTGAAGGGTTCCATCCAGCAGCCATTCGGACGAGGACCAACCTCAATGGTCTCCACTTCAACACCATCCTGGAGGGCGTAGAGAACGGTCACAGGGCCGCCGCCACCGCCAGCGGTGGTGATGCTGAGTCTCACAACGTTCTTGTATGACAACATGGTACCGTTCACACCAGGAGTGGTGGGGTTGTATACTGTGCCGTCACGGAAAGCATAAAGGGCTTGGTAAACATCGGTTGTCATTTGGACACCGGCTGCGCCGCTGCTCCATGAACCGGTCACGTCCTGGACGCAAAGCACCAGGTTGCCGTTGCCAGAATAGTTGAAAGGAGTGCTGAGAGTGATTGTTGTCTCAACAGGGCTCGAAATGCCATTGGCCAAAGTGTACGAGGCGACCATGTCGCTCGATGTCATGCTCACCCATGAGTTACCGCTGGCAAATGTGCTTTCACTTACTTCCTTCATGTAGATGTTGAGGTTACGAGCGTAGCTGGAGCTGTTCTTCAGCCACATCGTGAAAGAATTGATGGTACCGCCCACACCGATTTCGTCAGCAGTGTAAATCTGCTGGGTGAAAGAGTACTCATACAACGAGTACGTGGGCAGGTACGTGTTGGTTGTAGTGGACGTGGGATCGCCAATCGTCACTTCAACGGTCTGACCGCCGCCGCCACCACCACCAGTGATGTCAAGAGCCACAACGTTCTTTTTAGCCATAGTGTAACCGCTCACACCAGGAGTGGTGGGGTCGTACACCGTACCGTCACGATAGGCGTAAATGGCTTGGTTGCCATTAGCGTTCATCACGACACCAGCAGCGCCGCTGCTCCATGAACCGGTCACATCCTGGACGCAAATCACCAGGTTGCCGTTGCCGCTGTAGGCGAAAGGCGTGCTGAGACTGATTGCCGTCTCAACAGGGCTGGAAATGTTGTTGTTTAAAGTGAACGTGGCGACCATGTCGCTGGCCGTCATGCTCACCCATGCGCTGCCGCTGGAGAACGTGCTTTCGCTCACTTCCTTCATGTAGATGTTGAGGTTACGAGCGTAGCTGGAGCTGTTCTTCAGCCACATCGTGAGTGTGTTGATCGTACCTGCCATGCCAATCTCGTCAGCAGTGTAGATCTGCTGAGTCAATGAGTACTCGTACAGCGAATACGCGGGCACGTACGAATCCGTTGTAGTGGACGTAGGATCACCTATCGTCACTACATCCGCTCTTGCCACGCCAATAAAGGCGAGCAAAAGCGTCATCATCAAAGAAAATACTTTCTTTTTCATAATGAATGAGTTAGGTTAATAAATGAGTGAATTAATTAGTGATTGCATAGTTTTACCTATTTTATATATAATAGACCAATGGAAATAGGTTTACCCTTATCCATTTTTTGGACTTGTAAGGTACGGGTTTTGGACTTGTAAGGTAATTTCTTCCCGTTCATAGGATTTTTCGATAATTTCTAGGGGTTTTATAGAAAAAGGTGCCGCAATCTCACGACTGCGGCACACAGAAAAAGAACCAATTCACTTAACTGATAAACCAAATTCATATCAATTAAGATTCTTCAAAGCAGTCGCGCAAAAAATTGTGTTTGAGCACCTCCGAAATTTTCATCAGCTGCTTAAGATCAACACTTTTGCGTGCGAACAACTTGTATATATTCGATTTTTCGCAACAAACCTGCTCGGCAAGCCAATTGACCGTGCGGCCTTGCAATCGTAATTCTGTCCGAATCAGTTCGCCCACATGGACATCTTTCATCTTAAAATTCATGACTCGTGTTTTTGAAATGCGGCGCAAAAGTAATCCTACGTTCAGAACCAGCAAAAATTCGAAAAAGAAAAACAATAAAAACTAATCAAATATTATAATATTATACATCTGTTTTTCAACGATTTGCAAAAACAATCAAAGAAAATCAAATAGAAAATCAAATATTGATAGAAAACAACAAATCAGTCGTAAATTGCAGAAGTCCAACCTTTTAGAAAATCGCTCAAGACAAACTGCAAATTCGACTTATTGTCGAAAATCTCATGCAATTTGAGCGAGCGGGTCCACACTGCTTGGTAAGTTTTGCCCATCAACGCGGCGGCTTGCACCTCACTAACGCCCAAGATGTACATGCAGCAGTACACCACATCCGAGCGCTTCAGTCGCGGATACTTCTCGATAATCTTGACCGAGAATTTCGGGAAGACCGCATCAACGGCATGGACAAGTGCCGACATCTGGTTCTCCGACAACACTAATTCGGGATAGGCTGCACCCGCCTTCACATTGGCACTCCTCACCGTAAGTACCCGCTTACAGATGGGCATCTCCATCAGGGTCTCCATCTTTTTCTCAAACGGCAGGTTTTGAAATTCGGGATTGTTGATGACTTTGTTAAGCTTGGTCTCCAAGTCCTTAATCTGCTCTTCCCTATGCCTCGACACCCGTCTTGTCGACTCGATCTCATCCTCCAACGAGGCCGTGATTTTCTCATGTCGTGCAATCTCCCGCTGATGGCGCTTCGTGCGACTATGGATAAAGACGGTATCCACCACTACAATAAAAGCCAACACTATGACAATCAGAACAATAAAGAAAAATATATCCTTATTGTGGACATCCTTGGTATCGGACTTGTAGTTCTCATAAAGGGTCACCATGCGGGTCTTCTCGCCGCTCTGTTGCACCTGCTCCATATAAAACCCAGACAACAGCTTGCCATAACTTGCGGCCTTTTCGGTATCACCCAACAGGGAAGCCAACTCTATGATACGGCAATACGCCTTGGCAGTCTGACGCGGCAACAAAGGATAGCCCTGTTCATAATGGTACAAGGACGAGTCATATTCCTGTAGGTCGTAATAGATGTATCCCAACCCGAAATGCAGTCTTCGAGTTCTCCATGGCCTATCGGTATTCTTCAAAGCTTCGAGTTGCAAAGCCTTGGCGCCTTCCTTGTCGCCCATACTCGAAAGGGTAATGCTTTGGTGCAACATCGCATTGAATTTCAGGAAGTCATTGTCCCTATTGAGAAGACGATAGATGCTGTCCGCTTCCTTGTAGTACCGCACTGCGCCCAAGCGATTTTCCTGCGCCAACAGGATGTCACCCATCAGGTCGAAATTTGAGGCGATGCCCTCACGAAGTCCTTCCTTTTCAAAACACTCGCTCGACTGCTCAAGGCACTCAATGGCCACATCCCAGGTATCATAGCTGTAAAGAAGCTCTGCCAGACGGTCGTAAATCAAGCCTGTAAAATGCTCATATTTGAGATTGTCACCCGAGAAACGAATCACCCAACGTTTTCTGTTCAATCCATCCGTGAGCCACAGCGACTGCAAATAATCGGAAAAAGCCTGCACATGTGCTCCTTCCTGTCGTTCTTCAATGATGGCCTTATAGTAGGTCGCACGAGCGTATTGGAAAGTCAGGAACTTGTTGTTTCGATACGCCTTGAGGGAATGGATGGAGTCGTAAAAGCGATAGGCCTCCATCGCCTGAGGGTCGCTTCTGTCCAATCGGTAATTCTTGTAGTCCACCTCTGCCTTCAGGATTTGGTACTCGGCAAACAAGAACTGCGACTTGCTACGCAAGGTTGTTTCGTCGATGAGGGACGCCGCCTCCTGCATGAGTTTCAAAGCGCTATCGGGTTGATGGTCTTTGATTTCGTAGACCATGGCAAAAATAGGCATTGTTTCGGACAAGGTTTTCACGTGGGACTCCCTTTTGCAGGAAAGTGAAAACAACAATACTATTATTAATAAAGGTAAGGACTTGTATTTCATCAAAGTAAAAAATAGACAGCAAAAGTAATGAAAAATGAATTGAATTTGTGGTTGAGTGGATTATTATTCCAATTAATTGATAAGTTTTCAGCAAAACATACAGAGAAGGGAATGTAATTTTACCCCATAAATCCAAAGCTGCTTTGGCCAAAAAAGCCTATTTTTGCAGCCTCTTTAAGCAGTAACATTAGTTTTATGAAGAAAAATATCCTTCTTGTTTTCGCGCTGTTGTTCAGCGTTCAATATGCCTTTTCCGCCATCACGGTGAAAGGTCATGTGTTTGACAAAACCACGGGTGCTCCGATGGAATATGCCACCGTGCGTGCTTGCGCTCTTCCTGATACAACTTTCGTATCGGGCTGCATCACAGAACCTTCGGGACACTTTACTTTGGAGTTGGAGAAAGGCCGCTATGTGCTGGAAGTGCAGTATATGGGCTACTTGAAATCGTTCAAGAACGTCACTTTGGACGGCACCAAGGCTACGGTGGATGTAGGTCGCATCAGCCTTGCCCCTGACCAACGTGTGTTGAATGAAGTGGAGGTGGTTGCCGAAGTGAGTACCTACGAGATGACCCTCGACAAGCGTGTCTTCAATGTGGGCAAGGACGTGAGTAACACAGCCGGCAATGCCATTGAGGTGTTGGAAAACATTCCTGCCGTCTCGGTCGACGTGGAAGGCAATGTTAGTCTGCGTGGCGACGATGGTGTGCGCATCCTCATCGATGGTAAGGAGTCGGGACTCTCGGGCATGAGCACACAAGACGCGCTGCGTACCTTGCAGGGCGACATGATTGAAAGGGTGGAGGTCATTACTAATCCGTCAGTGCGTTACGACGCGGAAGGCTCGGCGGGTATCATCAACATCATTCTGAAAAAAGACAAGCGGCAAGGTTTCAACGGTGCGGTTAATGTGCGCACAGGTTATCCGTGGATGTACGGAGCGAGTCTTACGGGCAACTACCGCTTAAGACGTTGGAACTTCTTCGCCAGTTACGGTTTCAACAACCGCTCCAACATCGGTGGCGGTGTGAACCAGACCAAACGTTACTATTTTGACACGATTGGCGTGGGTCCCGACATGACTTTCGACACGATTTTCACCCAACTCACCGACCAGACCACGGAGCGCCGTATGCGCCGCATGGGTCATAACGTGCGCGTGGGCGCCGATTATTACATAACCGACCGCGACATCATCAGTGCGGCTTTTGTTTTCCGTTATGGTAGGTTGGAGACCCATCCTGTGGTGAAGTATTTCGACGAATATCCATTGCAGGGCACTTCTTCTTACGACGAGCGAGCCGAGGATTACGTTGAATACGAGCCTATGTATGAGGTCACGCTCGACTACGACAAGACTTTTGAACGCGAGGGACGCAGCCTGAAAGCCAATGTGCGCTATTTCACCAATGCCGAAAACTCCAGCTCCGACATTATAGAAACGATGTATCCCGACAAAAACATGTTGGAAACACTGTGGACGTTGTATCAGAAAACGAGCAACGACCAGCGTATGCGCAACTTGCAGGCCAGTGTGGATTATGTGCATCCTTTCCTCACCAAGGCGCAATGGGAAATTGGCGGAAAATATACCAACCGCAACATTACTAGCCTCTCAACGGTGACTGAAAAGGACAGCCTTGGCGTTTACCATCCTTTGGACGACTACTGCTACGACTACGAGTATCGCGAGCAGGTAGGTGCTCTTTATACCAGCCTCGGCAATGATTGGGGTCGCTGGTCGGGACAAATTGGCGTTAGGGCCGAGATAGCCAACGTTTACACCAACCTGAAAGGCTATGCCCACGATGGCACCGACTCCATCAACGGCGGCAAGCCTTACATCGACTTTTTCCCGAGCGCACACTTGAACTATTCTGTGAACGAGAAAAACCAGTTCCAAGTGAGCTACACGCGCCGCATCCGCCGTCCAGGGTTCTGGCAGATGAGTCCGTTCCGTTCCTACAACGACAACCGCAATATCCGCATGGGCAACCCAAGCCTGACACCGACCTATATGGATAGCTACGAGTTGGGTTACATCCATTTCTGGGACAAGGCGAGCTTCAACTTCACGGCCTATTACCGACACGGCACCAATATGATCCGAAACTACACCTACGAGCAAGACGGTGTATTTTACAGTATGCCTATCAACTTCGGCAAGGCCGATGACTTTGGTGTGGAAATGGTCGCCCAAGGTCAAATGACGAAATGGTGGAACCTGAACGGCAATGTCAACTTCTTCCGCTCGCATTTCGTGGGCGAGATCAATGAAAAGACATACGATGATGCCACATGGATGCTTTTCGGTCGTGTTGTGTCGAAGTTCAAGGTGAGCAACTGGTTCGACCTGCAATTAACCGCTCATGTCATGGGCCCGCACAAAGAGCCGTTGGGTATGCATAAGGGCAACTGGTGGATTGACCTCGCCGTGAGCAAGGAAATCCTACATGGCAATGGCACCATCACTTTTAATGTGCGCGACTTGTTCAACTCACGCAGTTGGGGCGGCGAGTCGTGGGGTGACGGTTTCTGGCAGTATAGCACCAGCACCTGGAACCGCCGTTCGTTCTCGCTCAATTTCAACTACCGCATCAACCAGCAGAACATGAAACGTGGTCGTCCCGGTGGCGATGATGACGAAGGTGGCGGCGGCGAGGAACAACAATCCGATGAAGGATATTAATGAAAAAAACCGTCACAAATGTGGCGGTTTTTTTCATCATAAAAGTGTCCTAAACTTATTCGTGTGCAATCACCAAGCGTTGCGTTTCGCCGTTGCTTGTCCTGACGAAGTAAATACCGTTTTGGTACTTGGCGGTCGAAATGACCATTTGCGATTCCTCGGAGAAGAACGTGTCGACTTCTTGGCCTAATGTGTTGTAAATGCTTATTACGCCGAGATTCTCGCCTTGAATAGTAACGCTCTCATTGGCGGGGTTGGGGAACATAGCCAGTGTCGTGTTGCTTTCGCCTATGCCGAGGGTGGTTTCGTAGATGATGCCGACTTCAAAGTCGCCCGCCGAAGTACTGATATACATTGTTCCTTCGAAAGTCTCCTTTACAGGTACGTCAACATAGACTTCCACGGTGGCAGACTGCCCTGCGGCTACCGACATGCCTTCAGTGACATCTTGGCCATTGTACATGCAATGTAGCGCAAAGATGGGGTCGGCGGTGAAGGCGTTGACAGTCACATCGTCAGCGGTCATGTTGGAGATGGTCAGCAGGCCAGGCTCGTAGGTTGTTTCGTCGCTGTAGATATGTAATGTTTGTGGATTGACGGTCAGAGTGCCTGTGCAGTCGTGAGGTTGGAGTCCGTTTTGCTGCATGGCGTTGACGACATCTTGTGCCGAGAAAGGATAGAGTTGCAACAATCCTTGGATGGGAATGCTGCGGTCGGGCATGATGAGAACGAGTGTGGGGCAAGCTTGGATGCCATAAAGCTCGAAGACCTCGTTGCCGCCGCCATCCCTCCCGACGGTAGGAAATTCAACGCCATATTCGTTGGCCCATTGCTGGCAGACGGCGTCGCTATCGATGTAAGAGATTTCGATGTAGAACACATCATGTAAGTTGCAGCCCATTTGGGTATAGGAGCCCGTGATGTAAGGCGAAATCACCTGGCATTGGCCGCAGGAGTAGAAGAAGAAGTCAATGAAAACGGCCTGACCGCGGTCGAGGATTTCAAAGAGGTTGTAGGTCTGTCCGTGGCAGTCGGTGACGGTGAAGTCAACGGCTTCGGTGAGGTTAGTTTGTTGTGCGCGAAGTCCTGCACCGAAGAGCAGGAAAGCGATAAGGATGGAAAGTTTTTTCATTGTATTATATTTTTGATTTTTACTTCACTATGCTAATACGTTTCACGCTTTCGCCGTTTTCTGTGGTCACGCGTACCATATAGACGCCTGGTTGATATGGGGCCGTGTCAAGGGTCGTCATGTTTCCATCGGCGTTGGCATCGTAAACCACTTGGCCGAGAGCGTTTATTACGGTGATGTGCTGTATGCCTGATGCAACGATATTCACATTGCTTGTGGCGGGGTTGGGGAATACGGAAACAGATTCGTTGCTTTCGCCAATCCAATCGTAACCGTCAACATAAACCCATGCCAGCCAGCTGTATGCCTCGCCGCTGACAGAAGCCATGTCCATCCAGCCATAGCCGTCGATACCCATCCAGCGGCTGTTGGGGTTGCCCACATCGGCAACGGCTGGAGCGGGATATTGAATGGAGCCGTCATTGTAGAAAGTCAACCAAATGTTTTGCATACCGTCAATTTCGACAGGCGTGTTGAGCCTGAAGGTGACGACATCGCCGACTGTGCCTGTGATTTCAAACTCTTGAGTAGAGACCAAAGTGCCTGGAGCTGTGTCTCCACCAAGATAAAAATTGACGGTGTAGTGGGTGGCAAATTGCTCTTCACCTGCATCCAAGAAAGCGAACTCGGTAAAAGAGCAACCTTTGTACTCGCTCATCAACTCTGCGGGAAACATATAACCCCAATTGAAGGGCATGCCAATGCCGAGAATACTTGGTGATGAATAATCACCGACATAAGAGAACCAAGAGCCTACAGAAGGTAGTTGGTCATGGGAAATCATTACATTGTTCAATTCGGTGGCTTTCAGTTGGATTTCGCCACGATTTTGTGCTTGAGCCATGCTGATAATGGCGAAAGAGCACATCAGAAAAAAGAATACATTTTTCTTCATAAGAATAAAATTTGATGAAAGGTTTATTGATTATTGATGATAATGTCTTCGCTGATATGGGTGATGATGGTATTACATTCCTCCTGATCGTCATAGAAGAAGAGCCATAAGGTGCGGTTGTCGTAGTCGGCGGCGGTGATGTAACCCATGTGGCCATGACTTTGAGCATCGTCCATGATGCGGTCGCCAAATTGTTTTTGTTGTTGTAAATTGGGATTCGGCGCCGTATTCGTTTGGATTTTTTCGTTAATCAGTCCGACGACAATGGAGCGTGAAACGGTTAGAATGTAGTCGTCGTAGGTGTTGTCAGTAGCTTCATGCTCTACTTCGCCTTGGCCGATGATGATGGCAGTGTTAGGCAGCAACGAGTCGGGAGCCTGAAAACTCTTCATGATTTCACGAATCTTGTCGGCAACGATGAAGGTGAATTTCTCGATGTCTTCTTCGGGTATTTGGCTGATGTCGGTCAAAGTGTCGAGGACAGCCTCGTCCAAAAAATCAGTTTCAATGCCGACACCTACCATAACTGGATTGTCGTCGTTTGGGCAATTCATGGCAGCAGTGCCAGAAGGCATCATGCCGAAATCTTGTTTCAGGGTTTCCCAATCCGCTTCGTCGTTGGCTTGCAGCATCAGGGCATCAATGCACTTCCCGTGGATGGAGAGGTCGCCGAGATAGGCCACGGTGAGGTTGGGGTTGTCGGCATACTTGCAGTACAACTCCATCGCGGCTTTTTCGCAAGCTTTTGTCTCGGGGTTGTCCGGCCTTTCTTTGCAGGCGGAAACCCCTATGGCAAGGAGCACGGCGAGATATGTAAAGAGGTGTTTCATCGTCTTTGTTTTGTTATTTGATGACTTCACTGGCCGAGAGGATGATTTCTTGCGCCGAGCAGCCGTTGTTGCAGAGGAATCGGACAGTCTGTCCGCCTACTTTCACTTCCTTGGCCATAGGCAACGTGTCGTCCGTTTCGCCCTGTCGGTTCAAACCGATGGCGGCTACCCCGATAACGATACTTGCTGCGGCGGCGTATGGAACCCAGCGGTTGCGGCGATGGGTGAGGAAGGGAAAGGCATCCGTATTGGGCCCAGCAGAGGCTTGTTGTGCCTTTTCGACCCAGCCTAAAAGAGTCTCGTCGTTGGGTGCCGACTTTTCAGCCTGCTCCTGCCACTGCTGGCGGCATTGCCATTGCGTCTTGAAGTCATCGCGTTGGGTGTTTGTGTTCATGGTTCTTATATTGTCTTTCATAGTGATATGTTGTTTTCTTTTTCGTACATCTGTTTGAGTCTCCGTTTGGTGCGCGCGATGCGCATGGCCACGGCTCCTACCGAACTACCAGTCATGTCTGCGATTTCCTTGTAAGAAAATCCGTCTAAAAAAGCGCGGATGATGGTGCCACTTTCTTCGGGCAGGGCTTCGATAAGTTGTTGCAGTTGCTGATAACTCTCGTTGCTCGGTCCATCGTCCTTATCGTCCATGCTGACCGTATCGATGGACTCCGTTTGCGGACTTCTGACGTCTTTGCGTCGCAGCATCAGCATGGTGTTCGTCGCTACGCGCCATACCCAAGTTTTTTCCGAGCTGCGCCCCTCAAAAGCTCCGAAGCTTCGCCATAGGCTAACCAACACTTCCTGAACGCAGTCCTCTGTTTTCCAGGCATTTCCGAGGTTATAGTCGGAACAGATATGCCAAATCATAGCCTTATGCCGAAGTATTAAGGCATTAAATTCGGTCTGAAAGGTTTCGACGCTGCTTTTGTTGGCTCCGTGTAACTCGGAAGTCTCCATTCTTTCTGTGTGTCTTTTGGTAAATTGGGTGCAAAAGTAATCTGAAAAATAACGCGACTTTGTTTTTTTACAAAAAATGAAACTTTCTTGTTATGATTTTCATTTTTTTGCACCTAAATAATAATGTGAAATACCATATTCTATTATCGTGTAAAGTTATAGCTTAATATTCAATAATTTACAAACAATTACAAGTATGAAACGTACATTTATCTTTTCAGTTTTGACTTTGGCACTTATGATGATTTGCCAAGATGCATTTGCCTGGGATTACTTCGTCAATGGCATCTATTACCGCAAAGTCACGCAACAGCTTCCTGGAGGCGGTTGCGGCGAAACCTACCTGATTGTCGTCAACGACGACTACCAAAACACCTACTCGGGTGATGTGGTCATTCCCGAAACAGAAACTATCAACGGTGAGTCGTACAGAGTTCGCTACATCGGTAGTGAGGCTTTCTACGGTTGCATCGACCTTACCAGCGTCACGTTGCCCAGCACCATCGTGAACATCGGTTATCATTCGTTTGCCGACTGCCATCGTTTGGAATACATTGAGCTCCCTGAGGGTATGCAACAGATCAACTCGAATGCCTTCAGTTTTTGCTATGAACTCGATTACATCTTCATTCACAGCACCGAGCCTTTTTTCCTTTGGGATGATGCTTTTGCCGACATCAACGACCATGTGCATATCGTAGTGCCTTGCAACTGCATAGAAGCTTTCGAAGCCGCCGAGGAATGGCAAGGTATTCTGCTCTATGATGATTGTGGCAACGTGGGTATCGGGGAAACCGAAACAATCACTATGAATGTCTACCCCAATCCCGCTTCGGAAACCCTCACCATCGAAGCCGAAGGTCCCGTGACAATTTTCGATGCATTGGGTTGCGTCGTGAAAACCTTGTTTGTGAAGAGGAAAGAAACCATCAGTTTAGAAGGTCTTTCGAGTGGTTTTTACTTTGTGAAGGCTGGAGATGAAGTGAAAAAGATTGTAGTAAAGTAAAAAGCCTAACTTTTTCCGACAAAACAATTCCGAATGCAGTTTTTGTGTTCGGAATTTTTGCTTCATTTTGAATCGTTTTAGATAAAAACTCCTATCTTTGCCCCGTTGTATTATGCATAAATCTTTGCGCTTATGATTTCCTATTTTCAACCTGATAATCAGCGGATTATCGCTGTTGATTCCAAATCCGAACTTTCTGCGGAAACCGTTTCCAAGCTCACATGGCTTTTCGGTAAGGCCGAAAAAATCGAAAAAGACACGGTGAAAGGGCATTTCGTTGGGCCGCGCCGCGAGATGATTACGCCTTGGAGCACCAACGCCGTCGAGATTACGCAGAACATGGGCATCAAGGGCATCGTCCGCATCGAGGAGTTCTTCCGCGTGGAGTCGAAGAACGCGCCTTACGACCCGATGCTGCAAAATCGCTACAAGGACCTCGACCAGAACGTGTTTGCCATCGACCGCAAGCCCGAACCCTTGAAATACATTGACGACATCGAGGCGTACAATCAGCAGGAAGGGCTGGCTTTGAGCGCAGAGGAGATGGACTACCTGAAAGGCATATCCGCAAAGATTGGCCGCAAACTCACTGACAGTGAGGTGTATGGCTTCGCACAGGTGAACTCCGAGCACTGCCGCCACAAGATTTTCAACGGCACCTTCATCATTGACGGGAAGAAGATGCCCAACACGCTTTTCGCCCTCATCAAGAGGACCTCAAAGGAAAACCCGAACAAGTTGGTTTCGGCATACAAAGATAATGTGGCATTTATCCTTGGCCCCAAGGTGGAACAGTTTGCCCCAACGGAGCCTAACAAACCTTCGGCCTTCCAAATCAAGCCCATTGAGACGGTGATTTCATTGAAAGCTGAGACGCACAACTTCCCGACGACTGTGGAACCTTTCAACGGTGCAGCCACGGGCAGCGGCGGAGAGATTCGCGACCGTTTGGCTGGCGGTCAGGGCAGCTTGCCTTTGGCGGGAACGGCCGTTTATATGACTTCCTATCCACGCACCGAGGCCGACCGCGAATGGGAAAAGGACATCGAGCCGCGCAAATGGCTCTACCAGACGCCTGAAGAAATCCTCATCAAGGCCTCCAACGGTGCTTCGGACTTTGGCAACAAATTCGGCCAGCCCCTCATCAATGGCAGCTTGCTGACTTTTGAACATTGCGAGGAGCAGAAACTTGGCTACGACAAGGTCATCATGCTGGCGGGTGGCATCGGCTTCGCCAAGAAAGTGGATGCCAAGAAGTTGGAACCCGAAGAAGGCGATGTCATCATCGTTTTAGGCGGCGACAACTACCGCATCGGTATGGGTGGTGGTGCCGTGTCGAGTGTCGATACAGGCCAATACAGCAACGCCATCGAACTGAATGCCGTGCAACGTGCCAACCCCGAGATGCAGAAGCGCGTGAGCAATGTCATCCGTGCCATGGCCGAGAGCGACCATAACCCTATTCGTAGCATCCACGACCACGGTGCAGGCGGTCACCTGAACTGCCTCTCCGAACTTATTGAAGACGCAGGTGGCGTGGTCTATGTCGACAACCTGCCCATCGGCGACCCGACACTGTCCGACAAGGAAATCATTGGTAACGAGTCACAAGAACGCATGGGACTGTTGGTCAACAAGAAGGACAAGGACATCATCAAGGAGACTGCCGAACGCGAGCGCGCCCCGTATTACGAGGTGGGTGAGGTGACAGGCGATGAACGTCTGCGTTTCGTCCGCAAGAAAGGCAAGGCACCCATCGACTTGGCCATTTCTGACTTCTTCGGCAGTGCGCCCAAGACGGTGCTGCACGACACGACCAAGCCTTATCATTTCAAGAAAATCAGCTACACAAAGCGCGATATACACAAATACCTTGACCGCGTGTTGCAACTTGAAGCCGTGGCTTGCAAGGACTGGCTCACCAACAAGGTGGACCGTTCCGTAACAGGTCGTGTGGCACAGCAGCAATGTGTCGGCGAGGTGCAGCTGCCTTTGAGCAACCTCGGCATCAGCGCTTTGGACTACAATGGCAAGCGTGGTATCGCCACGGCCTTGGGTCACGCCCCGATTGCGGGTCTCATTGACCCCGCTGCCGCTTCGCGCCTGTCGGTTTCCGAGGCCTTGACCAACATCCTTTGGGCACCGATTGAAGGCAATCTTTCTGGTGTTTCGTTGAGTGCCAACTGGATGTGGCCTGCCAAGCAAGAAGGCGAGACCGCACGACTCTATGAAGCTGTCAAAGCCTTGAGTGACTATTGCGTGGCCTTGGGCATCAACGTCCCGACGGGCAAGGACAGCCTCTCCATGACGCAGAAATATCCCAATGGCGAGAAGGTGGTTGCTCCTGGAACAGTCATCATCTCCGCTGCTGGCGAGGTGTCGAATATCCGTCAGGTGGTGCGCCCCGTGATGAAGACCGACGAGAACACAGAACTCCTTTATATCGACTTCTCAAAAGATGGCTTCGAACTCGGTGGCAGCAGCTTCGCCCAAGCCATCGACGCCATCGGTCAGGCCACACCCGACGTGAAGAGTGTCAATTACTTCAAGAAGTGCTTCGATGCTATCCAGAAGCTTATAGAACACAACTTGGTTTTGGCGGGTCACGATGTGTCGGCGGGCGGCTTGATTACCACGCTGTTAGAGATGAATTTCGCCAACAGCACCTACGGCATGAACCTCAATTTAGAGGCTTTTGCCAAGGATGACCTCGTTTCGGTGCTCTTCTGCGAGAAGCCCTCGGTGGTCATCCAAGTCTCCAACGACGGTATCGCTAACCGCATGTTGCGCGAACTCGGCATCGCCTTCAAGGTCATCGGCAAGCCCACAGCCAAGCGGCAGATTACCATCGTCCACAACGAGCACAACTATATCTTCGACATCGACACCCTGCGCGACACTTGGTACAAGTCGTCCTATCTCCTCGACCGCAAGCAGAGTGGCCCGAGAAAGGCCATGGAGCGTTTCATGAACTACAAGAAACAGTACCTGCACTATAGCTTTGGGCGTAACTTCACTGGCACGGCGGCCAGCCTCGGCATCAACATGCATCGCCGCAAGCCATCGGGCATCAACGCGGCCATCATCCGCGAGAAAGGCTGCCAGTGCGACCGTGAGATGGCATACGCGCTTTATCTTGCTGGGTTCGATGTGAAAGATGTCACGATGACTGACCTTGCCACGGGACGCGAGGACCTCAAGGACGTGAATATGATTGTCTTCGTCGGCGGCTTCTCTAACTCTGACGTACTCGGCTCGGCCAAGGGCTGGGCGGGTGCTTTCCTCTACAACAAGAAAGCCAAGAAAGCCCTTGACGACTTCTATGCCCGCGAGGACACTTTGAGCCTCGGCGTCTGCAACGGCTGTCAGGTGATGATGGAACTCGGTCTGCTCTATCCCGACCACGAGGAACACCCCGTGATGATGCACAACGACTCGCACAAGTTTGAGTCGGGCTTCCTTAATGTGGAAATTGCACAGAATGAGAGCGTGATGCTCAAGTCGCTGTCAGGTCGTCGCCTTGGCGTGTGGATTGCCCACGGCGAGGGCAGGTTCTACTTCCCCTGCTATCGCGACAAGTACAAGATTGTGATGACCTACGGTCAGGACGAATACCCGGGCAACCCCAATGGCAGCGACTGGTCGACGGCTGCGGTCTGTTCCAATGACGGTCGCCATCTCGCCATGATGCCGCACCTTGAGCGTGCCTTCCTACCTTGGCAGTGGGCCTTCTATCCCGACGAGCGCAAAAACGATGAAGTTTCTCCTTGGATGGAAGCGTTTGTTAATGCCAAGAACTGGGTCGAAGAACACAGAAAGTAATAACTTAACACGAATGACCATGAAGAAACTTGTTTTAGCTGTTATCTTGGTGTTTGTTGCTGGACTGGCAATGGCGCAAGATGTCATCGTCCTGAGAGACGGCTCCACTATCTTAAGTAAGGTAGAGGAAGTCTCGGAGACGGAAATCAAATTTAAGAAGTGGTCGAATATGGATGGGCCACTCTATTCGATGAAGACTTCTGCTGTGATGAGCATCAATTATCAGAATGGCGAAATGGACAAGTTTTCTGTCAAACCAGAAGAAAAGGCTCCAGAACCACCAAAAACCAATGTCAAAGAAGGAAAGATGGAGCGAAAAGGTAAAAACCTTACCTTAGATGGCCGTGTGTTGACGGATAATGAAGTCAAAAAACTCGTTGGAGAGCAGGATTACAAGACCTATATTGGGGCAAGGAAACAGATTGCCGCAGGAAACACCTTTGGAGGAATCTTGGCGCTTTCTGTGATAGCAGGTGCTACGAGCTATGGCGTGTATCAATATGTGGCGCCAAAGCCTGCGGTTAAGACCGTTTTTATTGCGTCGTCAGCATTAGCTTTTACAAGTCTTTCGCTCATGTGTGTGTTTAAGGGGATAGGCGGTGGCAGACTCGGTTGGGTCGCTGGTCAGTATAACCAGCATGAAGAAGAGACATCCTTCCTGATTTCACCCTCTATGATGAATGATGATTTGGGAAATGTGGGCTTTGGCCTGACCTTGAGTTTGAACTTTTGAGGTGAATTAAGGCTTTGTTTGCACAATAAAAGATAGACAATGTCCAAGGAGAAAGTCAACAAGACCAACGCCTGCCGCATCCTCGACCAGAAGAAGATTGCGTACGAGTTGATTCCTTACGAGGTGGACGAAAACGACCTCGGGGCGCAGCATATCGCCGATCAGTTAGGCGAGGACATCGACCAGGTGTTCAAGACTTTGGTGCTGAAAGGTGACAAAATCGGCTATTTCGTTTGCGTTATTCCAGGCAACGACGAACTCGACCTGAAGAAGACCGCCAAGGCCACGGGCAATAAGAGTTGCGACCTCATCCCGATGAAAGAACTGCTGCCGCTGACGGGCTACATCCGTGGCGGTTGCTCGCCCGTAGGCATGAAGAAACAATTCCCGACCTTCATCCACGAGACTTGTGAGTTGTTCGATTACATCTACGTCAGTGCGGGCGTGAGAGGTTTGCAGTTCAAACTCAATCCGCAGGATTTGATACAAGTGGTGGACATGACTGTCGCCGATTTGACCATTTTTGAATTGGGCCAAAAATGAGTTACACCATTCGCAAATCCACTATGGCCGACCTGCCGACCATCCTCAACCTTCGTGACCAGGCGCGTGAGATTATGCGCAGCTACGGCAACACCTTCCAATGGCCCGATGGCTATCCACGCGATGATATGTTTCAGAAAGACATTGAATTAGGTGGCAGCCATGTCATGCTTGACGACGAGGGTAGGATAGTAGGTACTTTTGCTCTTTTGCCCAGCCCAGAGGTGACTTATAATGTGATATACAACGGTCAATGGCTTGATGACGAGCCTTATCATGTCATCCACCGCATTGCCAGCACACCCAGCTCACACGGTGTTTTGGACGCGCTTTTGGATTATTGTGAAAGCCAAGTTTCCAACATTCGCATCGACACGCACGAGGCGAACATCATCATGCGCAAGGGATTGGAGCGTCACGGCTACCAATTTTGCGGCATCATCCACCTCTTGAACGGCGATGAGCGCATGGCGTTCCAGAAAATCTGCAAATATTGAAGATTATTTCCCGCAATCAGAAATAATGCCTATCTTTGCACCGTAATCTATTTATAATCATGCTAAACAAAGAAAATGTACAAGAAGTCCTGAAGGACGTCATTTATTTCCCCAAAGGGGACAATATCGTGGCCTTGAATATGGTTGAGAATCTGATGGTTAAGGACAATGCCATTCGTTTCGACCTCGTCATGGAACACGCCAACGACCCGAAAAACGACATTTTGGTGAATGGTGCCAAGCGCACTTTGACCGAGGTGTTTGGTGAGGGTGTTGAGATCGAAATCAAGGTGGTGGAGGAGAAGACAGCCCTCTCGAAGGTGAAGCACATCATCGCAGTGGCCTCGGGCAAGGGTGGCGTCGGCAAGTCGACGGTGGCAGCTAATTTGGCCATCGCCTTGGCACGTGCCAACCAGCGCGTGGGCTTGATTGATGCCGACATTTACGGCCCTTCCGTCCCGATGATGTTTGGCCTCGGCAATGAGCAACCCGCAGCGTTTGAGAAAGACGGCAAGACCGTGATGGTGCCCATCGAAAAATACAGCATTAAGCTGATGAGTATTGGCAGCTTTGTCGATGCCGACCGTCCGCTCATTTGGCGCGGACCCATGGCCACCAGCGCCTTGAACCAACTGATGAACGACACGCTTTGGGGTGAACTTGACTGGATGGTCGTCGACATGCCTCCTGGCACGGGCGACATCCAACTGACGCTGGCACAACAATATAACGTATCGGGCGCCCTCATCGTGACGACTCCGCAGAAAGTGGCCTTCGCCGATGTGCTTCGTGCCGCCATGATGTTCAAGGAAGAAGCCTTACAGATTCCGATTTACGGTCTGGTGGAGAACATGGCCTACTTCACACCTTCCGACATGCCCGAGAAGAAATACTACATCTTCGGCAAGGAGACGGGCCAACAGTTTGCCGACCAACTCGGTGTGCCGCTCTTGGGTCAAATCCCGATTACGGAGAAGATTGCCGAATGTGGAGACGCCGGTATGCCCCTCGCTTTGGATGCCGATTCGCCTGTCACCAAGGCCTTCGACAAAATCGCACAAGAAATCATGAAATCGAAATAATAATTGCACGCAGAATACGCAAAAATCGAAGATTCGACGAAGTCAATTGAGGGAAGCGCAAGGCAACCCAAATAAAGAGTCCAGCAGGTTCTGCGATTTCTGCGGATTCTGCGTGAGAAAGGAAAACGATAATGGATAGAGAATCAATATTACGCAAGGTCAAAAACGTCCTCGAACAGGTGCGTCCCTACCTTCAACAGGATGGCGGCGACGTCAATTTCGTGGAACTCACCGACGACAACACCGTCATCGTGGAACTGACAGGTGCTTGTGGCAACTGTCCGCACAGCAGGTCGACCCTGAAAAACGGCATCGAAGCCGTGATGAAAAAGGTCATCCCCGAAATCAAGTCCGTTGAGCAAGTCGAGACGCTAGATTTGTAGCAAATCTTGAAATCTGAAATCTTGAAATCTGAAATTCAATTAATTGTCAAACATAAAATCTAAACAACATGAAAAAAGTTCTATTCTCATTAGTAGCCATGCTGCTCCTCTCGGTCAGCGGCATTGCACAAACAACCTACACTATGGTCAACTCGGCTTCACAATTGGAGGCTGGCCAGTACATTTTGGTTGGTTTTGATAACGACAACCAAGCCTTTGTCATGAGCTACCAGAAGACCAACAACCGTCATGCCATCACCATAGATGAGGCGGGCGGTGTCATCACGGCAACCGTGGCTACTGATCCTTCGCAGCAGGATGCTCCTTTTGAGTTCACTCTCGACGGCGCCCCTGGTGCCTGGACCATCTACGATGCGCTTAATGAAGGCTATCTCTGCGCTCCTGGTGGTGGCAACTACCTCCGCACCCAATCCACGCTCGACGACCACGGTCGTTGGACCATCACCGATGGTGACGAGGGTGGCATGGTGCCCGTCAGCAATGGCGGCGAGGAGCAGTGCTACATGCGCTACAACATCACTTCGACGCTGTTTGGCTGCTACAAGGAGTCGTCGAATGTGGTTGCCCCTGTCTATTTCTTCAAGGCTGGCGGTGCTGCCCAACCCGACCCCGAGCCGAGCAACTATCCCACGAATTTCACCGCTACGGTGGACGGCACGGATGTCACGCTCACTTGGACCGATGCCACGGGAGAGGTACTGCCTCACAAGTATCTGGTTTTTGCTTCTACGGGCAATATCACTGTTCCCGTTGATGGAACTCCTGTTGCCAATGGCGACTTGGCCATGAATGTCAACTATGGCGTTGAAACCGTTACCTTCAGCGGCTTGCAGGGCGGTACGACCTATCATTTCGCCATCTTCCCCTACACCAACAGCGGCGCCAACATCGACTATAAGACCGATGGCACCTATCCTACGGTCAATGCTACTACAGAAGACATCGAGATTATTATGTTTGAAGACTTTCTCGAAGACCTCGGCGTGTTCACGACGTATGATGCCTATGGCGAACAAGGTTGGCATCAGGCTTCCTATCAAGGCACGACCTACGCTGTCTGCAATGGCTATGCCAATGGCGCTTCCAACCAGAACGAAGACTGGCTGATTAGCCCCAGACTGCAATCTGGTTTCATGGATTTGTGGGTTGAGTTCCGCACGGCCATGAAGTTTGATGGTGACCCGTTGCGCGTGGCAGTCTCCTTCGACTACGATGGCCAAAGCGATCCTTCGGATTTTGAATGGCACGATATTACCGATGTCTTTAATTTCTCAGCAGGCAACTACGAATGGGCTGAATCTGGCGCGTTCAATGTGTATGGTGAGTTCTATGATTTGAATCCGTTTGGAGGCTTCCATTTGGCTTTCATTTATACCAGCAGTGATGTGGCCGCTTCTTCATGGGAAATTGACTATGTGAGAGCGTATACTTTGCATACGGAAGGCGTTAATGACGATGTCCGTCCGGCCATTAGCCTCTATCCCAATCCTGCCAGCGAACAAGTTTCGTTCATGCTCGAAGACAATGCCGAAGTCAGCATCTTCGACATGACGGGTCGCATGGTCAGCATGACGAATTGTGAGGCTGGTCAAGCCCAACTCAACGTCAGTGAATTGGTGAATGGCGTTTACTTCGTCAATGTCCGCTATGCCAACGGCGGCACGGCCATCACGAAGTTTGTGAAGTTCTAATACAGACGCGATAGCGTCATTGCGAGGAACGAAGCAATCCAGAGAAAAAGCTTATTGCCTGGATTGCTTCGTCGTTCCTCCTCGCAATGACGCAAAGCGACAACAAGAATAAACCCTTGAAAAACCTCCTACTCATAGCATTCCTTCTCTTCGCTTGCGCGGCCAAAGCCCAGCAAGTCGAGCCAGTGCGCTATGAGGTGAACCGATGGAGCAAGGAACAAGGCTGTCACTTCGAGTCCTTCGGCGAGCAGGGCGGCCTGATGTGCATGGAAACCGAGAAGACCGACAAGGAGAAACACCGCCTATGGAGTTTTTCCTGCGTGGATACCAACCTCTACGAACTGCGCAATGACCTCATTCCTCTGCCCGAAAAGCTGATTTTTGTCGATGCAGGCCACAACAGTCATTTTGCCACCTTCCTTTTCGTCAATGACGGCAACAAGAAAGCTGCCGATTCGTTGGATTTCCTCGTGGTGGCTTACGACCGAAAGGAGAACTCTTACCGCACTTTTTGGGACAAATGGCCCGAAAAGTCGGTGCCGCTGTCGGTGGAAGTCGCCGATGGCACGATGATGTTGGCCCTGAACAACAAAAACGGTAACGGCATATTGCATTTTTATGACTTGACCTCCAACGATTGCCGCACAGTGATGCCTTCTCCGTCAAGTAGTTTTGTGCTATTCCAAACAGAGGCTTTCGCCCAGCATCATGGCTTTGTGGTGGTCGCTAAGGAATTTGAGAACAAGCACTTTGTGTCGACTTCTTTCTTGGTCTATTCCTCTTCGGGCAACTTGCAAGGCTCCTATCGTTATCAGAACATCCCCAACGCTGCTTTGGGCCGCATGGTCTTCCGTTTCGACGAGAACCAAAATCTGGTGGTTATCGGAACTTTGGAGCGTGAGACGGGCCGCAAGGTCAACCTTGAGGGCGTGACGGAAAATTTCGACAAGGAAAGCCTTGGCGTGGTGTGGTTGCGCTTTGTCGGCGGGACACCTGATGGCAGGATTTATCTATTCAAGGACATGCCTGAAATCGAACACGCGCTGACTGCTTCCGATCGTGTGCGTGTGCGCGAGGAACGACTGAAAAACCAAAAGAAAGACAACCCCACAAGAGGAGAAATCGCTTTCCAGTTTCTAACGCCCCGTCTGACGGATTTCGGCGACCTGACCGTTTTCGCGGTGGAGGCTTTCATGCCCTATTACCACACCGAGACCCGCATGAGCTACGGCTATTACGGCTACTATGGCGGCTATCCTCACACTTATACTGTTTTCGATGGCTACGACTTTTTCAGCGAGATACTGCTGGCCTTCGACAAGGACGGTCACCTGCAATGGCAGCAGTCGGTGAAGTTCGACAACGAGTTGACCTACGACCTCTATCCCCATGCTTCCGAAGGTGCTTGCTTCGATGAGTTAGTGGTGGCGTCGCCTTACCATAACAAGTTGCGTTACACTGCTTTCAATGCTGCTGGACAGCCGTTGATGAACCCACAGGAAGAGAAGTTGGCTCCGATTTATGGTGCTGATTATGTGGACGATGAATACTTTGCCGAGATGATGAAATGGTACGACAAACGTTTCCTGATTTATGGCTCGCAGGTCATCCAAAACAGCACCCAGCCCAAACAGCGTCGTTGGGTTTACTATCTGCAAAAGGTTCAATACGAATGAGTTATGGTTGGTAGCTGTCTGAAATATCTGGTGCAGCGCAAGAGCAAATACAGCATCCATTCGCCTTTTGTGTATGAGTTCATGACCAAGGTGGCCAACGACAGCGGTTCCAATCGGGATTATGATACCTTGTTGAGAATCAGTCGTTTGTTGGACGGAAAAAACTATCCCAACCGCAGAAGACGTAAGCAGGCTCGGTTGTTGTATCGCTTGGTGCGTTTTTTTGAACCTGAGACGGTGCTCACTTTTGGCCAGCTTTCAGCCTTGAATACCAGCGCATTGGCTTTGGGTGATTTGCAGACCAAAGTTTACTTGGAGCAGTCGCCCGACTTCTTGGAAACACTTAATTCGATGGGTGTCGTCAACGTGAACCTGATTCGCCACGACCAAAACGAGGAGGAACAGTTGGAACACGCAAACACGGGCTTTGTCTATTACAGTTTAGACAATTTCGGCGACGACACGTGGAACAATTTGGAAGAAGGTTTTAGTAAGATTGACGAGGACACGGTGTTGGTCTTTGAGGGCATCCACCATTCGCGCCACACCGAGGCCGCGTGGGAGGCCGTGAAAGCCAGCGAGGGGGTCAGCGTCAGCATGGACTTGTACAGATTCGGCTTGCTCTTCTTCCGCGATGGCATTGAGAAACAGGACTTTATATTGAAATACTGAAATCTGAAATTTGAAATCTTGAAATGAAAAATATCACCTATACCAAAACTGGCGACGAAGGCAAGACCTCATTGATTGGTGGCTTGCGCGTCCCGAAATATGACGATAGGGTAGAGGCCTACGGCACCGTCGATGAGCTGAGTGCCTTTATCGGTGTGCTTTATGACCAAGAGGGCGTGACCGAGGCCCAGAAAGCTGTGTTGGACACCATCCAAAACAAATTGTTTACGGTGGAGTCGCATTTTGCCTTGGACGAGAACTCCGAGGTGAAGAAGATGATTCCCGTGTTGACTGCTGAAGACGTGGCTTTTGTGGAGCATGAAATCGACGTGATGAACGAGCAACTGCCCGAGTTGAAATCGTTTGTCATTCCAGGCGGTAATTTGAAGGCGAGTTACGCCCATGTCTGCCGCACGGTGTGTCGCCGTGCCGAGCGTCAGGGCTGGCGTTTGGCCGCACAACATCCTATTGACTCGCTGGATTTGAAATACCTCAATAGACTGTCGGATTACTTCTTTGTTTTGGCGAGATTTTTTGGCTTTTTAGACAAAGTTGACGAAAATAGTTGGAAATCAACGGAATAAAAATCTATAATTTTTCTTGCAAAACTGCTTGACAATACAAAAAAACTTGTATTTTTGCGCCCTCAAAAATAAAAGCTATAGACTATGTATTGGACACTAGAATTGGCATCGAAACTGGAAGACGCTCCTTGGCCGGCAACCCGTGATGAGTTGTTGGATTGGGCCCTGCGCACGGGCGCTCAAGAAGAAATCATAGAGAACCTTCAGGAAATGGAGGACGAAGGCGAGATTTACGAACGTATCGAAGACCTTTGGCCCGACTATCCATCGAAGGATGACTTTTTCTTCAACGAGGATGAGTATTAATAAACTGATAATCAGTTAATTAAAAAGACTCTCAAGGAAACTTGAGGGTCTTTTTTGTATCTGATTATTATTTTGTAATTTTGTCCCATCCAAAACCTATCGTATTATGTTCGCAAAAGACGTTTATAGTGGCCGTCGCGCCACCTTGAAAAAAATGATTTCGAAGGGCATCGCCTTCTTCCCGGCCAACAACGAGGCTCCCTTCAACTATCCCGACAACACTTATATCTACCGTCAGGACAGCAACTTCTCCTATTTCTTCGGCCTCAAGCACCCCGACTTGGTCGGCGTCATCGACTTTGAGACGGGCGAAGAAATTCTCTTCGGCGTGGATGTCACCATCGACGACGTGATTTGGTGCGGTCCGCTGCCTTCGCTGAAGGAACAGGGCGACTGCATCGGCATCACCGACTGCCGCGACTTCAACAAATTTGGCGAATACCTGCAACAGGCCATGGCCAAAGGTCGCCAAATCCACATGCTGCCCACCTATCGTGCCGACACGCAAATCCAATGCTCCAAGTGGCTCGGTTGCCATGTCGACCAAGTGAAAGAGCATGTCAGTCTTGAACTCATCAAGGCCGTCATCGCCATGCGCGAGGTGAAGAGCGAACTCGAAATCGCCGAGATGGAACGCGCCGCCAACACTGCCTATTACATGCACACCACCGCCATGAAGATGTGTAAGCCTGGCATGGTCGAACAAGAGATTGCTGGCGTGGTGGAAGGCCTCTCGCTGTCGGGCGGCGGCCCTGTGTCGTTCCCTGTCATCTTGAGTGTGGATGGCCAGACCTTGCACAACCACGGTCACCACAACGTGCTGAAGGAAGGCCGCATGATGGTCTGCGACGCTGGTGCCGAGACGGAGAACTACTACGCCTCCGACTTCACCCGCACCACGCCCGTAGGTGGCAAGTTCAACCAACGCCAGCGCGAGATTTATGAAATCGTGCTCGCCGCCAACCAAGCTGTGGCTGCCCAAACACGTCCCTACATGCCTTACATGCTGATGCACACCCTCGCCTGCCGCACTTTGATTGAGGGCTTGAAAGGCGTTGGCCTGATGAAGGGCGATACCGAAGAAGCCCTGATGAACGGTGCCCACTGGCTCTTCATGCCTCACGGCCTCGGCCACATGCTGGGCATGGACGTGCACGACATGGAAGGTCTCGGCGAGACCTACGTGGGTTACGACGACATTACGCCGCGCAGCACCAAGTTGGGCTTCAGTGGATTGCGCTGCGGCAAGACCCTGAAACCAGGTTTCGTGGTCACCGACGAGCCGGGCATCTACTTCATCCCGACCCTCATCGATATGTGGAAGGCCGAAGGCAAGTTCAAGGAGTTCATCAACTATGACAAGTTGGAGACCTACAAGGACTTTGGTGGCATCCGCATCGAAGATGACCTGCTCATCACCGCCGACGGCTGCCGCATCCTTGGCCGACCCATCCCCAAGACCGTCGAAGAGGTCGAGGAGATATGCGCCCAAGGGCGAGAGTGGATTAAGATGACGGCGATGTATTGATGAATATTGATGAAAAATGCGAGGTGTTGCCTCGCATTTTTCATTTTAGAACTCCATCACCAACTTCACATTAACATACCTCGGCGTCAAGTAATTTGGGGCTCCGTAGTAGCAGTTGTCGATGTATTTCACCCAGTTGAAGGAAATCACGTTGGAGATGTTCAGCAGGTTGAAGACGTCGACGCTGATGAACATGTTTTTTACATAACGCAACGGGTTGCCTTTGCTGAAGCTGCTGGCCTCGCTGATGAGTTGTTTGCTGAAGCCGATGTCGACGCGGCGGTAGGCCTTGTAATTCGCGCTGGTTGAATAAAAGGGTGAATTGTTGTCGTTGATAGGCAGACCCGTGCCGAAGGTCAAGGTCATGTTGACGCGCCAGGTCGGGTGGTTGGGGATGTAGTCTTGGAAAAACAGCGAGAAATACACCAACTGGTTTGAGGGACGGTTGTGCCAGCCTAAGGCGATGGTATCGGCTACTTGGTCATCTGTGTGGTTGTAGAAAGGCAGACGATTTCCCTCTGCATCCACCAAATAATAGTCGCCGCGGATGTCTTCTCTGGCGCGCATGAACGAAAGGCTGGCCCAACTGTCGATGCCTTTCACGAACTCGCCGTTTAACTTAAAGTCAAGGCCGGCAGTATACGCCTTTGCCGACTGGTCGGCATAGTAACGGATGCGCACGTTATCGACATCGTAAGGAACCACATGGGTAAAATACTTGAAATACAGCTCCGAAGTCAGGATGAAAGGTCGGTTCCAGGCGCGGAACTTGAAGTCGTTGCCCGCCACAATCTGGTACGACTGCTGTGCCTGTGCATCTTTGAAGAGGCTGCCGTCCATGTTGCGGATCTCGCGGTAGAACGGCAGCTGGTTGTAGACACCGCCCGACAAACGGTACACCAATTCGCGCTTGTCGTTGCTAGGTTTATAGGCTACGCCTGCCCTCGGACTGACGTACACCTTATTATTATAGCCCCAGTAGTTGGCTCGCAGTCCGCCCGTGACGACGAACTCGCCCTTGTCTTTGTAGGGAAGCGTCCAAGAGTTTTGCACGAAGCCATCAAGGTTGTTGATGGAGAGCCGATTAGCCGCCCTATGCAGGTAGTCCATGCCGATTTCAGGCAGGATGTCGGGCATGACGCCTGGCACGGTGTAAGGGTTGGGTAGGGCATAACCCGCCGAGTCCATCATCTGCCACTCGTCAATCACATCGTCGATGTCCTGATGTTGGAAACGGAGGCCCCATTTCAACAGGCAGTTGTTGAAAGCGTAAAGTCCCTTGTGGTCAAGGTTGTAGACTTGGGCGTAGAAGGCGTTACGGGCGTGTTTGGTGAGTGTCCCAACTTCATGGTCTTCAATCACCTCGCCGAAATCATCCGACCCGACAGAGGTGTTGCGTATGCCGAAGTGGTAGTTCTCTTCGATGTCGTAGGTCTCGGTTTCGTAAGCCGAGTAAGCCGATGCTATCCATTTGAGGCTTAAGTCTTTATGGGGTTTGTAGGTCAAGGTAAAGGCACCTAAACCTGTGGCATAGTCGTCAACCTCCTTCCCTTCGAAATACACGTTGACCTGATAAGGAAAATCGAGACTGCCTGCGTTGATTTTGGCGTTCTTCGGGATGAGCATGTAACGGTTCTTAGAGTAATAGCCGAGGAACGACAAGTCCCATTTCTCGTTGAACTTGTAGTCAAACAGGGCTTGCACGTCGGTGAAGTTGGGCTTGTAGTCGCCTTTGGTGTCCATCATGCCTAGGGCCAAGGAGGTGTTCTTGTAACGTGCCCCCACCAAATAGCTGAACTTTTCGTTTTTCGTGGTGCCTTCCACGTGGGCTTCGGCGCCGAGGAGGCTCAACATGAGCGAACCAGTGGTTTCGCGTGGGGTTTTATAGGTCACGTCAAGCACCGACGACATTTTGTCGCCATACTCCGCCGAGAAGCCGCCCGCCGAGAAAGAGATGTTGTTGACTAACTGTGGGTTGATAAAGCTCAAGCCCTCCTGCTGCCCCGACCCGACAAGGAAGGGACGGTAGATTTCGATGCCGTTCACATAGATGAGGTTCTCGTCGAAGTTGCCGCCACGCACACGATACTGTGAACTCAACTCGTTATTTGACACCACGCCAGGCAAGGTCTTGATCAGGGTTTCCACGCCGCCGCCCATGGTGGGGAGCAGGGTGGCTTGTTTGGGGTTAAGACGGGTGAGGCTGGTGGCGTCGGCAGCGCGGTCACTGATGACGGCGTCGGCCAGAACGGTAGTGGTGGAAGCCAGCGTCATGTCGAGCTTGCGCTTCTCGCCTGGATGAAGACGCACCGTGGCCTGTTTCGGCTCGTAGCCAACAAACGAAAAACTGATAACCAAGGTGGTGTCGGAGAGCACGGACAGCTCATAGTAGCCTTTCGAGTTGGTCGTTTGTCCCACAAGCAGGTCGAGGACGACGACGTTGGCCATCTCGATGGGATGTCCTGTTTCGTCGGTCACCTTGCCGTAGAGCGTAGCCAAGGGCAGGTTTTGTGCCGGCGCCGCAAACGCGAGGAAAAGCAATGCTATGAGTATGAGTTTTGCGCGCATCATGTGAATAACTGCAAATGAATGGAAATATTATCTGTCAGATTGCTTTATTTGCCCATAGATACACTCGGATTTTGAAGGCATGTCATACCGAACCTTTAGGTGAGTGTATCTATGCCTTCAAAATTCTCGGTATGACATGGGCTGTTCAAACAAAAAAAGCTGCTGCGCGCGGGCACAGCAGCTATATGTTCGTTAGGCATGGGATTACCAACGTTGCAGGTTGCCGTCGGCAGAAGCGTCCATGATGGCTTGGTACACACCCTTCTTGTTGATGGTGCGCAGACCGGCAGCCGACACTTTCAGCACAACCCACTCGTCCCATTCCGGAACATAGAACTTCTTGATTTTCAGGTTCGGCTCGAAGGTTCTTCTCGTCTTCTTGTTGGAGTGCGAAACGTTGTTGCCGTGCATGACCTTCTTACCAGTGATTTGACAAACTTTTGACATGACTCTAATCCTTTATCCTTTAATTTTACAATTGTCTTTTTTCTCTAACGGGCTGCAAAAGTACAAAAATTTTCTTTTGCCAAAGGTTTTTCTTCAAAATTTACCTCAAAAAAGTATTCTTGCCTTATTTCTGGAGGTTCACTTTCTGCACTTTCACGCCGTTGGAAGTTTCGATGCGAACGATGTAAATACCTTGACTATAATTGTTTAAGTCGATAACAGCATTGTCTTGGGCGGTCGTCTCAATTTGGCGTTGGCCGAGCATGTTGCTCACGGTGATGTGCATCATGCCGTTGCCGTTCACGTTGAGTAGGCCGTTGGTCGGGTTGGGATAGACATTGATTCTTTCATCGATGTTCTCTTCGATATCGGTGATCCAAAACCCCACATCCCACCATTCCGATTCGCATTGCTCTTCTCCGCGGATATATACGCAATTTACGGAATAGACGACCCATTCGCCTTGAATTAGGTCGTAGGTGTTGTCGAAATACTCATAACTGTTGTTGCCGTCATAAGGAATCTCGGCAATGAGTTCTTCGTCTTTGAAGACTCCTGTTGAACGAAGCACCTTGAAGTGATGCAGGTAAGAGGTGCTGTCGGGGCGATCCCAAGAGATGTAGGCACCAAACTCCTCGCTGTTGTGCCATTGGTATTCGCCTTCCAGGTTTTGCACGGGATAGCAGGTAAGCGGGCTGTACTCGCAGTTGTTCTCATAGGTCATGAACACACCGTCTTCGAGCTCGTCGCTGACGTAGAGTTCATTACCATCGTAGTCAAAGATGGTGAAGGAGCACTCATAGTCAGTGTCGTATTCCTCATAGGCATGATACCAGCCGTGGTTCCAGATGAAGTTGAGCTCGCCTTTGAGCAGCGGCAGGTCGACGAGCAAATCCGAGCCTTCAGTCATGGTGATGATGGCAATGCGCTGTCCGCTTGCAGAGGTCACGCTGATGGCGGCACCTTTCCAGCCGTCGCCACCGTCGTCATGGAGTTGGAAGACAATGTTGCACTTTTCGCCTACAAGGATACTGCGATAGGTGGTACGGCTGATGCCCGCTTCGTTGGTGACATAGATGGCGTATTCATACAGGCCAGGTTCAAGGCCATTGTCCTCAAGTTCCATATCTGCACCCACTTGGGCATCAGTCAGTACGGCGATTTCCTCAAAATTGCGGCGCACGGTGACAGAAGTGATGTCGGTCAGAGCGTTGCCGTTGAGGTCAGTGATGGGGTTGGTCCAGTTGAGTCGGACTCCGTTGAAGTTGGACATTTCGATGGCTTGCATGTTCAGCACGCTGTCGGGACGGGCATAGTATTCATCGTTTTGCGGGACGATATGACCAGTGAAGCCATTCACTTGGTTGAAAGCGTATCTGGTGGTGTTGAGTGCGCCGATGGGACACCAGGCATCATCGCGACCGCTCCAGCCCCAGTTGAAGTGGAAGTAGTCGTTCTCATCGTAGCCGTCGCACACGAAGGCGTGACCGCCTGCACCGCTGTCGTCGGAACCTGTGTAGAACAACGGGAGATGCTCGTCCAGACCGCCTTCTTTCAGCATTTGAGCCCATTCCTCATTGGTGTAGCCCCAGCCGGGGATGATATTTCCATAGTTCGTTTCATGCTCGTCGCTGTTATAGCGGAAGTAAGTTTGTAAGACCGAGGGAACCACGAATCCGTAGGCACCGCTGCCAGAGCCGCTGTACTGCATGTCGACCGAAATGCCGAGATGGTGCAGCAGTTGAGCAATGTAGAAGATTTCTTCTTCGGTGCTTGTTGAATCCAAGGTCAAAGGCATGAGTTCGAAGTGGTATTCGGTCTCGCCAAAGTTGGCTGATTGTTGAGGATAGCCACTGGGGTTGTAGGTGTGTGAACCCGTGCCTTGTGCCGGCCAATCCCAGAACTTCATCACTTGGCCCATGGCCGTGGCGACGCAACCAGCATACACATGTCCTCCGTTGCCTTCGGGGTCTTCGGGGCATTGGCTGTTCCAAGGATAATTTTGGTTCCAAAGCGTCTGGCAGAGTTGGTCGACCACAACACGAGTCTGACCGCCACGATTGAGGCTGCCCGTCTTGGACACGGCGTTCCATTCGGCGATGATGTCGGGCGTGGCGGCGAGGTTGTGCTCGCGTACGTATTGGATTTCCTCACGGAAACCGTCAAGAGTGAACTGGAAGCCTTCCGACACGTTGCTCGGGTCGAATTGGCCCGTGGTGGAGTAAGCCAAAATGGGTTTCACGCGGTCGTCGCCAGCGATGATGACGAAGCCTTCACCATCGGTAACGTTGAAGGCATAGAAGTCGATGGCGTCACGGGTGACAGCCGCCGAAACAAGATGCAGTTGAATGTCAGCATTTTTCTGACTTAAAGCTGTGGTGCTCAAGAATTTGACACCTAATTTTTGAGCCTTCTGTTGGTCGACGGGTTCAGCCAAGAGGCTACTGATGACAGCCATGAGGCAAATGATTATGAAAGTCTTTTTCATTTTCAGTGTTATTTAGTGTGTGAATTAGTCGACTTTTAACTTTTTGTACCTGAACCGTTTAGGCTCCACGTTGCCAAGGCGCTTCAGCTTGTTTTCTTCATACTCCGAGTAACTGCCCTCGAAGAAATAAACTTGCGAGTTGCCCTCAAAAGCAAGGATGTGGGTGGCCACGCGGTCGAGGAACCAGCGGTCGTGGCTGATGATGACGGCGCAACCCGCGAAGTTCTCCAAACCTTCTTCCAAGGCACGGAGGGTGTTCACGTCGATGTCGTTGGTGGGTTCGTCCAAAAGGAGTACGTTGGCTTCTTGTTTCAAGGTCAAGGCGAGGTGCATACGATTGCGCTCACCGCCCGACAGCACGCCAGCCTTCTTCTGTTGGTCGTTGCCGCCGAAGTTGAAGCGGGACACGTAGGCGCGTGAGTTGATGCTGCGTTTGCCTAATTGAATCAAGTCGTTGCCGCCGCTGATGACTTCCCAAACGGTCTTCTCAGGGTCGATTTCGGCATGCTGCTGGTCAACGTAACCGATTTTCACCGTTTCGCCAACCTCGAAGGTGCCTGAGTCAGGTTGTTCCAAACCCATGATGAGGCGGAACAAGGTGGTTTTGCCCGCACCGTTGGGACCAATTACGCCCACGATGCCGCCTTGCGGCAGGCTGAAGTTCAAGTTTTCGAACAGGAGTTTGTCGCCGTAGGCTTTGGTGACATCATGTGCTTCAATGACTTTAGTGCCGAGGCGGTCGCCGTTCGGAATGTAGATTTCAAGTTTTTCTTCCTTTTCTTTCACGTCCTCGTTGAGCATCTTTTCATACGACTCCAGACGTGCCTTGCCCTTGGCGTGACGTGCTTTTGGAGCCATGCGCACCCATTCCAACTCGCGTTCGAGGGTCTTGCGGCGCTTGCTCTCGGTCTTTTCTTCCATGGCGAGGCGGGCGGTCTTTTGGTCGAGCCACGAGGAGTAGTTGCCCTTCCACGGGATGCCTTCGCCGCGGTCGAGTTCGAGGATCCAGCCGGCCACATGGTCGAGGAAATAACGGTCGTGCGTGACGGCGATGACGGTGCCTTTGTATTGTTGCAAGTGGCTCTCTAACCATTGGATGCTCTCGGCATCGAGGTGGTTGGTAGGCTCGTCAAGAAGCAGGATGTCTGGCTCTTGCAACAGAAGTCTGCACAAGGCCACGCGGCGGCGTTCGCCTCCCGAGAGGTTGCGCACGGGCGTGTCGCCGTCAGGACAGTTGAGGGCATCCATGGCGCGCTCCAGTTTGCTGTCGAGTTCCCAAGCGTCGTGCTGCTCGATGAGTTCGGTCAGCTCGCCCTGACGGGCAATGAGTTTGTCGAAGTCGGCGTCGGGTTCGGCGAATTTGTTGTTGATTTCCTCGTATTCCTTGAGGATGTCGACAATTTCCTGCACGCCTTCCTCCACCACCTCGCGGACGGTTTTGTTGTCGTCCAACTGCGGCTCTTGGTCGAGCATCCCGACCGAATAGCCGGGCGAAAAGACCACTTCGCCGTTATAGGATTTCTCCTTGCCCGCGATGATGCGCAGCAAGGTCGATTTTCCCGCTCCATTCAGGCCGATGATGCCGATTTTGGCGCCATAGAAGAAGGAGAGGTAGATGTCTTTCAGGATTTGTCGTGACGGCGGGATGATCTTGCTCACGCCTACCATCGAGAAGATGATTTTTTTGTCGTCGGGGTTTGCCATATCAGTTGTTCAGTTGTCAGTTATTCAGTTGTTTAGTTGTTTAGTTGTCAGTTGATGTTTCTTTGGGTAACTCTTTTGCTTCGGTATCTTCGACGGGGGCAAGGTAATCCGAAGCCTTAGCGGGCGAAACCACGCTGTGGCCCAGTTCTTTCTCCAAGTCGTGCCGCGCGTTTTTGGCGATTCTACCGCCTGCTTGGGCGGTTTGTCGGCTCTCGTCAAAGCCTTTGGGATTACGTTGGCGGGAGATTTCCGTTGTGGCCACTTCCGCCAAGGTGTTGAGAGCCAATTCTATATTGGTCATATTGTCACGCAGGTTCTCTTTGGTGAGCCCTTTGTATTGCTTGTATTCGCCCGTCGTCATGCCGCTCCATGCCTTGGTGAGGACGTTGGTCAGTACGGCGAAGTCCTTTTGCTCGTGTATGCCCGAGCGTTCCCATTCGTCGGTCAGTTCTTTGCGCATTTTGAAGGACTTCATGCGCTCGTTAATCCAACGGTCGCTGTAGCCTTGTCGCCGATAGTCTTCCACGGCCATTTGGAAAGTCAGTTCGGGATCAATCATCTGGTCAATGCGTTGGGCACCCACTTCGGCGAGCCAACGTTTCAGCGGCTCGGCTTTCGGTGATGGGATGGATTGGATAATTCGGAAAACTTCTTCTAAATCAGCGACATCAGTGAGACGTTTTTTGCCGTCTTGTGAGGGTAATTTCAACTGTCCCAAATTTTGGGACGTTTCATTTCCTTCTTCTTTTAGTTTAGCTTTCAATGCACTCCAATATTTTCTTGGACGTGGGCTTTCGGTAAGCACCTGAATAATATCCACTACAGAGAAATAATATTTTTCCTTTTCTGCGTCCCAAACAACACGAATTTGTTTGTTCTCAAAGAGTTGTATGGCGAGTTGTTCCATAGTTATAAACGTTTCTGTTGAAATTCAGTTGTCCCCAATAATGGGACAGTTCATCTTTTTATGTCAAAAACAACTTTCATTTTATTCTCCAATCGTTCAGTCGCCTTCCCCCAATCATACACACGGTTCGTAAAATCAAACCCCGCCTGGGCGATTTGTTCCGCTTTTTGGGTGTCGGTGAGCAGGGAGATGATATTTTGCGCCATTACCTCGGCATTGCTGCCAATCAAGATTTCCTCGTTGGGTTTTGCACCAAGCGAGGCGTTTGCCAAAGGTGAGGTGATGGCAGGCAGACGCATCGACATGGCTTCCAACAGCTTGTTTTGCAGTCCTGTACCAATGCGCATCGGCGCGATGAAGACACGGCTTTGCGCATAGGCGCTGCGGATGTCGTCTAACCAACCGCTGACAATGATACGTTCCGATGCAGCCTTCTTCACTTTCGGGTCGGGGGTGGCACCGGCGATGTAGAGGGTCGTTTCGGGCCTCGATTTCCACACGATGGGCAGAATCTCGTTGGCGAGGTATTCCACGGCGTTCACATTGGGCGGATAGCTCATGTTGCCCGTGAAGACGAGGTCGTATTTTTTCTCGCGTTCCTGCGGCTTGAAATAGTCGTGGTCCACGCCATTGGGGATGATGAGGATTTCGTCGCGTTTCTCGTGGGGGAACAATGCTCTGTCAGGCTCACTGATGATGGTTTTTATGTCGAAATCTTCAAAAATGGCAGCCTCGTAGCGCTTCAGGCGACGGTACTCCATATTATATATGGGTCGTGTGACGAAAGAGGCGATGTCGGCACGGCGCTTCATGCCGTAGGAGAAAATATCTTGATAGTCAATGGCTTTTGGGATGTCTTTGTGTCTGATGTACTCTGCCGTCCGCAGCAGTTGTCCGTACAGCATGTCGGGCTTGTGTTTGGCAATCAGGCTGTTGACTTTCTTGTCGGCCTTGCGGTTGTAGAAATAGCCACATTGCATGGGCAGACCTTTGATGAAAGCGCGGATAAGCCCCCAAAGGATTTTTAATTTGTTGATTTTGATAAAATTGACGGACTGACAATAGGGTTGCAAAGCACGAAAGGCATCCTGCTCGCTGACTTTCGGGTTGTCGTTGAGTGCACAAAGGACGATTTCGTTTCGCTTTGCGAGTTGCTTTATCTGGTTGAACGCCCGCAACTTGTCACCTTTTTCAAGAGGATAAGGGATGCGTGGCAGAAGGACAAAGATTTTCATCTCATCGGATTTAGGGAGCAAATTTAAGGAATATTTTATTATGGCACGCAGAATACGCAGAATTATATGAAGCGCAAAGCGACGCAAAATATGCAGCTGGCAGGTTCTGCGGATTTTGCGATTTCTGCGTGAAATAAACTTGTCTTCTGTGTGAAATTACAGGAAAGTTATCTTGCTCCCAGGCTTAATCTGCTCATAAAACATCAACAGCCGTGCGATGATTTTGCGGTTGTCGTAGGTTTCTTCGACGAGTTTTCGCGCGGCCTTACCAATTCTGACGGCGATGTCGGGGTTGGCATTGATGCTGCGGATGGCCTCCACCATTTTGGCTTTGTTCTCGGCGATGATGAGGTTCTCGTCTTCCTTGTAAAGAATACCCTCGGCACCCACGCGTGTGGTGATGACGGTTTTGCCCATGGCCATGGATTCGATAATTTTAATTCGGATGCCGCTGCCAGCCAAAAGGGGCACGATGGCCACGTCGTTTTCGGCGACAAACGCCTTGGCGTCAGGCACTTCACCAATGACGTCGACATTCGGGTTGCTGAGCGTAGTCAGCCATTCGGGCATGTTGCGGCCCGCGAGATGGTAGACAAAATTCGGCACCTTTTCCACCGTCTTGGGCAGCACCTCGTCGATGAACCAGCGTATGCCTTCCTCATTGGGCATCCAGTTCATGGAGCCGATGTGGTAGAATTTAGGTTGGCCTTCAATCTCCGATTTTGGCGTAAACTCCTCAGGATAAACGCCATACGGGATGTCTATGATGGGCTTTGAGCAATACTTGCGGAAGAAGGCGGCGTCCTTGCGGGTGATGGCGGCAATGCCGTCGACCGTCTCCAATGCGTTAAGCTCGTATTCCTTCAAGGTTTTGGCCAAGTGGTTGATATACCAGCGTTTGATGAAGAATTTGGTCTCTTTGGCAATACGTTCCCAAATTTTGTGCTCGACGTTGTGGGCACGCAGCACAATCATGGCCTTGGAATGTTGGCGGATGGTCTCGACGTATGGCACCATGTAAAGCATTTCCAACTGCACCACATCGAATTGCTCTTTTTGCAGCAGTTCGGCGAGTCGGGCCTTGAAATCCTTCGAAATGAAGCGCTCCACGTGGTACGATCGCCTCCTGAACAGGTTGAGCAAGGCTTTCATCGGCTTCACGTCAAGGTCGACGTCGATGAGCTCGATACCCGTTTTCTTGCGGTAATCCTCGGGGATGTCGCTCTCCTTGACGTTGTATTTTGGGCTGTTGACGGCCAACACCTTCACTTGGTGTCCCGCTTCGAGCAGTCCGGTGATGATGCTGTTCATCGCCATAGGACCGCCTTCAGAGGCAGGGTAGGGTGGTTTGTTGCAGAGTAGCAGTATTTTCATGATAGTTGTTTTTTCTTGAACAGTCGTTGGAAGAACTTCTTCCAGCTGTCGCCGTCAAACAGCGCCGCGTCGGTGGTGGCCTTGAAGGTCAGGAAGATGCCGACAGGCAGCAGGACGAGCGACGAAATCCACACGCCGAAGAACATATTGAGGCCGCCGAACACGGCCATGCGCTCGCCGATGGTGGAAATGACATGATAGACGACGAAGAACAGCACCGAAACGACGACGGGCATGCCCAGACCGCCCTTGCGGATGATGCTGCCGAGCGGTGCCCCGATGAAAAAGAAGATGAGGCAGGCGATGCTCAAAGTGAACTTCTTGTACCGTTCCTTCTTGTGTTTCATGATGTTCTCGTTTTGGCTTTTAAGGTCGATTTTGTTGAATGCGGCGTTCTCCTTGGCATTGCGCGCGCTGGCGATGGCCATGTCGACGAGGATGGTACGGATGCTGTCGGGGTATTGCTCAAGGAGTGGCCATTGCAATGTCATGATGGTGTCGGTCACGGTGTCACGGATTTGGGAGCGGTCGGCGGTGGGGAGCTGTTCCTCTCCTATGCTGGCGTAATTGGACCATCGTCGCGAGAAGCCCTGTGAGAAAGCCTCTTGCTTGTTCTCGTAACGCACCTCAAGCGAGTCTAAAGCGGTGTTGAGCTGGCGAATGTTCATCATCTGCTGCGATGATTTGTACATGTCTTCGCTCGAACGGGTCATGTCGAATTCCTTGAGGCTGAATTTCAGTTGCTCCTGCTTGAACGACATGCGCTCAAAAGGTCGCGTCTGTTTGTAGTTATCGCCCGAGGTCACGTCGGTGTAGTTGTAGCCATCGTACAGGGTGAAGATGATGCAGCGTTGGTTGGGACTCATCGACATTATGCCCGAGTCGGCACTGATGATCCTGGTATTGCCCATGCGGTCGGTGTGGTCGTAGATTTTCACGCCGTAGATGCTACTGCCGTCGGCGCCCTTGCGCTCTACGTAGATGACGTAGTTGTCAAGGTCGCGGTAAAACACACCTTCTTTGATATTGAAGGCTAATTTTTGTCGGCGCACGTCGAAGAGCAGGGTCTGTCCTTTAAGATTGGCCACCGGGATGAGGCTGTTTGACACGAAGAAAGCGAAGCCGCTGAGTAGCACCGAGAAAAAGACCAACGGCCGCATGACTTTCCACATGGAGATGCCGGAAGCTTTCATGGCCACCAGCTCGTAATGTTCGCCGAAGTTGCCGAAACACATCAGCGAGGCCAACAACAGGGCCAAGGGCAATGCCATCGGGATGAAGGTGATGGACATGTAGAAAAACAGCTCCGCTAAAATATTCAGTTCCAATCCTTTGCCAACGAGGTCGTCGACGTAAAGCCATAAGAATTGCATGTCCAAGATGAACAGCACGATGAAGAACGTGAAGAGAAAAGTACCTATAAAGGAACTGACAATATAGCGGTATAATTTTTTCACACTATGCGTTTAACGCTGCAAAGGTAGAAAAATTTCCCCCTTTTATGGGGGCTAGGGGGATTTTTCTATCTTTGCCAAAAATTTCAAACCCAATGGAACACAAGGATTACTACAAAGGCCTCAACTTGGCCATTACCGTCAGCGCGAAAGACGGCGAGATTTTATATCAAAACGACAGCAGCATCGAAGTGAACGGCGACGCCCGTGGCCGCGACCTGATGAAATGCCACAACGAACGTTCGCAGCAGATTATCCGTCACCTCTTGGATGATGCCGCCACCAACGTCTATACCATTTCCAAGAAAGGTAAGCGCAAACTGATTTATCAAACGCCTTGGTACGAGGACGATGCCAAGCAGGTGGTTGGCGGCCTCGTGGAGTTCTCCATCATTTTGCCCGAGGACATGCCGCATTATGATAGGGGATAAAAACGTAGAGACGCAATGCTTTGCGTCTCTACAAAATGGATTCAAACCTGTGAATAGGTCTATTTCGTCACCAGGTTGTAAGTATCCTGCGCAATGACGAATTCTTCGTCGGTAGGATACACCACCACGGTGACTTTTGAGTTGGGCGTAGAAATCACACCCGCATCGCCGATGGTTTCCTTGTTGATTTTATGGTCGAACTCGATGCCGAGGCCTTCCATGTTTTCAAGGATAGCTTCACGCATGAACCAGGCATTTTCGCCGATGCCGCCCGTCATGACGATGATGTCGGCACCGTTCATCACGGCCATGTAGCCGCCGATGTACTTCTTCACGCGGTGAGCGAACATGTTGAAGGCGTAGGTGCAACGCTCGTCGCCTTCTTCTTTGGCAGCGCGCACGTCGCGCATATCCTGTTTGCCGCCCGTGATGCCCACAAGGCCGGATTTCTTGTTCACCAACGTGTTCATCTCCTTGGTGCCGAGGCCTTCCTTGTCCATGATGTACATGAAGGCGCCAACATCCAAATCACCAGTGCGGCTGCCCATCACAAGGCCTTCAACAGGGGTGAAGCCCATCGAGGTCTCTACCGACTTGCCATACTGCACGGCAGCGATGGAAGCGCCACTGCCGAGGTGGCAGGTGACAATCTTGGAGGTCTTCCAGTCCTTACCGACGAAAGCGGCGGCTTTCTCGGCCACGTATTTGTGGCTGGTGCCGTGGAAGCCGTAACGACGGATGCGGTATTTCTCATAGTATTCGTAAGGCAGGGCATAGAGGTAAGCCTCAGCGGGCATGGTGCTGTGGAACGAAGTGTCAAACACAGCGGCCATCGGGATGCCAGGAAGCACGGCTTCCATAGCCGCAATGCCTTGCAAGGCACCCGGGTTGTGCAACGGGGCGAGGTCGCAGAGCTCTTTAATCAGGTTGATGACGTTGTCGTCGATGAGAACGCTGTGGGAGAACTTCTCGCCGCCATGGGCCACGCGGTGACCAACGGCGTTGATTTCCTTCAGGTCTTTGATGACCCCCATCTTCTCATCGACCAATGCCTTGAGCACTAACTTGATGCCTTCGGTGTGGTTCGGGATGGGAAGCTGTTCGTAGTGCTTCTCACCGTTGTATTTGTGAGTAAATTCGCCCATTTCGAGGCCGATGCGCTCTAAGAGGCCCTTGGCCAGCAGGCGCGATGAATTGGCATTTTCCATCTCTAATAATTGGTATTTGATGGAGGAGCTGCCGCAATTTAATACGAGGATTTTCATGGTTATTTCTGTTTTTGTGCGATTGCTTGGTTACAGGTAATGGCGACCAGTTTGTATACGTCATCAATAGAGCATCCACGGCTGAGGTCGTTGCAGGGCTTGGCGAGGCCTTGCAGCACGGGACCGACGGCTTCGGCACCAGCCAGACGCTGGACGAGTTTATAAGCGATGTTACCAACTTCGAGGCAGGGGAACACCAGCGTGTTGGCCTTACCTGCGACGGGGCTGCCAGGAGCCTTGCTCGAACCGACGGACGGCACAATGGCGGCATCGGCTTGCAGTTCACCGTCAAGGATGAGGTCGGGACGGCGTTCCTTGGCGATGCGGGTAGCTTCAATGACCTTGTCAACGACTTCATGTTTGGCGCTGCCCTTGGTGGAGAAGCTCAAGATGGCCGTGATGGGGTCAATCTTGGCAATGGCTTTAGCGGTATCGGCGGTGCAGATGGCGATTTCGGCCAATTGTTCGGCGGTCGGCATGGGAGTGACGGCGCAGTCGGCGAAGACCATGCGGCCATCGGTGCCGTAAGGACAACCTTCGGGCAGGAACATCGTGAAGGCACCGCTGACGCAACTCACGCCAGGCACCGTCTTGATGATCTGCAGGGCGGGACGGAGCATGTCGCCCGTGGTGCTGCGGGCACCGCTGACGAGACCGTCGGCCTCACCAGCCTTCACTAACAGGATGCCGAGGTACATGAAGTTGCCAGCCAAATCATAGGCCTGTTCGGGAGTCATGCCTTTGGCTTTGCGGATTTCAAAGAGGAGGTCGGCATATTTCTGACGCTCGGGGTTGGTCGAGGGGTCGATGATGCGGGCCTTACCGATGTTTTTCAGACCAAATTCTGCGGTCATTTCCTTGATTTTCTCGGCAGGACCGATGAGGATGATGTCGGCGACGCCGTCAGCGAGAAGGCGGTCGGCGGCTTTCAAGGTGCGGGGCTCGTCGCCCTCGGGGAGCACAATGCGCTGCTTGTTGGCTTGCGCGTTGGCAATGATTTCTTGCATTAAGTTCATGGTAGATGTTGAAATGTTTGGTTGTTTACGATTGAAGATTTGAACCTGCAAAACTACTGACTTATTCTCGTTTTTCAAAATTTTTCTTTTTGCCGAAGATTTTTCCGTGCTTTTTTCCGCAATAAATTTATTAAATAGGAGTTATCCAACCTGAATACTCACTATTTTTGCACGATTTTTGCCGAGCGGCAAAAACTGAATAACTGAATAACTGAATAACTGAATAACTAAACAACTGACAATAATGATAGAGACAGACATTCGTGAACTGAACGAAAAAATCCAACGTGAGAGTCAATTCCTCGACCTCATCAACCTCGAAATGAACAAGGTCATCGTCGGACAGAAACAGATGACCGAACGACTTTTGATTGGCCTGTTGGCGAACGGACACATTCTGTTGGAAGGTGTCCCAGGCTTGGCCAAGACCTTGGCTATTAAGTCGATGGCCAGTGCCATTGATGCCGACTTTGCCCGTATCCAATTCACTCCAGACCTGCTGCCTGCCGACCTTATCGGCACGCTGATTTACAGCCAGAAGAAGGAGGAATTTGTAGTGCGTCGCGGTCCCATCTTCGCCAATTTCGTGCTGGCAGATGAAATCAACCGTTCTCCCGCCAAGGTGCAGAGCGCCTTGCTCGAAGCCATGCAGGAGCATCAGGTGACCATCGGCGACGAGACCTTCAAATTGCCGGATCCTTTCCTCGTGATGGCTACTCAAAACCCCATCGAACAGGAAGGCACCTATCCGCTGCCCGAGGCTCAGGTGGACCGTTTCATGCTGAAGGTGGTCATCAACTATCCCAAGAAGGACGAGGAGAAACTGATTCTGCGTCAGCAGATTGCAAGCACTGGTGCGAAAATCAACGCCGTGGTGAAGCCCGAGAACATCATCCGCGCCCGCGAGGTGTGCCGCGAGATTTATCTCGACGAGAAGATTGAGAACTATATCACCGACATCGTCTTCGCCTCTCGTTATCCCTCCGACTACAAACTGAAGAAGTTCGCCAATATGATTAGCTACGGCGGCTCGCCGCGTGCCACCATTAATCTGGCATTAGCAGCCAAGGCCTACGCCTTCATCAAGCACCGTGGCTACGTCATTCCCGAGGACATCCGCGCTGTGGCCCCCGATGTGCTGCGTCACCGTATCGGCCTGACCTACGAGGCTGAAGCAGAGAATATTACCACCGAAGAAATAATTAATGAAATATTGAACACTGTTGAAGTGCCGTAAAAGCCAGTCCCGTAGGGACGACGGATATTAGGCAGGCGATGGAATGAAATGGAATCCCTGCCGAAAAATGCCGAAATAATGATTCAACAGATGGTATAAATATGGAATCAACAGAAATATTCAAGAAAGTCCGCAAAATCGAAATCAAGACGCGAGGCCTCTCGAACCACATCTTCTCGGGGCAGTACCACAGCGCCTTCAAGGGGCGTGGTATGACTTTCAGCGAGGTGCGCGAATACGAGTACGGCGACGACATTCGCAACATCGATTGGAACGTCACCGCCCGTTTCAACCGACCTTTCGTCAAGATTTTCGAGGAAGAGCGTGAGATGACGGTGATGCTGCTTATCGACGTGTCGGGTTCCAACGATTTCGGTTCGGTGGAGCAGTCGAAGCGCGACCTGACTGCCGAATTGGCAGCAGTGTTGGCATTTTCTGCCATCCAGAACAACGACAAGGTGGGCGTGATTTTCTTCAGCAGCAAGATTGAGAAGTTCATCCCGCCGAAAAAAGGCAGCTCGCACATCCTGCGCATCATCCGTGAAATCGTCGATTTCAAGCCCGTTGAGCGTGGCACTGACATCGGCGAGGGCCTGCGCTTCCTAACCTCGGCCATCAAACGTCGCACCACGGCCTTCCTCATCTCCGACTTCATGACGGACAAGAGTTTTGAGAAGGAGATGCAAATTGCCGCCAACAAGCACGACCTTGTTGCCCTCCGCATCACCGATCACCGCGAGATGGACATTCCCATGGTGGGCTTGGTGAAGTTCCTCGACTCGGAGACGGGCAAGGAACGCTGGGTCGATACCTCAAGCCGCGCCTGGCACGATGCCTACCAACAGATGATTCAGTACAAATCGGCAGAATTGAACCGCGAGTTTACTAAACACGGTATTGACAACTCTCTGATTTACACTGATGAAGATTATGTGAAACCTTTGATGCAACTCTTTAAGAAAAGGGAGGCAAGAAGATGAAAAGATATGTTTTATTAGGGTTGATGGCTATTGCAATGGCTGTAGAGATGCAATGCTTTGCGTCTCCGCAAATTGTGGTCAATTCTCCTCAAAACGTGGAGGTCGAAGGCAAGGTCGAAAGCACGGAGGTGCAAGTCGGCAAGCCATTTACCTTTGATTTGAGCCTCAAGGTGCCTTACGGCTGGTTTGTGGAATGGAACGATTTCGCCATTGACACGTTGTCAGAGCAAATCGACATCATCAAACGTGGTAACGTGGAACGTACCGCCGATGCCGATAGCAATGTCATTGTGAAGCAGCAACTGACACTGATGACCTTCGACACTGGACAAATCCAGTTGCCCGCCGTCGGTCTGACTTACGCCAAGTCGTTTGATGCCCCAATGCGGATGCAAGCCTTCACGGAACCCATTGATTTGTATGCCACTACGATAACCGTCGACACTTTGCAGCCTTACAAACCCATCGTGGAGCCTATCGCTGCGCCAATACAAATGAAAGAGGTGTTTCCTTGGATTTTGGCCGTGCTGGTGGCCGTTTTCCTCGGTTTGGGTATCTGGTTCTTCGTGAAACGCCGTAAGCAGCACGTGGACGAGAATGGCAACATCGTCCGTGGTCCCGCCATTCCGCCATACGATAAGGCCGTCGATGACTTAAAGCGTTTACGTGAGGAAAAAATGTGGCAGTCGGGCAAGGTGAAGGAGTATTTCTCCTCGCTGACCGACATCGCCCGCGAATACATCGAAGGTCAGTTCGGCGTGAACGCTGTCGAGATGACCACCGATGATATTTTGGAGGAAATCAAGCCATTGCATTTCTCGAAGGAGACCTACAATAAGCTGAAAGACACCATGGAAGTTGCTGATTTAGTGAAGTTCGCCAAGTATTCGGCTTCAACCCTCGAAAGCGATACCGCCTTGAGTAGCATGACGGAGTTTGTCAATGAGAGCTACGCGCATTATCAAAAGACATTGTCGCCGTCTGCGTCCCCGCAGACGGAAGGGTCTGACTGCGATACGCAGTCAGCGACAAAGAAGGAGGAGGTGAAAGATGTTTGAAAACATTGAATTTGCGAATCCCAAGCTGTTGTGGCTCTTGCTGTTGGTGCCGCTGACCATTCTTTGGTATGTGCTACGCCACAAGAAACAGGAAGCCTCGATGCAGTTTTCCGACACCAACGGCTTCGCTCAACTGCCCAAGACCTGGAAGGCTTACCTGCGCCACCTGCTCTTTGCCTTGAAGATGGCAGCCTTGGCGTTACTTATCGTGGCCTTGGCGCGTCCGCAGAGCTCCTCTACCAACTCGACTTCGAACATCGAAGGCATTGACATCGTTATGGCGATGGACGTTTCGGGCTCCATGCTGGCCCGCGACCTCAAGCCCGATCGCTTGACCGCTGCCAAGAATGTAGCTTCCGACTTCGTGAAAGGTCGCCCCGGCGACCGCATGGGTCTGGTCATCTTCTCGGGTGAGACCTTCACCCAAGTGCCACTGACCACCGACCACGGTGTGATGCTCAACATGCTGGCCGAGATGAAGAACGGCTTGATTGACGACGGCACTGCCATTGGCGATGGGTTGGCGACAGCCATCAGTCGTCTCAAGGACAGCGAGGCCATCTCCAAGGTGGTCATCCTGCTCACCGACGGCTTGAACAACGCCGGCTCTGTTGACCCATACACCGCTGCCGAAATTGCCAAGTTGTATGGCATCCGTGTTTATACCATCGGCGTAGGCAGCTATGGCACAGCGCCTTATCCCGTGCAAACGCCTTTTGGAACCCAGATACAGCAGATGAAGGTCGAAATTGACGAGAAGCTGCTGAACACCATCGCTTTCCAAACGGGTGGCAAGTATTTCCGCGCCACTTCCAACCAAAAGTTGGACGAGGTTTATCAGGAAATCGACAAGCTGGAACGCTCCAAGATTGAAGTGACAGAGTTCCGCCGCCTCCACGAGGAGTTCTATCCCTTGGTGGCATGGGCTTTGGCTTTGCTGCTGCTGGAATTTTTGTTGCGTAAGACTATTTTCAGAACTTTAACCGATTAAAGCCATGGAAAACGTATTGCGATTTGAACGTCCCGAATACCTCTACTGGTTGATTGTCATCCCGGTACTGATTCTCATCTATATCTTGTTCCGCATCGGGCAAAGGAAACGTTTCGAGCGTTTTGCTAGCCTTGAGATGCGCGACAGCCTTGTGCCGAGTTATTCCACACGCCGCGCCAACTTCAAGTTCGTCATCTTCTTGCTCATGATTTCCTGCGTCATCTTAGCATTGGCCAACTTGCAGAGCGGCAGTAAGATGGAAGAAGTGAAGCGCGAGGGTATCGACCTTTACATCGCCGTCGACGTGTCCAATTCGATGAACGCTGAAGACATCGTTCCGAGCCGTTTGGAACGCTCCAAGCAGGCCATCAACAAGCTCATCAACGAGATGAAAGGCGACCGCATTGGCGTTATCGTCTTCGCCGACAAGGCTTTCGTGCAACTGCCCATCACCACCGACTATTCAGCGGCCCGCATGTTCCTCTCGACCATCAACACGAGTCTGGTGGCCTCGCAAGGAACGGCCATTGCCGAAGCCATCAATCTGGCCATGAAGTCGTTTTCCGACGAGGACCACAGCAAGGCCATCATCATCATCTCCGACGGCGAGGACCACGAGAACGACGCTGCCGTGAAAGCCGCGCAGGAAGCTGCCAAACAGGGCATCCGCATCTATACCATCGGTATGGGTTTGCCCGACGGTGCCCCGATTCCAGAATACAACCAGTACGGTCACCAGACGGGCTACCGCAAGGACCGCAACGGCAATACTATCATCACCAAGCTCGATGAGCAGATGCTGCAAAAGATTGCCGCCGCCGGTAACGGCATCTATGTTCGTGCCAGCAACTCCAACGTGGGTTTGGAGAAACTTTACAACGACATTGAAAAACTCGACAAAGCTGAGATTGAGGCCAAGGTCTTTACTGACTACGAGGACCAATTCCAGTGGTTCGTCGGCGCGGCCATCATCCTGCTGCTGTTAGAGGTTTTCATCTCGTCAGGCAAGAAAGGCTGGGAGAAGAAGTTTAACATTTTTGAGAAGAAAGCATGAAAACGATAAGTAAATATCTGATAGCCATTGTGTTGATGGTTTTTTGCCTTTCTGCTTCGGCTCAAAGCGACGAGAAGCTGATTCGCAAGGGCAATCGCGATTACAAGCGGGGCAATTATACCGAGGCGGAGGTCAACTACAAGAAGGCGTTGGAGGTGCGACCCAATAACGACCATGCCCAATTCAACCTCGGCGATGCTTTGTTTGCTCAGGAGAACTACGATGCGGCTTACGAGGCTTTCCAAAAGGTGGTGGAGATGTCGCCCGACGCCAAGCTGAAGTCGAACGCGGTGTTCAACATGGGTAACTGCCTCCTTGCGCAGGACAAGTTCTACGATGCCTTTAATATATATAAGGTGTCGCTGAAACTGAACCCCGAAAACGAAAACGCCTTGTATAACCTCGAGTATTGCCGTGCGCATTTGGTGAAGAGCAAGATTTGGGTGGTTCAACCCGAACATGGCAAGGTCGAGGCAAGTGAGAAGGAAGCCTTTAACGGTCAGCGTATTGCACTACAATCGCAAGCTGATGACAACTATGCCCTGTCGCAGTATATCGTCGTGAAGGCCGACAACCAGGAAGTGCAAGTTCAGGTGAGCGGCAGCAGTTTCATCATGCCAAAGTTCGATGTCATCGTGACGGCGGAGTTCAAGCAAGCCCATAAGATTGAGGTCGAGAAAAACATCCCGCACGGCAGGGTACAGGCCGACAAGCAGAGAGCCATCGAAGGCCAGCAGGTCGTGTTGAAAGGTTTCGGCGACGAGGGTTACATGGTGGACAAGTTTACCGTTTACAAGACGGGTAGCCGCAACGACACGGTGCCAGTCAACGACACGGTGTTCCAAATGCCCGACTTCGACGTGACGGTGACGGCCACATTCCGAACCGCCTTGAAAGTCAGCATCGACACGGTTTCCAACGGTACCATCTCGGTGACTGACAGTTTGGTCAAACCTGGACAGAATATCGCGATTATCGTGAAGCCCGACAAGGGCTTCCAGTTGGGCGATCTGACTGTAGTCAGCAAGGACGGCACGGAATCCGCGCCTGTTTCGGACGACAACCTCTTCCAAATGCTTGACTCCGACGTGAAGGTGCAGGCCAACTTTGTGGAAGCCTCCCATTATTATAAGGTGGATGCTGACACAACCCTGAAAGGCGGTCATGTGCTGTTGGACGTCAACGATGCCACGCGCCGTGAGACGGTGGCTCTGCGTAATGCTCCTGAACCTGGCTATCAGTTCAAGGAGTATGTCATCCATCAAGTGGGCGACACCTCCGTCAAGGTGCAGCCGCTTGGCAATTTCTTCACCATGCCCGATTTCGACGTAGAGGTCTCTGCAATCTTTGAAAAGAATGAAGGTGAAGACCAGCAGCAACAGCAACAACAGCAAGAGCAACAGCAGGAACAACAGGACCAGCAAGAACAACAACAGCAAGACCAACAGAATCAAGACCAGCAACAACAGCAGCAACAGCAACAACAAAGCCAAGAAATGTCGAAGGAGGATGCCCAGCGCATGTTGGATGCCCTTGAGAACCAGGAAAAACAGACCATGGAGAAGGTCAACGAACAGAAAGTCAGACAACAACCCAAGAAGAAATCCGACAAGGATTGGTAGGGACGCACCGCGTGCGTCCGCCCTAACGGACAAATGGACAAATACATATTTTTGCATCGTGAAAACAAAAGATCAATGAAGAGAATATTTTGGTTATTTGTATTAATGTGCGTCGCACCCATGTCGCTTTGGGCGCAGGACGACGACCCCACGCTGACCGTATCCACCAAGCGGCAGGTCATGGTAGGTGAGCGTTTCCAAGTGGTGTTTGAGGCTAATTTTGAAGGCAAGCACTTCAATGCGCCTTCGTTTGAGGGCTTCAATGTGTTGGGCGGCCCCTTCACCTCGTCGAGTTCGAGTGTGCAGATTGTCAATGGCTCGGTCACGCGTTCCACCAAGAACACCTACACCTTTGCGTTGCAAGCCGCACAGGAGGGTACCTACCGCATTGGCTCCGCCTCGCTGACCGTCAAAGGCAACAAGGTGAGCAGCGAGCCATTCGAAATCAAAGTTATCCCTGACGATGGCAGCTATGCCGCATCATCAGGCAATACGAATGGAAACACAAGCTCGCAAGGACAGACGCAGAATACCAGCGACCCGCAGGTCAGCGGCAAGGACTTGTTTCTCAAGGTCATCCCCTCGAAGAAATCGGTTTACGTCGGCGAGCAACTTACACTGACCTACAAGCTCTACACCAAAGTGCCAGTCTCATCGCTGTCGGTGTCGAAGTCGCCGTCATACGCAGGCTTCTGGACCAAGGATATTTCCGACAATAATGGTGGCAACCTGCGTCAAAGCAGCGAATACGTCAACGGTGTGGAATACACCACTGCCGAGATACAGCGAATTGTCCTCGTTCCGCAACGTAGTGGCACCCTCCCTCTGGAGCCGATGAGTATCGAATGCGTGGCGCAGATTCGTACGCAAGGCAATAGCCGCCAGAGCAACGACCCCTTCGACATTTTCTTCAATGATCCTTTCTTCAACCGCAATATCACCAATGTTCGCAAGGAATTGTCGTGTAACAGCTTGAGTCTTGAGGTGAAAAACCTGCCCGAGAATGGTAAACCCGCCTCGTTTGCGGGCGCCGTGGGCAACTACAACTTCAAGTCGGACATCGACAAGACGGAACTCAAGACCAACGAGGCCTTCACCCTCACGCTGACCGTCACGGGTACGGGCAACATTGAGCTGCTGAAGATGCCCGAGCCCACTTTCCCGCCCGATTTCGAGGTCTACGACCCGAAAATCATCACCACGACCAACAATACGGCTAATGGCTTGTCGGGAACAAAGAAAGCCGAGTATCTCGTCATCCCGCGTCGCGCGGGCAGCTTCAACCTGACGCCTGTCGAGTTCTCGTATTTCAATCCGAGTACGGGCAGCTATGCGAGCCTCACTTCCGAGACTTATTCCATCCAGGTGGAGAAGGGTGCGGCTGGCGAAAGCGATGAAGGCAGCATTTTTGCCTCCAATCAGGAAGGCATTAAATATCTTGGTAGTGACATCCGTCACATTATGACGGGTAACCCGAAGCTGAAATCCACAGGAACAACGTTCTTTGCCACGCCAGGCTATTTTGTTGCTTTGCTCGCCTTGTTGTTGACATTCATTGTCTTGTTGCTCGTTTCAAAGAAACGCGAAGAACTCAAGCAGGACAACGCCGCCAATCGAAATAGGAAAGCCACCAAGGTGGCGCGTGGCCGTCTGAAGAAAGCCGAGCAATACCTGAAAGTTAAAGACCAAGATAAGTTTTACGTGGAGATGTCGCAGGCTTTGTGGGGCTACATCGCCGACAAACTCGGCATTGAGCGCTCCAAGCTCTCGATGGACACGGTGAGCGAGACCATGAAGGGCAAGAACGTTCCCGACGACCTCACGCAACAGTTTATCGATACCCTCAACAGCTGTGAGTTCGCCCGTTTCGCCCCGGGCAGCGCGGAAGAGAAGATGGACGACCTCTACCGTCGTGGCATCGAAGTCATCACCAAAGCCGAAAAAGTTTTGTAAAGAAAGGAGAAAGAGATGAAACGCTACACCTTATTAATATTATTGTCGTTCGCTGCCCTGACGATGACGGCGCAAACACAAAACGAGCAATGGTTTGAGCAGGCCAATGCGGCCTACAACGCGGGCAACTACGACTCGGCCATGATGTTCTATGAGCAAATCCTCGCCACCGACGTGGAATCGGTGCCGCTCTACTACAACATGGGCAACGCTTACTACAAAATGCGCGAGTATCCCATGGCCATCTACTGCTACGAGAAAGCCTTGAAGCTCGATCCGTCGAACGACGACGTGCGCACCAACCTCGAAATCGCAAACTTGGCCATCGTCGATAAGATTGAGCCTGTGCCGCAGTCGTTCATTGTCAAGGGATGGAATGGGTTGAAACACAAGCTTTCTGGCGACGAGTGGGCCTATGTGTCGATTGGCGCATTTGCCTTGTTGCTTGTCGCGGTTTACCTTTTCTTGCGAGGCAGGAGAACGGGTTGGCGCAAGTTGGGCTTCTTTGGCGGCATCGTTGTCTTCATTGTTTTGGCCTTGTCGGTACTTTTTGCCGCACAACTCAAACAAGCCGCTTCGAAGCAAGACCAAGCTATCGTGATGAATCCCACCGTGACGGTGAAAAGTTCGCCCAATGAGGCCAGCATCGACCTCTTCGTGCTGCACGAAGGCACCAAGGTGACCCTCCTCGACGAGGCCGATGGATGGAACAAAATCAAAATAGCCAATGGTAGCGTCGGATGGCTTCAAGCCGACTTCATGCGCCGTTTTTGACGCTTCAGAGTGCTAAATTTCCAATTTTTTTGAAAAAAAACGAATTTTTTTTCGACTTTTTGTCGCACCTTTCAGATAAAGTCCTATATTTGCAGACCATATCTTTGGTGAAATAGAACATTATTCTGAACGAAACACTTATCAAACAGAAAGTTAATTAAATTTCGTGATATGAAAAAGAGATTTTTACCTTTCATGATGGCGGTTTTGGTCCTCGGCCAATTCGCTATCGCTGACAATGGCGGTCACTATGTGCCGCGCACTCAAGGAAATGAAACGGCTGAAAGCTTCATGAGCAGTCTCCGTGCCAACCAGCACACAGGTCTGATTGACCCCGCTTTGATGCTGCAAGCCGCTCAAAATCAATCCAAAGCAACCAATGCTGACGATTTGTATTGGATCAGCATGGGTCCCGACAACATGGGTGGTCAAACCACAGCAGTCCTTTACGACAACCAAACCCACTGGGTCTATATCGGCTCGAAGGGTGGCGGCGTGCATGTGACCTACAACGCTGGTGTCACTTGGCATCAGGTGGGCGACCAAAACCTGATGGTCAGCTGCATGGCCCAAGACGCTGACGGTATCATCTATGTCGGTACTGGTGACGGCGGTAGCAAGACGGCTGAATATAATGGCCTCAGCCAACAGGGCTACGACAACAGCTTCATCGGCACAGGTATCTATATGATTGACGCTGAGGGCAACATCAACCAAATGGCTTCCACGGCTCCCACGCTCAACAACGTGACTGCTTGGTCGTTTGTGTATGACTTGGCCACTTCGGGCAACACACTTTATGCTGCTACGGGTGAAGGTCTGAAGTACACCACCGACAAGGGTGCCACTTGGACCACCCTCGTCGAAGGCGAAGCTATGGCAGTGAAGGTCCTCAGCGACGGTACCATCATGGCCTCCGTTGACGGTCAGCTCTACATCGGCACTGCCGAAGCGATGACCTGCCATTCGTCGGATGGTAACAGCGCAACGTATGACGATGACAACAACATCATCGCTCTCCCGAAAGCCGCTGGTCTGCTTGACATCGCTTTCGCTCCGAGCAATGAGAATGTGATGTATGCCTCTTGTGTTAATGCAAGCGGTGTCCACACGGGCATCTACGTGTCGTACAATGGTGGTGAGACTTGGGCGGTTGCCCTGCCTGCCGTTGGCCAAAACCTCGGTAACAATGTCTATGGCGGCTACGGCCTCTACAACCATGGTATCGTGGTCGACCCCACTGACGAAGGTCGTTTGTTTATCTTGGGCTACTACCTCTGGAAGATTGAGAAGTCTGCAACGGGTGTGGGTTACTACCTCTGCGAGGAAGTGACCAACCAGTCATTGTATATGCTGCCTAGCTACCTGCACGTCGGTCTCCATGCCTTGGCTTTCAACCCCAAGGAAGGTCGCGAGAACGAGTGCTATTTCGGCACCGATGGTGGCGTCTATAAAGCCACGAACAGCGGCGGCAACTTCTCATTCAGCTACAGCAACCGCAACTATGTGACTTCCCGTATGTTCAGCGTGGCTTATTGCGGCAAGCCCACCCGCGTTCTCGCCGCTGGCCTTGACCACGGTGTGGTGCGTATCGATGGTGACGAGAACCTCAACACCCTCAGCCATGGCGAATGGATCAACATCGACGGTGTAATCTATGGTATGTTCACTGATGCTTATCAAGCTGGTCCTTGCGCCATCTCCTGCATCAACCCCAAGACCATCTTCGTCACTTATAAGGATGGTGGTTTGTATCGTTCTGAAACGGCCGGTGAGGACTGGGTTTCCGTCAACTTCACCACTTCTTCGACCTTGAACAGTGGTAGCGGCATCAGCACTTCTTCCTTCCGTATGCCCGTCCTGCTTTACGAAGACTTCGATGACGAACTGAATCCTACTACAGTGTGGTTCAAGAACGAAGGAGAGTTTAACCTTGCGGCTGGTACTACCGTTCAATGCATGAGCAACAGCGATTTCCCCTTCGACTACACTCTGGAACAACCCCTGATTGTCGGTGATTCCATCGAGGTGCACGACCCGATCAGCTCAAGATTCTTCATTGCTTATACCGATGTGGTCTATATGACCCGTCAGGCTTTGGACTTCGCTGTTGAAACGGAGTGGTATCTGGTCTCCAACAAGGCTAACGCTGGTGTCACTGGCGAGCCTCTCAGCATGGCTATCTCCGCTGACGGCGACCATCTCTTCGTTGGCACAAAGGAAGGCAGACTCTTCCGCGTTTCTAACTTGAACACTGTTCTCGACACCGAATCGGGCACCATTGGTGATACCATCAACTTCCAAGTCACGACCACCGAAATCACCCTGCCCACTGATGGCCAGTGCGTGACTTCCGTCGCTGTTGACCCGCGTGACGCCAACAAGATCATCGTCACCCTCGGTAACTATGGCAACGACACTTACGTCCTGTATTCGACCAATGCTCTCGCCGAAGAGCCGACCATGGTCAGCAAGCAAGGCAACCTGCCCAAGATGCCGGTTTACGCTTCAGTGATTGAAATGAGCACGGGTGAGGTCATCCTCGGCACCGAGCATGGCATCTATACCACTACAAACATTGCTAGCCCCTCATGGGTGGCCGACAGCAAGTGCCTCGGTGATGTGCCGGTTATGGAACTGAAGCAGCAGCTCCTCTCTTGGGACGACCAAATTGAGATCAATGAAACCGAAGATGGTACCTTTACCACGGTCTATCCTGGCGTTCACAACAAGGGCATCATCTACGCTGCCACCTACGGCCGCGGCGTGTTCCGTTGCGAGAACTTCAAGGAAACGGGCGAAAGCGTGCCGGATATGCCGGTCGCTGTTGAAACCACGGTTTCGATGTACCCGAACCCTGTCCAAGGTCAAGCCAAGGTGAGCTTCACTGTCAACGACAATGCCGTCGTCAGCTATCAAGTGTATGACCTGGTGGGTCGCATGGTGAAGAGCCAGACCCTCGGCAACTACACTGAAGGCGAACACGAGGCCAACGTCGACATGAGCGACCTCAGCGCCGGTTCCTACATCATGCGCGTCAGCCAAGGCAACAGCAGCAGCTGCGTGAAGTTCGTGGTGTACTAATCCACGGTTTGTAGAGATGCAATGTATCGCGTCTCAAAATCCAACCGAAAAAACGAAAGGCAATCTGAAAAGGTTGCCTTTCTTTTTGTATCTTTGCGCTATCATTATTTAGGTTATGAACAGCAAAAGAATACATAAAGTACTGATTGCCAATAGGGGAGAGATTGCCGTGCGCGTCATCAAGACCTTGCGCAAACTCCATATCGCGAGCGTGGCTGTCTTCGCCGACAATGACGCTAACGCTTTGCACCGCCGCATGGCGGATGAGGCGTACCCCTTGGGCTGCGGTGCACTGAAAGATACCTACCTCAACATCCAGAAAATCATCGATGCGGCCTTAGATGCTGGTGCCGATGCCATCCATCCAGGCTACGGCTTCCTCTCCGAAAGTCCCGATTTGGCCGAGGCCTGCGAAGCCAACAACCTGATTTTCATTGGCCCTGACGCACAATCCATGCGGCTGATGGGCAACAAGATAGCGGCCCGAAAAGTGGCTGTGGAGCATGGCATCCCCGTCACCTTCGGCATGATGGGCGAGCAGGACGAGATTTTGGCCATGGCCGATACTTTGCCTTATCCTATATTAATAAAGGCGGCGGCAGGAGGCGGCGGCAAGGGCATGCACATTGTCTGGAAAAAAGAAGACTTGCAAAGGGAGATGGAAACGGCCTCGCGTGAGGCTCTGAAATACTTTGGCGACGGTACTGTCTTCATTGAGCAATACATTGAAAATCCGCGACATATCGAGGTACAAGTACTCGCCGACCATTTCGGCAATGTGATTCACCTGTACGAGCGTGAATGTACCATACAGCGTCGATACCAGAAAATTATCGAGGAGTCGCCATCACCCACCCTGACAGAAGAGAAACGTCAGGCGCTGTGTGCTACGGCGGTCAAGTTGTGCAAAGCCATCGGCTATCGTAATGCTGGTACGGTGGAGTTTTTGGTGGATAAAGACCTGAATTTCTATTTCTTGGAGATGAACACCCGCATCCAGGTGGAGCATCCTGTCACGGAAATGCGCACGGGCATTGACATTGTGGAGGAGCAAATCCGCATTGCCCGAGGCAAGGAGATGGGCTGGACGCAGGACATGATACAACCACAAGGTCACGCCATCGAACTGCGTATCTATGCCGAGAACCCCGAGAACAAATTCCTGCCCACGCCTGGCAAAGTGACGGCCTATCACGAACCGCAACTGCGTGGTGTGCGTGTCGACAGTAGTATTGACGGATCTTGCACGGTTTCAGAGGCTTACGACCCGATGATTGCCAAGTTGACCTGTCACGCCAAAGACCGTCAGACCACCATTGAGACCGCCCAAAATGCGTTGAAACAGTTCATTATTCAAGGATTGATTACCAACAAGGCCTATCTTTGGGAAGTCATCAAAAACGCTGATTTCGCCGAAAATAAGATTGATACGGGCTTCTGCGCTTCACATCAGGAGGAATTGTTGAAGGCTTTGAACGAGAGTAGAAATTATTTGTGTGTCAATGATATAGCTGCTTCTTTCCTCATTTTCGATTGTTGCAAACGGCAGTTTGAACACAAGACCGAGAACGTTTGGGAAGAGATTGGCTACTGGCGTTACCACATGCAGCTGACCATTGACGTGGAAGGGCAAAAAGTTCCTGTCAGCATTACGGATGCTTCGGCGGGCAAAATCAAGGGGACGATAGGGGAGAAGCCCTTCGCGGTGGAGTACATTCAATACGAGCATAACCAACTGAAAATCTTGCTGAACGGTCGTTCGGAAACGGTCTATTGCTCTGTCAATGATGAGCAGAAAACCATCGTCAATTTCCACGGACTCAACTTTACCTGCTACCGCACCGACCAGCTCAACGACACGATGGATTACGCCTGCAAGGAAACCGTCAACGACAAGTCGAGATTGGTGTCGCCTATGCCTGGTAAAGTGGTGAAAATCAACGTCAAGGAAGGTGATGAAGTGAACGAGGGGCAGATTATGATGGTCGTGGAAGCCATGAAGATGGAGAACAATATCGTTGCCTCTGGCAAGGCCAAGGTCAAAAAAATTCTTGTCGCCGAAGGCCAGATGGTGGATAATAAAATGCAGTTAATCGAGTTAGAATAATAGACGTTGGCTTTTGGCCATTGGCCGTTGGCAATTCTAGATGCCAATAGCCAACGGCCAACAGCTAACAGCAAAACAAATGAATATGAATTTCGACTTAACAAAAGAACAAGAAGCCTTGCGCCAAAAGGTGCGCGACTTCGCAGAACAGGAAGTGAAACCCGTCGCCCGCCAAAACGACGAAGACCAGCATTTTGACGTTGAACTGACGCTGAAAATGGCTGAACTCGGTCTGCTGGGCATGACCGTTCCAAAAGAATATGGCGGTCAAGGGCTTGATAATCTGAGTTATATCATCGCTGTAGAAGAGCTGTCCCGCGTGGATGGCTCCACCGCCGCCACCATTGCCGCCGACAACTCCTTGGGCATTGGTCCCATCAAGGACTACGGCACCGAGGAACAGAAACGCAAATACCTGCCCCGGCTCTGCAAGGACCGTCTTTGGGGCTTCGGCTTGACCGAGGAAGACGCTGGCAGCGACTCGCGCGGCACCAAGACGACCGCCCAGTTTGACGGCACTCTCTGGCACCTCAACGGCTCCAAAATCTTCATCACCAACAGCGCGACGCCGATTTCATTGGGCACGACGGTGCAAGCCATTTCGGGCGAGAAAGACGGCAAGCCGGAGTTCACCGCATTGTTGGTCGAAAACAAAAAAGAAGGCTTCACCCAGACGCCCATGCACGACAAGATGATGTGGCGAGCCTCCAATACGGGTAAGCTGATTTTCAACGATGTACGCCTTTCTGAAGACTGCATCCTCGGCAAGCCGGGCGAGGGCTCTCATATCATGCTCGCCACCCTTGACTCGGGTCGTTTGTCGATTGCGGCTATGGGATTGGGTTGTGCGCAAGGTGCCTATGAAATGGCTTTGGCTTATTCCAAGAAGCGTGTGCAGTTTGGCAAGCCGGTGTGCAAGTTCCAGGCGGTTGGCTTCAAGCTGGCTGACATGGCTATGAAGATTGAGGCGGCGCGTGGCTTGCTCTATCGAGCCTGCTGGCTGAAGGACCAACATCGTCCCTTCGGCAAGGAGGCTGCCATGGCGAAGCTCTACTGCTCCGAGGTGGCTGCCGAGGTTTGCGACAACGCCGTTCAGGTGATGGGTGGTCATGGATTGCTGAAGGAATTCGACATGGAACGCTTCTATCGCGACCAGCGCATCCTGCAAATCGGCGAAGGTACGTCGGAGATTCTCCGCTTGGTGATTTCTCGTGCCATCGGCTGCTGAAAATCAGGAAAATAGAACGGAAATTCAGTCAGGAGACTGGCTGGATTTTTTGTTTTGTGGAACCCGAGGAAAATCCTTGTATCTTTTAAGGAAAATCCTTACCTTTGCACCCGTTAAAAACTGATTGATCAAATTTTAATATTACCATGAAAATCAAACATTTAGCAATCATTGCTGCTACAGCCGTCATGGCCGTTGGCTGCAATTCGAACAAGCCCGCGGAGCCTGTTCAGGAAGAAACCGCACCGCAACTGGCCGACAAGTACGCCGAGTACACCTTGACGACCGACATCAGTCATCTCAGTGACAACGAAAAAGAGATGCTGCCGCTGCTCTTTGAAGCCGCCGACATCATGGACAACCTCTTCTGGCAAGAGAACTACGGTGACAAGGACGCTCTCATGGCCCAACTCACCCCCGAACAACAACGTATGGCTATGATTACCTACGGCCCTTGGGATGGCCTCGATGGTAACAAGTCCTTCGTGGAAGGCATCGGCGCGAAACCCGCCGGCGCACAGTTCTATCCCGTCGACATGACCGAGGAAGAATGGAACGCCTTCGACGACCCGAACAAGGACAGCCAGTACACCATGATTGTCCGTGACGAGAACGGTGCTTTGAAGTGCGTGTGGTATCACGACTACTTCGCCGAGCAAATCAAAAAGGCCGCTTCTTTGCTGGACGACGCCTCCGAACTCGCTGGCGATGAGGAATTTGCCGAATACCTCCGCCTCCGCGCCAAGGCTCTCCGCACCGACGACTATTTAGAGAGCGACATGCGCTGGATGGACGTCCGCAACAACAACATCGACATGGTGGTAGGCCCCATCGAGAACTACACTGACGCCCGCTACGGCATCAAGGCCTCGCACGAGGCTTTCATCCTCATCAAGGACCAGGAGTGGACCAAGCAACTGGCCCGCTATGCCCAGTTTGTGCCTGAACTGCAAAAGCAACTACCTGTGCCTGAGGAATATAAGAAGGAAGTGCCTGGCGCCGATGTCGACCTGGCCGCCTACGATGCAGTCTACTATGCTGGTGACTGCAACGCCAACAGCAAGACCATCGCCATCAACCTGCCCAACGACCCGCGTGTGCAACTCGAGCGCGGCACCCGCAAGCTTCAGCTGAAGAATGCCATGCAGGCCAAGTTCGACAAGATTTTGATGCCCATCTCCGAAATGCTGATGACGCCCGAATCGATGGAGCACATCAAGTTTGACGCTTTCTTCTCCAACGTGATGTTCCACGAGACCGCCCATGGCATGGGTATCAAGAACACCATCACCGGCAAGGGTGGCGTGAAGGAAGCCTTAGGCAACCAATACAACGCCATCGAGGAAGCCAAGGCCGACGTGCTGGGTCTCTACCTCGTCACCAAGCTCGCAGAGATGGGCGAATACACCACCACCACGATGGAAGACAACTACACCACCTTCATGGCGGGCATCTTCCGCTCGGTGCGTTTCGGTGCTGCCAGCGCTCATGGCAAGGCCAATATGCTTACTTTCAACTACTTCCAGAACGAGGGCGCTTTCGTCCGCAATGAAGACGGCCGCTATGCCATCGACTTCGAGAAGATGAAGGTGGCCGTGGAGAAGCTCGCTGGCGACATCCTCATGCACCAAGGCAATGGCGACTACGACGTCACCAAGGCTTGGATGAGCGAGAACTGCGTCATCCGTCCCGAATTGCAAGCCGACCTCGACCGCGTGAACGCCGCCGGTGTTCCTGTGGACATTGTCTACAACATGGGTCCGAAGGTGCTTCTCAATCAATGAGATATATTGTATTTTGAAAAAAATTCAAAAAAATCTCGTTTCCCACTAAGGGTAAAACAGGAGTTATTAGTCTTATAGATGTCTAGACAACAAAAAAACGCGTTTACTATGCATTCGAATGTCCATTTCATGCTTAGCAAAAAAGCTGCCGCCGTGCCGTTTGGCATGAGCGCGATTTCTGTTTTATGCCCCGCGAACCCTCGGCCCCGCGTCTCGCGTCCCGAAGTTTCGCGTCAAAATTTGAACAATCATTTAATTCACTCATTTATTAACCAAACTCATTCATTATGAAAAAGAAAGTATTTTCTTTGATGATGACGCTTTTGCTCGCCTTTGTGGGCGTGGCGAAGGCGGAGGTTGTAACGATTGGTGATGGCACGACGTATTCGTACTACACGCCATTCAACTCTCTTTACAACTACTCTTTCACTGAGCAGGTTTATCTTGCTAGTGAGGTGGGAACTGCAGGCTCGATTACGAGCATCAGTTTCTATTTGCATCAGACCTACACCGCTGATCAGGTCAACGATGTAGTTCTGTACATGAAGAACGTGACGCGAGAGACTTTCGCGTCCAACACGGATTACGAGCCCGTTACTGCGGCCGATGTCGTGTTCAATGGTCAATGGACGATTCCTGCCAACTACACTGGCTGGCTGACCATCGACCTTGATACCCCGTTTGCCTACGACGGAGCCAGTAATCTGATGATTGCTATGGATGAGAATACTGGCGATTACAGCACTCGTAATTTCGAGTACACGAATGTGTCGAATGCCGGCATTCAGTTCTATAGCGACAGCTACAATCCGGATCCTTATGATTTGGATTCGTACAGCGGTTCCAAGGTATTGCGTTACCAGCGCAACAACATCCAACTCGACATCACGGCTGGCGGTGCTGGTGTTCCTGCCACGTTGCTCGTGCATGATGCCACCACCACCAACAGCTACGTGCCTGTGTATGGCTTCTATCAGGATGCCTACAACAAGAGCGAGATGGTGTATCCCGCTTCTGAACTGAGCGCCATGAACGGTGGTACCATCAACAAGATGACGTTCTATGCCAGCAACGCTTCTGTTAGCTGGGGTAGCGCCAACTACCAAGTGTTCGTGAGCGAAGTCGGTAGCGACCAAATCAGCAGCTTCTACGGCCCTGGCACCGTTGTTTACGAAGGTGCTTTGAGCATCGTGAACAACGAGATGGTTGTGAACTTCAGCACGCCTTATCAGTACAACGGCGGTAACTTGCTCGTCGGTGTGTACAACACCGCCACGGGTAGCTACGTGTCCTGCAGCTGGTATGGTGAAACCGTAAACGGTGCTTCGGTGCACGGCTACGACTACAGCAGCCTGAGCAGCGTTACACCCACGCAGCGCAACTTCTTGCCCAAGACCAACTTTGACTATGTCACTGCTGGTGGTGGCAGCACTGGTCCTGTGAACGTCCTCTTCGCTCTGCAAGAGAACGAACAAGGCGAGTGGGTTGAGGTTGACACCATTAAGGTTGGTCCTCGCCCGAACGGCGCTTGGATGGAACCCTTCACGTTCCAACTGCGCAATGATGGCCCCGCCACTACGGTGACCAACATTGACTGGACCCCCAACAACTACTTCACCCTTGACGATGAAGAACTTCTCCCGCTCTCTATGGCTCACAACGCCGTTGAGGAAATCGCCCTCAACACGGGTGACGCCCAAGTGGAAGATTCCGTGTACTGGCAGATGGTGGCCATCTACGAAGGCAATCGTACTGCCCGCGTGTGGGACATCATGGTCGAGGCTTACAACCCGGGTGTTCCGGATGTGGTTGAGACCGCTTACGACCTCGGCACTGTGAACGCTGGCTTCAGCTACCAAGGCATTCCTTCGCAGATTGAAAACATCGAACTGCACGACAACTACACCCTGCCCTTCCCCGAAATCCCGGATGGTCAAGACGCTGTCTACAAGTTCACTGTTGACAACGATGTGATCCTCAACGCTTATGTTGACGACCAAGCTGAAAACGGCAAGGTTGTTCTTTACAAACAAGACGGTGAAGAACTGCCTCACCCCATGGCCAACAACAACTACACGGGCATGGCCGCTGGCGGCGGTGCCGCTGCTGCCCCGTTTGAGGTGCAGATCGGTGAAGGCACCAGCACCAATAGCTACCTGCCTTTCTACTGCTTCTACAACTACTCCATCAGCCAGCAGCTCTTCCTTGCCGCTGAGCTTGAGGAAGCTGGTGTGACCGGCGCCAACATGACCAGCCTCAGCTGGTTCTGCACTGGAACCAACAACAACCAGCAGAGCAACATCACCATTTGGATGGGTAATGTGGATGAGACCGCTATCCCTGGCAACTCCATCCTGACCGCTGGCATGAGCAAGGTTTATACTGGCAACATGACTCCTGTGGTCAACCAATGGAATGAGTTCGTCTTCAATGAAGGCACTTTCGCTTGGGACGGACACAGCAACATCCTGATTTCCGTGCAGCGCAACAATGGCGCTTGGGCTTCTGGCGTGAGCTGGCAAGCTGGTGCACAGAACTTCACCGCCAGTGGTTATTCCTACAATGACTCTGGCTATGGTGCTTACAACATGGAGACCACGTCTTATGTCTTTGGCAGCGCTTCTTCTTCGTATGGCAGCACCTCCACCAGCCGCGCCAACATCATCATGAAGGCTGACGGCAGCCGCGGTGGCAACCGCGACATCGTGGAGATTGGCGACGGTACGGGTACTACCTACTACTTCCCCATCGACAACTACTTCAACTACAGCTGCACTGAGCAGATCTATACTGCCGATGAAATTGGCACCGCCGGTACCATCAACAGCATCAGCTTCTATTACAACTACGGCACTGCCTACACCGCCAACAACGTGACGATGTACATGAAGAACGTGACTCGCAGCAACTTCGCCAGCACGAGCGACTACGAGCCTCTCGCAGCCAGCGACGTCGTGTGGACGGGCAGCATCGCCCCCACCGCTGCCGGTTGGTACACCTTCACCCTCGACACCCCGTTCCAGTATGACGGCACGAGCAACCTGCTGGTGGCCTTCTACGACGGCACGAGCGGTTATCCTGGCACGAGCTACACCTGGCGTCAGACCACGACGCCCAACTCGGAGTACATGGCTCTGCGTTACTACAGCGACAGCAGCAATCCTAACCCGTACGACTTGGGCAACTACGGTGGCAGCAAGACTTGGTACACCTACCGCAGCAATGTCCAGATTGACATCACTCCTGGTGGTGGCAACACTGCCATGAACATGAGTGCTGGCCCCGTCATCGAGAACCTGCCTCTGCAGGCCGGCACTTACTTCCTCGTTGCCTCTGCCACGGAGAACGACTACGAAGTGTTCATCAATGTGGACGCCATGCCTTGCCCGATCATCGCCGATGCTAACGGTAATGACCTCCTTAACCCGCAGCCCGCTGACGACGAGGATGACCTTGAGCCCGCCAGTGTGACCCTGCGTTGGCAGATTCCTGCCTATGCCACGGGTTGGCGTTTGGTTTTCGGTAGCACCTACTACCCGGATCCTAACCACCCGCAGACCGTTATCTATCCTGAGGACGGCAGCTTCAGCAGCAACATGGTGAACAGCTACACCGTGCGCAACCTCTGGAACAACACGAACTACTTCTGGAGAGTGGAGTTCAACAACGACGATTGCGCTGATGGCGTGAGCAGCCCTGTTTACGGCTTCACGACGCACCTCAACGTTCCTCAGAACCTCACCGCTGTTGACTACACTGTCTTCAACGACGAAACCATCACCCTGAACTGGAACGCCGTTGTCGACCGTACCTATCGTAACTACTTCATCTACCGCGATGGTGTGAAGATTGGTGAGACGGCTACCAACCAAATTAATGCTACCACCTACACCGATGGTCCTTTAGCCTACAACATGAACGGTTATGTGTACTATGTGACTGCCGTTTACGATGAAGGCGAAAGCGCTCCGTCGAATGAAATCACCGTGAAGGTCTCTGGCCGCGGCAACGTGGACGGTCACGTCTACGAGCAAGACGGTACCACTGGTATCGCCAACGCCACCGTGACGATGGTGGGTACTGACGAATTCAACGTCAACCACACCTACAACTTCACGACCAATGCCCAGGGTTACTATAGCGGCGCTGTCTATGCTGGTTCCTACAACGGTCAGGCTGCCTGCGACGGCTACCAGACCATCTACGAGCCTGTCCAAGGCAACCCGATCAACATCACCTACAACGTGACCACCAGCCCCGTTGACTACATGCTTGACGAGAACTTCGACGCACCTTGCGGTGTCATCGCCGAATACTTCCCCGACAGCTTGGATCCGAACAGCCCGTACGTGAAAGTGTACTGGGGCTGCGGCCTGCCTGGCAGCGACATCATCGAGGACTTCGAGACTGGCGACTTCAGCATGTTCGATTGGCAGGTTGATCCTACCTATCCTTGGAGCATCACCACCTACAACCCGTACGAAGGCACCTACTGCATGAAGAGCGGTGGCGCTGGCGTGGCCAACGTGGTGAGCAACATGACCGTGACGGTTGAAATCCCCGCCGACGGTCTGATGAGCTTCTTCGGCAAGATCTCCTGCGAGAACAGCTGGGACTACGGTTACTTCTACATCGACGGCGTCCAGAAGGGCAGCTTCACCGGTGCCGGTCAGTGGGTTGAAAAGACCTACGAGATCACTGCTGGTGAACACACCTTCCAGTGGAGATACACGAAGGACAGCAGCGTGAACAGCAACGACGACTGCTTCTATGTCGACTACATCAACTTCTACAAGCAACCCGAACCTGCACAACCTGGCATGACCTATACCTTCGAAGATGGTACCATGCAGGGCTGGACGAGCGTTGACGCCGACGGCGACGGTTATGGTTGGTACATGGGCAGCGAAATCATGACTGGCCAAACTGGTAACAACGGCTCGAGCGACTTCGTGCTGAGCCAGAGCTACTACATGGGCACTGTCCTCTATCCCGACAACTACCTCGTTTCACCTATGCTGCCTCTGGGTGGCGTTGTCACCTTCTACGCCTGCGCACAAGATGCCAGCTACGCTGCTGAGCACTTCGGCGTGGCCGTTTCGACGACAAACACCAACCCGAGCTCCTTCACCATGCTTCAGGAATGGACGATGACGGCCAAGAAGTCTGAAGGCAAACCTGTTGACAATTCCATGGCCGATGTCAATGCCATTGGCACTTCCCGCGACGGCAACGTCCGTGCCCAAGGCAACTGGTACCAATACACCGTTGACCTGAGCGCCTACGCTGGCCAGACTGGTTATGTGGCCATCCGCCACTTCAACTGCTCCGATATGTTCTACCTCAACGTGGACGACATCACCATCACCGAGCCTGGTAAGGGTGTTGCCGAGGGCAACCGCAGCCTGAACCACTACAGAGTGTATCGTACGAACTGCTACAACGACGGTCCTTACACCGAGGAGAACACCGTCCTGCTGTCCACCGTTTGGGTGCCCGACACCGTCTACATCGACGTTGAATGGGCCGACCTCCCGGCTGGTGTCTACAAGTGGGGTGTCGGTGCCGTGTACGAGGGCAACCGTGGCGAGATGATTGAGTCGCCCATCAACTGGGCTGCTCCTGTCGCCATCACCCGCGACGTCACCGCCGACAACGATCCTAACCCGGTTCCGGGCGAGGAAGGCGATCGCGCTCCTTGGGATCTGATGATGACCTTCAGCGCTCCCGAAGGCGGTCACTACGGTGTGGCCTACGACGGCAACAACTTCTATACCTCCAACTGGGGCTATAGCAGCGCCGCCTACAACTTCTACAAGTATGACCTGCAAGGCAACATGCTCGAGGGCTTCAACATTTCCGGTTGCGGTACGCTCCGTGGCATGACCTACGACGGCACCTACTTCTATGGCGTTGCCAACAGCGCTACAGTCTACTGCGTCGACCTGGCCAACCACAGCGTGGTGAGCACGTTCACCAGTGCTTACGGTGCACAGCGTGGTATCACCTACGACCCGCAACGCGACGGCTTCTGGGTCATCGGCAACTGGAGCGGCAACCTGACGCTCATCGACCGCACTGGTGCTATCCAATTCACCGGCCCGGCCCCGACGAGCGCTTCCGACCTTGCCTACTACAAGGATGAGAACGGCGTTGAGCACATCTACTGCTTCAACAACGGCACCAACGATGTTGACGACTACAACATCACGACCAACACGATGGTCGGCTCGGTGTTCAACTTCAACGCGAACCCGAGTGTCACCGGTACCTCTGGCGGTTGCACCGTGGCCAACTTCAATGACAAGATGGCCTTCATCGGCGACATCCAGCAGAGCCCGAACTTCATCGCCATCTACGAACTGCGCGAAGGCGACAATCCTGGTGGTCAAGGTGGCAACACCAACAACCTGAACCAGCTGGCTCTGCCTCGTGAGAGTGAGACCATCTGGTCGAACTGCCTCGACAAGGATATGTACCTGAACGAAGGTGACGTGACCGTGAACGTGCTGCTCAACAGCGCCGACAACCCGGAAGGCATCCAAGTGACCTTCACGAACTACAACGAATATGAGCAAGAGACCTATGGTGGCTATGACATCACTCTCGATGAAACTGGCTACTATGAGTTCGAAAGCTTCCGTAAGGGCGAATACAAGGTGAACGTGACCTTCGAAGGCTACGAGCCCATCGAGGACAGCGTGAGCATCTGGGAGCCCACTGACCTCCGCTATGTGATGATTGAGATCATCTACGGTGTGAGCGACCTCTACGTGTCCAGCACGGGTTGGGCTATGTGGGGTGCCATGGGTACTCCTGGCGGCCAAGGCGGCGGCGGTGGCCAAGGCGGCCAAGCCAGCACCTTCAGCGTGAACTTCGACGATGGCGCCATGCCTGCTGGTTGGACCACCATCGATGCCAACAACGATGGCTACAACTGGGTGCTTGGCTCACAGATTGGCGGTGTCTACCTCGTTTCTGGCGCCAGCCTCGCTGGTTCTGGCCACAACAGCTCTGCCGACCTGATTTGCTCAGGCTCTTACAGCAACTACACTGGTCAGGCCATTACTCCTGACAACTACCTCGTTTCGCCTCAGGTGAACCTCGTCAACGGTAGCACGTTCAGCTTCTGGGCTTGCGCTCAAGATAGCGGCTATCCGTACGAGCACTTCGGCGTGTTCGTGTCCAACAACGGCACGAGCGATTGGCAGATGGTGAACGAGTGGACGATGACTGCGAAGGGCGGCGGTAACGCCATGAGCATCGGCCGTGGTGGTGAGATGCGTGCCCAAGGCAACTGGTACAACTACACAGTTGACCTGAGCTCCTTCGCTGGCCAGAAGTACGTGGCCATCCGTCACTTCAGCTGCAACGACCAGTTCATCCTTGACATTGACGACATCGAACTGAATGCAGGTGCCAAGAACGCAGAGGAAGAGCGTCACCTCGAGTCCTTCAAGGTGATGTGCACCAGCATCGACGGCGAGCCTATCTACAACGCCAACGTTCCTGCTGAACAACCGTTCTGCCAGCTGGCCACCGATGAACTCATCGCTGGCGACCACTACATTTGCAAGGTGGCTGCCATGTACAGCACCGGCATGAGCGACTGGACAGAGTGCGAATGGCAGTACATCCCGTGCGAGAACTACGCCGGTACCGTCAATGGCGTGACCATTGAAGGCAACGAAATCAGCTGGGAGTATCCTGGCGGCGGCGGTGGTGGCGGCGGCCAAGGCGGCCAAGGCGACACCTTCAGCGAGAACTTTGACGCTGGCCTGCCTGCCGGTTGGACGACCATCGACGGCGGTAGCCCGCAAGGTTATGGCTGGCACCTCGGCAGCACCACGCTGGGTACTGGTTACGGTCACAACGGTTCGGCCGACCTTGTCATCAGCCAGAGCTACGACAACAACTACGGTGTCATCTATCCTGACAACTACTTGGTTTCGCCTCAGGTGAACCTCGCTGCCGGTAGCCAATTCAGCTTCTGGGCCTGCGCACAAGATGCTAACTACGCTGCCGAACACTTCGGCGTGTTCATCTCCGACAACGGCACGAGCAACTGGACGATGGTGAACGAATGGACGATTGGTCAAAAGGGCGAGCGTTACAGCGGTGCTCGCGGCCAGCGCGACCAAAGCGCTTGGACGCAATACACTGTTGACTTGAGCGCCTTCGCTGGTCAGAAGTACATCGCTATCCGTCACTTCAATTGCAGCGACATGTACTTCCTCGATGTTGACGACGTCGAATTGACCAATGGTGCCAAGAACAACCGCGCTGCTTGGGAGTTCTTCAACGGCTTCGTGACCGATCCGGGCGCGATGAACAACGGTGGCGATGCTTCCTGGATTAAGGGTTCGCAGAGCACCTATGGTCCTGGTTGCCAAGTAGCCAACAGCAACAGAGTCGGTGATTCCTTCACCATCGATGCTGCCACGACCATCAATGAGATTGAGGTCTACGGTTACCAGACTGGTTCCAGCACCAACTCGACCTTCAATGGTCTGTATGTCCAGATTTACGATGGCAACCCGATGAACGGCGGCAACGTTGTTTGGGGTGATGCCAACGCCAACATCATGACGGCCACGGCCTTCACGAACTGCTACCGCGGCAGCGACGGCGATGCCTCTGGCACGACCCGTCCGATCATGAGCGTCACGGCTTCTGGTCTGAACATCGAACTCGAGGCTGGTACTTACTACCTCGTGTATCAACTGAACGGTACTGGTTCGAGCGGTCCTTGGGCACAACCTCACGCTGAGCCTGGCATCGGCAACACTGGTAACGGTGTCCAATACCTGGGCAGCAACTCTGCTTGGCAGAACCTGTCCGACAGCGGCGCTGGCACTCCTTATGGTATTGCCATGAAGCTCACCGGCAACACCGGTGGTGGTAGTGGCCCGACCCCGACTGGCGACATCCTTGGCGCCATGATCTTCGCCGACGGCGAATGGGAGGCCTTTGTTGAGTACCCGACCAACACCTACACCTACGAAGGCGAAGCCGAAGAGGTGTGCGTCCGCATGGTCTACAACGGCACGAACAACCTGCCCGAGGGCAACATCTACTTCTCGATGAGCTGCCCCGAGTGCGAGCCTTACATGCCTGGCTTCACCACCTGCGAGCCTGGTGCACCTATCCATGCTGAGATGAACCAGACCACCGACGGTGTGAAGATCTGGTGGGGCAACGAGCCTCAAGCTCCGATCAGCGAGTGGCTGTACTACGACGATGGCACCTATGCCACCAACGTGGGTACCGGCAGCGCGACGACGATCTACTGGGCCACCATGTTCCCGGCTGCTTCGTTGGCTCCGTATGCAGGCACCAACCTGACCAAGGTCGCCCTGTATGAGAACAGCTACAACACTGAGACGGTGACCGTTTCGATCTGCCTCGGCGGTACGACGGCTCCTGGTGCTGTTGCCAGCTCACAGACCTTCACGCCTGCTGGCGCTGGTGATTTCCATGAAGTCACGCTGAGCACACCTGTCGCCATCGACGGCACACAGAACCTTTGGATCGTGATGGCTGAGGTGGGCGCCCACCCGGCCACGGCTTGCGCCGACACTGGCGACGCCAACAACCGTTGGATCAGCCTCGACGGCAGCGCATGGCAAGACCTGGCCGACGCCGGCCTGCCCGGCTACGGCTGGATGATTCGCGGCTTCGTGACCAACCAAGGCAAGTCTGCAGCAGCCACGACGGGTGCCTATGCCTTCAAGGGCAATGGTGAGACCGCCACTGGCGTGTTGAGCCACACCGAGGTTGTCAGCATGCCTGCTGACCTGAGCTTCATGAACCGTGCCGAGATCGTGAAGTACAACGTGTACCGTTCCGCCGACAACGAGACCTACGAGTTCATCGGTGAGGTCGCCGAAGACCACAGCGGCTACTACGAGTACATCGACACTCCGGCCGAAGGCACCTACTACTACCAGGTGAAGGCCTACTACGACAACGACTGCGAGTCCGACCCGGCTCCTGCCTTCGACAACCCGGCCAACGACTACGTGATGGTCGAGGTTGCTCTGGGCATTGGCGAGAACGGTGGCATGGCCATCTTCCCGAACCCGACGAAGGGCAACGTGACGATCCAGGCCGCTGGCATGCAGCACGTGACCATCGTGAGCGTGCTTGGCCAGGTGGTGTACGACGCCGACGTGACCGCTGACGAAGTCATCCTGAACATGTCGCAATACAGCGCTGGCATGTACACGGTGCGCGTCATGACTGAGAACGGTATCCGCGTTGAGCGCATTTCCGTTGTCAGATAAATGACCCCGCGGAATTGATTTCCGCAAAAAATTGGGCGGCATCCTTCGGGGTGCCGCCCTTTTTTTGTGTATTTTTGCATCCTAAAACCATCCACTATGGAACAGGAAAAGACATCTACCCGCACCGAACTCGACGAACTGGGCGAGTTCGGTCTCATCGACCAACTCACCACCGACTTCCCCTTGCGCAATGCCTCCTCATTGAAAGGCGTCGGCGACGATGCCGCCGTCATCAACCACGAAGGTTACCGCACCCTCGTCTCGGTTGACATGCTCATCGAAGGCATCCACTTCGACTTGACATACTGCCCTTTGAAACACTTGGGCTACAAGGCCGCCGTCAGCAACTTCTCCGACATCTACGCCATGAACGGCACCCCAACACAGATTGTGGTCGGATTGGGCGTGTCGAACCGTTTTTCGGTGGAGGCTTTGGACGAATTGTATGCGGGCATCCGCTTGGCTTGTGAGCGCTACCATGTAGACATGGTGGGCGGCGACACGACGAGCAGCAAGACGGGCTTGGTCATTTCCATCACCGTCATCGGCATGGCCAAGGAGGAAGACATCGTCTACCGCAGTGGCGCGAAGAAGAACGATTTGCTTTGCGTCAGCGGCGACTTGGGCGGGGCATACGTCGGCCTGCTCATCCTTGAGCGCGAGAAGGTGGAGTTCCTCTCCAATCCTCACATGCAGCCCCAACTGAAAGGCATGGACTATGTGCTGGAACGTCAGCTGAAACCCGAAGCCCGAAAAGACGTGGTAGAACAACTCAAGCAAATTGGCGTCAAACCCACTTCGATGATTGACATCTCCGACGGCTTGGCCTCCGAAATACTGCACCTCTGCAAGGAATCGGGCGTGGGCTGCCAACTCTACGAAGAACGCATCCCCATCGACCCGACCACCGACCGCATGGCCAAGGAGTTTCAAATCGTGCCTTCCGTGGCCGCTTTGAGTGGGGGAGAGGACTACGAACTGCTCTTCACCATCGACCAAAAAGACTACGAAAAGATACAGACGCTTTCGTCAGATGTAACGGTGATTGGCTACATGACTGACAATGTGGGCGTTGCGGAGATGATTACCCCTGACAATCACGTCATCCCGATTAAGGCCCAGGGCTGGGACCACATGAAAAAGAATGACTGAACTGCCCGAAATAGTGAAACAGAAACTCGCCGCGCTACCCAACAAGCCCGGCGTGTACCGCTATTTTGACAAGAAGGGCGAACTCATCTACGTCGGCAAGGCCAAGAACCTGAAACGCCGCGTGTTGAGTTATTTCCAGAAGGAACAGTCGGGTAAGACACGCGTCCTCGTCAGCAAAATCGCCGACCTCGAATACAGCATCGTCGACTCGGAGTCGGAAGCTTTATTGCTTGAAAACACGATGATTAAGCAGTACAAGCCACGCTACAACATCATGTTGAAGGACGACAAGACCTACCCATGGATCTGCATCAAGAAGGAGGCCTTCCCGCGCGTGTTCCTCACCCGACGCAAGGTGAACGACGGCTCGGACTACTTCGGCCCGTATCCTTCGGTGCGCACGGCTCATATCCTGTTGGACTTGCTCACCCAAGCCTATAAAATCCGCTCGTGTCGCACCCCTTTAACGGAAGCGGGTGTGGAGAGAGGGAAATACAAAGTCTGCCTTGACTATCATATCCACAAATGCAACGCCCCTTGTGAGGGTTTGGTCTCCAAGGACGACTACAATGCGATGATTGCCGAAATTCGCGAAATCATCCGAGGCAATATCCAAGTGGTGCTCCGTGGCTTGAAGGCGCAGATGATGGACCACGCCTCACGCATGGAGTTTGAGGAGGCACAGCATATCAAGGAGAAGTACGACCTCTTGGAGAACTACCGCAGCCGCTCGACGGTGGTCAGCCAATCGATTCACGACGTGGAGGTCTTTTCCTATGTGGATGACGAGGAGACTTTCTATGTGAACTACATGAAAGTGAAGGAAGGTGCTGTGGTGCAGTCCCATTCCTTCGAGATGAAACGCAAGTTGGAGGAAACGCCCGAAGAGTTGCTGCTTTTGGCTATCACCGAGTTGCGGCAGCAGTTCGACCATCCCGCCGAGGAAATTATCGTGCCTCTGAAGCTCGACTACACGATAGACGAGGTGACGATAACCGTTCCGCAGCGTGGCGATAAGCAGAAACTCCTCGACCTCTCGCACCGTAATGCCCTGCAATACAAGATTGACTTGGAGAAACAACGCACCTTGGTCGACCCGGAACGCCACCAAAAACGTGTGTTGAACAACCTGAAGGAGGCCTTGCAGCTGGACGACATGCCCGAGGTCATCGAGTGTTTCGACAACTCCAACTTCCAAGGCGACTACGCCGTGGCGGGCATGGTGCAGTTTGTGAACGGCAAGCCCAACAAGAACGCCTACCGCCATTTCAACATCAAGACGGTGGAAGGCCCCGACGACTATGCTTCGATGAAGGAAGTGGTGCGTCGCCGCTACAGCCGCCTCATCGAAGAAGGCAAGCCTTTGCCCAACCTCATCATCACCGATGGCGGCAAGGGACAGATGGAGGTGGTACGACAGGTCGTTGAGGACGAGTTGCAGGTTAACATCCCCATTGCGGGCTTAGCCAAAGACGACCACCACCGCACGAATGAATTGCTGTTCGGTTTCCCGCCGCGTGTGGTAGGCCTAAAACCCAATTCAGAGGTGTTTCGGTTGTTGGCGCATATCCAGGACGAGGTGCATCGTTTCGCCATCACGTTCCATAGGAAGAAGTTCGAGAAAGGCTTTATGCACTCCGAGTTGGCCGACATTAAGGGGATAGGGAAGAAGACGGCAGAGAAACTGCTCTTGGAGTTGAAGTCGGTGAAGGGTATCAAGGAGGCGTCGTTGGAGCGGCTGACGGAGGTTGTCGGTTCCTCAAAGGCTAATGTGGTGTTTGAGCATTTTCACCAACAAAAAAAGCCAGCATGACGCTGGCTTTTTTCATGTCTTGTTTTGTAGTGCTTACTGCAGCTTGAAGACCACGGGCAGGGTGTACGACACACGCACAGCCTTACCACGCTGCTTGCCGGGTTTCCACTTCGGCATGGTCTTCACCACGCGCATGGCTTCTTCGTCGCAACCGCCGCCGATGCCACGCAACACTTTCACGTTGGAGACGCTACCGTCAGGCTCCACAACGAAGTTGACGAACACACGGCCTTGGATGCTGCTTTCACGGGCAATCTGGGGATACTTGATGTTCTTGCCTAAGTATTCATACATCTTGGCGTCGCCACCCGGATAGCTGGGCATCTCTTCCACGATGGTGAACACTTCAGCTTCCACCACTTCCTCTTCCTCGATTTCGGGAGCCACATACTCTTCCATGACTTCGTTCTGGTCCATTTCGGCATTGATTTCAATGTCTTCTACCTCAACGTCGTCTTGCACGATTTCGAGTTGCGTTGTCTGCTTGGGCATCTCCACGGGCTGTGGTTTTGGCTCTTCCTGCTTGGTAATTTCGACCATTTCCTCTTCCACCACTTCAGTTTGGCGGAGCAGGCTCGGGTCGATTTCGCGCTTGTCGTAGCTCTTGTGTTCGAAAGCCAACCACGCGATGAAAAGGCTGATAATCAAGCCTATCTGCGTGAACATGAGCTTCTTGTTCTCAAGGTTGGCCTTTGGTGATTTCTTCTCTTCCATGGTGTTATGTCTTTTAATTTTTTACTCTCCTATTTAGGTTGCGAAAATAGGAATTATTTGCATATAAAACGCAACAAAGTGGAATTTTATTTTTTCTTTCTGAAAAAAACGCCGAAAACACTGATTCCAAGCAAGGTTCCCGCGCAGTCGGCGAGGAAATCGTACCAGTCGCCAGTACGCAGGGGGACGAGATGTTCCTGCATGATTTCGGTGAGGCCGCCGTAGAGGATGCTGATGATGGCGGCTAAGGCCAAGGCTTTGATTCGGTAGTCTTTCCCGTTGGCGATGAACTGCTCACGGTAGCCCCAAATGCAAAGGAAGGCGAAACAGGCGTACATGAGGATATGCACCACCTTGTCCATGCCCACGACGGGCTTGACACTGGGAAAACAAGAACCCGGAAGTCCTGTCAGAATGAGGATGACGATTCCGCACAGGATTCCCGGGATGCTATTTCTTGTCAACTTGTCCAACAAGTTCATGTCATTCCGAGGCTTTTGAAGGCATAGATACACTCCCTCCTTCGTCGGTCGGTATGACATGCCTTCAAAAGGCGAAGCGAATCTATGAACTTGTTAATGTATCAACCGATCTTGGCTTCGTAAGCGGCAGCGTCCATGAGGCTGTCGAGGTCGGCGGGGTTGTTGACCTTGATCTTGATGATCCAGGCTTCGCCGTAGGGGTCGGTGTTGACGAGCTTGGCGTTCTCTTCGTCGGCCAAGGCTTCGTTCACTTCGACGATTTCGCCAGCGACGGGCATGAGCAGCTCGGCGGTGGTCTTCACGGCTTCGATGGCGCCGAATTCCTCTTGGGCGTCAAGGGTCTCGCCGACGATGTCGGGGTCGACGTCGACAAAGGTGATGTCGCCAAGTTCATGCTGGGCGTAATCGGTGATACCGACGAACGCCACCTCTCCTTCGAGGCGGATCCATTCGTCATCGTTGGTGTACTTCAGGTTGGTTGGAATATTCATTTTTGTATGTTTTGATAGTTGGTTGAATCGGCTGCGAAATTACATATTTTAACGTCAGCTTTCACAATTTGCGGAAAATTTTATTGTGCGAGGCTGAATCGGATGGTCAAGCCGGCATAAGTAGTCGAGTTGTAGTAGTTGTTGGCCACGAAGGGTGAGATGACGTCGCGCTTGAAGAAGGCTTGTGCACTCAGGCGTTGGCTGAAGTTGTAGTCGGCGGTGAGGTAGATGTTGATCTTGTTTTGGCCGGCCGACACCTGGCTGTTGTTCTCATCGATACGGCGCAATACGGTGATGTCCTTGCGGAAGCCGATGTCGAGTTTGAAGACGAGGTCGTTGTTGACGGTCTTGGCTTTTGACGGGCCGCTGCTGGTACCGCTGATCGGCGTGATGTTGAATTTCAGGCCCTTGAGACGATAGCCACCGCCGATGACGATTTCGCGACTATTCACCTCGGTGAGTTGGTTGTTGGCGAAGCTCAAGGTGATGGTGCGCGAATTTTTGTATTGGAAGTTAGCCGTCAGGGAGTTCTGCCAGCCGAGGTCGATACCGATGAGCGGCATGAATTGCTCGTTGAGCACCATCTGTTGGATGTCGAATTTCGGGATGATGATGTCGCTGTTTTCATAGGTCTGGATGGTGTTGTTCCCATCGTAGTTGATGTTGGTGGCCCATGAGCTGATGGTGTAGTTCGACTTGTAGGAGTGGCTGATACTGACGGTCTTGAAGATCTTCGAGATGGCGGGGATGTTGGTCAGGCCGTTGAAGGTGAAGCTCCAGTTGGGCATGGGCCACACGCTAAAGGGACTCAGTTTCACCTTGTTGGGGTCTTGTCCCGAATAGGCAGCGATGAAGCTATACATGATCACGTCCATCGAAGAGGAGCTGTAGCCTTTCGGGAAATAGTCGCCGGCGAGGCTGTCGTAGACGTATTCGTTGACATTTTCAATCCACTGCGGATTATCGCGGGCGATACGCTCGGCGACGACCTTACGGTTGGCCAAGAGGTTGTTGAACAGCTTGGAGTAGGTCGAGTCGATGGAGGAGAAAGCGGTTCCTATCATCAAGTAAGTGGAACTGAAATTGCCACCGTTGGCGGGGGTGAAGGTCTCGAACTGCTGCAATTCATCGCTGAAGCGGAAGTAATGCTGGTAGTTCTCGGCGTAGTTGCGCTGTCCCGTGACGTCAATCTTGAAGCTTTGGAACGGCTCAATGTTCACGCGGTAGTTGATGGTTTCTTGTTTGCGGCGTAGGTAGGGGTCGGCGAGGATAGAGTCTCGGGTGAGCCATCCGTTGTCGTCGAGGCTATGGGCGAGGGCTTTTTCGTAAATGTTGGCGTCTTTGCCGAAGCTGCTGCCGAGGATAAAGCCGACACCGGGTGACCATCCGTGGCTGACGTCCATACCGAAATAGTCGGGCTTGGGCATGTAACCTGGCAAGGTCTGTCCGTTCATGAGCGAATAGGTACCCGACACCTTCTTGACCATGGTGAGGATGCGTAAACTGTTGTCCAACACAATCTTGCCAACATTGACCTTGGCTTTGGTCTTGGTGGAGTCGGCGGACTGGTCTTTACCGTCGCCATCACCGTCTTTGCCTTTGTTGCCGCCACGGTTGTTGTTATTGTTGTTGCGGCGTTGGGCCGAGTTGAGGTTCTTCAGGTAAGGCACTTTGCTGTAGAGCTTGGTGAAATCGAGGGTGGCGTTGCCTTGGATGTTGTTGGAGTTTTCGATGGTGTTACCCAAACGGTCTTGCACTGAGAGCGCTGAGGCGGTCCAGTAGTAAGTGCCTTGGTAGTTGGCGCTCGCGTTGATCCAGTTGAAGATCGGTATCTTATTAATAGGTAAGGTGTAACTCGCGTTCACGTTCTGCTGGTAGCGTGAGGTGGAACCGAGGTGCTTCAGCTCGTTCTTGATGGTATCGCGGTAGAGTTGCCATTTCTCGGGGTCTTTGTTGCGGTCGACGTAGCCAGCAGGCTCGTAGATGTAGGCTTGCGCCTGTGCCGAGTATTCGAAGGTGAGGGCCTTGGTGAGGTCATAGCGCAGTTGGTAGTTACGGGTCCAATCCCATTGCTTCGAGTAAGTCGGCGTGATGATAATGTCGCCGCCGCTCTTGTTGCGCATCTCACGCTCCGAGAAGTAGCGGTACATTTCCGTGTTGAAGGTGAGGCTCTTCGGGGCGTAGTAGAAGTTGATGTCCTTGATGATCTGGAAGGCGGGTTTCGAGGCCCATTTGGCCTTGGCGAAAGGCGTTACGTTCTTTGGGTTGCCGGCGTAGTTGTAGCCCAGTCCGCCCCGATAGGTCTTCACGTTGTAGTACTTGATATCGGAGTTCTCCTGATAGGTCTCGCTGTAACTGAACGAGCCGTTGAAGTTCTCGATGTCCCAGAAGTGCACCTTAGGTGCGTTGTTGTTGCGGCCTCCGCCGAGGCTACGGTTCGGGTCGCGCGGGTTCTCCTTGGGTTGTTCCTTGCCTTCGTCGTCGTCCTTGCGCTTTTTCTGCACACGCTCCTTGCGGACGTTCATAAAGTTGAGGTTCCTGTAGCGCGTGTAGTCGTGTATCTTGGAGGTGAGTTCGTCGCGTTCCTCGTCGGTGTTGAGTGCGGCAAGGGCGTCTTTCATCTTGATGTCGGGGTCGTAGGGGTTGTAGAGCGGGGTGATGTTGGTTTGGCCGTAGTCGAAGTGCATCGGTATCTTCAAGCCGGTGCCTTCTAAGAACTTGCCCAGCTCCAAGTCGGTGGATACGCTGAAGGCGGAGTTGGCCTCGAAGGTGTTGCTGATGATGTCGCTGTCCAAGGCGCCGAAACCTGCCGAACTGTAGGAACCTGCCACGGTCAGGCGGCCCAAGTCGGCGAGAGTGGCCTCCACACGACCGATCGCCGCGACGCCGCCCTTGCTGCTTAAGTCGGTGAGTCGCAGCTCATTGACCCACACCACGGCGCTCTTTGGCAGACCATCGTCCTCGCTGGCGAGGTTCTGTCGACGCGGGTTGCGGATACCGATCATCATGGCTTCCACGTTGCTGATGCTTGGGTTACCGATGACCTTTAGGCTGTGGTAGTATCGCTTGCCGTCGATTTCGCCTTTCTGCACCTTTTCGGAATAGATGTAGTTGAGGCGCACGTTGCTATTGGGTACGTTCATGGCTTCGTTACGGCGTTGCTTCACTTCTACGAAGTCCTCCAAACGGATGTTCAAGTCGTTGATTTCAGGCCAGATGGCTTCCTTGTTGGTGTATGGCGTTCCCCACGGCGTGACCTTCAGCGGCACTTCGTATTCGTAATAGTTCTCGGTGAAATCGGTACCGATGCGCAAGAACACGGTGAGGTCTTGGTCTTCCAAAGGTTCTTCCTCGAGGGCGGCCTCGGCGTGGATGAACATCTTCAGGTATTTGTATTGTCGCAGGTCGAAGGCGGTGGTCTTGTAGATGGCGCGGCCGTCACCGTCGACGAGGTTTTGTACGGTCATCTGCAACGACTGCTCATTGATGCGGGTGGTCTGCACCGTTCCAACCATCACCTCTTGCTGGATGCCAGGTGGGATGACATACGGCACGGGCTCGCGGCGGCTGTTCTCGTCGATGCTGACCGCGGAGATGTTGAAGGTGGTCTCGTTGCTGTTGTCGTCAGGTTGGTATTCGCCCGGTGCTTGGATGTTTTGCGAGTAGGTGCGCCATTCTCCCTTGACGAGGTCCAAGGTGGCGAAACGCAGCACGATGGGCTTCTCGAACCCAGTGACGAACATACGCATGAAGCGGATGGACGAATAATCATCAATGTGGCCGATGACTTTGTCGGGCTGGCGGATGGGGACGCGGAACTGGTACCAAGTGACGCCTCCGATTTGTCCGTTGGGCAAAGCGACGTTGGTCGACTCGAGGATGTCAGTGATGTGGTTGTGGCCCACGACCATCTTGGCGGGGTCGAGGTCGATGACGTATTGGTAGTAGCGTTCCGACTCGCTCAAGGTGTTGTCGTTGTTGATGTCCTCGGCATTGGGCAGGGTGGAGTTGCTTGAGGAGTAGGTCTCCGTGCTCATCTGTTGGTCGGAGGGCGAGTTGCCATCAGGACCATTGTATTGCTTGTAGCGGTAAAGGATGCTGCCGTACTTCGGGTCGTCCGACTGGTCCCATTCCGTTGAGCGGAAGTAGTGGTAGTCGTCGCCCGAGGGGTCAAGGGAGGCGTTTTGGTAGGCTGCCGAGCCTTCACCATAGCGGTTACGGATGATGTTGAGGTAGGTGTCTTCGAAGAAGCTGCGTTCGTCGATGTCGCGCAAGCCATCGTAGCCGACGTCTTGGAAAGGACGTGCCGACGACTCGTTGCTGAAGGTACCGACGAGGTCTTGCAAGGTAGGCACACGACCCCAGATTGTGGTGTCAACATTCTCCACGACTTCGGATGTGGGCAGACCGTTTTCGTAGAACTTGCGTCCGTCGCGGAGGATGTCTTCAGAAATGTCACCGAAGTTGATGTAAAGTTTTCCGGGGTTGTTCTGGAATTCCTCTTCGGAGAAGGGGTCCATGAGCCAGAACTCTAAGTATTCGACGTTGGTGGCCTCAAAGTCGGTGGTTTCCATCCTGCGCATGATACCGCCCCAACGGCTTTGCGGGTTGTTGAGCTTGCCGTCGGCGTCGATACCGTAGCTGTATTGGGTCGGATCCACATCGTAGTTGTAAGGTCCGCGTTCTGAAGGATAGTAGGCCAAGTTGAGGACGCTCATGTTGGTCTGCGTACCCGTCTCAATGTCCATGGTGGGATAGAGTTCGGTCATCAGCACCTGACGGACACTGTTTCTCGACAGTTCCTCGGTGGTGATGTTTCGCGGACGCTGGTTGTAGTAACGGTCGTAGAAGATGCTGTTGTCGATGACGTACCAAGCCAGTTTTGCGCGGTTCTTGCCGTAGTTGAGGCCGGTGTTGGCGGCAGCTTCGGGGAAGAGGTCATTCTGGTTCTGCGGCGTACTGGCCAGGTTCCACAAAGTGGGCAGACGCAGGTCGATAGTCGACTTGGCGCCTTCGAAGTCGTCAATGTAGGAGGTGCCTCTTTCGCTCGCCGACTTCGACAGGCCGGGGATGAAGCGGGCAAACTCGCCATCCACGTTGATGCGCGACGGGGCCTTGGTGCTGATGCCAGGCAAAGCGTTGATGAAACTGGTCAGCCAGCGGGCTTCGGTGTGGTAGCTGAGGTCGGCGCCGTAGATGGTGTTGGCGATGGCTTCCTCGCCGTAGTTGATTTTCTGTGTGTAGGAACGCTCGCCGAGGTAGAGTATCGTACCGCCCAAACGGAAGTCAGGGTTGAACTCATGCTCCACGCGGGTACCCAGGAAGGTCTTCCGCAAGGCGCTGAAGCCCGTGTTCGACTCCAACGCGATGTTGATGGGTGTGCCGCTGTTGAGGATGCCCTCATTGATGATGGTGACACGGCCAAGGGTATAGTCGACGGTGTAGTCGACGTTTTCGACAAGCTGTGTGCCGCCTGCCGTTACTGTCACCGAACCTTGTGCCACGTTCATGGCGTTGAGGTTGATTTCGCTGCCCGATTGCGATGAGTAGAAGCCCTGCAAGGTGAACTTGTTCTTCTCGGAATACTGCTCCGCCGAGGTCTTGGTCATCGTGTAGAGCGAATCGTAGGCGTATTTTTCGGCGAGGTCAGGCTCGTTCGGGAAAATCTTGGTGCGGATGTGCTTGCCGAAAGGTTCCAGCACGGGGAAGAAGATGCGGCCGTTGGCCGAGTTGATGGTACCGCCCTGCGTGGCTGCGTTGTCGAGGAAGTCGAACACACCATCACCGCCAGGGGCGGGGTTGTTTTGCGTGGTCAGGTTATCCAATCCCATCAGGTAAAGCAGCGACTGGCCTTGTTTCTCGCCTTCGGTGAAGTAGCCCATCGGGGTGCTGTTGGAGTTGCCGTTGTAGAAGATGTACATCATGAAGTCGCTTGAGCTGACTTGGTAGGCCCTGAAGTTGTAGACGTTTTTCATCATCAGGTTCCAGATGGGCATCTTCGTGTTGACGGTGGTTCCGCGCAAGAGTTTGGTAATCAATACATTTGGTGTGTTGATACCTTGGTCGGAGAACTCACCTACTTGATATACCTCGTCAGAACCGACGATGGTGTATTGGTAGGCCACGGCAAGGGTCTGGTTGGCGTTGAGGGTCACGTTGAGCGAGATGAAGCCCAACTTGGAGTTGAGCGAGAACTCGGAACTGCTCAAACGGCGGGCATTCTCGATTTTCTCGAAGTCGATGCCCGAGGTCATGTAGCCCTGCTTTCCGATGCGCAACGGGTCGTGGCTCATATAGTTGGTCACGTTGCTAATGTTGCGTATCTGCGTGGTGTCTAAGCGGGTCATCAGGTCGTTGGCCGCATTGCGGGGATATACCTTGCTCGTATTGGCGGGGTGTACCTCCTTGTTGAAGATCCATTCATCCTTGCCTTCGCCCGCATCGGTGAGGGCGAGGATGTTACGTGTGTTCTGCGTAGTGGTGTTGGTATTGGTGACCCAAACCTCAATCTTCGTGATGTTGATGCTTGAGGTGACAGTAGGCAACGTCGAGAGGGCGGCCTCATACTGGTCGCGGAAGTATTGGCTCAAGAAGAAGTGGCGGTTTTCCTCATAGTCGAGGCAGCTCATTTTGAATTCGTTGGTCTGCGCGCCGCCTTGCACGGTGATGTTCTGCGACTCACTCTCTTGGTACGACACGATGGACGACACGGTGGTTTTGCCGAATTTCAGCTTGCTCTTCAAACCGAACAGCTGTTGCGTACCCGTGATGAGGGTGCTGTTGAGCGGGAAACTCACGTTACCAGCCTCAAGCAGTTGGATGATTTCGTCTTCCTTGCCTTGGTATTTCAGGTCGAGTTTGTCTTGGTAGTTGAAAGTCGCCTTGGTGTTCTTGTTGATGTTGAAGTTGATCTTGTCACCGATTTTGGCCATCACGTTCATCTGGATGTCCATGTCCATGACGAAGTCGTTGTGGCGCTTCCATTGTTCACTGCGCGATGGGTCGTCGCGGTAGGTGTGTTTGAGGCCAAAGGTCAGGTCAACAGAGCCTTGGGGACGGATGTCGACGGTGTTCGAACCGAAGATGGTCTCAAAGCCTTTGCCACCGATGAACATGGGCGGGATGATGGAACTACCGTTAGTGGTGGAACGGGCGTTTTGGCTGCGGCGTTCCTTCCAGTATTGCTGAATGCCTTTTTTGTTCTGATACTCAAAGTATTCGTTCTCGGTGAGGGTGGTAGGCGTATCGTAATAGAAGTCGCCGATGCGGCGTTTGAAGGTATATTGGCGCGTCAGCGGGTCGTAGATGATTTCGGTGTTGTAATTCGATGGGTCGTTCAGGTAAAGCGGCGACTGGTTGTTGAGATCCTCGATGGGGTTGCCCGTGTTGACAGGGATGGGGTAGATGACCTTGTTCGAGTCGGGTTCGACGGGGAAGGGTGCGTAGGTGTAGGGCAAAGGGAACTCGACCAGCTCGGCTGCGGCCAATCGCAATGGTAAGGTCGCAAGCAAAGCGAAGAAAAGGATTTTTATATCTCGTTTATAATGTATATTCATTGATTTACAACACTTTAAGTGCTTCCTTGATAAGAGTTTCGACGTTGGCGTCAGGCATCTGCTTGAGTAGCTTGTCGAGCGTTTTGTCGACAGCCGTCTTGCTGAAGCCCAATATCGTCAATGCTGATAACGCTTCGTTTTTGATAGTATTGTTTGGCGTGGCGAAAATTTCCGTCGGGAAGTCGTTTTTCTTCAGTTTGTCTTTCAGGTCGATGACGATGCGTTGTGCAGTCTTTGCGCCGATGCCTTTCACGCTTTGGATAGTCTTCACGTCGTCGTTGGCGATGGCGTTGCTCAACTCATTGACCGTCAGCGAACTCAAGATAAGTCGCGCCGTGTTGCAGCCCACGCCCGACACCGAGATGAGCAGTTCGAAGAGGTCGCGTTCCTTGTCGGTGAAGAAGCCGAAGAGGTTATGGGCGTCTTCGAGGATTTGCTCGTGCGTGTATAGACGCACCTCGTCCTTCTCGCCGATGGCGGTGTAGGTGTTGAGCGTGATGTTGATGAGGTAGCCGATGCCGTGGTTGTCAAGAACGACGTAAGTCGGTGATTTTTCGGCTATTTTCCCTGATATGAAGGCGTACATTTTGGCGCAGTTTGGATTAAACTGCAAAAATAGGAAAAATAAGGATAGGGAACGACAAAAACCCAACAAAAAAAGAGGACTTTTCAGCCCTCTTTTTTGTAAGTTTTTGAATGATGCTTATTCAGCAGCGTGTTGGCACTGATGGCCTTCTTCACCTTCGTGTTGGCACTTGTGACCTTCTTCGCCTTCGTGCTTGCAGCAGGGCTTGTTGTCATGGTCGCAACCATTGAGGCGACCCATGATGAGGTCTCTCTGCTCATCGACGGTCTTCTCGGCGAAGCTTTCCCAAGCGGCCTTCATCTCGGCGCATTTCTTTTCACATTCGGCCTTTTGCTCTTCGGTCATTTCGGCCATCTTTTGGCAGACTTCCTCGCCAGCGGCTTCCATCTCGGCCTTCTTGGCTTCCATTTCAGCGTCCATGGTGGAGAACATCTCGTAGGCCTTCTTGTTCAGTTCGGCCTTGGCCTCGTCGGTCATCTCGTCCCACTTGGCATACTCTTCTTTCAGAGCGTGCATGGGGCATTCGTGTTTTTCCTCGACGACCTCGGTCGTTTCGACGGGTTGTTCAGCGGGTTGCTCCTCTTGCTTAGGAGTGTTGTTGCAGGCGACCATGAAAATGCAGGCCAGACCTAACGTAAAGAATAACTTCTTCATTTTTAATTAGTTTAATGTTGTTGTTTGTTGATATTTTCTGTTTTTGAGGTTGCAAAAATACGAATTATTTCAATGGGCGGATAAAAAAAGTGCTTTTTTGTGAAAAAAATAATTCTTTGGTTTATAGTTGTTTATTTGCGTGGGAATGTCTAATTTTGCGGCCTAATTTTTCAGGCGAAACAAATGGTATGACAGAGGCGATTATTATAAGCAAAACAACTGACATTGAGGTCATCAAGCATCATATTTACGAGGTGCGAGGACTGCGCGTGATGCTTGATCGTGACTTGGCAGAGTTGTATGGAGTGGAAACGCGAGTTTTGAATCAAGCTGTGCGACGCAACATCGAACGCTTTCCTGAGGATTTCATGTTTACAATGACCGAAAAGGAGATGGAGATTTGGAAATCACAAATTGTGATGTCCAATTCTATTCGGATGGGTATGCGTAGGCCTCCAGTGGTTTTTACTGAACTTGGCATTGCGATGCTCAGTTCTGTGCTACGATCAGAAACGGCTATTCAGGTCAACATCAACATCATGAGGGCGTTTGTGATGATACGGCAAGCAGTATCGGCATGGCAAGACGCTAATCTGAAAATAGAACAACTTAATCACAAGGTTGATCAGTTGAACAATTATGTGGAGGAGATTTTGCACGACCAAAACGATGTTAATAGGATGCAAGAGGAAACCAATAATGAAATTGCTATACAGATTGAGGCTATAAACGATGCCATCGACCAATTACGAGAAAAGAATGTCAAACCAAGAAGACAAATTGGGTATAAACGGGAAAACTAATAATCTAAAATAATACATAACTAATTCATAATCAAAACTTAAACAATTAAGAAATGGCAGAAAAGAAATTTTTGACATGCGATGGTAACCAGGCTGCGGCCCATGTTGCCTACATGTTCAGTGAAGTGGCCGCCATTTATCCTATCACTCCGTCGTCGCCGATGGCCGAGTATATCGATGAATGGGCCGCTAAAGGTCAGAAGAACATCTTTGGCGAGACCGTCAAAGTCGTTGAAATGCAATCCGAAGCCGGTGCCGCCGGTGCCGTCCACGGCTCACTGCAGGCTGGCGCCCTGACCACCACCTATACGGCCTCCCAAGGCCTGTTGCTGATGATCCCGAATATGTACAAGATTGCCGGTGAGTTGCTCCCGGGCGTGTTCCACGTCTCGGCCCGTGCCCTCGCCGCCCAGGCCCTGTCCATCTTCGGCGACCACGCTGACGTGATGGCCTGCCGTCAGACGGGCTTCGCCATGCTGGCCACCAGCAGCGTCCAGGAAATCATGGACCTCGCCCCTGTGGCACACCTCGCCGCCATCGAAGGCCGTGTGCCGTTTGTGCACTTCTTCGACGGCTTCCGCACCTCTCACGAAATCCAGAAGGTTGAAGCAGCCGACATGGAGAAACTCCGTAAGCTCGTCAACCAAAAGGCCCTCAAGGAATACCGCGAACGCGCCCTCAATCCTGAGCACCCGGTCACCCGCGGCACCGCCCAGAACCCCGACATCTATTTCCAGACCAGAGAGCTGCAGAACAAATATTACGACGCTCTGCCTGACATCGTGGCCAAATACATGAAGCAGATGACCAAGATCACGGGCCGTCAATATGCCCCGTTCGTCTACTACGGCGCCAAAGATGCCACCGATATCATCATCGCCATGGGCTCTGTCAACGACGTCATCAAGACCGTCATCGACAAGGAGAACAAGGCTGGCAAGAAGCTCGGCCTCATCACCGTGCACCTCTATCGTCCGTTCAGCGTGAAGTACATGATGGAAGTCATGCCGAAGACCGTGCAGCGCATCTGCGTCCTCGACCGCACCAAGGAACCCGGCGCCAACGGCGACCCGCTCTACCTCGATGTGGTGGAAGCCTTCAAGGATGTCAAGAAACGTCCTGTGATCATCGGTGGCCGCTATGGTCTGTCTTCAAAGGACACCACGCCGGCCCAGATCGTCGCTGTTTACAAGAACCTCGCCTCCGAGACCCCGATGAACCAGTTCACGGTGGGTATCAAGGACGACGTCACCCGTCGTTCGCTCAAGGTCGGCAAGGAAATCTCCATCCTGCCGAAGGGCACGTTCGAAGCTAAGTTCTATGGCCTCGGTGCTGACGGTACCGTGGGTGCCAACAAGAACTCCATCAAGATCATCGGTGACAACACCAACAAGTATAGCCAAGCCTACTTCGACTACGACTCGAAGAAGTCGGGTGGTTATACCTGCTCGCATCTGCGCTTCGGCGACCAGCCCATCCTGGCTCCTTATCTCGTTGGCACGCCCGACTTCGTGGCTGTCCACGTCCCGAGCTACCTGCGCAAGTACGACTGCCTCCGCGGCCTGAAGAAGAACGGCACGTTCCTCTACAACTCGCCTTGGAGCGTTGCTGAGACCAAGAAGCATCTTCCCGACTTCGTGAAGAAGTACCTGGCCCTCAACAATATTAATATGTATATCATCGACGCCACGAAGATCGCCGCCGAGATTGGTCTGGGCAACCGCACCAACACCATCCTCCAAAGCGCCTTCTTCAAGATTTCGGGCGTCATTCCTTACGACCTCGCTATTGAGCAGATGAAGAAGTTCATCGTGAAGTCGTATGCCAAGAAGGGTGAAGATGTGGTCAACATGAACTATGCTGCCGTGGATCGCGGTGGCGAGATCACCAAGGTTGAGATTCCCGCCGAATGGGCCAAGCTCGACTGCACCACCGACTTCGTGTTCGAGCACAACGATGCCGATCCCGAGTTTATTAATAAGGTGATGCGCCCGATGGTGGCTCAGTGCGGCAACGATCTGCCTGTGAGCGCCTTCAAGGACATCGTCGATGGCACCTTCCCGGCTGGTACCACCGCTTACGAGAAGCGTGGCGTGGCCACCGTCGTTCCTGAGTGGAATCCTGCCAACTGTATCCAGTGCAACCAGTGCTCGCTGGTGTGCCCGCACGCCGCCATTCGTCCCGTCGTCATGACCGACGCCGAGCTGAAGAAGGCTCCTAAGGGCATGACCGCCATCGACATGAAGATGCCGAAGGAGATGGCTGGCATGCACTTCCGCATGCAGGTCTCTGTGATGGACTGCACGGGCTGCGGCAACTGCGCCGACGTCTGCCCCGCCAAGGAGAAAGCCCTGGTGATGAAACCGTTCGAGAGCCAACTCGACGAAGCCAAGAACTGGGAGTACGGCCAGAAGAAGGTCACCTACAAAGACCAGCTCATCGACAAGTACGCCAACCCGAAGAACAGCCAGTTCGCACAGCCGCTGTTCGAGTTCTCGGGTGCCTGCGCCGGCTGCGGCGAGACGCCTTACATCAAGACCATCACACAGCTGTTCGGTGAGCGTATGCTCGTTGCCAACGCCACGGGTTGCTCGTCAATCTATGGCGGCTCCGCTCCCGCGACGCCTTACTGCAAGAACTACAGAAGCGGCAAGGGTGTGGCATGGGCCAACTCCCTGTTCGAGGACAACGCCGAGTTCGGTCTCGGTATGGCCACCGCTACCCGCAAGATGCGCGACCGCGTCGAACGCATCATGAAGGAAGCCATCGCCGAGTGCGAGTGCTGCACGGGTGAGCTGAAGAAGCTCTTCCAGGCTTGGATCGACAACCGCGAGGACGGTGTGAAGACCGCCGAGCTGGCTCCTCAGATCCTGAAGGCCTGCGAGAAGTGCGGCTGCGACTACTGCCAGCAGATCATCGACCTCAAGGACCACCTGGTCAAGAAGAGCCAGTGGATCTTCGGTGGTGACGGTTGGGCTTACGACATCGGCTTCGGTGGTCTCGACCACGTCCTGGCCAGCGGCGAAGACGTCAACGTCCTCGTCCTCGACACCGAGGTGTACTCCAACACGGGTGGTCAGAGCTCGAAGGCTACGCCTGCTGGTGCTGTGGCCAAGTTTGCTGCCTCCGGTAAGAAGGTCCGCAAGAAAGACCTCGGCATGATTGCCAAGAGCTACGGCTACGTCTATGTGGCTCAGGTGGCCATGGGCGCTTCGCAAGCCCAGTATTTCAAGGCCATCAAGGAAGCTGAGGCTTATCACGGCCCGTCGCTGATCATCTGCTACGCCCCGTGCATCAACCACGGCATCAAGATTGGTATGGGTCACTCACAGATGGAAGAGAAGCTCGCCGTCGATTGCGGTTACTGGCACCTCTGGCGCTTCAACCCCGCCGAGGAAGAAGAAGGCAAGAACGGCTTCCACCTCGACTCGAAGGAGCCCGACTGGAGCAAGTTCCAAAACTTCATCATGGGTGAGGTGCGTTACAACTCGCTCGTGAAGACCTTCCCCGAAGAGGCCAAGGAGCTGTTCGCTAAGACCGAGCAGTTTGCTAGACTCCGCTATGAAGGTTACAAGAAGCTGAGCGAAGGGAAATAATTAAGGTTATTTTCTAATTATAAAAACGGCGTGTCTTTTATAAGATACGCCGTTTTTTTGTATCTTTGCCATGATAAAACTAGACAACTTGAAATAGTACTCTAATTTTTAATAACTAAGGATTATGAAAAAAATCGTATTATCGTTAATAGTGTTTGTGATAAACCTTCAAAGTTTATGCGCTCAACAATGGGTATGGGATGAAATGTCTAAAGAAGAAAGAGAACCTATTACGTTTGGAGGCATAGTCTTATTTGTAATAGTAGTTTTTGTTGGATATTTGATTTATAAAGTCGTTTCTTCCAATAAAACAAAGAATAAACCTGAGTCATTTTCGTCTTCCAATGATAATTTTATAACAAGCAGTAGCATCTTGCAATCTTCTTCGTCTGAAAATAATACACCAGGTTTGCCTATTGAAAAAGACGGTTTTACGCTTTCTTATGATGGAACAAAACTTATTAAAGCATGTGATAGCAAAATGTGCGTTATCCCTAATGGAGTAAAAATCATTTGTAGCGACGCTTTTAAAAAATCAAAAAATATTAAAACTGTTATTATACCAAATACAGTAGAAGAAATTGAGGATTTTGCATTTTCATCTTTACACATTGAGGATGTTAGTGTTCCTAAATCTATAATAAAATGGGGGAAATCTGTTTTTTATATGTGCGAAGAGCTTAAAGATGTACATTTTGAGGAGGGATTAACTCGTTTAGGTAAAGATATGTTTATGACTTGTGATAGTCTTGAAAGTATCGTTATTCCAGAATCAATAAAAGGTTTGCCTGATAATATCTTTTATAGTTGTAAATCATTAAAACAAATAAAACTACCATCACAACTTACTTATATAGGAGAAAATGCATTTTGCCAATGTGAGCAGTTAGAATCAATAGAATTACCAACAACTCTTATTGGTTTATGCGATGATACTTTCTCCGATTGTTATAAACTGTCTAGTATTGTTGTGCCAGAAGGCGTTACTGTTATTTCCAGTCGGTGCTTCGCTCGTTGTGATGAACTCAAAACGATTAGGATACCATCGACACTTCAACATATTGACGCCGATGCATTTGAAGATTGCTCAAACATTGTAATAGAAGTGCCTATCGGCGAATCGCTCCGTTATTGGGAACTTAAAATTGACAACGTTTCAATGATTGTTGAATACGAGACATCAACCATGCACAATTTAGAGGAACTTAAGAAAAAAAGTGAATCATTTATTGAGGCTCAAAATATTAGAAGGAAACGAAACAACCTTGAATTTAGAGCAGAAATGGGATTATTGACAAAAGAAGAATATGAGCGAGAAAATGCATGCTATCTTGATATGTTGAGTAACAGCGATGATTGGGATGATTTATAAACAACACCAAAGAAGATGACCATAACTGAAAAAGTACGAAAAGAATTGTGGGGCAAATCAGGTAATAAATGTGCAATTTGCCACATTGATTTGTTTCATGATGGTTATATGGATTCTTGTAATATTGGAGAAGAGTGCCATATTATAAGCGAAAGTCCTAAAGGTCCGAGACATGTTGATGGTCTTGAGGATTATAACATTTGTGATAACTTGATTTTACTATGTAGAAATCATCATAAAGAAATAGATGATCCAGCAAATTTGGCATTATATTCTGTGCAAAAACTGAAACAGATAAAAGAAAATCATGAGAGATGGGTAAAACAAAAATTGTCGGAGAAGAGAGTTGAAGAAGACAATTTGCCATTGATTAAGAATGGAAATGAATTATTATCTATTCTTGGAGCAGGCATAGTAGCAACATATAAGGGAAATGATCCAATAACAAGTGCTGAAGAGGCCGAGTATATTGGTGGAATATGGCAAGAATTGACAGATTTTATTGAAATTGCAAGCGAACTTGACCCTTACGATATTACAAAAATGGAATTTTCATTCTCTCAAATGCTTGGAGAAATGGCCGATAAGGGGTATTTTTTATATGGAAAGATAAAGAAAGTACGTTTTTTGAAAAAATATGGTGATAACACATTATATAACGCAGTCATATTATACATTAAAAGAATTGAAGATGTGCAAGGCGTTTTATGATATGTATAAATGAGTTTTATTACATTTAGGTTAGCAGTAATCAAAAGGCAAGAAATTGAATGAAAGGAACACAAATCCTATTTTAACTATAAACCAGCGCTCTTAAATTTGGTGCGCTGTTTTTTGCGGCTGCCACAGTGTGACAGCCCTACAGCCTAGGGTTGAAATTGCCCCATTAGGTTGTAGGGCTGTCGTATCACGGCAGCCGATTAAGACGACATTCTCATTGTCGCAATCTGCGTCCCGCAGATTGAATGTTCAAGTTGTCTTTTATTGTTTTTCCGACTGCGGGACGCAGTCGGCGACAATGGAGTCTTTCACCCAAGCTAAGTCCTTGTTGTTGGCTATGATATAACGCACAACGTTATCAAAATGCTTTTGGTCTCTTATCAGGCGGTCGTATGACTCCGATTGCCAAACGGGACCGGTCCGATTCTCGTTTTCATTGATTTTCTTTGCTGTATAACTCTTGATTGAACGCATGATATCAACAAGTTTATGCTCTTCATCAAGCTTTATGAGCATGTGTACATGGTTGGGCATCACGACCGAGGCAATTAATTCATAGCGTTTGCCATCAAAGAAAAACAGAGCATCTTCAACTATTTTTCTGTTATTGGTTTTCTTGAGAAAACATTCTCCATAATTGGTATCTAACCATTTATCGACAGCTCTTCCAAATCTGTCGACGTATTCTTTTGTTGTCTTTTCGCCCCATGGTTGGGGGTGACGTTTTAGCCAAGCCTCTTTTTCTTCAAGGAGCCATTGCAGTTTTTCTTGTGGCAGAGAGTCATACAAACGGAAGGTGACGAATACATATTTGCTGTCTTGATGCCAATGGGGGAGGTGCGTTCCCCAATTTAAGTCTTCAAAGTCATGTTCGTCGAAATAGGGAAAATAGTCATTATCGCAATTTGCGTCCTTGCAAATTGAAGCACTAATGAGCGTTTTGTTTTCCTGCTGCATTTGGATGAGCTTTTGAGATTGCAAATATAGGGAATGATTCTATTGTGCCGGATAAGATTGACATTTTCATTGTCGCAATCTGCGTCCCGCAGATTGGTCGAATAATTTCGTTTTAAAGCTTTCCAACTGCGGGACGCAGTTGGCGACAATGTTATCCCTCCAATTCCTGCCGAATAATCTCCCAAAACATACACATTCCCGTTTCCAAAATATCATCGGGAAAATCAAACTCTGGATTGTGCAAGGCAGGTTGCTCCAAACCTGAGCCTATGCCGAAGAAACCTATCGGGCAGACGCTACCGAAACGCCCGAAATCCTCAGACCAGCGGAAAGGCTCTTCCAAATGTCCCCAATTCAATTCTAGATTGTTTGCGGCTTTTTCAATGACGTGAACGCAATTCGGGTCACTGTTAGTGGCAGCAAAAGCTTCGTGCATGGAAAAATTGAAATCGAAAAGATGGTCTTTGGCCTTGGCGCGACAGAACTCGATGATTTCCGTGGACATCAGTTGGAGGTTGCGGTCTTTGAAACTGCGCAAAGTAAGCCAGATTTCTGCATGTCCTGGAGCTACACCGAAGGTCTCTTCGCCCAAGATGGCGTGTGTGATGACGAAGGTCGTTAAAGGTTTTACTGCTTTCAGCTGTTCGCGTTTCTTTTCTAGATGATGGATGAGTTGGGCCAGCAGTTCAGAAGGATTGCGTCCTGTCTCGGGTTGCGAGGCGTGGGCAGTGCGACCATCGAAAACGAGTTTCAAACCAAAGGAAGCCGCTGCAAAGCAGCCTTCGCGCACCATAATCTGGCCCTTTTCGAAGACGGGTAGGTTATGCAGTCCGTATGCCACATCGGGCTTGATTTGTGCAAATTGTGGGTCGTTGAGGATGGCTTGTGCGCCTTGCCCCGTTTCTTCAGCAGGCTGGAAAAGCAGCACCACCTCGCCTTGGTCGGGACGTTGTTCCCCGAGCCATTGCGCCAGTCCACAGAGGATGGTGGCGTGGCCGTCGTGACCGCATTTGTGCGAAACGCCTTGGTTTTGTGAACGATAGGGGAGGTCGTTGGGTTCAGGGATATGCAGTGCGTCAATGTCGCCACGAATGAGGATGCGTTTGCCGGGCTTTACACCTTTATATATAGCAGCCAGTCCGTAGCCGCCGATTTTCTCGATGATTTGGTCGGGTTGGGTCTGCTTCACCCATTCGTTCAAGATTTTGTTGGTCAGCACTTCCTGTCCTGAAAGTTCAGGGTGTGCGTGAAGGATATGCCGAAGTTCTATGAGGTTTTGCATGGTCATCAGGTTTGCTGCAAAAGTACAGGTTTTTTCATTATTTCGAAAATTGTATTATCTTTGCCCCAAATTTTTGAAAACAAATGTCAACAGTATTATATCCCTTCAAATTCAAGCCCATCTTTAAGGATAAGATTTGGGGCGGACGCAAAATCAAGGAAGTTCTGGGAATGGACTATGGCCCGCTGCCGAACTGCGGCGAGGTGTGGTTACTCTCCGGCATTTGGGACGAACAGAGCGAAATTGCCAATGGCGACTTCGAAGGCGACGAAATCAACGACCTTGTGGAAACCTTCATGGGCGACCTCGTCGGTGAGAGTGTCTTTGACAAATACGGTGAACAGTTCCCCTTGTTGCTGAAAATCATCGATGCTAACGACTGGCTTTCGGTGCAGGTGCATCCCGATGATGAGCTGGCCGAAAAGCGCGGCTTGGGCAACGGCAAGACCGAGATGTGGTATGTGATGCAGGCCGACAAGGATGCCGAACTCGTCATGGGCTTCAACCAAGAAATGACGCGGATGGATTATGTCAACGTGTTGAAAGACAATCGGCTGCAATCGGTGTTGAACCGCGAGTCTGTGAAGGCTGACGATGTGTTCTTCATTCCTGCAGGTCGCGTCCACGCACTCGGGCCTGGCATCATGGTGGCTGAAATCCAGCAGACGAGCGACACCACCTACCGTATTTACGATTGGGACCGCATCAACGAGGCAGGTATGAGTCGCGAGTTGCACATCCCACAGTCTGTCGAGGCCATCGACGGCTCTGTGCCCGACAGTTACAAAATCGAGGTGCCCGACGTGATGAACCACACGGTACCCGTCGTTGATTGCCAGTACTTTGTGACCAACCTGCTCCAGTTGCAAGGCGAGATGGAAAAAGATTACGCCAACCTCGATTCTTTTGTGATTTTGATTGCAATGGAAGGAAATTTCACATTGAATTGGGAAAATGGCGCGGTATTTGTAAATGCAGGGGAATGTGTCCTGATTCCCAACATCATCAAAAAGGTGAGCATCAGGGCGGAGAAATATTGCAAGTTGTTGGAAGTGTATTGCCAGTTAGAGGAAAACGAAATTTGAAATAATTATAAATCAACAATTTAATCCAAATGAAGAAACTAGTTGCATTATTGCTGATGGCCTTGGCTTTCACGGGCCTTCATGCGCAAACCAAGACCGACCTGCCGAATGTCACTTTGAAGGACTTGAGCGGTAAGGATGTGAACATCTCCAAACTGTCGAACAACGGCAATCCCATCGTCCTCACTTTCTGGGCCACTTGGTGCGGTCCGTGCATCAAGGAGCACAATGCCTTGAACGACGTCTATCAAGATTGGCAAGATGAGACGGGTGTAACGATTTATGCCGTCTCCATCGACGACTCGCGTTCCACTGCCAAGGTAAAGCCTACCGTAGAAGGCAAGGGCTGGGAATTCAACATCCTGCTCGACGTGAACAGCGACCTCAAACGTGCCATGAACGTGAGCAATCCGCCTCACACCTTCCTCTTCGATGGCACGGGCAAACTCGTCTATCAGCACACGGGTTATTTCGAGGGTGCAGAAGACGACCTCTACGAAGAGATCCTGAAAATCGCAAAGAAGAAAAAGTAAATCAATAGGTTATGCGAAAACATATACTATTCGTCTTCGCACTCGCCCTGGCAGTCAGTTTCAGAGCGAGTGCGCAGTCGTTCCTTGAGAACAGTCATGTGAACGGCAGTTTCCAGACCGATGCGCAGTATTATATGCTCGACGAGGGCATTGGCATCACCGACCTCAACGGCAAGAAATTCGGTATCAACGGTTTCGGTAAAGTCAATTACACCAACGGCAACTTCTCGGCGGGTATCCGCTTTGAGGCTTTCCTGCCCGAGTTGAACGGCTTCCGTAGTGAGCTGAACGGCGTGGGTCTGGCTAATTTCTTCGCCACCTACGATAACGGTTTTATCGGCATGACCGTGGGTGACATCTACGACCAATTTGGCAGCGGCCTCGTCTTCCGCACATACGAAGAGTGGTCGCTTGGCATGGATAACGCTCTGCGTGGAGCCCGAGTGGTGTTGCGTCCCACCCAAGGTGTAACCTTGAAGGCGGTGTACGGACGTCAGCGTTTTTATTGGGCACCTTATTTGGAGCGCGATTTCTATATTGACGATTACCGTGGCATCGTGCGCGGTGTCGATGGCGAGTGGGACCTCAACCAAAGTATCCCCGCTTTGAACGACGCCAAATTCAGGATGTCGATAGGCGGAAGTTTCGTCAGCAAGAAACAATATGACTTGAGCCTATTCTATTATATCCCTGAAAACGTGGGTGCTGCCGCAGGCCGCATCAACTTGGGCTATGGCAACTGGTCCTTCAGCACGGAGTATGCCTACAAGATCAATGACCCGTCGGCCATCAACAACTTCATCTATAAGGAAGGTCGCGCCATCCTTTCGTCGTTGAGCTATTCACAGAAGGGTTTCGGTGCCGTCTTGCAGGTGAAACGTGTCGATAACATGAGCTTCAAGTCGATGTACACGGGCAAGCAGAACGACCTCGACATCAACTTCATCCCGCCCATCAACTACACGCACACCCACAGCCTGCCGTCGATGTATACCTACTCGACGCAACCTAATGGTGAGATGGCGGCCCAGTTGCAGGTGAACTACACCATCCCCAAAGGCACTGCCCTTGGCGGAAAATATGGTACCAAGCTCGCTTTTAACATGAGTCAGGTGAACGACATCGTCCGCGATTCCATTATGGATAACGGACACATGGTGGTCAACACGCCTGGCACTTTGGGCTACACTTCCAGATTCTTTGCTGTCAGCGACCATCGCTTCTTCCGCGACATCAACTTTGAAATCGATAAGAAAATCAGTTCGAATTGGCACCTCACTGCGCAATACATCAACCTGTATTACGACATCGAGACCATTGAGGGACATGCTGGCGCACCTGTCGTGAAGGCCAACATCGCCTTCTTGGATGCTACTTATAAAATCAATAAGAAGCAGAGTATCCGCCTTGAACTTCAAGGACTTTGGGAGAACGAAGTCCACAAAGGCTACGAGTACGAGGAGAGCGAGAAGAAAGACTATCAGAAGCGTGGCGACTGGGCTGCGGCCTTGTTGGAATACACCGTCAGTCCCCACTGGTCGTTCTCCATCGCCGACAAATGGAACTACGGCAACCCCGTTCCCGAGTTCCGCGACCATTACTTCACGGGCACTGTCAGCTACATCCATGAGGCTACCCGCGTTATGTTGAGTGCTGGCCGTCAGAGCGAAGGCGTGGTGTGTGTGGGTGGCGTTTGCCGCACCGTTCCCGCCTCAAGCGGCGTGTCGTTAACAGTTTCAACTTCATTCTAAATTATTCGTCATGAAAAGGTTATCATTGATATTTGCAACTGCGGCCTTGGTGCTCTTCACGATGGGCTGCGACAAAATCGACATCAACAATACGCACAAGCCTTATGAACCCACCGGTGGCAACAAGACGGTGCTTATCAAGGACTTTACAGGAGCGCGTTGCGTTAACTGCCCAGCTGCGGCTGAAGCGGCTCACCAGCTGCAACATCTTTTGGGCGAGGATCGTATCTTCATCTTGAGCGTCCATGCAGGCTTTTTGGCACAGCCGATGGGTAATTTCCCCGATTTCCTTACTGAGGAAGGTACGATTTGGTATAACAACCACGACTCCAACCCCTTGTTCGCCGTTGACCATGTGGCCCTGACGGATGGCAACACCCTGAATGTGGAACAGATTGACGTACCTGTCGCTGAAGCACTGGCTGAGACACAGCTGTTCGACATCACCATCAACAACACCTACGATGAGGCTTCCCGCCGCTTGAGTGTGGAGAATTATTTCTATCCTACGGGCGACGGCGATGGCAAGTATTACGCTACGGTCTGCTTAGTGGAAGACAGCATCGTCGGTTGGCAAACCATCCCAGGTGGCGTAGATAAAGAGTATGTGTTCCGTAACGTGTTCCGTGGTACGCTGAATGGTGCCGATGGACAGCTTGTTACTAATGGCCCTTTCTATGTGCAAGAAAGCTTCACCACGACTTGCAGCATCGAAATTGATTCCACCTACAATGCCGACCAGTGCTACGTCTTGACCTACATCTATGACTATGAGAGTGGCAAGATCATGCACACGAAGATGGAGAAGATCAAGTAATCAGATACTCTCACCTTTCTGCCTATGTCATACCGAGGCTTTAGCCGGGAGTATCTATGGGCAGAAAGGTTCGGTATGACATTTCAGTATGGTCTTCAACTCCATAGCATTCGTCGTTTTTCTGCCCATTGTGGTGCTGCTGTTCTATCTGCTGCCCCACAAGTGGCGTTGGCTGATGCTCCTTGCGGCCAGCTGCGTGTTCTACATGTGGTTTGTGCCGAAATACATCCTTATCCTGCTCGTTACCATCGTCATCGACTACGCGGCGGGAATCTTGATGGAGCGTTACGCCGACGAACCTCGAAAAAAGAAGACTTTTATGATCATCAGCATCGTGAGTACGCTCACGGTGCTGTTGGTTTTTAAGTATTTGAATTTCATCACTGAGAATCTCGACCAGCTGTGCGCCTCGCTTGGGATGGAAACCCACCTTGTGACGCACATCATACTGCCTATCGGATTGTCGTTTCACACTTTCCAAAGCATGAGCTATGTGATAGAGGTGTATCGCGGCCACCAAAAGGCGGAGCGGCATTTCGGCTACTACTCGCTGTATGTGATGTTTTTTCCGCAACTCGTCACCGGCCCGATAGAGCGCCCTGGCAATCTGTTGCGGCAACTGCACGAGAAGAAGGAGTTCCGCTACGAGAACATTTCCAAAGGGATGCGTTTGATTCTCTTTGGATTCTTCGTCAAAATGGTGGTGGCCGACCATTTGGGCGAATACGTCGACGAGGTGTATGGGCACTTGGATGAGTACAACTCGTGGAGTGTGTTGCTTTGCATGGTGTTTTACAGCTTCCAGATTTACTGCGACTTCTTCGGTTATTCTACCATCGCTTTGGGCAGTGCCAAACTCATGGGTTTTGACATTACCGATAATTTCCGCTCGCCTTATCTGTCGAAAAGTATTGCCGAGTTTTGGCATCGTTGGCACATTTCACTGTCCACTTGGTTCCGCGATTATGTCTACATTCCTTTGGGCGGTAGTCGGGTGAAATTCGGGCGATGGGCGTTCAATATCATGGTGGTCTTCGTGTTAAGCGGCATCTGGCACGGCGCGGCATGGACTTTTCTGCTGTGGGGCTTTGCCCATGGCTTGCTGCATATCGCCGAAAAGGTTTTGCGCAGAGCTTTGCCGAACTCCGGTAGGGTCAAGGGGGCATACCCCCTTGTCGGCAATGCCCTGCGGGTGGTTAAGACTTTTTTGTTGGTCACCTTGTTTTGGGTGATGTTTCGTGCCACTGATTTCGAGCATTTGCGGTCGATTTTCGTGACAGCTTTCACCAACTTTGACGGAGGCGAGCAAATGTCCGTAAAACCTGGCACGTGGCTCTGTCTCGGGCTGTTTATCCTCTCCGACATTTTGCTTCGCAACACCCGTTTCGATGCGTGGTGCGAGGATAAGCCATTGGTTATGAGGTGGATGATCTACGCGGTGTTGGTCTTTATGGTCATTGCCTGTTCGAGTGTCTGCAATTTCCCGTTCATCTATTTCCAGTTCTGATTATGAAGAAGTTGTTGATACGCATAGGAATGGTTTTGGCGATGCTCCTGCTACTCAACTGGGTGTATTCCAAGTGGTTCTTCGAGAAAGACTTGCGCACACATTCCGACATCGTGGAACTCTCGTGGCAGGTGGTGGACGACAGCTGCCGTATTATCTACCTCGGTGAGTCGTCGAACAACCATTTTGGCGATGACGAGCCTAACCATCGTAAAATCAGCAACTTCACTGCGGATTATTTCCCGACGGTGAAGATGGGAGATTTGACAAAGGAAGCCTCTCATGCGCAGACGCATTACTATCTGCTGAAGCATATTCCCAAAGAATCAACGGTGGAAACGGTGGTGGAGACGATGAACCTCCGCAGTTTCGGCGCGGGTTGGATTTATTCTGATTTGGAGACGGCTTTGCGGAAACAACTGGTGCTTTTAGAGGATTACCCGTCTTTGATGAACCGTTTTCTTTTGGCATTTGAGGCTTATCCCGTTAAGACGAAAGACGAGTGGAACGCCTTGGTGATGGAGCATTGGAGGAACGACCCGTTGGGATTTCCATACGATTTCGAGTGGGACAACACGCACCAGTGGGATTCGGTGATGGCATGGCGTGGCTGGCATGATGCGGAAGGTCGGCGCGACCAACAAAAGACCGAATTGGCTTGCCATTACATCAAGAGCTACGGTTTCCAAATCACCGATGAAAATCCGCGTGTGAAGGACTTCGATGCCATCGTTGAACTGTGCCATGAAAGGGGTTGGAACCTCGTATTCAACCTGATGGCCGAGAATGTCGATAAGGCCAACGAGTTGGTGGGTAAGGATTTGATGTTTTTGATGCAGCGCAACCGCGAGTATCTGTTGAATCGTTATGGCCACCTCCCTGGCGTGACTATTGTGGACAACTTCGACCTCGTGCGCGATGCCGAGTTCATCGACCAAAACTGGACTACAGAACACTATTACGAATACGGTCGCCGCCTGATTGCCGACCATTTGGCCGAGACATTAAAACAATTCTATCCTACTGATTATCACAATCCTGACTCGCTTCGATTTGCAGTACGACAAGTCGAACCCCATCTACCTTGAATTTCACATCCATGTTGCCAAACTCCATGCCGTAAACCCTTTGCGGGTCGTCGTGGTATTGCGGCCGTGGGTCGTGGGCAAGGACTTCGATGAGGCTCTCTTGCAAGTCGGTAGGAACTTTTTCAAGCAAATCTTTCGGGAAATCAACATCCAAAAGATACTCCGCTGGTTTTGAGGCAAATCCACTGATGGCATCGGGGTGGCTATCGGTGTAGGCGATGTACGGTTTGATATCGTAAATCGGGGTGCCATCCATCAAATCTGCTCCTGAAACATGGAGCACAGGACCCAACTTCGGGTCGATTTCAACTTTGTCTAACTTTACTGAAGAAAGGCCAATCGGGTTGGGCCTAAACGGTGACCTTGTGGCGAAAACTCCTTTCCGCACGTTGCCACCCAAGCGTGGCGGACGCACCGTCGGTGACCAATCCACGCGAACCGCTTCCGAAAACTCCCAAATCAGCCAGATGTGCGAGAACTCTTCCAAGCCGCGCACGGCCTCGGCGTTGCGGTATTCGGGTTCAAAGACAATCCTGCCTTGCAGCGATGCGATGATGCCGCTCTGTCGCGGGATGCCGAACTTGGTCGGGAAATCGGTATGGATGCGGGCGATTGGTCTCATTTTCCATTTTTTGCGGACACACGCGGTGTCTCTACGAGATGACGTATTGCATGGTGCTGCGGCTTTCCTGTTGGACGAGGATTTTCCTGCCTTTGAGGAAATCCTTGCCGGAATCTTCGCGATAATGCCTGACGGTGAACAGTTGCAGGCCTTCGTTGTACCTTACCCTGAAGGCGTCTTGTAGCTCAGCTCTCAACAGGTTCAGCTTCTGTCGGTCGCCGTCAAAGCAGAATGAGAGCATCAAGGCGGAGGTCTGTATCATATTGGCGTGGATGTGCAACTCGTCGCACACGCCGAAGATGACTTGTAGGTTGTGGACGTTCATGAAGGAGAAGTCGCGCGGCGTGATACTCACCAAAGTCTGGTTGTCCTTGACGATGTAGGAAGGGATGCCCTCGTCGTCTTTGCGGTGTTCGCCGTTGATGATGGTGGGCTCGTGGTCGGGGTTCAGGAACGACTGCACCTTGAGTGTGATGTTCTTGTTTTGCAGCGGCTTGATGGTCTTGGGGTGAATGACGGTGGCACCGTAGAAGGCCAATTCGATCGCCTCGGAATAGGGGATATGCGGTAGCTGAACCGTGTCGGCGAAGCGTTTCGGGTCGGCGTTGAGCAGGCCGTCCACATCTTTCCAGATGGTGACTTCCTCGGCGTCGAGGCAGTTGGCGAAGATGGCGGCGGTGAAGTCGGAGCCTTCGCGCCCGAGGGTGGTGCTGTGCTTGCCGTCGTCGGTGCCGCCAATGAAACCCTGCGTGAGGCAGACTAAGCCGCGGATGTGCTCGTCGTTCAGCTTGCTGATTTTCAGTCGTGTCTCATTCCAGTCGGGGTTGGCAGCGCGGAATGTGTCGTCAGTGATGACGTATTTTCTGGCATCCAACCAACGGGCAGGAATATCGCGCTTATTGAGGTATTCTTGGATGATAGTTGTCGAGATGAGCTCCCCGTAGTTGACGGTTTGGTCGTATTGGTAGTCGTAGGGAACGTCGGTCTTCTGCAACTTCTCCCAAAGCTCGATGAAGAGGTTGGCGATGCTTTCGGCAAAATCGGGGTTGGTGTCTTCGCCGAAAAGCCCGTCGATGATGCCGTCGTGATAGGCAATCACCTCGTGCAAGGCTTCCATGCCGAGGTTGCCGTCGTGTTCGCGGAAATCGGCGAGTACTTTTTCCAACATGTTGGTGGTCTTGCCCATGGCCGAGACGACCAACAGGATGTCCTCGTCCTTGTGTTGGCTGACGATGTCGGCCAGGTTGCGCACCGCCTCGGCATCCTTCACCGACGCGCCACCGAATTTATAGATTTTTTTGATCATGTCAATCTTATATTGAATGTGCAAAAATACGCAAATTATCATTATCTTTGCCGCCCGAAAACGAATTGTTCATGCCCCAATACCCCTTCATATCATACGACCCATTCGGTTCCCAAGAATTGATTGACACCATCCCAGCCATCGATTCTACCTTGTGTGATACGGTGGTAGCCCAGAGCTTCGTCACGACGTTTGGCGGCATTATCAATCCGATGCCGCGCATTACCTACGATGTGCTGGTGGGTTGGAACTTGGTCGTATTGGGCCTCATGTTGCTCCTCATCGTCATGAACAAGCAACTCTACCCCCGCCAGTTCCGCCAAATTTTGTCGGTGCCAGGCGGCGTGGCCCACACCAATCAGCTGTTGCGTGAATGGAGTCCGCTCGGTAGCTTTTTGGGCTTCACGTTCATATTGGCTTACGTAGCCATCATGGCCCTGTTTGTGCAGAAAAGCTGTGTGGTGTTGTCGCGCGACGTGGCGCAATACAACACAACGCGCATGTTCAGCATCGCTTTTGCTGCAGTGGGAGGCTGGGTACTGATAAGGTTCCTCTTCCTTTATTATATGAACTGGCTTTTCGAGGCCCGCGACACCGTCAGTAGGCAGGTGACCGTGCAACTTTCAGTATCCATTTTTTCCATTATTGCCATGCTACCCATCCTGCTTTTGCTGCTCTACAACCCTTACTCGCTCTTTGTGTGGATTGGCTTTGGCGTCATTGCGTTGGCAGCATTGATACGGTTTGTTTTAGGAATTGTTGAAACGAGAGTTGCAACAAAAATGTCGTCGTTTTTTATTTTTTTGTATTTTTGCAGCCTCGAAATCGCCCCTACGGCATTGCTCCTGACAGCAGGCATGCGCTATTTTAGTCAAGGTTCTGTTTTCTAAAGAGTTACACCGTTTAGACGAAGGAAATTATAGTTATTACAGATACACTAAAGTAAAGAGAGCGCATGAAGATTAAGCATATTTTGGTGTCACAACCCCAGCCTGCCGACATTTCCAAGACCCCATACGCCGACATGATGAAGAAATACGGCGTCAGTTTTACTTTCGAGAAATTCATCCGTCTTGATGGCATTTCCGCCAGCGAACTGCGTCAAGAACACATCAAACTGCCAGAATATACGGGCATCATCCTCACCAGCCGCAATGCGGTCGACCACTTTTTTCGCGTGGCCAAGGAAATGCGTTATAACGTGCCCGAAACGCTGAAGTATTTCTGCATCAACGAGGCAACGGCGTTCTATCTGCAACGTTATGTGCAATACCGCAAACGCAAGGTTTTCTACGGTAATCAGACGCTCACCGACCTCATTGAGATTATGAAGAAGCACAAGGACGAGAAATACCTCTACTGCTGCTCCGATATCAGCTCTGATTCGACAACCGACCAACTCACCGCTGCCAAGCTCAACTTTACCAAGGCGGTCATGTTCCGCACGGTGTCAGCCGATGTGAAGCACATTAAGATTAGTGATTACGAGATGTTGGTGTTTTTCAGTCCCGCGGGTATCCATTCGCTCAAGGAGAATTTCCCCGAGTTCAAGCAGGAAGAGGTGGCCATCGGAGGTTTTGGTGATGCTACATGCCAAGCTATCGTTGACGCAGGCTTCGAGCTGAATATCAAGGCACCGTCTGAAACCGCTCCGTCGATGACGATGGCCATTGAGCAATATCTTGCCGCTGAGCAGAAGAAGAGCAAGAAGAAATAAATGTCATGGCAGCCAAGGAGGGTTTCCCGAAATACGAGCGCATCTGCAAGGAAAACGACATCGCGACACTCTTCGACAAAGGCAAGGGCGTTTCCGTCTATCCTTACCGAATGATTTATCTGTTCCATCAGGACGAAAGTTGTCCTCCCACTTGTCGCGTGCTCATTTCCGTGGCGAAGAAACGTTTTCATCATGCCTTCAAGCGCAACCGTGTGAAAAGGCTGATACGCGAGTCGTGGCGCAAGAATAAATCACCCCTCCTCGAAATCTGCGAAAAAGATAATATTTCCGTCGATGTGGCGTTAGTCTATACGGCTACGGTCATCCACAGCTACGACGAGATGTTCGACAAGACGAAAAAAGCCATCCATGAACTGGTCAAGCGTTATCACGAGAATAAAAAGGCTGCCTGCTGATTTCCTGATCCTGCTGATTAGGATTTATCAGATTACGCTGTCGCCATGGTTTGGCAAGAGTTGTCGCTACACGCCCACTTGCTCCAACTACGGCATAGAAGCCATCCAGAAATACGGCTTCTTCAAGGGCGGCTGGCTCACCTTCAAGCGCATCTTGTCATGCAATCCTTGGGGTGGCAGCGGCTACGACCCAGTCCCGTAGAGTTAGTCCCGTAGGGACGGCGGATATTAAGCAGGGGTGAAGCGCAGCGAAACCCCTGCCAACCAACAAGTAGAACAACACAGAAAAGATGAAACACATAAACACCCTAATCCTAGCACTACTCCTGCTCCCCCTCGGCCTCATCGCCCAAGAGAAGCAGAACAACTTCGAAATCGCCAAGAGCCTCGACATCTACAACAGTCTCCTGCGTGAGCTGAACCTCAACTACGTCGACGAAATCAACCCGGGCGAACTGAACGAGGCGGCCATCAACGCCATGCTCGACGGCCTCGACCCCTACACGGTCTTCATACCCGAGTCGGACATCGAGAACGCGCGTTTCATGACCACGGGCGAATACGGCGGCATCGGTGCCCTCATCCAATACGACGGCGAGCTGACCCGCATCTCCGAGCCTTACTACGGCTGGCCTGCGCAGAAAGCTGGACTCGTGGCTGGTGATGCCATCCTTGAGGTGAACGGTGTGGACTGTCACAGGAAAAACACACAAGAGGTGAGCGAGTTGCTGAAAGGTCAGCCGGGCACCGAGGTAACGCTGAAAGTCAAGCGCTACGGTTTGGAGAAACCTTTGGAAATCAAACTGAAGCGCGAGAAGGTGAAAATCGACAACATACCTTATTATAAGGTGTTCGACAACGGCGTGGCCTACCTTTCGTTGAGCGGCTTCACCCGTGAGGTGGCCAAGGAACTGAAGGACAAGTTCATGGAGATGAAAAAGAATAACGAGCTGAAAGGCTTCATCCTCGACCTGCGCGGCAACGGTGGCGGCTTGATGAATGAGGCGGTCGACATCGTCAACCTGTTCATTCCCAAGGGAAAAGCAGTGGTGTCCATGCGTGGCAAGGCAGCTTCGGCTAACAATGCATACGCTACGACAAACGAGCCTGTTGACTTGGAGATACCTTTGGCCATCCTCGTCGACGGAAGCAGCGCCTCGGCCAGTGAGATTGTGGCGGGAGCCATACAAGATTACGACCGTGGCGTTATTATCGGTACGCGCACCTTCGGTAAGGGATTGGTGCAGAACATTTTGCCTTTGAGCTACAACACCCAAATGAAGGTGACGGTGGCACATTACTACATCCCCAGCGGCCGTTGCATCCAGGAAATCGACTACTCGCACAAGAAGGACACGACCCTGAAAAAGAACGACACCCTCGGGAAACCTTTCACTACCATGCATGGACGCACGGTCTACGAAGGCCATGGCATCACACCTGACGTGAAGGTCACCCGCGACCCTTACGCCATTGTGACGGCTTATCTCTATGGAAAAAGCTTCATCTTCGACTATGCCACCAAGTTCTACAGCGAGCATAAGACCATCGACTCCGCCGACGTGTTTCAAATCGACGAAGACACCTATCAGGACTTCATGAAGTTCGTGAAAGACAAGGGCTTCAGCTACACTACCGAGAGTGAGAAAGCCATTGAAAAGTTGAAGAAAACGGCCAAGGACGAAGGCTATTTGGAGAAGATTCAGCTGCAAATTGAGCAGTTGGAGAAGAACCTTGCTGCCGAGAAGGACAAAGACTTGCTCAATAACCGCAAGGACATTGAGGAACTGCTGCGCTCCGAAATTGTCAGTCGCTATTACTACCAAAAGGGTCGCATCGTAGCATCCCTCCAGAACGACCCCGACCTTGATCGTGCTTTTGAAATCCTGCTGAATACCAACGGCAAGGATGAATACCACACCATCTTGAGCGGCAAGTGATGACCTCTAAGGTTTCCATACAGTCTTATCTGAACCAGGCCTATCTCTTGGGCCTGCTGATGGTGGCTGTCGGCCTTACCCTCTCGCCCTTCCTGATGGGCATGTCGCAGTTCTGGCTCGTTATCGTGTGGATTGTGGATGCAATTGTAAAGAGGGACTTTAAGGACAAATGGCGCCGTTTTATCCATAACAAGGCTGCTGTTTTGCTCGTCTTGTTCTACCTAATGCATGTCGTTGGCCTATTGTGGACTTCTGATTTCCAGTATGCCATGAAAGACCTCCGCGTCAAGTTACCGATTTTGGTCATGCCTATCGTCGTTTCAGGTATTGCGCCTTTGGACCGCAAGCGTTTTGACCAGTTGATGCTCGTCTATGTGTTTTCAGTCTTCGTTGCTACTATCTTCAGCAGCATCACTTACTGGAAACACGACTATGAGGACGTCCGCGAGATTTCGCATTTCATCAGCCATATCCGTTTCTGCCTCAATATCGTCTTCTGCATTGCCATCATCTTTTGGTACATTGTCAAGACAAAGGCTCCTGAACCTGTCGAAGGGCCTACCCGAACAAAGTTTCCCGTTCCGGCATTCAGCACACGTTTTGCCGTCAACCGTTATCTCCAATACTTTTTGGTTTTTTGGTTTGTATGGCAGATTTACATCTTTGAGTCGTTGTCGGGCTATGTCGTTCTCGCTGCTGTTATTGTGGTGTCGCTGGTTTACGCCTTCCTGCAATGGAAAAAGGGCATAGGCTGGCGCATCGGTATCGGCGTTTCCGCTGTGGCAGTGCTGGTTGTCGGAGCGGTGCTTCTGGTGCATTGGGTCAAGCCTTTGCTGAATGTCGCCCCCGTTGATTTCGATACCTTGGAAAAAAAGACCATCTTCGGCAATGACTACTGGCACGACACCATTTACAATCCCATTGAGGACGGAAAATATGTGGGTTTGTATTATTGTCGGACAGAGCTTCAAGAGGCTTGGAATCAACGCAGCGACATACCCTTTAACGGCACAACTACCAACGACGAAAACCTTGAGGCAACATTGGCTCGTTACCTCACTTCCAAGGATTTGCGCAAGGATGCCGATGGCGTGATGGCGCTCACCGACGAGGACATCTGCAACATCGAGCAAGGTGTAGCTAACTATAACAACTGGTGCCATCCCGGACTGCATGCGCGACTGTCAGCGACCTTGTTCGAGTACAACCTTTATCGGCGTTACAACAACCCCAACGGCGGCTCACTTTCGCAGCGTATTGAGTTTACGAGGGCTTCGTTTCACATCATTCGGCAGCACCCGTGGTTCGGTGTGGGTACGGGTGACGTGCCGCAAGCCTTCAGTCAGGCGTATGATGAAATCCATTCGCCGCTGAAAGAGGAATTCCGTTTTCGTGCACACAATCAGTATCTTGCTATTGCCGTAGCTTTTGGATTGGTAGGGTTGGCGCTCTTTATCGTCGTGCTGTTTTATCCTTATTTTTCATCCAAGAAACACCGCACTTATTTGTACACGGTCTTCCTTTGCATTATGTTGCTTTCCATGTTCCCCGAAGACACTTTGGAAACCCAGGCTGGTGCCTCGCTGTTCGCTTTCTTTGAGGCGTTGTTGCTGGTGGCTCCGTCAACCTGGGGCAACCGTGAAGCGTAATTACTTCAGCCCAAAAACAAATTGTTTTTCAACGTATTCCCACTGAACCGTGCCAAAGCGGATGAGGTGGGCTAAAAGGGTGATGGCCTTGTGTCGGGGAAGCCTGGAATGACGGACGATTTGATTGAGCGTCTGCTGGCCCTGCATTACATCGAGCAGCTTGCGGATGTCATCGTTGTAGGTGATCATCGCCCCTTGGGGCTTCTGGGATTCTTGCCAGAGGGCGAATAGGACGGGTGAAGCTACGATGTTCTCGTCGTGAATTCGGACATAGGCACGCATACGACCATCCTCGTCTTGAGCACAAATGGGTCTTTTGTCGGAGGGTGGCACTGTGGCCACGACAATGGTGCGCCCCTCGGCGTGGTAGGTGTCAAACCTGACGCTCGCCTCGGGCTGACAGTACTTGTAGGCCGCCTGATGCATCACGTAAATCTCCTCTTCCTTGCGCACACCCGACAAATGCCCGTCGTCGCGCACGCCAATAAGCAACCGACCACCGTCGGTATTGGCGAAGGCCGAAACCGATTTGGCCAGTTTGCAAGCATCATCAACCCGATACTTGAAGTCCTGCTGCTGATGCTCGCCCTCGCTGATAAGGTTGAGAAGATAACGCTTGTCGTCCATGGGTCGTCATTTCCCCACCATCACCTTCGAAACAGTCCCTTCGGCAGTCTTGATGAAATACACTCCCTCTGAAAACCCGCTGAAATCAAGTTGATTCACGCCTTTTTTCAAAGGATATGTCCCCATAACGCGGCCTTGGAGGTCGATTATTTCGGCGTTTGAGTCGGTTTCAACTTCAATGGCGCATTGTCCAGTGGTGGGGTTGGGCCAGAGATTAAGTCTTGGCGCTTCAGGTTCGTCAATGCCGACATTGCCTCCGTTGCTTTTGGTGAAAAAGTCATGGATTTCATTAAAGTAGCTGATGTCGTACTGGTTTTCGTTGAGATACCAGGTGTGATTGCCGCCGATGACTTTGAGGTGCTGCAACTCGGCATCACCTTCGTAGGTATAGCGCACAAAACGCAGTCCGTCATTGTGCAGGTCGGGGAGAGTGTCGATGGTGGGCTCTCCTGTGCAATGGTTGGCGTTTTTCCAGTAGTTGAGTATGGCTTCCACACCCAGACCAAGGTTACTCCCGAAATACTGGGAGTTGCCATCGTAACCCACTACGGGGTCAGCGGTGCCGTGAATGTGCAACATCCTGACGGGAGCCACAGCCGTGTACGTAGCCATCGTGTGCGTGATAAGTCCGCTGACGGGCGCGCAGGCTGTGATGCGGTCGCCGTGCTCGATAGCCATGCGGTGCGTCATGAAACCGCCCATTGAGAAGCCCGTGAAAAAGACACTGTCCAAGTCGATGGGATAGTGCACAGCCAGCGTGTCAAGAAGGGCCATCAGGAAGCCCGAATCATCGATATTGCTGTTCGTCAGCGCGGCGTTCCACATGGTGTAGCCGGATTGTGCAAGGGCCTGTGGCACCACCATCATCCAGCCGTACTGGTCTGCGATTTGTTGGAAGTGGAACTCGTTGTCCAATCGGGTGATGTTATCGCCCAAGCCATGCAGGAAATACACGACGGGCATTGCCTCTTTGTTTTGTGTAGGGGTCTTCACTAAATACTCGCGCTGACCGCCTTGCCATTCAAAATATTGAATTTGAGCCTGTACCGATGTCACCGATACCAAGAGCATCAGCATTAAAAAGCTTTTCTTTTTCATAATAAATTTGATTTTGATGTTTTCGATGGCAAAAGTAGGACTTTTTCCCTTATCTTTGCACGTTGAATGGTAAACGAGTTTGACATGTCAGAGAATTTAGTAATCATACCCACCTACAAGGAGAAAGAAAATATCGAGAACATCATCCGCTATGTGTTCAACTTGCCGATGGCGTTCGATATCCTCATCATCGACGATAACAGCCCCGACGGCACTGCCGACATCGTGAAAGGCTTGATGACAGAGTTCAGCGACCGTCTGTTCATGATTCAAAGGGCGGGAAAGTTGGGTCTCGGAACGGCCTATAT